>Ga0105164_10002471_pt1 | contig 11428 bp, 12 predicted proteins | sample VDWuncwatermetaG_FD_89674 | JGI IMG/M metagenome (GOLD analysis project Ga0105164, IMG submission 89674) | Wastewater microbial communities from Netherlands to study Microbial Dark Matter (Phase II) - VDW unchlorinated drinking water | ecosystem: Environmental > Aquatic > Freshwater > Drinking...
CGCCCAGCTGGTAGCCACCAGCTTCCAGCCGGAGCACATCCTGGCGGGCACCGATGTGCTCTGGCTCAGCCTGCTGCTCTACATCAGGATCTACATGGATTTCGGCGGCTACTGCGACATGGCCGTGGGCCTCGCTCGCCTGTGGGGCATCCGGCTGCCCGAAAACTTCAACTTCCCCTTTCTTGCCGCCTCCCCCTCGGCCTTCTGGCGGCGCTGGCACATCACCCTGTCCACGTGGATTCGCGACTACATCTATATCCCGCTCGGCGGCGGCCGCGTGCCGACCTGGCGCAAGGGGCTGAATCTGCTCTTTGCCATGGCGCTGTGCGGCCTCTGGCACGGCTCCGCCTGGAACTTCGTTCTCTGGGGCGTGCTGCACGGCATAGCCCTGCAAGTCGGGCACGGCCTGTCCGCCCTCTGCCGGCTGGCTGGAACACGTGCTCCGGCCCACGTCGCGTGGCGAACCGTCGGCAGTCTGACCGCTACCACCCTCGGCTGGGCCCTGACCCAGCTGTTCGTCGGATTCACGTGGATCTTGTTCTTCTTCTCGGCCGAGGATACCTGGCAGATCCTGGCCAAACTGGCGTTGTTGCTATGACCCCTGCCGTCACTTCCTCGCACGGCATCGCGCGGGCCCGGCGCGCCTGGCCCCGCCTCGCCACAGCGACATTCCTGCTCGGCCTGGTTCTTGCCGTGCTGCTCGTCCGCCTGCTTCCCCCCGCCCCGGCGTTCTCTCGCCGGCTCGGCCGCGCGACCTACTGGCAGTCGTACGAAACCTCCTACTTCGCTTCCCTCCGCGCCTACGAGAAGGCCATCAGCGACGTCCTGGGGCGCGGCCGCATTCCCGTCGTGGTGTTCGGCGACTCCACGATCCGCGGCGCGGGCGCTGCCGGCGACGAGGTGTGGACCCGCGTGCTGGAGCGCCGCCTGAAGGCCGTCAACTCACGCGTGCGTGTCCTGAACTACGCGCAAAACGCCGGCGACCTCATGGGGCCGTTCCTCTATCATCATCTCCAGAGGAGATTCCCGGAGGCGCGCTACATCATGCAATGGCACTTCGGTGGCCAGGTGGGCGCCCGCCACCCTTTCCATTTCTGGCTCACTTCCGAGATCGCCCTGCGCGATGGCACCGAGAATCCAGCCGTCCGCCGCTCATTCACCATCGTCCCCGTGACCAAGGCCGAAGAACGTTACGCCTTCGTCTTGGCCAGCCTGAACATCCTGACCAACCACCTCGATGCGGGGAACTGGATACGTTATCGTTGGCTCGGCCGGCCTTACTTCGATGCGGACCGTAGAGTCAAGATACAGCCGTTGCGCGATGCCCCCGAGGTGGATGTGTCCGTCACCAGGTTCGTTCCTCCGGAGCAGGAGAAGACCGCGGAGACCCTGCGTGGTATATTCATCGCCAATCAGGCTGCACGCGATCACTATCTCCAGCGTTCCCTGGAGGAGCGCGCCACCTATTTTGCCGACATGTACCCCACACGACTCCGCAGCCATCTGCTCCTGCTCACCCTCGACTTCAATCCCTACTACGCGCCGCACGAGGACGCCGCCGAGATGAAGGTCTGGCGCGGCATGTGGGCGCAGCTCCGTGCGGACATGGCACGGATCCCGGACCTGCGCTGGGTGTCGCTCACGGGCTCCGACGGCCGAATGGAGGTCGATGACTACGTCGATCTCGGCCATCTGACTTCGCGGGGCCAGCGCCGTCTGGGTGATGCGGTGGCCGAGAACCTGCTCGCTCCCGGGGGCTGGTTCGATCTCGCGACACCCGGCGCCGGGCGACCGCCCGCACGTCTGGCCGGAAAGCCGATCGACTGACGCGATGCGACCAATGAAAGCACTTCGCAAACTCTCACTGGGATTCGGTCTCGGCATGCTCGCGGGTCTGGGCGTGATTCTGATCCTCTATTGCCTCATGCTACCGGCCAAACCCTTCATCTACGTCGGATTCTGACCGACCTGTACGATCAGCGAGAAGGCAGCAGACGTGATCCACGCCGCGGCGGCGTCCGGAAACGGATAGACCTGGCGACCAGGCGGCGTGAGCCGCCGCTCAGCGGATCGCGGCCGGCGTCAAGCGGTCCACCACGCGGAAGCGGCGGTCGCCCTCTGGTGCCAGGACCACGAACTCGCCGGGCGCGGGCTGGATCGGGCCAGAATGGATGAACCCCCGGAAGTATGGCGGAGTCGAAACGGACCAAGGTTCGGCACCATCACCCAGCGGGACGCACACCCGTGAGTGGATCTTGTCGCATGTTCAGCAAGCCGCTCAAGTTGTTTCTGCGAGCGCTTGGTAGCCTGGCGGCCGGGTCGTAAGTGACCGCCGGATTGCTCCGGCGCCACCGGGTGGCGGGCAACGATCGGCAGGTGCCAGCCGAGACGGCGTCCGGCGACCTCGAGGCACCACCGTAAATTCCGAGGGGAACAGGAAGCGGCGGCGCGAGAGACCGACGGCGCGACCGCGGGGCCGCGCCGTCGCATTACCGAACGACGGGAGTTGGGTTAGTCGAAGACGACCGTGGGGAGCACGGGCTCGCCGCCGGCGTTGCCGTTGATTTGGTTGTTCTTGTAGGAGCCAACGGTCGCGCTCACCCCCGAGATGTTGCCCGTGACCGTCGAGCCGCCCATGCGCATGGTCGCGGCCCCGCCGCTCAAGCTGACGCCCGTACCCCCGTTGTTGGCGGCCAAGATCCGCTCGAGCATCACGTTGATGGCAATCGAGGGCGCGTTCCCCGCGATGCCATCATTGGTATTGCCGACCGATGCGGTGTCCCGAACCGACGCGGTGATGCCGGCGCCGCCGGTGGCGCTCGAGGAATCCAGCCTGATGCCGCCAGAATTGTTTTTCACCTGGACTCCCTTGAGAACGACCGTCGCGCCGCCCGTGTTCACGGGCTTGACCACGATCCCGCCGTTGGTGGCGCTGCTGCCGTTGTCGTGGATGGTACTGTTCGACACGTGCAGCTCGCCTGTGGTCCCCGCCCGCGGCGCAAAATTGATCCCGATGGCCGAGCCGCTGCGGAAACCGAAGATCCTGCAGTTCTCGATGTGCAGGATGCTGCCGGTGGTGGCGTTGACGCCGATCAATCCCAACCCGACGCCCTCGATCGACAGACCGCGAAGGATCACGATGTCGGTGGCGGCCGCGCTGACGTTGATGCCGTTGGTACCGGCAGCCAGGACCCCGGCCTGGGTGTTTTGGCAGTCGATCGTGATCGACTTGGTGATGGTCACGGCGCCGAAGCCGCCGGGATCGATGCAGTTGATGAGACCTCCGGCCGCAGTCTTCGAAATGGCGCCGGCAAAGGTCTTGCACGGTGCGGTGCGGCTACACGGGTTGGCGTCATCGCCCACGCCCGACACCCAGGTACGCGTGGCCTGCGCCTGGGCCAAGGAGGTGAACAGGAGCGTGAACAGCGCCCCCGACAGAAGGGTCAGGGTAAGCCTTTTCATGATGAGCTCCTTTCTGGACACGAGGTGGTTAGGCCACCTGATAACCTATCGGGGCTAGGATAGCACGTACTCGACCGCTTGGCCTCGGCAGTTGAGGAGCTTCTCGCAAAGATCGACCGCCTCGCAAACATCGGAGACACCGAAGGCGCCCGCGTCCAGGTGGAGGAAGGTGCCGTCGTACCCGAGCCGCTCGCTGCGAAGCCGGACCGCCGGCCCGGACCTCGGGCGGACGGATTCGAAGGTGGCGTCGAACCACGAAGACAGGGCAGGATCTTCAGCGAAAGTGGCGCGAATCGTCGCGAGCCCCGCGCGCCACTCCGACTCGCTGTCGGCCCGTAGACCCTCGACGGAGAGGGTGGCGACAAGCTTACGGTCCAGGTTCAGCGTTGCGTCGTCGCGGAAGAAGGTTTCCTTGGCGAGCTGGAAGGAGTCGGCGACCGGGACCACCGGGAAGAGCGGGAGATCGCTAACCCAGGGGTGGACCGGCAGGCCGGCCTCCGCGTCCAGCCGCCGCAGCTCCAGGTCGAGCGGGGACTTCCCGCGAAAGAACACCGCCGCCACTCCATAGCTTCCTCCCGAGGACCCGGCCACGCTCATCGGCAGCTCGACCGACCAGTACGTTCCGGCCGTGTAGCCCAGCGCGAACCCGGAGTAGACGTCGGGGTAACGGTTCCCGAAGACACGTCCGGCGCGCCGCCGCAGCTCGTCGACCAGGCTTCGGTGGATCGCCGCGTTGTAGAGCATCGGGAGCATGACGTAGGGAGTCTCGAACCGGATCACCGATGCGATGACCGACCGAGCCTCGAGACGACGAACCTCCCGGCCCAGGGGAACGCGCAGGTAATTCGCCTCCCCGGCGACGGCGATGGTCGGCCACGTGTAGAACACGGCCGACCAGCGGATCACCTGAGCCCCCAGGAGCCTGATCAGGCGGTCCAGCTCCCGGAGCGCGTGGGGCAGGAGCCCGTCGTCGTCTCCGAGAACCAGCAGGTACTCGCCGCGCGCGTGGGAGACGGCGAGCTCCCAGTTGACGCTCATGGCCAGCGCCTTGGGCGCCCGCACGTAACGGAGCCTCGGATCGGCGAAGCGATCGACCACCTCCTTCGTCGCCGGAGAGCTGCAGTTGTCGCAGACCACGATCTCGAAGTCCTCGAACTCCTGCGTCAGGCACGTCTGCAGCGCGCAGGCGAGGGTCGTTGCCCGCTCCCGGGTGGGGATGACGAGGCTGAAGCGCGGCGCGCTCATGCCGGCCCGATCATTCCATCACAGCGTAGGATACAAACGAGTCGAAGGGGAACCGCTGAATCCGCAGGGTGTTCAACCCCATACTATGGTGTACCGCCAGCGTCTCCCCTGTGAACATCTTGGCGTTCAATTCATCGAAGGCGATAATGCCGCCCTTGGGGATTCGTTCTCGAAGCAACTGGATGGCTACCTTTGTCGGCTCGTACAAATCAACGTCCAAATAGAGCAGGCTCACGACGAGGTGGGGATTCTGCTCCAGATAGGTGGGCATCGTCTGAGTCATGTCACCCTTTACCAGTTCGATTTTTGAAATATGCCCGACCGGGCGGTTCATATCGTAGAGTTCAATGCCCTTGATGATGTCGTCATACGAATCGGCCCGCAGGCCTCCCACCGCAAGATGTGATGACTCGGCCTGCTTATCATGTTCGTGGATGGCCGGAAAGCCCTCGAACGTGTCAAAGCCGATGATTTTTCGCGTGTGGTTGACGGGCTCGAAGATGGCGCTCAGTTTCGCGAAAGTGAACAGGCCTCCGCCTCGCAGTACGCCGCATTCGACGATCGAACCGTTGACGTGCAGAATCTTCGAGAAGATTTCATAACGTGCCAAGAATTTAGCCAGCGTTTGGCGCGGTACGTACTTAGCGAAGTTTTCAATCTTGTCCAAGGTCGAGTCGGGGCCCTGTTCAAAATACTGTTCTGTGCATTCGAAGAACACCAGGTCTTGCGGACTCTGGTTTTTGATTTCTCGGCTCATATGGACTGGCATATTAGATCTCCACGGGAAGTACGTTGCCCATGCCGGGATCAGTGGGGAGGCCGATCGGTGAATAGCGGAACTGAAATGAGTATCGCGTAGTGCCGGAGCGGTTTATCTGCCCTGAATGGAATAGCAGTGCATGGAAAAGCAAGACATCGCCAGAGTGCATGTCGACGGAAATCGGTCGAAAGGCATCCAGAGCTTCCGCCGCTGGCACATGTCGCTTGCCGATGGCCACCGGATGGCTGACAGAGCCCATGTTGTGGCTGGCAGGCTGGACCAGCAAGCAGCCATTTTCGTTGTTGACGTCTTGCAAGGGAATCCATGCGGTGACGATGCGGTCGTTGCCCTTCACGTAGAAATGATCTTGGTGCCAGTAGGCAACTTCGGCTTCCATATTAGGCATATCAATGCGAAGAACCATTTTTTCCAACAGCCCCCACGGACGATCCACTAGTTGGCGCAGAAGACTGGTCAGTTGTCGATGCGCGGCCAAATCGAGAATCTCAGGCGTCCTGCGAATTGCGTTATAGACGTCCGACTCGATCCGCATGTTCTTCTGGAAGAATTGAAGCAACTCCAAGTCGTGTAAAGATTCAAATCTTCGTCCAGATCGCTCCTCTGCCAGCCGCAAGAATTGCCGCTCAATGGGCTTGAAATCGGCGGGCTCGAGGGCACGGGGGACTAGCACGTAACCCTGCGCTTCGTACTGTTGGCGTTGTTCAGCGGTAAGAGTTTGCACAAATCAGCTCCCTTTGACGCGGTCGTGCCATGACACGCGCGGGGTGTGAGTTGCCAGAGTCCCGGTGACCAAGGCGCTCACACGGTCGAACACATCGACGCCTCCCTCCCGCGCCCGTCACGCCGGCGTCGACGACCGTCGCTTCAGCCATCCGCCGGGCCAGTAGGTGACCCCCTCCCGGAGACCCCGGCTCTCGTTGAAGGGCCAGGGGGGAGCTTCCAGCGCGAACTCGGGGTGGTGGAGAAGAAACTCCTGCGCCGCCGCAGCGGGATTGTCCCAGCGCCATTCCGGTGAGGCGTGCGGGGAATCCGCGAGGTCCTGCATGACCCCGTCCTGCACGATGACGTATGAATCGACGGACACGAGCTCCGCATAGGCCTCGAGCTCGGCCAGGACTTGACGCCGCGTGTGGGACGAATCGAGCACGACCAGCACGCGCTCGCTGCCCGCCGCCAGGGCCTTGACGCGCGCGACGACAGCGGGGTCCGCCGAGTCCCCCTCCACGAGGGTGATCAGGTCCCGCAGTTCGTGCGTTTCGATCGCGCGCCGGTTCGCGGGCCGGATCTCGCGATCGACGCCGATGACCCGCCCGTGGCCGATGGCGCGGCAGAGCGTTGCCAAGAAGATGACGGAGCCGCCGTGCGCGACGCCCGTCTCGACGATCACGTCGGGGCGGAGGACGTACACCGCCTCCTGCAGGCGCAGCAGATCCTCGGGGAGCTGGATCACGGGACGCCCCAGCCACGTGAACGTGTACGTGTACTTCACGTCCCAGCCGCACCGGATCCAGGCGCGGGAGATGGCGGCGAACGCCTGCGGGCTTCCGAGTGGGTAACTCTCGCTCGTGCCGCCCTCCTCCACGGTCACGAGCCCGCGCACCAGATCGACGGCAACCCGCTCGAGCCGGGTCATCGCAGGCCCGGCGTCGTGCACCGGCCCGGGCCCAGCGGAGCGGGCGAAGGTCGCGGCCGACTGATCATCAGCGGAAGTCCTTGAAACAGCCTCGTTCAGAGGACGATGAGCTCCGGATCCAGGTTCTCGGCCTGGAGCTGCCCCCGGATCTCTTCCGCGTAATTGGGGTTCATGACGAGCACGCTTCGGACGCCGTGGGCCCGAAGCGCGGTGGGCGCGATGACCCGCTGCCCCGTCCCCGGCACGTGACGGCCCTGCTTGCGCGGATTGATGTCGACGACGAGCGGCACGGTGCCCGCGTCCAGGCCGAGGACGTTGAGAAAGATGACGCCCTTCGCGCTGCGCCCCACACCGCACAGGGACCGCGACGTGCCAGTTCGCTGACGCGCGCCCTCCACGCCTCTCGGCTGGCGGTGCAGGCCGCGGCGAATGCCCTCACCGCCTGCGCGAGCCCGGCGAGCGCGCCGGCCTCGGGCGGACGGGGCGCCCCGCCCGGGGCGACCGGCCGGGTCTCCAGCCACTGGTATTGATCCCCGAAGGCCGGGAGGTGCTCGGTCACCTCGAACCCGTTGCGGCGGAACAGCTCGCCCAGCACGGGCATCGAGAAGTACGAGCTGTGCTCATAGCAGAGGTCCCAGAACGCGGCATGCTCGAGAATCCACTCGAGCCGGGGCGTCTCGAAGAAGACGCCGACGTCGGGGCGGTCGCCGACCGCGCCGCGGATGGCCCGCAGGAGCTCGCCCGGCCGCGCGAGGTGCTCGATGACGTGGCGGGCGCAGATCAGGTCACCCACGAGCGACGCCGCCTCCGGCTCGTAGCGTCTCGAGACGATCGTGACGCCGGGAGCGACCCCATCCCGCTCGGCAACGTAGCTCGGATCGAAGCCGAGACCACGGCAGCCGGCGGCCGCGCACAGCCGGGACAGGAATTCCCCCTTGCCGCAGCCGATCTCGACGACCGTCTTCCCCGCGAGGTGGTGGCGTCGGGTGAGCCTGGCCGCGAGCGCGTCGAGGTAGCTGCGGAAGTACGGAGAGTGCGTCTGGGAGTTCTCGTACGCCGGAGCGTATCGCATGAGAGCTTCGTCGAAGGCGGCGTTGAACACGAAGCCGCAGTCCGCGCAGAGGCGGAGGTCGATGTCGCCCCGCGCGCAGGCGAGGGCCTCCGCCAGACTGTCCGCGAGGACGTTCTGATGAACGGGGACCTTGGGGACGTGCAAGATCTCTGTGACGTGGAGGCCCCCGCACGCCGGACAAGACAGTGACGTCACGGCTGCCCTTTCCACCACTCGATCGTGGCCGCGAGGCCCGCGCGCAAGTCGTAGCGCGGGCTCCAGCCCAGCTTTTCCCGGAGCGGCCCGGGCTCGGCGACGAGACACGGCGGGTCGTCGGCAGGCGCGGGCCGGGCGCCGAAATGGAGGAGATCCGGACGGCCCAGCAATCCGCCGATCTCTCGGGCCACGGCAGCCACGGACACCGGCGTCGACGAGCCGACGTTGATCGGTCCCTCGACGCCGCTCCTCGCCACGGCCCAGAGCGCGGCCGCCACGTCCTCGACGTGGAGAAAGTCCCGGGTCTGCTCGCCCCACGTCAGTGGGCACGGCCGACCGTTCAGCAGAGCGCGAATCACGCTCGGGACCAACCGCGCCTCCGGTTCCCACGGGCCGTACAGGAGAAAGAGCCGGGCGGTCGCAGCGCTCCGGCCTCGGGCGCGCGCGTGCCGCTCGGTCAGCAGCCACAGGGCGTGCTTGCAGGCGGCGTAGAGGCTCCGGGGTCGGACCGGGCTGTCCTCGGTGAGGTAACCGAGATCGGTGTCGTACTCGACGCACGTTCCCGCGAGGACGATCCGGCGGCAGACCGTGCCGTCGAGCGCGCGCAGGAGTCCGGCGCTCCCGGCGAGGTAGTCGACGTTCTCGGCGGCGTGGAGGTATCGGCCCGGGTGCGTGCACCAGGCGAGATGGACGCACACCTCCGGCGCCACCGCGCCGAGCACGTCCCCAAGCCCACCGGGTGCCAGCAGATCGCCCTCGACCAGCGTCAGCTTCGGGACGACGTCGCCTAGCCGTCGAAGGTCGGTGCCGGGGCGAACCAACGCCGCGACCTCGCAGCCTTCCCGGACCAGGAGCCGGGCGAGGTGCGAGCCCACGAAGCCGGCGGCGCCCGTCAGCAGCACCCTCATCGGGAACCGACGACGATGCGCGGCTCGGGGATCGGGATGATGAACCGGCCGCCGCGCCGGAGGTACTCCGCCTGCTGCTCCAGGATCTCGTCGGTGAAGTTCCAGGTCAGGAGCAGGACGTCGTCCGGCATCAGCTCGAGCAGGCGCTCCGGCGGCCAGATCGGCAGATGCGTTCCCGGCATGAATTGGCCGTGCTTGTGCGGATTGCGATCGACGACGAAGTCGAGCACGTCCCGGCCGATCCCGATGGCGTGGAGCAGCATCGTCCCCTTGGCGGCCGCCCCGTAAGCGGCCAGGCGCCGCCCCTCGGCCTTCAGCCCGAGGAGGAACTGTCGCAGCTCGGCACGGAGCGCGCCGACGCGCTCGGCGAATGCCCGGTAGACGCGCTCGTCCCGGACGCCCCAGGCGGCCTCCTCGGCCAGCACGTCGAGGACGCAGCGTCGCTCGCCCTCCCGTCCGGCATGCACGGCGGTCAGGCGCAGGGACCCACCGTGCCGCCCGAGGCGCTCGATCTCCGTCGCCGCGAGCCCGTGGCGCGCCAGCAGCGTCTCCAGGGCCGTCAGCGAGTAGTAGAACACGTGCTCGTGGTAGATCGTGTCGAACTCCACGAGATCGATGAAATCCCGGACGTAGGGTGTCTCCATCAGGAACACGCCGTCTGCCTTGAGGAGCGTCCGGATCCCGGCGACGACGCCGTTGATATCCGGCACGTGGGCCATGACGTTGCTTGCGACGATCACGTCGGCTTGGACACCCTCGTGCGCGAGCCGCCTGGCGAGGTCCTCGCCGAAGAACTCTCCTCGGACCGGGATGCCGTGCTCCTCGGCCACGCGGCGGACGGCCTCGGCCGGCTCGATTCCCAGGACGCCCACACCGGCCTTGATGAACCACCGGAGCAGGTAGCCGTCGTTGCTGCCGACCTCGACCACGAGGCTCCGGGTGTCGAGGGCGCGCGCCTGGATGAGGTGGGCGGCCAGCGCCTCTGCGTGTTGGAGGGTGGCGTCCGAGTAGGAGGAGAAGTACGGGTAGTCGCGAAAGACCGCGTCAGGGGGGACGGTCTCGGCGACCTGCACCAGGGAACAGGCCGGGCAGAACGCCAAGTCTAAAGGATAGCGGGCGTCGGGTTCTGTGAGCTGATCGGCGCGCTTGAGCGAGTTCGCCAGGGGCGTCCGGCCCAGCGAGAGGATCGTCCGGAGGGCCGGCGCCAGGCAGGAGCGGCACGCCGGCATCAGTGGGAATCCGCGTGCGCCAGGAACGTGCGATACCACCCCACGGCTGGGGCCAGCCCCTCCTCGTGCGTGAAGCCGGCCTCCCAGCCGAGCACCTGGCGGGCTCGGGTGGGATCCAAGTACTGCTCTAGGATCTCGTGCTCGGCCTGCGCGCGCACGTCAGGACGGAGGTCCTCGCGCCCACACAGCGCGAGGATCTTCGCGCGTCGCCAGAGCCTCGGCCAGAGTGAGGTAGGCCGGCAGGTCCCTTGTACGTTTGCCTCGAACGTGGATACGGGATTGCGGTTGGCGATTTCGACCACCGTCTGAGTCTCATGTGCCGGGCATTCTCGCCACATCGCTGGTTGGAATCATACGATCAGCGTTTCGCCCCTGGCAACAGCTCGGTGCGAAAGCTCGGTGGCCGGAGCTGAAATTACCGATCGTCGGCCCCGCGGCCGACGTCAAGGCGTGACAGTGAACACCGCGGAGATGCCACCGGCCTCGACCACGGCGGAGGAGCTGGCGTTGCGGACCCAGACCGCGATCTGGTGGTCGCCGACGTCGCTGGGGCCGGGGGTCCAGGTGTAGGAGGCGCTGGCGCTATAGGGCTGGACGACGACATAACCGCCGGAATCGGTGCGCCGCCGCCAGAACTGATACTGGTAGCTGCCAGAGCCGCCGGTGACGGTGGCGGTCCAGGTGATGGGGGTGCCGACGGGCTGAGGCGAGGTGAGGTTGGGAGTCACGGCCGTGACCTGGAGAGGTGCGCTGCCGGCGGTGATGGTGAACACAGCGGCGATGCCGCCGGCCTCGACCACGGCGGCGGAGCCGGCGTTGCGGACCCAGACGGCTATCTGGTGGTCGCCGACGTCGGCGACCACCAGATAGCCGTCTGGGTCCGCAACGCCGGCTCCGCCGCCG
>Ga0105164_10002472_pt1 | contig 11426 bp, 12 predicted proteins | sample VDWuncwatermetaG_FD_89674 | JGI IMG/M metagenome (GOLD analysis project Ga0105164, IMG submission 89674) | Wastewater microbial communities from Netherlands to study Microbial Dark Matter (Phase II) - VDW unchlorinated drinking water | ecosystem: Environmental > Aquatic > Freshwater > Drinking...
AACGGCCCGGTGGCCAGCTCCGACATGTTGAGCTTGCCCAGCGTGACGGCGCCGGCCGCCACCAGCCGCGTCACCGCGGTGCACTCGTGCTCAGCGACGAAGTATTCCGGCGTGAGCGTCCCGCACGAGGTCGGCAGCCCACGCACGTGACACAGGTCCTTGTGCGCCAGCGGCACGCCGTGCAGCGGGCCCCGCACGCGCCCGGCCCCCAGGTCGGCGTCGCGCGCGCGCGCGGCAACGAGCGCGCCCTCGGCGTCGAGGGTAATGAAGCTCCGCAGGCGTCCGTCCAGACGCTCGATGCGCTCGAGGCACACGCGCACCGCCTCGACCGAAGAAATCCGCCGTGCGCGGATGGCCTCGGCGACCGTCGCGATCGTCCAGTCCGTCATGCGATCACGGCTCCATCACGGTCAGGACGCAGCGGTCCACGGGCGCGGAGTATAGCAGGGCGCGGCCTACCCTGGATTATTCATGAACTCGCACACCGTAGTCGAACGGTGACACGGCGGGAGGCGGGCGGACGGCGTCCGGGTGACCCATTCCCGCTTCGCGATCCAACGAAACAGCCGTACAGAGTGGGAATGGCTCGCCGGTGATCGAAGCGAACACGGCTGTGGTCAGAGGACGCCGTCCGCCCGCCTCCCGCCGTGTCACCGTTCGACTCGCGCGTCGCTCATTCACGAATCTTCCGAGCGAGGGACATAGGGGCTCCATCCGACCGACACCGATTCGCCTATGATGGCCTCGTGCCCGATGCCGCCGGCCTCGCGCTCCTCATCGTCGTCGCCTTCGTCGCCTCCATCGTCGCCGGCGTGGCGGGCTTTGGCGCCGGCGTCATCCTCCTGCCGATCGTCGCCCTGACCGTCGGCGTGCGCGCCGCGGCGCCCGTGCTCACGGTCACGATGCTGCTCGGCAACATCGGCCGCATCTGGTGGAGCCGCCACGAGCTGGACGCCGCCGTCGCCTGGCGCTACCTCGCCGGCGCCGTGCCCGCGACGTTCCTCGGCGTCGTGCTCTATGCCGGCGCCACGGGCCACTCGCTCGGGCGGGTCATCGGCGTGTTCCTTCTGGCCTCCGTCCCCCTCCGCCGCCTGCTCGTATCGACGCGCGTGCGCGTCCGTCTCGCGCACTTCCCCGTGCTCGGCGGGGTCTTCGGCATACTCTCGGCGCTGGTGGTCACGACCGGTCCCCTCTCCACGCCGTTCTTCCTCGCCTACGGGCTGCGCCGTGGCGGTTTCGTCTCCACCGAGGCGGTGTGCGCGCTCGGTATGCACATCACCCGCGGCGTGGCTTTCGCGCGTTATGCGTTGCTCGGTTGGGACACCGTGGCCCTTGGCTGCGTCCTCGGGGCCACCATGTTCGCCGGGTCCTGGATCGGCCGGCACCTGCTCGAGCGCATGAACGACCGCGTCTTTCTCCTGATCCTGGAATGCCTGCTCGTCGTCATGGGCTTGCAGTTCCTGCTCTTCCCGCGGTAAAAACGCTCGCCATGGACTTGAAACCCGGAGCGCCCGCCGAGGTCAGCCTCACCGTGGGCCCCGAGCGCAGCGCCGACGCCATGGGCAACCGCGGCGTCCACGTGTTCGCCACGCCGTTCGTGATCGGCCTCCTCGAGAACGCCGCCGGCGCCGTCCTGCAGCCCCATCTCCCCGCGGGCGGCGGCAGCGTGGGGACCATGGTCGAGATGCGCCATCTGGCCGCCACGCCCGTCGGCATGAAGGTGCGGGCGCACGCCACTCTGCTCGAGACCGACGGCAAGCGCTTCCTGTTCGCCGTCGAGGCGTGGGACGAGAAAGAGAAGATCGCCGAGGGACGCCACGAGCGCTTCCTGGTCGCCGATATCGAGAAATTCCTCGCGCGGGCGATGAAGAAGGGAGAACGTTGATGCCGATCCAGCTCAACCGCGGGGTCGTCGGCAAGGAGTACCCGCCGTATGCCATCACCGTCGAGCGCGGCAAGATCAAGGAGTTCGCCCGCGCCATCGGCGACCTCAATCCGTTCTATCTCGACGACGAGGTCGGGCGCGCGTCCGCGTGGGGGGACATCATCACACCGCCCACCTTCCCGATCTCGTTCCGCGACGAGACCGGCGTCCTCCTGCGTGACCTCGGCATCGACGTCTCGCGGCTGCTCCACGGCGAGCAGGAGTTCGAGATCTTCCGCCAGCTCCGGCCGGGTGAGACGTATCTCTGTCGGTCGAAAGTTCTCGACCTCTACGAGAAAACGGGCAAGAGCGGCCCCATGGGCTTCGTGGTCCGCGAGACCGCGGTCACCGACGCCAACAACGAGATCGTCGGCAAGATGCGCAGCGTCACGGTGGTACGACTGTAGTGCGAGCCGCAGGACGTGGCCGTGCGAGGTGAGCCGCGCGCGGGCGGCGAGCCGAGCGGTGAAATGATCGTGAATCGGGCTGGGGCCCCGCCGTCCGAGGCGAGCGAAAGGAATATATGAAGTACGCCAGGGTGTACTTCGAGGACGTGCAGGTCGGCGACGAGCTGCCGGCACTCGTGAAGGGGCCGATCCAGCAGATCCAGCTCACCCGCTACGCCGGCGCTTCCGGCGACTTCAACCCGATCCACCAGGACGACGAGTTCGCCAAGGCCGCCGGAATGGGCGGCGTCTTCGCCCACGGCATGCTCTCGATGGGCTTCGTGGCCCAGGCCGTCACCGACTGGGCGGGCGCTGGCACCGTGCGCAAGATCGGCGTGCGCTTCACCGCCCTCGTGCGACTCAAAGACACGGTGACGTGCAAGGGCCGCGTGCTCGCGAAGTCTTCCAAGGACGACGCGCATACCGTCGATCTCGAGATCTGGGCCGAGACTCAGAAGGGCGACAAGGTCGTCACCGGCAAGGCAAGCGTCGCCCTGCCCTCGCGCGCGTAGCCGGTGGCAGGGGCCTCGACGGCCCCCGGGAGTGTCGGAGCAACCACGGTTCGAGCGCGGGCTTTGCCCGCGCAATCGACGGCCTTGGGGGGAGGCAAGGAGGAGCGCGCCGTCCGGCGCGCGACGACTGTCGGAAGGGGGGCGAAGCCCCCCTCCGAGCACTAGCCGCCGGGTGTCTCGCCGCGCGCGGCGACCCACTCGCGCAGGGCCTCGCGCGTCGATGGGAAGGCGAGCGACTCCCACGGGATGTCCGCTGGCTTCACCCACTCCAGGAGGTCGTTCTCGTTGCAGGTCGCCAGCGTGCCGCCGGTCACGCGCGCTCGGTAGACGATGATCACCGGCGCGCCCGCGTAGGTGTAGACGTTGTGCAGGCCGGTCAGCTCCACCTCGAGGCCCGTCTCCTCGAACGTCTCCCGCAGCGCGGCGTCCGTGGCGGTCTCGCCGTAGTCCACGAAGCCGCCGGGAAAGGTCCAGAGCCCACGACCGGGGTCGATGGAGCGGCGCGTGAGCAGGATGCGCCCGTCCGTCTCGGGGATGGTGGCGGCGACGAGCTTCGGGTTCAGGTAGAAGACGAAGCGGCAGCGCGAGCACACCGACTGCTCGCGATGGTCCGGGGGAACGGGCTCGCGAGCGAGCGGGGCGCCGCAGAGCGGGCAGAAGCGGATGCTGTCGGGATGCAGCGCGTGGTGACCGTGGACGGCGCTCATCCTTCGGAGTCTAGCACGCGCCTTTCGCCGCGCTCGCGCCTCGGGGCGCCTTGACACTCGCGTTCACGCGATGTTACAACGCGACCAGCGTCAGCACCGCCAGAGTCGCCGCGAGCAACGTTCGCCGACACGTCGTGAAGGGGAGGCCGTCCATGCGCCACCGCCCGCCGCTCGTCGTCGTCCTCACCGCCGCCTTCGTCCTCTCGCTGCTGGCCGGCGGGTCGCACGGACAGCCGCTGTCCGGCGAGTACAAGATCGGCGTCCTCGAGCCCCTCACCGGGCCGCTCGCCTTCGAGGGCAAGCGCCACCTCGAGGGTTTCGAGATCATGCGCGACATGATCAACGAGCGCGGCGGCGTGATGGGCAAGAAGCTCGTGTTCGCCGTGGGCGACGCCACCGATCCCACGGCGGCGGCCTCCGAGACGAGCCGCTTGATCGCGCGGGAAGGTGTCCGGATCGTCACCGGGACCTACTCCTCGACGCTCTGCGGCGCCGCCAGCGAGGCGGCGTCCCGGCAGAACGCGATCTACTGGGAGACCTCGTGCGTGGACCCGCGCTTCACGCGACGGAACTTGAAGAACGTCTTCCGCACGGAGATCGACGGCAGCGGGTTCGGCTGGTACAACATCGAGTTCATCGCCAAGCATCTGGTGCCGCGGTTCAACCTCAAGCCGAACCAGCTCAAGATCGCCTTCCTCTCCGAGGACTCCTCGTACGGTCAGGGCGTCACCGAAGCGGCGCGGCAGCGGGCGAAGGGCGAGTTCGGCATGCAGGAGGTCGCGGCGGAGTACTATGCGTTCGCGTCCACGAACGACTTCACCCCGATCGTCCTCAAGTTCAAGCAACTCAACCCCGACATCGTGCATCACATCGCGCGCGGCAACGACGCCGTGATCTTCTGGCGCCAGTCGCGGGAGCAGAACCTCCCCTTCAAGGCGCTCGTCCACGCCGGCGCCACCGGCTACGGGTCGCCCGACTTCGGCAAGGCGCTGGGCGCCGACGGCAACGGGCCGTTCGCGCTCCTCGAGCCCGGTCCCGGCTTCAAGATCGAGGCGCTCAAGCCGGACGGGCAGAAGATCGAGCGCGAGTTCCGGGAGGCCGTGCAGAAGAAGACGGGCTCCTATCCTTTCGGCGGCCACCAGCTCGCCGCCGGCGGCCTCTGGCTCCTCAAGCTCGTCCTGGACCGCGCGAAGACGGACGACCTCGACAAGTTCCGGGCGGCGGTGCTGGCCCTCGACCTTCCCGTGGGATCATCGGTCAACGGGTGGGGCGTAAAGTTCGCCGACAACGGCCAGAACGCCAACGATCGCGTGCAGCACTACATGCTCCAGTGGCAGGATGGACAGCTGGTGACCGTGTGGCCGGAGGAGTTCACGACGGTCCGGGCGAAGTGGATCCCGCTCGGGGCGTGGGACCAGCGGAAGTAACGTCCCGCTGACGATCCTCTCGCAGCTCATCGTTTCCACGGTGCTGCTGGCCGGCGTCTACGCGCTGGTCGCGGTCGGGCTGACCCTCATCTTCGGCGTCATGCGGGTGGTCAACTTCGCCCAGGGCGAGTTCTTGATGCTCGGGATGTACGCCGCCTTCTGGGCGTTCACGCTGTGGGCCTTCGACCCCTACGTGACGCTGGTGGGCGCCATCCCGCTGTTCTTCCTCGTCGGGCTCCTGACGTACGCGCTCGTGATGCGCGGCGTGATCCGGGCCTCCCACAACGTCCAGATCTTCACCACGGTCGGGCTCTCGATCGCGCTACAGAACGTCGCGCTCGTCCTCTGGACGGGCGACTTCCGGTTCGTGCGTCCCTGGTACTACTCGATGGTGCTGCACTTCGGCACCACCGCCTTCAACGTCTCGCAGGTCGTGGCGTTCGTGGTGGCCCTCGCGCTGACTGCGGCGCTGTTCGCCTTCATGCGCTGGTCGTACACGGGCCGCGTCATGCGCGCCACCGCTCAGGACCGTGAAGCGGCGAGCCTGATGGGGATCGACACCGACCGGGTCTACGCGCTGACCTGGGCCATCGGCATCGCCTGCGCCGGCGCGGCCGGCGTGCTCGTGGCGCCGATCTACCCCGTCTATCCGACCGCGGGCCTGCAGTTCGTGCTGCTGGCGTACGTCGTGGTCGTCCTCGGAGGTCTGGGAGACATGGCGGGCGCGCTGCTCGGAAGCCTCATCGTCGCCGGGGTCGAGGTCGGCGGATCGTACGTGATCGGCACCGCGTGGAAGGAAGTGCTCTACTTCATGCTCTTCATCGCCATCCTGCTGGTCCGCCCGGCCGGGCTGTTCGGCCAGCGGGGGGCGGAGCGGCTCGGGATGTGAGACGGACGGACCTCGGGGCCATCGTCCTCTTCGGCGCCGCCGCGCTGGCGCCGCTGGTCGTCCGCAACGCGTTCCTCCTCGACGCGCTGATCCTGATTCTGCTGTGGGGTTCGCTGGCCGTCGCGTGGAACGTGGCGGGAGGGTACGCGGGGCAGGTCTCGCTCGGCCACTCGGCGTTCTTCGGCCTCGGCGCCTACGCCGCCGCGCTCCTGGGGACCCGCTGGGACGTCTCGCCGTGGATCGGCTTGATCGTCGGCGTGGCGCTCTCGACGGGCGCCGGCCTGGCCCTGGGGTACTTGTCCAATCGCCTGCGCGGGCCCTACTTCGTCCTCGCGACCATTGCGTTCTCCCAGGTGCTCCTCATCGTCGCCAGCCGCTGGCGTGCCTTCACGCAGGGCTCGGAGGGCATCCCGGTGCCGTTCCGCCCGGGCGTGTGGACCCTGGGCTTCTCCGACAAGACACCGTGGGTCTACATCATGCTGGCCCTCGCCGTCTTCGCCTATCTCGTCCAGCGCTATCTCGAGGTGTCGCGCCTCGGCTACCTGCTCGCCGCCGTGCGGGAGGACGAGGACGCGGCCCAGGCGCTGGGCGTCCCGAGCCGGTGGCTCAAGGTGGCCGCCGTCGCGGTGAGCGCCGCGCTCGCGTCGGTCGGCGGAACGCTGTGGGCGCAGTACGTCGGGTTCGTCGACCCGTTCTACGTCTTCTCCGTCGACCTCTCAGTGCGCTTCGCCCTCGCCGCGATCATCGGCGGCGTGGGCACCGCACTCGGGCCGTTTCTCGGCTCGATCCTCATCACAACGCTGGAGACGTATCTGCGCGCGACGTTCGGCGGCATCGGCGCCGGCTTCATCGGCATCTATCTCATCATCTACGGGACGCTCCTCATCCTCGTCGTGCGGTTCGTGCCCGAGGGCCTCGCCGGGGGCCTCGCCGCCCGCCTGGTCCGGCGCGCGCCGTCGACGCCCGCCTGAGCATGGCCGCTGCACTGCTCTCCGTCGGCGGCGTGACGAAACGCTTCGGAGGCGTGGTCGCTAACCTCGACGTCTCGTTCGACGTCGCCCCCGGCGAGCTGATCGGCCTGATCGGGCCGAACGGCGCCGGCAAGTCCACACTCTTCGAGATCATCACGGGCTTCTGTCAGCCCGACGCCGGCGAGGTCCGCCTCGAGGGGCGGCGGCTCGCCGGCCTCAGCCCCGACCGGGTGAGCCGCCTGGGCGTCGGGCGCACGTTCCAGAAGCTCCGCCCGTTCCCGGGCCTCACGGTCGTGGAGAACGTCATGGTGGGCGCGCTCCAGAAGTGTCACGAGGTCCGGCGCGCGCGCCAGGAAGCGATCGAAGTACTCGCGCGCGTGGGACTCGAGGACAAGGCGGACGCGCACGCGCGCACGCTCTCGACCGGCCAGCGCAAGCGACTCGAGCTCGCCCGCGCCCTCGCCGCGCGGCCGCGCCTCCTGCTCCTGGACGAGGTGACGGGCGGGGTCGACCAACGTAGCATCCCCGGCCTCGTGAGCCTCGTGCGGGACCTGCACCGCAACGGGCTGACCCTGATCGTGATCGAGCACAACATGCGCGTGATCACCGCCGTGTGCCAGCGCATCCTCGCCCTGCACCTCGGCCAGATCATCGCCGAGGGCCCGCCCGCGGTCGTCACCCGGGATCCGCGCGTCGTCGAGGCCTACCTCGGCCAGGTCTACGGTGGGAGTAGGAGGTGAGCCGCGCCCCGCGGCGAGCCGACGCTTCAATGAGCGACCTGTGATGGCCGAGCCCCTGCTCGCGGTCGACGAGCTCGACGTCGCCTACGGCGACTTCCAGGTGCTGTGGGACGTCTCCGTGCACGTCCGCGAGACCGAGATCGTGGCGCTCCTCGGAACGAACGGTGCGGGCAAGTCGACGCTGATGAACACGATCTCGGGCCTCTTGCGCTCCCGACGGGGCCGCGTCGTCTTCGCCGGCCGGCGGATCGACGGGCTCCCGGCACACGAGATCGTCGGCGAGGGCATCGCGCACGTCCTGGAGCGGCGCCGCCTCTTCCCGTTCCTCACCGTTCGCGACAACCTGCTGCTGGGGGCCCACCATCCCGCGGCCCGGCGGGAGCGGGAAGCGACGCTGGCGCGCGTCGAGCGGCTCTTCCCCGTCCTCCATGACCGCCGGGCGCAGCTCGCCCACACGCTCTCCGGTGGGGAGCAGCAGATGGTCGCCATCGCCCGCGGGCTGATGGCGCGGCCGCGGCTGCTCATGATCGACGAGCCCTTCCTCGGACTGGCGCCGCGGGTCGTCCGGGAGATCGGGGGCGTGATCCGGCGCATCCACGAGGAAGGCGTCGCGGTACTCTTCGTCGAGCAGAACGTCGAGCTGGCCCTCACGCTGGCCGACCGCGGCTACGTCCTCGAGTCGGGCCGGCGGATCCTCCACGGGTCCTCGGCGGAGCTGCTCCAGTCCGCCGAGGTGAAGCGTGTCTTCCTCGGCGACCAGTCCATCGCGGACGTGTTGTGACGACAAGGAGGCCTCGATGAGGATCGATCGCAGGCGGCTCGAGCAGTCGATCGAGGAGCTGGGACGCATAGGCGAGACGCCGCGCGGCGGGCTGACGCGGCTGGCGCTGAGCGACGAGGACAGGCGCGGGCGCGACTGGATGGTCGCGCGGATGGGCGAGGCCGGCCTCCACGTGACGGTCGACCGGATGGGCAACATCTTCGGCGAGCGGGCGGGCGCCGCGGCGCTGCCGCCGGTCATGATGGGCTCCCACGTCGACTCCGTCCCGACCGGCGGAAAGTACGACGGCCAGCTCGGGGTGCTGTGCGCGCTGGAGGCGATCCGATCCCTCAACGACCATCAGATCCACACGCGGCATCCTGTCACGCTCGTCATCTTCACCAACGAGGAAGGCGCACGGTTTCAGCCCGCGATGATCGCCAGCGGCGTCATGGCGGGGAAGATCGCGCTGGAGGACGCTTACAACGCGCGCGACAAGGACGGCATCCGGCTGGTCGACGAGCTGGAGCGCATCGGCTATCTGGGCCCCGAGCCCTGTGTGCCGCGCGCCTTCCGCGCCTACCTCGAGCTGCACATCGAGCAGGGTCCGTGCCTCGAGGAGGAAAAGCTCTCGGTGGGCGTGGTGGAAGGCATCGTGGCCATCTCGTGGTCGCGGCTCACGATCCACGGCGTCCAGGACCACGCGGGGCCCACGCCGATGCGCATCCGCCACGACGCCCTCGTCGTCGCCGCCGAGATGATCACCGGCGTGCGGGGTATCGCGCGGGTCCTCGGCGGGAACGCCGTCACCACCGTCGGCAACCTCACCGTGGCGCCCAACATCGTCAACGCGATCCCCGGGCGCGTCACGCTGTCCATCGACCTGCGCGACCCGCGCACCGAGACGCTGGACCGCGCGCGGCCGATGCTCGACACCCTCGTCCGCGAGGCGTGCGCGCGCGAGGGCGTCCGTTACGAGCTGGAGCACTACTGGCAGGTCCCCTACACGCCGTTCACGCCCGACGTCGTGGCGGCCGTGGAGCGGGCGGCGAAGACGGTCGGCGCGCGCTGGCGCCGCATCCTCTCCGGTGCCGGCCACGACGCGCAGTACATGGCCGCCATCGGCCCCACCGCGATGATCTTCGTCCCCTCGCATGGCGGGCGCAGCCACTGCGAGGAGGAGTTCACCGCGATCGAGGACATCGAGGACGGCGCGAACACGCTGTTCCTCGCCGCCCTCGACGTCGCCGGCCAGACATGAGGCAGCGAGTGTCACTAAGACAATACTCTTGCGCCTCGCCTGGATCAGAGTGATCCTCAGGACGTGGAGAACGCGAGATGACCGAGCACGGTTTCATGACGGTGATGCTTGCCGTGGTGGTCTTCGAAGCGTTGGCCGGCAACCTCGCCCTCGGTTACTTGGCCTACCGCGTCTATCGCATGAGCGAGCGGAACGAGAGGCTCATCGCCGCGACTTATCTCGAAGCCCGCAAGGCGCTGGAGCAACACCGCTAGCCTGGATTACTACTCAGTCCCTAGCGTAGGCGACACTTGGAGCATGAAAGAACGAGCGAACCCACAGAGAAATGTCGTCTAAATAAGGGACTGGGTCGTATTCATGAACTCGCACACGGTAGTCGAACGGTGACCCGGCGGGAGGCGGGCGGACGGCGTCCGGGTGACCCATTCCCGTTTCGCAATACAACGAAACAGCCGGAAAGAGTGGGAATGGCTCGCCGGTGATCGAAGCGCAGGCGGCTGTGGTCAGGGGACGCCGTCCGCCCGCCTCCCGCCGGGTCACCGTTCGGCGCGCGCGTCGCTCGTTCATGAATAGTCCAGGATAGGAGCCTGTCGAGGTACCCAGGACCGCCGCGCGGAAGGGGGGCTCGGTTTTCACCGAGCCCCCTCACCCTCGTTCTCAGGTGCGCTTCAACTGGTTGCGGTCGATGGGGAGTGTACGGATGCGCTTGCCCGTCAGCGCGAAGACAGCGTTGCAGACCGCTGGCGCCACGCTCGGCACGCCGGGCTCACCGAGGCCGCCCGCCGCCTCACCGGAGTCGAGGATGTGCACCTCGACCACCGGCATCTCGTTGATCCGCAGCATCGGATAATCGTGGAAGTTCGACTGCTGCACGCGGCCCTTGTCGATGGTGATCTGGCCGTAGAGCGTCGCGGTCAGTGCGTACACGGCGCCGCCCTCCATCTGGGCCCGCACCTGGTCGGGGTTGACGGCCAGCCCGGCGTCGATCGCGCTGACGATGCGGTGGACGCGGACCACGCCGTCCGGCGCCACCGACACCTCGGCGACGCTGGCCGCGTAGCTGCCGTAGGAGAAGACGACACCGCACCCGCGGGCGCGACCGGCGGGCAACGGCGAGCCCCAGTTGGCCTTCGCCGCTACCAGCTCGAGCACCGCCTTGTGCCGCTTCGACTTGCCGAGGAGCGCCCGCCGATACTCGAAGGGATCCTTGCCGGCCGCGTGCGCCAGTTCGTCGACGAAGCTCTCCACGATGAATCCGTTCTGCGAGGCGCCGACCGAGCGCCAGAACCCCACGGGGATGCCGAAGTCCTTGTTGACCCACTCCACGCGAAGGTTCGGGATGTCATAGGGCATGTTGCGCATGGCCTCGACGGCGGCGGGATCGATCGTGCCCGCCTGGGCGCGGCCCTTTTGGATCAGGATGCCCGGGCCGACCATGCGCGTGAACCACGCCGTGGGCGTGCCGTTGGCGTCGAGCGCGGCGCGGAAGGCGTTATACGTCGCCGGCCGGTAGAAGCCGTGGGTGATGTCATCCTCGCGCGTCCAGATGATCTTCACCGGCGCTCCGACGGCCTTGGAGGTTTCGACCGCGTCGATGATGAAGTCCTGCTCGCCGCGCCGGCCGAAACCGCCGCCGAGGAGCGTCGTGTGCACGGCGACCTTCGCGGGCGGGAGCCCGGTGAGGCGGGCGCCGGTCGCCTGGCTCCCGCCGGGGTTCTGGGTCGGCGCCCAGATCGTGCACGAGTCCGCCTTCACATCGGCGGTGGCGTTCATCGGCTCCATGCAGGCG
>Ga0105164_10002473_pt1 | contig 11426 bp, 10 predicted proteins | sample VDWuncwatermetaG_FD_89674 | JGI IMG/M metagenome (GOLD analysis project Ga0105164, IMG submission 89674) | Wastewater microbial communities from Netherlands to study Microbial Dark Matter (Phase II) - VDW unchlorinated drinking water | ecosystem: Environmental > Aquatic > Freshwater > Drinking...
ATATCACAAAAAATGCACCTCTCGCGGTATTCAAAATAGTTGCGCGCGCCTTTTATTTCTTCGGCGACACTCTTAGGTATCATGGGTAAAGCGATGATCTGCGTGTGCGGATGCTCCAGTGATGCCCCTGCCGCCGGGCCGTAATTCTTGAATATCATAATGTACTTAAAGCGTTTGTCGCGCGTAAGGTCCGCGCTGCGGCGGCAATACATGCAAATAAAATTCTCTATTTCCGGGATCAATAGGTCCGGTATATCCTTGCTGTGATATGGCGTTTCGATCATTATCTCATGGGCGCCGATACCGTCGGACATATCATAAATACCGATGCCGCGGCGATTAAGCTCGCCTTCAACTTTAAGCGCCGGAAATTTATTCGGCACCACACGCACCTGCCATCCGGGAGTATTGGCAGCTGTGCAGGCCTCCCTGATCGCCTCTATCTCATAGGGCGTCTGTCCTTCTTTACCGTAGCAGAACGGACAATTGTCGCCCTTAAGGACAATGGGCTCATATTCATAATCCTGCGGTCCCTTGGGGTGGTCGGTATCCACGATCACCCACCTGCCGCTTATAGGATCCCTTCTTAATTCGGACATCAGGCTTCAACCTCTCGCAGAAATTTTGCCGCTTCTTCGGGAAGTAAGGGGCAGATATAAAAACCCGTCCCCCACTCAAAACCGGCCACCCGCGTCAAGCGCGGAGTAATTTCAATATGCCAGTGGTAATCATGTTCAATGCTTTTCCAGTAACCGGCTTTTGGCCTTCGAAACGGAGCAGTGTGTATTACAAAGTTATACGGCGGGTCATTCAGCCCTACCTTAAGCTTAAGAAGCGTCTTTTTTAAAATCTTGCCCAGCTCCAGGCGCTGCAGCGGAGCAAGGCTGGTGAAATCACAGGAATGCTCCTTGGGCATTATCCAGGCCTCAAAAGGAAAACGCGGAGCAAATGGCACTATGGCGATAAAACCGTCAATATCAAGGACCACCCTTTCCTTGACGGCTATTTCCTGCTTAACCAGGTCGCAAAAGATACATCTTTCATGGTAGTCATAATACGCCCGGGCCCCGGCAAGCTCCTCTTTGACCCTTTTGGGATTAACCGGCGTGGCGATCAACTGCGACCGCGAATGCCCGATCCTGCCGGCACCTGCTTGCCAGCCGTAATTCTTAAAGACCAGCACATACTTGAAACGCTCGTCTTTCTCGAGGTCTGAAATCCGCGCAATATAAGCAGTGACGACCTTAGCTATCTGCTCAGCGCTTAAATCCGCCATGTTGGCGATATGCTGGTTTGTTTCAATGATTATTTCGTGCGCGCCGATGCCGTTGGTAACATCGTAAATACCTTTACCGCGGCGGTCAATATCGCCTTCAATGCGCAAAAAGGGGGAAATACTGGGAACTACGCGCAAATCCCATCCGGGTGAGTTGGCGGGCGTATTCTTTGGCCGGTAGGCGTAAATCTCCGGAGGCGTCTTTGACTCCCTGCCTTCGCAAAAAGGGCAAGACTCCTGAAGCTCAAAAGGTTTATCGGCCTGGCCCAAAAATTGGTCCGGCCGCTTGGCGCGGTCAGTGGCAATGATCACCCACCTGCCTATAATAGGATCTTTTCGTAATTCAGGCATAATAGTTTTTCTATTTTATTACAATCCCGTCGGTAATGCAAACGAAATTTAGCCGCCCAGTATTTCTCCGGCAACAATCTTATTTCCGGCCAAAAAATCAGCCGCACTCATCCGCTTTTTTGCTTCCAACTGCAATTCTTCTATCACCAGTGCTCCGGAGCCTGTGGCTACGACAATGCCCTGCGAGCCAGCCTCCAGCACTTCTCCCGGCTTTGCCTGATGCGCACACTTACGCTCCGCGCGCGCTTGGAAGACCTTTACTGATTTTCCCCGGTAATAGGTAAAAGCACCCGGCCAACCCAGGCAGCCGCGGATTAGATTGTGGATCCGTTCTGCCGGCATTTCCCAATTTATAAGGCCGTCGCATTTTTTAAGTTTAGGGGCAAAGGTGACCTTGGCTTCATCCTGCGAGGCCAAACTGTAATCCTTATTTTTTATGGCTTTCAAGGTTTCTAATAATAAAGTTACGGCAAGCCCTGACAACTTTTCTTCAAGGCTAATGCTCGTGTCACCGGGTTCAATCTCTACCTTAATCTGTGCGATAACCGGCCCGGCGTCCAGCTGTGGCGTCATTTTGATGATGGTCACACCGCTGGCGCGTTCACCGTCGATGATCGCGCGGTTTACGCAGGAAGCTCCGCGGTATTCAGGCAGCAAAGAGGCATGGATATTCAAGCAAAACAGGCGCGGCAGGGATAAAACGTCTTGCGAGAGAATCTGGCCATAAGCAGCTATAACGAAAAGATCGGCATTTATTTTTTTCAGGAAATCCACTGCTTCGGCGCTATTGATATCCGCGGGCTGATAAACTTCTATTCCTGCGCATTTGGCCGCGACTTTCACCGCGGTGGGCGCTGCAACCAGTCCCCTGCCCTTTTGTTTATCCGGCTGGGTCACCACGCATAATACCTTGTGTTCCAAGCGTAGGATGGCCTCTAACGGCAGAACTGCGAAATTGTCACTTCCGAAGAAAACTATGTCCATAGTTATTGGAAAAATACTGCGATCCTCCGTGGGACGTAGGACGTGAGGACGTGGGACGTAAAACCAAAGGCAAAATCGTAAATCAAGATCTTTATTATGCCTTACGTTCTTTTATTTGATTTATCTTTTGAATTTACGTCCTACGTCCAAGCGACCCGCCACGGTTTATGGCGGGGAGCGGACATCCCACGTCCTACGAAACATTTTTTATACAGGATCCACATCCACCGTTACTATTATACCCGAATGACGGCTGGTTTTTAAACTTTTTTTCAGGAACGCGTTGGCCTTCTTAAGCGAGCCGGCACTAGTCAATATCTGCCAGTAGAAATAATCCCTTAATTTCGGCGGAAGCCCTGGGCTAAGCGACATAACGAGCAATCCGCTTTTTTTTTCGCGGTTTAACTCGTTAAAAAGCTCCTCTGCCGCGGACCGCGCTTTGTCGGCGTCCTTACCGCGAATCCTTAAAATGATCGCATGCCGAAAAGGCGGAAATCCCAACTGCCTCCTCTGCTTCAACTCTTCATCGTAAAAAATGTTTGCGTCCTGCGCCTCTATCGCTTTTATGGCGTGATGCCCGGGAAAATCGGTTTCAATCACCAGCCTCTCGCCGGCGAGCCTTGCAAGGTTGATCAATAACCCATATACCTTTTCCGCGGAGCGCAAATCAACCCGGTTAAGCGAATTGTCTATCATCAGAACACCAGCCAGCGCAAATGACGCATCCGCTTCTTTAAATACGGAGCTGGTTGCCACAAATATATCGCCGGCCGAAAGATCAAGCCCCGCCTTGTCATCAATATCTATTATCTTAGCCGCGGGAAACACGCCGGATAAAGCATTCTCTAACTTTTGCGTGCCTGCCCCGGAATATTTGATGTATCCGGCGTTACAACTCGGGCAGATACGCGGCGGAACCAGCTTAAAATTACAATGGTGACAGCCTAAAATATTCTCTTTGGAGTGATATACCAGGCTCAAGTTGCAGCGCGGGCATTTTAAGGCCGCCCCGCAATTATGGCAGGCGGCGTAAGTAGCAAACCCCCTGCGGTTTAAAAATAATAAAACACGCTTCTTTGCCTCAAGTGCAGTGCAGACACAATCCTGAAGGTACTTGGAAAACAAAGGTTTTGACTGGCCCTTTTTAAAAAAAACAGGACTGGTATTAAGAACCTTTATTTCAGGAAAATTCTTCCGGCCGGGAACTAAAATATATTTTATCTTGTTCTTTTTTGCCAGGTAAAAACTTTCCAGCGACGGAGTTAAGCTGCCTAAGACGACCCTGGCTTTTTCTATATTGCCGCGCATAAGTGCGGCATCCCTGGCATGGTAATGCGGCACCTGTTCCTGTTTATAGACTGAGTCCTGTTCTTCGTCAACTATGATCAAGCCCAGGGACACAGCCGGAGCAAATACCGCCGATCGCGTGCCCAGGATGAGCTTTGCCTTGCCAACTCGAATCTTGAGCCAGGCCGACAGCTGTCCGCGGTCTTTACTGAATAACAGCTCCGGCTCAAATCCAAGTTTGGCCTGGATATAAGCCCGCGCCTTCATCACCTGGCCCAGGCCTGCCAAGAGGACTATTACGGAAGCATTATCTTTAAGCGCCTCTTTGATATAGTCCAGGTACTTTTCCCACTTTGAATCATCATCTCCGGCATGAACCAGGAAAACATCGTTATAATTTAGAGAACCGGACGGCGCAGAAGAAAGCATTTCAGGAATACCTTTGCCGGCCCTGATCTCCTCAGGCAAGGCCGCCTCGATTGCCTGGCCCCAGGAACAGCAATAATGTTCTGCCAGCTGCTTAGTCAACGCCAGCATGGCGCTGTTCAACACAGGAGTACTGTCGATCACTTTCAAAACCGGCTTGCAATTTAATACCAGGGAATCTTTAGATAACGCGACCGCGTAAGCGATGATCTTCCTGGGCCCGAAACTTACCTGCAGGCGGCAGCCGGGAGTGATCAAGCCTGCAAACTCCGCGGGGACAAGATAATCAAACGGCCCGACAACGGGCAGTCCGACTACTACCTTAACGTATGACATTGCTGATATTGCTTAGGGCATCGGGCTTTCTGATCAAACTGATACTCTCCCTCATTACCTTCAATTTTTCAGGGTGATCCTTCAGGCCGATTACCAGCTCTTTTATCGAACTAATATCCCTGGGATAGAAACCTATACCGAAACTTTCCAGGGCCCTGATGTTTTCCATTTCCTGTCCCGGAATAGGCGAGATAAAAATCGGCACCAAGCCCATGATCAGGCTCTCGGAAGTGCTTAGGCCGCCGGGCTTGGTGATGATGACCTCTGATGCCGCCATTAATTCCTCTATGTTATCGGCAAACCCGATAACTAAGGCATCCGGATATTTTTTCTCTTTTAACCTGCGAAATAAATCGGTATTCCTGGCGCAGACCACAATAGTCTGGCATACGCCGGACAATAAAACGGTTATTTCCTCTATCGGGCCGATACCAAAGGACCCGGTGATAATAAGCACAGTAAATTTATCCGGATCCAGGCCTAATTTTTTGAACAATATAGCTCTGTCAAATGTCTGCAGGAATTTCCGGCTCACCGGTATGCCAAAAACTTTAATGTGTTCTTTTTCAACTCCGGCATCGAAAAGCTTCGAGCTGGTGTACTCCGAAGCTACGACATAAAGGTCCGTGCCGGAGGATATCCAAAACGGGTGCACGCCGAAATCGGTGATCACCGTGATCACCTTTGAGCTGATCTTACCGCTCTTTTTAAGGTTAGAGGCGATCTCGCTGGTTAGAAAATGCGTGGAAACAATGTAGTCGGGTTGTTCCTTGATCAGAAAATGCTCAAATTTTATGACGTTGAGGCTGTTAGCGAGAGTTACGGCGCGCCTGGTAATCGGCCGCAAGCTCCATACAGAAGTAACCCAGAACAACCACTTCCAGATCAAAACCAGGTGATTGATCATTAAGTGGTACCCGCGAATATAAGTCAACTTAAACAACGGGTTGGTCTTGTCCAGGATATCAATCAGCGCCGGATCTAAGTCCGGCCGCTCATTTTTTAAAAAATCGCATATCGCCTCGGCAGCCTTAAAATGCCCTGCTCCGGCTGAGGCATAGGCGACGATCACTTTTTTCATCGGGCTTCCTTTAAATTTTCAGGATAATATCTACGGCTGCGGATAGGTCAGTTGCGGTCCGATCCGGCTGGACCGGCCAATTATTTTTATTCTGCGCTTTTTCTTTTCCCGAGAAGACCATGATCGTCGTAACACCCGCGGCCCGGCCGGCTTCAACATCATTGGTGGTATCGCCGATAAAGAAGCTCTGCGCCAGGTCTATTTTCTCCCCAAGCCCCGCCGCATCTCTTACGGCATTCTCGATCAATCCGGCCTTGGGCTTGCGACAGGGACAATTGTCTTCCGGACGGTGGATGCAATAATGGACGCCGGCGATCTCAACTCCGCCAATTTTCAATTCTTCAAGCATATTGGCGGTAATAAGATCTAACCGCTCTTTTGGATAAACACCTTTTGAGACGCCGGCCTGGTTAGAAATAATAAAAAGCTTGAATCCCGCCTCGATCAGGCGCTTCAAAGCGCTTTTTGCCCCGGGCAGAAAATGAAATTCCGCCAAGCTCTTGACATAATCAGCATCGCCGGGATACTGATTGATCACTCCGTCACGATCAAGAAAAATAGCTTTCATTAGCCTTTACCCATTCAGCCAGCTTCCTGATGCCGTCTTTAACCGGTGTCTGGATCTTCCAGCCCAAAGCTTTTTGCAGTTTGGTGGTATCGGTGATATAGACTTTCTGATCAGATGGCCGCCAATCGGCAAAGGTGGTCTTGGGCCGCTTACCGGTAATAATTTCTAGTTCATCCAGGAACTCCAAAAGCGAAATAGTGTTCTCCTGTCCTCCGCCGATATTAAATAACCCCCGTTTCAGGTCAGAGTTAATGAATCTGTTAAAGGCGTCGACGAGGTCGTCGGCATAAAGCATATCACGCACCTGCTTGCCGTTACCGTAAATAGTTACCGGCTTGCCAAAAAGGGCGGCGATAATAAACCAGGCCACCCAACCCTGGTCCTCAAAACCGAACTGGCGTGTCCCATAGGTACAGGACATGCGGAACACCCCGGTCTTCATTTTATAGATATGGCTGTATTCCTGCACATAGAGGTCCCCGACCAGCTTGGAAACGCCATACGGGGTATGGCCGGTAAGATCCGTGGACATCGCTTCAGTCACGCCCCGGACACCGTCAAAGGTATATCTCTTTTCTTTTTCTACAAGCGGTATCTGATCCACGTTCTCGCCGAATACCTTATTTGTGGAACAATAGACGATAGTGGTATCTTTGGATTTTTTGCGCGCCGCCTCCAGCACGTTAAGTGTTCCGAAAGCATTGATGCTGAAATCAACCTTCGGCATACGCACGCTGGACGGTACACCCGGCTGGCCGGCGGTGTGGATGACCACATCCACTCCTTTACCTACCGCCGCCTCTACATCTTTATCATTACGGATATCGCCTTTGATACGTTCAATATTCTTGAATCCGCCGAGAAAATTCCAGTTAAACTCCACCGACTGCTTGTCATAACCGAATATCTGCGAACGCATCAAGTTATCCAGCACAATAACTTTATTTTTTGCATCTTTGGCGAAAAATTCCGCGCAATGGCTGCCCACCAGCCCCGCGCCGCCGGTAATAAGTATTCTCATCTTTCATCCTCCTTATCAACGATAATACCATCTCTGTAGGGACAGGTTTGAAACCTGTCCCTACATTATTATTTATTTTTCTTTTTCATTTCCCTGTATTTCACATAACTCAAAAGTTGATATAAACTGTCAAAATAAGCAATGACAAAACCGTATAAACCGTCCTTATACGCCTTCTTGCGCAAATACCTGCGCATAAAACGGTCCCCTATGCGCCAGATAGCGCGGCCCAAGGACATTTTACGGCCGGTATTGATCCACTTGCGCGCCTCTAACGTCGATTGGCGGTTAACGCTGCCTAGGAAATGCTCAATATCAGGATAGCCTTTGTGCACAATGTCGCATTTAAGATGCCCGCATTCTCCGTCTATGAAGACCCTGGGGTGAACCTCCACTTCTTCATACTTAAACTTATCTTTCCTGAACAACCTCACCTTGGAAGCCGGATACCATCCGCCGTGCTTGACCCAATATCCGCCTATAAAATTACGCAAGGGAATTGAATAAGCGACAGAACCTCCGGAGGCAATGGCGGCGGGAATCTCTTTTTTTAACTCTTCAGTTACTTGCTCATCGGCGTCAAGGCTTAAGACCCAGTCATTTTTTGCCTGGGCGTAGGCCCAGTTCCTGTGACTGCCTTCGACATCCATTTTTTTAATGAATACCTTATCCGTATATCTTTTAACGATCTCTACGGTCCGGTCGCTGCTTAAATCATCGGCCACGATCACCTCATCCGCCCAACCCTTAAGGGATTCCAGGGACTCGGCGATGCAACTTTCCTCATTTTTCGTCAATATGACCACTGTTATACTGTTCATTTTAGATACTCCTTAATGGAGGCAATGATGTAATCCATGTCCTCTTTGCTCAACTCCGGATACACCGGTATTGCCAAAGTCTCGTGGCTCGCCTTTTCGGATTCCGGAAAATCCCCCGGCTTATAACCTAAATACTTGAAACACGGCTGAAGATGCAACGGCAAGGGATAATAGCGCGCGCGTCTATGCCTTTACCAATTAAATGCTCGATAAGCCCCGCGCTGGGGCGGTTTAGACGCAAAACATACTGGTGATAGATATGCGTAGAATATCCCGCTACAACCGGAGTTTTGATTGGCAGCCCTTTTAATCCCTGATTATAATAGGCGGCATTCTGCTGTCTTTTATTGTTCCAGGAATCAAGGTATTTTAATTTTACCTTTAAGACCGCGGCCTGGAGCGTATCCATGCGGTTATTGTGGCCGATAACAAGATGGTGATATTTTTCTTTATTTCCCTGATTCCTCAAGAGGCAAAGCGCATCGGCAACTGCTTTATCGTTGGCCAATACCATCCCCGCGTCCCCAAAGGCGCCGAGGTTTTTTCCCGGGAAAAAACTTATTGATCCGCAGTCAGCGATGGTGCCGGATTTCTTACCCTTACCTGCCTGTCCGACAGGCAGGTACTCCGCGCCAAAAGCCTGGGCATTGTCTTCTATGACCTTGAGTTGGTTTTCCCGGGCGATCTTTAAAATAGGTTCCATATCCGCGCACTGGCCGTAGAGATGCACCGGCATGATCGCCTTGATCTTCAGGCCTTTTTTTTGTTTTAGCGCCTTTTCAATACTAGAAACGGAAATAGTATAGGTATCCGGACCAATATCCGCGAAAACCGGAATAGCTCCCAACGCCGCTATTGATCCGGCTGTGGCATAAAAAGTAAAGGACGGACAAATCACCCCATCAGAGGCTTTGATGCCCAACGCCAATAGAGCCAGCCTTATGGCATCGGTGCCATTGGAGCAAGCGACAGCGTATTTGGCGCCGGTATAATTTATGACCGCATCCTCAAATTCGCTGATTTTCCCGCCGAAGATAAAAGCCGTGTTATCAATGACCTCTTTAATTGCCGCGTCGATCTCGGCGCGAATAGGCTGAATCTGCGCTTTCAGGTCCAATATGGGTATTTTTTTCATCTCCTCAATTTCCTTTCGCAATCAATAATAACGATACCGCATCCATTACTTCGTTAACGCCGATATCCTCAAGGCAAATATTTTTCTGACAAGGCGGATAACGGAAATTACGGTAACAGGGACTGCAATCCTCTGCACTTTTTAAAACAATATGCCTCTTGGGGTCCGAGGGATACGGGCCATATACTCTCGAGTCAGTCGGGCCAAAGATGGAAACCGTCTTGACCCCTAGGGCCGCGGCAATATGCAGCGCTCCGCCGTCGTTAGTGACTAAAAGATCGAGATCTTTTATCACCGCGATCAACTCTTCCAAAGTCATCTTTCCCACAAGGTCAACTGGCTTGTGTTTAGCCGACATTGCCACGGCTTCAGCAACGGGCCTCTCCAAGGCATCACCCAAAAGAATGGTCAAAGCGCCGAATTTTTCGCTTATTTCATCGATCAGATGGGTAAATTTTATTGCCGGCCAATGCTTGAGCCGGGCGTCCTTGCCCCAGCTGGCCCCGCCCGCGGCTAATATTCCTATAACCGGGCCCTTATGGCCTTTGTTGATGCGCGAAAAAATATTTTTTGCTTTTATGGCGGTGGCATCCTTAACAGGCAGCTCAAGGCCGCCTGCAACAGAACTAATCCCCAGGGGCTTCAACAGATCAAAATAATATTCCACCACATGTTTATCGTTGTAGCCCGCCAAGGGCATCTTATCCGTCAGGAACATTCCCCGTTTCTTATAATCAAAACCCACGCGCCTTTTAATGCCGGCAAGTTTTGCGGTTAAACCATAGCGGTTATCCAGGGAATAATCAAGACATACATCAAACTTCTCTTTCTTAATGCCAAAGAACAAACCCAGGCTCCTGCGCAGGCCTTCTATTTTTGAACGCTGGAAGATCTTTTTTATGTCTCCGCGCGATAAAGCGAAGATCTTGTCTATCCTGGGATTATCCTTAAGGACGTCGCGGACCCTTTCATTGCACCAGTAACCGATAAAGGCTGTGGGGTCATAAACTTTAATTGAACGAATAACCGGAGTGCTAAATAGCACGTCACCGATGCCAAAAGGATTAATTATCAAGAATCTTTTCACAGCTTTTCCCTTACCCTAGCCATTACTTCGCCTGCGCTTATGTCACTTAGCTTAGGTTTTGCTATGACCGTGTTATTAGAGCCCCACGGCCCCCATCTGCGGGCCGACTTTCCGGGTGAGGCGCTGCTGAATAACGCCACCACCGGTGTACCCGCACAGCAACTTAAGTGCATTGGGCCGCTGTCGCAAGAGACCAGCAAGCGGCACCTGGCCAGAAATGCCGCCAACTGCACTAGCGAAGTCCGGCCAACAAGATTTATGACATTCTCGCCTAAGTCTGCAAAGCCATCGGCATCAGCGCCTGCCTTATTTGCGCCGACAATAACCAGCCTGATACCGGGCTCAGAGACAAGAAGCACTGCTAATTGCCGAAAATGCGGCCAATCCTTGACCGGGTCGCTGGTCCACGGATGCATTGCAACCAGTTTATCTTCATCCCTGACCTTAAATTCCGCCAGGAAATTATTGATTATACCACCTTCTATGGATAATGACAGGGCTAAATTACCGGTTGCAGCACCCAGGAGCCGGACCAGCTCCAGGTTGTATTCTACCTCGTGTTTTAAGCCGAGGTGTTTGGTGTCCGCAAGCTTGTGCGTAAGCAGAAAACCGCATTTACGGTTGTAGCTCGCTCTTACGGGTATGCCGGCCATCGCGGTAATAATATTAAATTCCTTGGTTGGATTTAACATCACCGCGATAGCGTATTTCTTTTTCCTTAACAACCCCACGAGGCGCAATTTAGCCCAAAGAGAATGTCCTCCCCTGCCCCAGGCAATGATCTCGTCTATAAAAGGAACGTGCCCGGCAAGTTCAGCGACATAAGGATCAACTAACGCGGTTATTTTTGCGGCAGGATATGTTTCTTTCAACGCCCGCAGCGCCGGGATATTCAGCAGAAACTCGCCGAAACGATCATTACGCACGACAAGTATACGTTTTAGATTATCAACTCTTATCGGCATCATTGATCTTTCCCATCGCCAGGGTCAATCCGGCCAGGTACCAAAAGATCATGGCAACGCGAGCGTAATAAAGGCTGCTTTCAGTGAG
>Ga0105164_10002475_pt1 | contig 11423 bp, 13 predicted proteins | sample VDWuncwatermetaG_FD_89674 | JGI IMG/M metagenome (GOLD analysis project Ga0105164, IMG submission 89674) | Wastewater microbial communities from Netherlands to study Microbial Dark Matter (Phase II) - VDW unchlorinated drinking water | ecosystem: Environmental > Aquatic > Freshwater > Drinking...
AATTCTCCTCTTTTCTCTCTTCCTTACCCATTGAGGAAAGAGAGAAAATCAAGCAAAACTTTATAAACATTGATGGTTTAAAGATTACTATGACCGAGACAGTAACAATCCCAAAAGAAGAATACGAAACCCTAAAAAAGAAGGCAGAGGTAGATGAAGGCTTACTTATCTCTCTTATTAGAGGGCTCGAAGATGTCCGGGAAGGCAGAATAGCACCGTGGAAAAAGCATCATCAGTGAGATTTCTTTTTGTCATACCTGTTCCGCAATTCCACCCACTCCCCACTGGACATCTGGACAAAAACTATATAAAGGAGATTGAAAATAATGCGCATAGCTTAAATTATTCCGGAAACAGTCGAAAAAGAGGTCCTGGATGCCACCCCCAAAAGCAGCGAGAATGCAGAGTCCAAGCTCCATCTTGTGTTATAAACAGTGCCCAAGAAAATATTATTACCAATACATCGCCAAGCTGCCGACCAAGGAGAACATCCATCTCGTCCGCGGCAAGCTGGTGCATGCTGTCCTTGAAAGCTTCTTTGACCTCAATACTACAGGCATTATCCAGCAGAACTATGTGGAGCGTCTGACCAACCACCTGAAGGATCTCTTCCATAAGGAGTGGGACAGACAAAAGCCATCCATCCGCAAGCACTGCAAATCCGATTATGACGTCGTGCATTATTACGAGGACACGCTCCAGATGATGGCCAACTGGCTCAACCACATCTTCCTCCGCCTGCATCCGCTCATCAAGGAGATACCGTTCCAGGAGGCCTTTGCCAGGATCAAGCCGGCCATGATCGAAGAGGAGTTCCGCAGCCCTGACCTCAATGTCCGTGGCTTCATCGACTACATCGAGCATCATGGCGATGAGGTCAAGATCATGGACTACAAGACGAGCAAGCATGGGGAGATGACGCCGGAATACCGGCTGCAGCTCGCGATCTACGCGCTCCTGTACTCCGAGAAGTTCGGCAAGCACGCGAACAAGGTAGGACTATGGTTCCTGAAGCATGGCGAAGTCACGATGGATGTCACGGAAGAGCTGATCAATGACGCCCGATTCGAGATAGAGCAGATCCACCTCAATACGCAGACGGTGGATATGGCTGATTACCCAAAGAATGTCGGGCCGCTGTGCAGGTGGTCATCGGGAGAATGCGATTTCTACCGCGTGTGTTTCGGCCATGAGCCGATGCCGCAGCTGATGCAGATAAGGGAAACGACCGAGGAGAAGACGGCGGTGGAGCTTGGGGTGAAGGCTACCACAGCGCCATCAGCGCCGCTTCCAACGCCAGTGATGGCCGCGGCCAGGACACTCTGATGACAAGGGTACGTTGAAAAGAGCTTTCCTTGTCGGCCGCCCGTCGCCCTTCCATTTTCGTTCTTGTCACTGATCTCTTTTTGTCTCCCCTCGAAAGGTGAAGGGAGACAAAAAAATCAGACGGCGATTGACAGATACCCTCTCCGGACGGCGCCAGGCGGCTTTCGTAAAGACAAAAACCTTAAATACCCATCATCTCTCTACGTTGCGTATGGCCATCATCGATCCATGGGGTGCGACGCTGCCGGAAGACTACACCAAGCTCATCAAGGACTTCGGCCTGGACCTTTTTGACCCGGCACTTTTCCCGAATCCAAACCGCCTGATGCGGCGCGGCGTGGTGTTCGCCGGCAGGGATATCAAAACTATCGCGGACGCCATCAAGCAGAAGAAGAAGTTCTACGTCCTCTCGGGTATCATGCCCAGCGCGGAGCGCATCCATCTCGGCAACAAGATGGTCGTGGAGAACATCCGCTATTTCCAGGACCTCGGCGCGAAGACGTACATGTGCATCGCCGACCTTGAGGCGGCGGCGACACGCGGCGTGACCATCGAGGATGCCCAGCGCAGGGCCATGGAATTCCATATCCCCTCCTACATCGCCCTCGGGCTCGACCCGAAGAAGACATTGTTCTATTTCCAGTCAGAAAACAAGCGAGTCCTCCATCTCGCGTACGAATTCGCGAAAAAGGTCACGCTCAACGAGTTCCGCGCCATCTATGGCAGCGCTGACCCATCGCGCATCATGAGCGCGGTCACGCAAGTGGGAGACATCCTCTTCCCGCAGCTTGACGGCGCCATGCCCGGCATCGTGCCGGTGGGCGTCGACCAGGACCCGCACATCCGCCTGACCAGGGACATCGTCAGCAGGACGCACAGCAAGTACGGCTTTGTCGCTCCATCCAGCATCTACCATAAGTACACGCCATCGCTCGACGGCGACCTGAAGATGAGCAAGTCAAAGCCAGAATCATGCATCGAACTCCCTGAGTCCCCCGAAGCAGCGATAAAGAAAATCAAGCGTGCCAAGACCGGCGGCAGGGATACTGAAGACGAGCAGCGCAAGAAGGGCGGCGTGCCAGAGATCTGCATGGTCTTCGAGATGTACAAGCAGCATCTCATCGAGGACGACAAGGAACTCCGTGTCATCCATGACGACTGCACGCACGGCAGGATCCTGTGCGGCGAGAACAAGGCGCATTGCGCCGAGCACATGAAGCGCTTCCTCACGGACTTCAACAAGAACATCGAGAAGGCCAAGAAGCAGGTAGACAAGCTCAACTTCATCCGGTTTTGAGTGACCATGACTCCGGACCATCAATGCCCGAAATGCGGCTCGAAAAAGATATATTTCGAGAGATACCTCGGCACGGACTGCGTCATCTGCGAGACGTGCGATTACGACCAGCGCGACGATCTCGATGTGACGCCTACGGAGAAAGGCGGCAAAGGCAAGGAAAACTATACCCCCTATAAGGCTGGCGGGGCGGCAAGGACAAGAAAGTAATAGCAGCAGAAAGATGGCGATCAAGCACAAGGAAGATAGGTGATCATGCTATGACATTATGGCGATGCACGGTCTGCGGCTATATCGCTCAAGGTGACACACCGCCCATGATCTGCCCGAAATGCGGCGCAGGCGAGGATGCCTTCGAGCCGATGGAAGAGAAAGAGAGCAAGCAGGAAAGCGATGATTTCTTCGCCGAGGAGAAGAAGGTGGAAGACTGGCTGCAGGATGACTATAACGATCGAAGCGTTTAAGCCACCACACCGTTACCAATTTCACCACTATGCATTCATTACAGATTGGCCTTTTACTAAAGAAAGCTATATATACACCCCACCGCTTTTTTATATGCCGTATGGCACTATTGGATAAAAAGAGGGTTTCCGAACTCCGTTCGGTTTTAAAGGGTATCGTACGGCTGATGGAAGAACGCGTACCGTACGCCGATGCCTTATTTCTTCAGATCACCAAACACGTCATCAATAAAGATAAGACCGCGTTGGATGTGGATGATTTCGCTGACTCGGGCATCAAGCTGCGCGTGTATGACGGCTGGCAATTCCACGAATACGGCACCTCTGATCTCGACCCTATCGAGCTGCGCAAACAGGCCATGCAGCTCGCGGCGAAGGTCCAGCTCAAGCCAGGAGTGAAATTAGGCAAGAACGCCAAGGTCAAGAAGGTCCTGACCAAGAATTTCTCCTCAAGACCTGCCATCGATCCGGCGCGCGTCAGCATCCAGAAGAAGGTAGACGCGTGTGAGCGGATGTACACCGTGGTAAGCGGGGCGGACAGCCGTATCATCAACACGCGCATCGTGTACTCGGAACGCATCGAGGACAAGATATTCATCAATCGCGAGAAGAGCCTCTGGCAGCACATCACCGGCTGCCGATTCGCCATCATGCCGTTCGTGCAGACCCCGCAAGGCGAGATGCGCTATCATTTCGAGAGCTTCTTCAGGCCGGGCTTCGAGGCCACGCAGATGCCGGAGAAAAAGGTCAAGGAGGCCATCGATATGGCGGTGCGCATCATCGACGCCAAGAAGATCAGGCCGGGACGATATCCGGCCATCCTTGCGCCGCCCGTCACCGGCCTGCTCGCGCACGAGAGCTTCGGCCACGGCATGGAAGGGGACACGATGTACAAGGGCCGCGCGAAGGCTTCCCAATACCTGAAGAAGCCCATCGCGGGCAAGCATATCTCCATCGTGGACAATCCTGCCCTGCCGGCGAGGAACGGCAGCTTCTTCTTCGATGACGAGGGCCAGCTGACGACCGTGACCAACCTCGTGAAGGACGGCATCGTGAACAATCCGATAACAGACTTATATTCTGCCACGCACCTCAAGGTGCCGCGGACAGGTAACGCGCGGGCGGAATCTTTCGACCACAAGGTGTACGCGCGCATGTCCAACACGTATTTCCTGCCGGGCAAGTCTACGGTGGACGAGATGCTGCAGGGCATCGAGGAAGGCTACTATCTCCACCATGGCGGCGGCGGCATGGAAGACCCCAAGGGATGGGGCGTGCAGATCACCGGCGTGGTCGCGGAGCGCATCAGCCACAGCAAGCTGACCGGCGAGCTTTTCTACGAGGTCGGCATCCATGGCTTCCTGCCGGACATCCTGAGGAACATCACGCACGTCGGCCAGAAGCTTGAGGTTGAAGGTGCAGGCGCGTGCGGCAAAGGACACAAGGAATGGGTGCGCGTCTCTGAAGGCGGCCCGCACATCAAGGTCATGGAGCTCGATCTCTCATGAGCGCGGCGGGCAGCAAGGGCGCAGCGGACAGCAGAGGAGGGGCCATCGTCGAGAACGCTGTCGGACTGCTGAAAGCCGTTCCCGGCATCAGCTGGAAGCTCGTCCACCGGCAGGAGCGGCGGACGAACCTGTACGTCACCAAAGGCCACCAGACGGAATCCGCGCTTTCCGGCTATCGGGATACGGTGCACGTCACGGTCTACAAGCGCTTCGGCGTCCAGCTCGGCGAGTGCAGCTTTCCGCTCATCTCTGCAGACAAGAGGGAGATGAGCAAGCGCGTCGCCGACGCTCTGGTCATATGCGGGCATACCCAGAAACAAGCGTATAGCCTCCCGGAAAGACGGCCAGTGCCAAATATCCCGCTCGTCGATCCGGAGATCGTCAACGCCATCAGCAAAGGCATGCTCGACAAGAAGCTTCTCGCCATCGCCGAGCGCGTGAAGGAGGAATTCGCCCACCGGCAGGGCTTCAGGCTCAACAGCATGGAGCTGTTCGCCGAGCACGGCAAGACCCTGATCATCAACAGCAACGGGCTGAAGGCCTTTGCCGAGGACACGGAAGCGTATCTCGAGATGACGATCACCGCCTTTGTCGGCGAGAAGGAGCAGGAGCACGTGCCCGCGACACGCGTGCGACGGCTGCGCGATCTCGACATCAAGCAGCTGGTGGATGAGTATACGAAGATCGCGCACGACGTGCTCATCGCCTTCAGGCCCAACCGTTTCAAGGGGCCTGCGGTGCTGGTCAAGGATGCCCTGCGGGAGTTCTTCGCACCGAGCCAATACCCCAACCCGATCGTGGCGCACTGCTCGGCGCGCTGGAAGCACATGGGCATCTCACGATACCAGCCGGACGAGTACATCACCAACCGGCCCATCATCGGTGACAAGATCACGCTTATGAGCAATCCCCTCGTGCCATACAATGTGGAGTCAGAGGCCTTCGACGATGACGGCGTACCGGGGCAGCAGGTCACGCTCATCAAGGAGGGCAGGTTCAAGGACCACATCGCGAGCAAGAAGTACGCCGATTATCTCCGCATCAAGCCGAGCGGCCCCTTGGGCGTGATCCAGGTCAAGCCAGGCTCGAAAAGCATGGCGCAATTGCTCTCCTCGAAGAAGATGGTATACGAGATCGTCGCGTTCTCCTCATTCGTGCCGAATGATGTGTCTGGAGATTTCACGGCGGAGATCAGGCTCGGCTACATGCACGACGGCGACAAGAAGACGCCATTCAAGGGCGGCATGCTGACCGGCAACATCTTCGACCTGATGAGCAACGCCTACTTCTCGAAGGAAGTGGAGAAGATGCCCGGCTACATCGGACCAGAGGCGATTAGGTTTGAGAATGCGATGGTCAGCGGGATGTGATATACGGCAACAGGCCCATCGTAGATCTGAAAAATGGCCTCTTGCCGTCGGCCGCTCCTCCTTTGTTCCTCTTTTCCGCTCTTCTTACCAATCTCTTTTGTTTCCCCTCGGAAGGTGAGGGGAAACAAAAGAAATTGGAGAGCAGTTGAGAAGCGGCAGCGTGGAGGGAGGGGGCGACTTCTCTATAAACGTTTCAATGACACGATTATCCGCCTTTCTCGCGCTTCCTATCCATGAGGAGCGCGAGAGACCGGCGGAAGACGAATGGATACGACAAGGCAGGAAGAATGATTATCCGGCATACCCCGTATCTCTCCTCTTCTTCTCCAGGAGCAATTGGCTGACATACCGCGAGACCCTGCTCGGTTTCGCCCCTACATTCACCGAAGGCGGCAAGCCGATGAATTCTACAGGATTGACATCATAACGTGCAAGCTCGATTCTCTTGCCTGTTTTCCCGGAGATAACTGCTGTGTCGATGTCAAGATGGACAGCATGCAAAACAGGCTTTCCTTCCCTGTCCGGCTGCGGGTAATACCCTTTATACGAGCAGGAGTACAGCTCGCCTTCTGGTGAGGTCATGACCGCTATGGCACCAAGGAAAGTATATTCTATAGCCATATAGGCACGCTGCGTCGTGTGTTGAGGACGAGCGGAAAGATGCGGTGCTTGCAGCACAACAGGCGTCGGAAGAAGCGGACGGGCCTGCATCGCGTAGACCAAAGCCGCCCTCGTATCTTCACCGAAAAGAGTGTGCCCGCCAAGCGCGAGCGGAACCTCCATCTCCGAAGAAAGCAGCAGGACCGTGCGTTCAATGCTCATCTGCGCTCACCATTTGGGTTCCAGTCTGGCGCGTAGACTAGCGCTTTGCGGAATGGACCTCTGTAGAATATGTCTGGTTCATCCGAGCGCAAGCTTTCTTCTGTCTGGAGGACCAGATCCGCTTCACCGGTGCGAAGATCGAGCGTGGCGTATGCCGTCGTCTCGAGAGGGCTCCATCGGGCGACGATCTCTCCACCATCAAGCCCTTTGGCATGGAGAAGGCGCAGGACATGGTCGCGTTCCTGACGAGGATCGACATCATCTGGCCCAAAACGGCTCCGGGAATTGCCGGCAAGATAGACGATGGTATCACGAGAATCATCCCTGAATCGTCTGGCTGCTCGCCGCACAAATTTTTCTAGCATGCCATCATCGCTAGAAGGGAAATGGCCAGCGAATACCCTTTGCGTTCTCGGATGGTAGACAAATATCCCGATGCAAGGCGTCAGGTAACCACTGTTGACAAGAATATTCCCCTGACGGTAAACTGATTCAGCCGTTTTCAGTTCGATGGCTCTCAATGACATGATGACTCATCGCCTGAATCGATCGTCGTAATACGGCGCCACGCCCGGCGACGGCAGCACCGGCCGGATGCGCGCACGCGCGCGTTCCATCTCCTCACGCTCGCATCCATCGTACTTCTTCTTGACGCGCAGATACTTTCCATAACGCTTGAGCTCGCGGCCGAGCCAGAACATGAAGACCGTGAAGATTACCACGGTGTTGGAGACGTCTCCCGACACGATGAAGATCTTCATGAAGGCGCCGATGGGACTGTCGAGGACCACCTGAAAGCCCAGCAGGCGGATGATGACATAATAGCCAATGAGGACGTAGCTGCTGTTCAGCAAGGTCCTGCCGATGACGACCGCCTTGTCGAACTTATTGGATTTAGCCACGAGAAGCACGAGAGAACCGATCAGGAGCGAGCCAAGGCCCACCATGAAGATGCCGCCGAAGCTCTTCCAGATGAGGATGCCTGCGTTGAAGCGCGCGGCGAGCGTGAGCGTATCCGACACATGGTTCTGGAGCGTGAAGGCGGTGACCGCGTGGAGCAGGACGATACCGATGAAACCAAAGATCGCAGGCACATACAGCTCATGGCCGAGGTCCTCGATGAATTTCTCCTTGGAGCGCGTGGTGAGCATCTTGAGCGCGAAGCCGAGGAGGGTAAGCACCAGTCCTACGACCATCGCGACCAAGAAATTATTGAAATTGCCGGTGAGCAGGTTGAATGGGAAGGTGTTACTGATAGAGCGCAGGATAAGACTGCCTTCCACGAAGTTCAGGTTCTGGCCGACGTGCAGCTTCGAGAAAGCATCGGTCCACGAGGACATGATATTGAAGTAGTTGAAGCCGAAAGCCAGGACTAAGACGGAGAGGCCTGCCATCATCATGTCATCGATGATGTGTTCCCCGATGATCTTATAGAGCGGTTTAGTCATGGTCAACACAGTATGTTCAACACAATATACGATACGAGCGTGCGGGAGGTAGTATTTAAAGCTTTCTATTTTATACCACTATTAAGTGGTTAAATATAAACAACCATAAACGGCTCTAAAGCCTTAAAATTGCCGTTTAGGCGGTTCTTGCACGATGAACCGGACGCCGATAATCAGGATAGCCAACGCGATAAGGAGGGTGATACTCATCTTCAAGGCGGACAGTCGGCAGCCTTCCGTCGGATCGCAGACCGCAAACCAGGAGCAGTCCTGCTGGACACACATGTGAACCGGCTTTGGCAGGACATGGAGCGCCGCGATATCGGTCCCGCATCGCTCGAGCGTGTCGGTGACATATCGCCGCTCGAAATCATGGGCCACGGCATCATACTGCCGCAGCTCGTGTTCATACTCGAGCGTAAAGCAGGGAAGGAAAGACAAGGTCTCCAGCTGCGTCGGCTTCGGCAGGATGACTGTCGAGAGGAGCTCTTGCGGTTCCGCGCGCAAGGCCTGACTGCGCTTGATGCGCCGGTCAGCGAAGACAAGACTCGTATTGCGGTCGAGAAAGGTCGTGTTGGACAGCTTGTCTCGCAGGACGACGCGCGTGACGGTTATCTTCGAGGTGTAGGTCTGCCGCGACGGCGTCGTGCCGTTATAGATCAGATATTGCTGGTCATTCATACCAGGCACGTCGAAGAAGACGCGCAGGGTGAGGTTTGCCGGCTTTCCTTCCATGCACGGCGAGCATGCCGCCTCGACGCCATAGGAGAGCGTCGAGTCCGCCAAGGCTGACGGAGCGATGAGGATAGCAAACGCGAGAAGGACGAAAAGAACAGATTGGCAGATGCGGGCGTGGCTCATGTCGGATGTCCTCCTGGCCAACCCTGACGAGCAGGAGGCATCCAGCTATATAAACTTTGCGTGGGATTTCCTTTTTCTCCCCTCAGAAGGTAAGGGGAGAAAAAGGAAATCGAGACAAAAGAAATCTGGACAGTCAGCAGCATCCGATAAGGCGTCCTACCATGACTGTGCTAGATCAGCATCTGCAGCAGCTCCGGCACCGTGACATTCATCGCGACCGCTGCAGAGAAAAGGATGATCGCGATGAGCAGCGCGAAGAGCAGCAGCCCGATGCCGAAAAAGAACCCTATCTTGATCGCGTGCCAGGCTCCGGATCTCTTCTGCTCCGAGAGCTTGGCCTGGTATTGCTGGACGGCATACGCCTCCGCCTTGGTCAACCGGGATTGGGCCGCGGCCTGCTGCGCAGGCTCTTCCTTCCTGAAGGTCGGATGCGGCTCATGCACGACGACCTTCTCCGGCGATGAGGGGACTGCCTCCTTTGTCGAGGTCTGCTTCTCCTCCGCTTTCTTCTCTTCCTTCTTCATCTGGTTCCTGCTTTTTTTCTCTTCAGGCGGATCGTCGAATTCCGAGAACTTGCTCAGGACAGACTTCAGCTTCGGGTCGTCCATGGTCTCCTGACTTGACCCATCGCTCCCCGCGTCATCGAAGACGCCCTGCTCCTCAAACTTCTTGCTGAAGTGCTTGATCTTCTCCTCATCGACTGGCGTCTCTTTGAAGCGTGGCCGGGGGCTCATGACAGATGGCTATGGCAGAGAAGGTATTTAAATCTTGCTCAAGGAAGGCCGTATAGAACATCTCTCGCTCTGCTGAATAAGAGGACCCGCGCCCAAGTCGCCCACCGCACCACCATCAGCCAATTATTGCTTCCTATTCACTTTCTTTTTGTCTCCCCTCACCTTCCAAGGAGAGACAAAAAGAAAGTGAAGGCAAGAGCGAAAATAGAAAGGCAGTGGCGACCAGACGCCCCCGAGTACGGCCTGACTGCCAGAACTGGAAGAGGCTCGCGAAATGATAGCAGCACAGATCTTTACAGAGCCGATGAAGCGATGAAGAATAGACGTATCGCTTATGAGACGCCAGGGAAGGTATAATCCTCGATATGGACCCGATCAATAACCTCATTCTTGACCTCGCGGCCAGACGCATTGGGCATATCGTCCACCACATCGCCGCAGACCACGGTCGTGTTGGTGAATAGTCTATTCAAGGCGAGATTGCAGTCGCTCTTCACTTCGTCTGTCAGCGTATCGCAGCTGCTCGCCTGAAGGCCCTGCAGGCGCTGGATCTCGCCCTGCGCGAGGAGAAGCGCGTTCTGGCACTGGCTGAGCTCATTGATCTTGTCGGTGTAGTTCTGCTTCGCGCTCACCAACGAGGTGGTGAGGTTGGCCTGGCCTTCGCGATAGAGGCTGAGTTCTTCCTGGGCGTCGTTCAGCCGTTGCTGAAGATTGGAGATATTGCCCTTCGCCGCCCTAACCTCTGCGGAAGCGTTGGCGTAGCTGGTCTCGAGAGCATTGGACGTCGTCATGTGGTAGACGGCAAAAAGGATCAGGCCGAGGAGAAGCACACCGGCGATGACACCAAGGCCGACGAGATAGGAGAACAGCGGATTCCTCGGTTCGCCCGGATGCGGATCCTCGATGACCACGCGCGGACGGTCGTTCGCGGAAGGCGATGGCGAAGGATAGGTCGCCATCGACGCGTCATCTGGATCTGGATGCGACATCATGCTAGAATCGGAGATGGACCGAAGTATTTAAAGATTGCTTTTATTGAAAATCGGTGTGGGTTTAAAACCCCGTGCTTTAGCACGCCGATTTTCAATCCCGAAAATCTGCTTATCGATGTAAGGAGCGTAAAACATCGGCCTTTAGGCCGAGGATGACTCCGAGCGGCAGATTTTCGTTATGCCGTTTTTATGGCAGGTTGAAGAACAGGCTGACGGACTTGCCCACCGGCACGAGGACACTGGAAAAATCCCATTGCCCTGACGCGATGGCATAGACGGCGTATAGCGACGCGAGACCGAAAAAAAAGTAGAATACATCTCCTAGTTCCATGCTATACATCACCTCGTTTGAGAAAATGTATATACACCTATATATAAACCTTTTGAAATATATGGGAGTATAGACTTGATGCGGACGGCAGGTCCGCAAACCTGCTGGTTGCTTGACCATGCCGCCCTCGTTGCGCAGATTAAACTTACCAACCTTAACGGTGCTGATGCGGACGGCAGGTCCGCAAACCTGCTGGTTGCTTGACCATGCCGCCCTCGTTGCGCAGATTAAACTTACCAACCTTAACGGTGCTGATGCGGACGGCAGGTC
>Ga0105164_10002478_pt1 | contig 11412 bp, 4 predicted proteins | sample VDWuncwatermetaG_FD_89674 | JGI IMG/M metagenome (GOLD analysis project Ga0105164, IMG submission 89674) | Wastewater microbial communities from Netherlands to study Microbial Dark Matter (Phase II) - VDW unchlorinated drinking water | ecosystem: Environmental > Aquatic > Freshwater > Drinking...
AAATTTCAAACTGAAAATAATCTAGAAGACAAACATTTGAAATAATTGAACTTTCCTGTTGTTCAAAAGCTAATTCTTCAACATAAGCTTCTTTATTAAGCCCTATTGACTGGTAATAAAATTCATTTTGAAGTAAGTTACCTGTGATACAACCTAAAGCTAATAATATTACCCTTGTATTTTCTTTAAATTCTGAAAAAACATTTTCTTCAGCACTATCAATAATGAAATATTTCTTTTTTGTGTCTTCGTTTTCATATCTAAATAGATGGTAATTTTTGTTCCCAATCTTTGTTTCGATTAAACCACCAACTGTTATACCATCATTAATATTTAAACTCTTACACCAAAAGTTTCCAAATTCTATCCTCTTATTTACAGGAATAATAAGTCGTAATAATTTATGGTTGAATTTCTCATCTTGTGCGCTTTGAAGATTTCGAACATTAATAGTTATAACTTGTGGTTCACTTAAAGTTATATTGGTCTTTGTAAATGAATTCTTTTTTATCAAATATTCCTTCCCACTTCGATCTAAAATCAAATCTTCACTTAATCCAAATCTTTCAGGGTTTTGGTTAAATGTATGGTCATGGAGTTTTTCAAGAAAAAATTTAAATCTAAAACCACCATTTTGGGCTTTAATTGAGGTTGCAATTGATTTATCTAACGGAAAACCATTTAGTTTTACTTTGTAAGCAGTTTCTTTATGGAGGTTTTCTAAGGAGCGGATTGAAAAGTTTATACTTTTTTCATACGTGGCTTTCAAATGTGAAAATCCAATCTCTTCTGTTTCCATAAATTTTTATGAGTTTAAGATAACTAAGATACTAAATTTAGCTGTTGTTGTCCAGATTATTAGTAAGGATTACGAAAGAAGATTTGGCCGAATTCGACCAAAAACAAAAAAGCCCCTTAAAAAACTAAGTTTTCAAGGGGCTTTCGTTGTCCGACTAGGTCTCGAACCTAGACTCTTCTGTACCAAAAACAGACGTGTTGCCAATTACACCATCGGACAATTTACAATCAATAATTATTGATTGGGGCTGCAAAACTAATAAATATATTTTTAAGAGCAATAGAAATCTTATGTTTTTTTAAAGATTACCAATCAATTATTTTTCTAAATTCGCATCCCGATAGCTATCGGCACTAAAAAAGGAGAACAGGTTTACAAACAAAACTTTTAATTATATATGAATAATACTTCTAATTATCAACGCTTTAACAACATTATTGGTTGGTTTGTTTTTGCAATTTCGGCCTTTGTTTTCCTAAGTACGATGGAGGCTACTGCATCATTTTGGGATTGTGGTGAATATATTGCCTGCGCTTATAAGTTTGAAGTTGGGCACCCTCCCGGAGCTCCTGTGTTTTTGTTGATCGGTCGTTTCTTTAGTTTGTTTGCCTTTGGCGATACCGCTAAAGTTGGAATGATGATCAATGCCGTGTCCGCATTATCCAGTGCATTCTCTGTTTTGTTTTTATTTTGGTCCATCACCGCCTTGGCACGTAAGATCATGGATAAAAAAGGAGAATTGACCACCGGCAGAATGTATGCAATATTTGGAGCCGGTGCTGTTGGCGGATTGGCTTATACATTTACTGATTCTTTTTGGTTTTCAGCTGTTGAAGGCGAGGTATATGCAATGTCGAGTTTCTTTACTGCTATTGTATTCTGGGCTATTTTAAAGTGGGAACGTGAAGCTGATAATCCTCATGCCGACCGCTGGATCATATTAATAGCTTATTTGATAGGACTTTCAATTGGTGTCCATTTATTGAATTTATTGGCTATCCCTGCAATTGTATTTATTTATTATTTTAAAAAGTATGAAACCGTAACACGCAAAGGTTTAATTTTTACTTCTGCTTTAGCTGTTTTGATCCTGGGCGGGATCCAAGGTGGTATTATTCCAATGATCGTGAAGCTGGCAGCTAAAATAGAGTTGTTTGCGGTTAATACATTGGGTATGCCATTTAACAGCGGAACCATTATTTATGCCATATTACTTATAGGAGGTATTGTTTTCGGATTACGTTACACGGCTCAAAAAGTAAAACCTATTTTAAACACGGTAATACTTTGTTTTACAGTAATTTTAATTGGTTATTCGTCATTTTTGATTTTGGTGATCCGTTCACAGGCAAATACGCCAATGGATGAAAATAATCCCGAAAATGCGGTTAATTTATTGTCTTACCTGAATCGTGAACAATACGGTTCTTGGCCTGTTTTATATGGTCAGTATTTTTCGGCTCCAGTTGACCCTAAAAAGCCTTACGATGATGGGAACCCCGTTTATACACAAGATGAAAAATTAGGAAAATACGTTATTACAGATGACCGTAAAAACTCTATTCCGAATTATGATCCTCGTTTCTGCACTCCTTTCCCACGTATGTGGAGCAGCCAATCCAATCACATTGCAGGATATAAGAACTGGACGGATCCACGGAAATACAAGCATATTAATACTACGGATCCTCAAACGGGAGAACCCACAACGATTGATAAACCTACATTTTCTCAAAATTTAGGCTTTTTCTTCAACTATCAAATGGGCCAGATGTATGTGCGTTATTTTTTATGGAACTTCGTTGGTCGCCAAAATGACATTCAGGGACATGGAAATAATTCGGATGGTAACTGGATCAGTGGTATCTCAGGATTAGATGAATCCCGATTAGGGCCACAGGTTGGATTGCCTGATGGCGCAGATAACAACAAAGCAAAAAATGCTTTTTACGGACTTCCTTTGATTTTAGGGCTAATTGGATTGTTTTACCACATCAAAAAAGACAATAAAAATGCTGCAGTTGTTGGTATGTTGTTTTTCTTCACAGGGATAGCCATTGTAATTTATCTGAATCAAAAGCCTTTTGAACCACGTGAAAGAGATTATGCCTATGCAGGTTCTTTTTACGCTTTTGCGTTCTGGATCGGATTAGGTGTATTGGCTATCTATGATTTCCTGGAAAAGAAAATGAATCAGACAACAAGTGCTCTTGCAGCTACTGCCGTTTGTTTATTGGCAGTTCCAACTATCATGGCAAGAGAAGGATGGGATGATCACGATCGTTCAAACCGTACTATAGCACGTGATTTTGCTGCTAATTATTTAAATTCCTGCGCACCCAACGCCATATTGTTCACCAATGGCGATAATGATACATTCCCTCTTTGGTACGCCCAGGAAGTGGAAGGAATACGTACCGATGTGCGTGTAATTTGTCTGGAACTTTTGAATACAGATTGGTATATCGACCAAATGGTTCATAAAGCGTATGATTCAGAGCCTGTTCCTTTTTCATTGAGAAGAGATCAATACCGTCAGGGAACACGTGATGTGGTTCTTTTCCATGATTATCACGAAACAAAGGTTCAAGGATTTATTCCTGTAAAGGACCTGATGAATTTTGTGAAGATGGACGATAAGGACCATACCGTGCAAGTTGCAAAAGAGACTTATTACAATTATTTTCCGACCAAAAACATGCGCGTTCCTGTGGATAGTGCTACTGTGGTTAATAATGGTACCGTACCTAAGGAGCTTGCCGGTCGCATCGTTAAAAATATCGATTGGACTGTTACCGGAAATTATGTTCAAAAAAATGATCTGATGGTTATTGACCTGTTGGCAAATAATAATTGGGAACGACCAATTTATTTTGCTGCAACAGCACCTGCCAGCTCTTACTTGAATCTTGGGCCATACTTACAATTAGAAGGTTTGGCATACCGTCTGGTTCCTATCAAGAAAAATGAGCAGGAAACTCAGGAAACCCGCATCGCTGCCGATATTATGTATGATAAGGTAATGAAATTTGCCTGGGGCGGAATGGAGAAGCAAGGCGTTTATCTGGATGATGTATTCATTCGTTCATGCGCGTTGAATATCCGTCAGCGCTTTGGTGCATTGGCAAATGCATTAATTGATGAAGGCAAAAAAGATAAAGCCATCAAAGTTCTGGATAAGGTGATCGAGGTTACTCCTCAGGAGAATGTTCCTTACGATGCAACCATGTATTCCATTGTAATGGGTTATTACCAGGCTGGTGCTTTTGATAAAGCCAATGCAGTAGCTAAAAAGCTATTCAGTAATTTCGAAAGCAATATCAAATACTACTATTCCTTAGACAGGAAGGATCTTGGATCATATCAAAACGATATTGAGCAGGCTCAGGATATTTGTGAGCGTTTGATCTATTTTAGCGATAATTTCAAACAGACTGTACTATCAAAAGAACTAGAGCTGCGTTATAAAGCCCTTACTGAAGCTTATGGTTTAAGCCCTAAAATGAGGGAGCGTCAGTAGTTTAATCTAATTGATCATTTGGGCGTTCCCTTTCTGAAAAAGAAAGGGCGGGCTTTACACTTCAATCTTCCCTCCCGCTAATTAGCGGAAGGGAAGGATTTACGTTGCAATCCCTAACGCGGCATTACGATATCCTCAAAACCCGAATACTTCAATGGAATTTTGAGTGGTAACTGCAGCGACTTCTTCAACACTTATATTTTTTATTTCAGCAATTTTTTTTGCGATCAATAATAAATGATCAGGTTCGTTGCGTTTGCCACGATGCGGCATTGGCGCCAGGTAAGGAGCATCGGTTTCCAATACCAAATGTTTTAGATCAATCGCTTCCACCACTTTATCCAGTCCCGAATTTTTAAATGTTACCACCCCGCCAATACCTAATTTAAAATTTCCGGCAGCTATTACCTCTTCAGCCTGTTGCACATTACCGCTGAAACAATGAAAAATGGCTTTAATAGCATCATTTTTAAATTCACCTACTATTTCCATCACTTCGTTAAATGAATCGCGTGAATGGATCACATAAGGCAGGTTGTAGTCTTTTGCTAATTGTATTTGAGTTCTGAAAGCGTCCTGTTGTTGTTGAATAAAAGTTTTGTCCCAATAAAGGTCAATCCCTATTTCCCCGATACCAATAAATTTACGTTTGCTCAACCAGTGTTTTACCACTTGTAATTCATCCTGATATGTAGCATTTACCGAACATGGGTGTAACCCCATCATTGCAAAACAATTATCAGGGAATTGTTTTTCCACCTGAAACATTCCGGGAATGGATTCACTGTCAACGTTTGGTAAAAAAAATCGTTTTATGCCATTTTTTATAGCGGTTTCAATCAACTCCGATCTGTCAGGATCAAAGTCTTTGGAATAAAGGTGGGTATGTGTGTCAGTTAAAATCATCTTACAAAATTACAAAATTTGTTATTAATCAACTTTTAGAATTGTAAGCCACTAATTTCACGAATTAAAAGAAAAAAATCAGTTTATAATTTGTGTAATTCGTGGCAAAGCTTTTAACAACCGAATACCTCTACTGATAAAAATCATTTTTTATTTTCTTTAAATAGTATTAGATTTGTTGAACATCGTAATTAAAATAATTAATTCCTTCAACTATGCCTATTTATCATAAACTGGGAAGCTTTCCTCAAAAACGACATACTATTTTTGAAAAACCAAAAGGCGGTTACTATTACGAACAATTGTTTGGCACCGAAGGTTTTAATGGGCATTCATCCTTGTTATACCATGTTCACCGCCCTACACAGGTAAAAGAAATTATTACCTCTTATAATGTAGCACCTAAAATTGCGATCGATAAAAATATCAAATCATTATTATTAAAAGGTTTTGATGTTAAACCTGCCGATGATTTTTTAGACAGTCGCAAAGCAATGCTTGTAAATGCTGATTGTATTATCGGTTTGGCGGCACCACGTCATTCTATGAAAAATTATTTTTATAAAAATGCCGATTCCGATGAAATGATCTTTGTTCACAAAGGCAAAGGAACCCTGCGCACCTTTATGGGTAACATTCCTTTTGAATATGGCGATTACCTCATTATCCCTCGTGGTATGATCTATCAGATGGAGTTTGATACCACCGAAAACCGTTTATTTTATGTGGAGTCACATTCGCCTTTTTATACGCCACAACGTTACAAAAGCTCATCAGGACAACTGTTAGAGCATTCTCCTTTTTGTGAACGGGATTATAAATTACCTCAGGATCAGGAAACACATGATGAGAAAGGTGATTTTATGATCAAGATAAAAAAAGAAGGAATGATGCATGAATTCGTTTATGCAACACATCCTTTTGATGTAATTGGTTGGGATGGATACAATTTTCCTTATGGTTTCAGCATTCATAATTTTGAACCCATAACGGGCCGCGTACATCAGCCACCACCGGTGCACCAGACATTTGAAACATCAACATTTGTGGTGTGCTCATTTGTTCCCCGCTTATATGATTATCATCCGAAAGCGATCCCTGCACCATACAACCACAGCAATATTGATAGTGATGAGGTGTTGTATTATGTGGATGGAGATTTTATGAGCCGTAATAATATTGAGCAAGGACATATTACATTACATCCAAAAGGCATTCCTCATGGACCTGCACCCGGAGCCATGGAACGAAGCATAGGGCAAAAAGAAACGCAGGAGTTGGCGGTAATGGTAGATACCTTCCGTCCGTTAATGGTTACTGAAGAAGCTATGGGGATTGATGATGGGATGTATTATAAAAGTTGGGTGGAGTAGGGCAGAGGCAATTTATCAGCAGGTAATTTTGTTAATTGAAGAATTGATTATTGCAAATTGAATAATTAGTTTTTGGGCGTTCCCCTTTCTTTAAAAGGAGAAAGGGGCGGGCTTTTCACTTCAATCTTTTCTAAACAGAAAAGGATTTACGTTGCAATCCCTAACGCATCATCTTCCATAACCAACCTTATCTTTAGTTTGTTAGAAACAAAAAGTTCAATTAGAAAAAACTTTTTCTTTTAGTTGAACGGCTTGGTTTCCCTATTAACACTCCTAAAAGTCCCCTTGTTACTTCGCGGAAAATGGTTTTAGCTATACTGCTGTTCGCCATACTTTTCAGGGTATCGCCAATACCTGAGGTTTTTTCCTCAATAGTTTTTTCTTCTTGTTGTGAAATTTCTTCTGTTACCTTTTCGGAAGCAATGATTTTTTTATTTAAAATTTCATAAGCACTTTCTCTGTCAATTTCTTCATTATAAATGCGTGCAATGGAGGAAGCTGCTACCTGTTGATCTTGTTCAGCAGGACTAAGAATATCCATACGTGATTGAGGGGCACACATCATCGTATGAACTAATGGTGTTGGAATGCCTTTTTCACTTAGCACAGTTACTAATGCTTCACCAATGCCCAATTCTGTGATCAATTGATCCGTTTTATAAAATTCGGTTGATGGGAAATTTTCCGCCACTAATTTTATATCTTTTCTATCTTTTGCAGTAAAGGCACGTAATGCATGTTGGATCTTTGTTCCCAGCTGGCTTAAAATTACATCGGGAATATCTGTTGGTGCCTGCGTACAAAAATAAATACCAACGCCTTTACTTCTAATAAGCTTAATGATCGTTTCAAGCTGTTGCATCAATGCCTTAGAAGCTTCTCTGAAAATGAGATGAGCCTCATCAATAAAGATCACCAATTTAGGATCCCCTTTATCGCCCATTTCGGGGAATGTATTGTAGATCTCAGCAAGCAGGCACAGCATAAAAGAGGAAAATAATTTTGGCCTGTCCTGTATATCGGCAAGTCGTAAAATGTTTATGAATGCCTTACCATCCTTGTCTTTCTGCAAAAGGTCCTCAACGTCAAATGATTTTTCTCCAAAAAACTTATCACCTCCCTGTTGTTCTAATTCCAATAGTTTACGCATAATTACTCCTGAAGAAGCAGGAGAAATTGTACCGTATTTTTTTTCAATTTCTTTTTTGCCTTCTCCATCTGCCAGGTGCTGAAGCACTGCACGAATGTCTTTAATATCAAGCAAGGGCATTTTTTTATCATCACAATATTTAAAAACAATTGCAAGGGCGCCTTCCTGGTTTTCGTTTAATTCCAATATTTTAGATAACAGCACAGGTCCGAATTCAGAAACGGTTGCTCTTAAACGAATTCCTTTTTCATTGGAGATGGTCATTAATTCGGTAGGATATTCACTCGGAACCCAAGGGATACCAATCAGATCCATCCGTTCTTTGATCTTAGGATTTTCAGAACCGGCTTTTGCAATTCCGCTGATATCGCCTTTAATATCCATCAGCAATACATTTACACCTTGCTCGGACAAGGCCTCTGCAAAGCGTTGTATCGTTTTTGTTTTTCCTGTACCGGTTGCTCCAGCAATCAAACCATGACGGTTAACGGTGCTTAAAGGAAGTTTAATATGCACACCGGCAATGTTTTCGCCATTATAAACAGGTCCGCCAAGTAATATACTTTTACCTGAAAAGGAAAAAGCTTTTTGAATCTGTTCTTTAAATTTTTCTGCTGACATAATTTTATTTTTTTAATCTAAAAATGTTTGAAAAATAATGATCGATGAATATTTTAACCCGATTACTAAAGCAGGTAATTCGAATATAAATATGTTTCGTACTTAATGCTGCTTAACCCCTAACAGGGTTTGAAACCCTGTCAGGGGCTAGTTTGAAAATTACATATTGCAAAATTGCAAAATTAAATTTTAATGTGCTTCCAGCCAATTCTTTCCAACTCCCATTCCCACTTCCATTGGAACATTTAAAGAAGTGATAGCGTTTTTCATTCGGTTTTCAACAATCGATTTTACCATATCTAATTCTTCTTTCCACACATCAAACACCAATTCGTCATGCACCTGCAACAGCATTTTTGATCTTAAATTTTTGTCTTTAAAATCCTTATGAATGTTGATCATTGCAATTTTGATCATATCTGCTGCGCTGCCCTGGATGGGGGCGTTGATAGCATTACGCTCTGCGTAACCTCTAACTGTATGATTACTGGAATTAATATCCCGCAGGTATCTTCTGCGTCCCATTATTGTTTCTACATACCCTCTTTCCCTTGCAATTTCAATGCTTTCATCCATATACGTTTTGATGCCGGGATATTTTGAAAAATAATTTTCGATGATCGCTCCTGCTTCTTTACGTGGAATATTTAATCGCTCTGCAAGACCGAAAGCCGATATTCCATAGATGATCCCGAAGTTTACCATTTTAGCATTCCTCCGCATATCAGGAGTAACTTCTTCCAAACTTACGTTATACACCTTTGCTGCCGTGGCTTTGTGGATATCCTGTCCTGAAAGGAATGCTTCGATCATTCCTTCATCTTTACTTAACTCAGCAATGATGCGTAATTCAATTTGTGAATAATCGGCTGAGAGTAAAATATAATTTTCATCTCTCGGGATAAAAGCTTTTCTGATCTCCCTTCCGCGTTCGGTACGAATGGGGATGTTTTGCAAATTCGGATTATCAGAACTTAAACGTCCGGTAACTGCCACCACCTGATTGTAAGAGGTATGTATGCGTCCTGTTCGCGGATTCACCAGTTCCGGTAAGGTATCTACGTATGTGTTTTTTAGTTTTACTAACTCGCGATAATCTAATATCTTCCCGACTATTTCGTGCTTAGCAACTAACTTGATCAATACATCTTCACCGGTGGCATACTGCCCTGTTTTTGTTTTCTTTGGTTTTTCAACGATCTTTAATACCTCAAATAAGATCTGACCTACTTGTTTTGGTGAGGATACATTAAATGAAGTCCCCGCCAGCTGCTGGATTTCGGTCTCCATAATTAAAATATCTTTTTTTAATTCAACCGATAATTCGTTTAAGGCATTTTTATCCAATGCAATGCCTTCCGCTTCCATAGCAGCTAAAACAGGGATAAGCGGGATCTCAATTTCATCAAATAATTTTTTTATTTGTGCATCCTCTAACATCGGATCAAATATGTTTTTTAGCTGCAAGGTTATATCTGCATCTTCACCGGCATATTCTTTAATTTCTTCAATTGGCACACTCCGCATCCCTAATTGTTCTTTCCCTTTTTTACCGATCAGTGTTTCGATAGATACAGGAGAATAATTCAAATAGGTTTCGGCCAGTACATTCATATTGTGTCGCATGTCCGGCTGAATAAGGAAATGCGCTACCATGGTGTCAAACAATTTTCCTTTTATCTCAATGTCGTACCGTTTTAAAATTGCCAGATCATATTTTATATTTTGTCCGATCTTAGTGATGTTCTCATTTTCAAGCAAAAGTTTAAACTCATTTACTAAAATTAGTGCTTCATTAAAATCTTCCGGAAAGGGGATATAATACGCTTCTGAAGTTTTAAAAGCGAATGATAAACCTACTAGCTCCGCCTGATTAACATCAAGTCCGGTAGTTTCTGTATCAAAACAGATCTCCGATTGCTTATTTAGCTCTGCGATCAGTAGCTCTCTTTTTTCTTTCGAATCAATCAAATGGTACGTATGAGGCACCTGATCAATTTTTAAAAGTGAAGCACCCGGCTGAGCCCCTGTCCCTGTTTCATCAATATAAATTTCAGTGACTGCCTCTTGTTCAAGTGTTATTACAGCGCTCTCTTCAGCGGCAAACAGATCCACCTGGTTTGGATTTGTTTTTTTCGCTGTTGTGCTTTTGAGCGGTACTGCTCCTTCAATAATGGTGAGGGCAGGGGAGGAGTTGGTCGGATTTATTAAGCCGAGTCCCATTTGTTCCGCTAATCTTCTGAATTCAAGTTCAGTGAAAAGTTCTTTCAATACCTCTCTGTTAGGCTCTTCCATTTTCAATGCTTCTTCATTGAATTCTATTGGCACATCGCAAATGATAGTTGCAAGCCATTTTGATTGAATTGCTTTTTCTTTATGTTCTTCTACTTTTTCTTTTAGTTTACCTTTTAGTTTATCAGTATTCTGTATTAAATTTTCGATGCTTCCAAAATCCTTCACAAGCTGAATAGCGGTCTTTTCGCCTACTCCGGGGATTCCTGAAATGTTATCTACCTTATCACCCATCAATCCTAAAATGTCTATCAATTGGTTTACATTTTGGATATCCCATTTTTTACAAACCTCTTTTACACCCATTATTTCCATTCCATTTCCTAAACGGGCAGGTTTATAAATAAAGATATTATCGGAAACCAACTGGCCGAAATCTTTATCAGGGGTCATCATATAGGTGGTAAAGCCCTTTAATTCCGCTTTTTTTGCAAGTGTCCCGATCACATCATCCGCTTCATAACCATTTGAATATAAAACCGGAATATTAAAACCTTCGATCAATTTAATGATGTAAGGAATAGATGCAGAAAGGTCTTCCGGCATTGCTTCACGGCCTGCTTTATATTCAGCAAATTCAACGTGACGCACTGTCGGTTCCGATGTGTCGAATACAACCGCGATGTGAGATGGCTTTTCTTTTTTAAGAACTTCCAGTAAGGTGTTTGTAAAGCCCAATACAGCCGATGTGTTTACGCCTTTTGAATTGATCCGGTGATTGTTGCTGAATGCAAAATAAGCACGATAAATG
>Ga0105164_10002479_pt1 | contig 11407 bp, 7 predicted proteins | sample VDWuncwatermetaG_FD_89674 | JGI IMG/M metagenome (GOLD analysis project Ga0105164, IMG submission 89674) | Wastewater microbial communities from Netherlands to study Microbial Dark Matter (Phase II) - VDW unchlorinated drinking water | ecosystem: Environmental > Aquatic > Freshwater > Drinking...
AAAATCTCATCTTGGAACTGCCGCACCATCCCCAGGCTGTGATTATTCATAACCACTATTTTCAACGGGAGATTGTACCGCTTGATAGTCTCCAATTCCTGAATATTGAGCTGAAACGCTCCGTCTCCGGCGATAACAACGACCGGTTTGCGGGGTGAAGCATATGCCATCCCTATTGCGGCCGGCAAAGCAAAGCCCATCGCTCCCATACCGCCGCTGGTAATAAAACGCTGGTCCTTATAAAGCCAAATAGACTGTGCGGCCCACATTTGATGCTGGCCGACATCCACGGCGTACCCGCACGCATCAGGGCTGGCTTTGGACAACGTTAATATGAACGAATTTGGATTAATGCCCGACTTTAAAGGAGGCTGCTCCAGTGCATCCGGATACATGGCCATTAAACCTGACAATCTGTCCCGCCATCCCTGAATATTCAAAGGGGGCGACAGCGCAACACTGCCGTTGATCATAGTCCCCAAAAAGGATTTCAAATCGCAGGTGCAAACGTCACATGATTTGATCCGGTTATTAAGCTCCGCCTTTTCCACATCGACGTGAAATATCTTTTTGTTCTCACGGAACGCATCCACCTGTGTTCCCGTCTGGCGGATATCCAGGCGGCTTCCCAATACCAGAAGAAGGTCCGCTTCTTTAATAGCAAGATTGGCATACCTGTTCCCGTAAGAACCGATCATGCCCACTCGTTGGGGATGCAAAGAATCAAGCGCGTCCACTCCCAATAAAGAATGAACGACCGGAAGCCGGGAATTTTTCAAGAACTTTAAGAACATATCATGCCCGCCAGACGCACGAACACCACCGCCCGCCAGAATCAAAGGGCGCTTGGCCCTGGAAAGGGCCTTGGTTAACCTGTTGGCGAACTTCGGAATATCGTCTTTTGTACGAACCGGATGAAAAACTGCTCCCGCGACCTTGCCCCTAACCTCTTTTTTCTGCACATCGATCGGAATGTCCAGCAGAACCGGCCCCGGACGACCAGAAACGGCAAGATCGAACGCATCGGCTAGCGCCCCAGCACAAATGTTTGGATCATTGACCATCCTCGCGCTCTTCGTAAGGGAACGCACAACGTTAACAATATCCGTCTCCTGAAATCCCAATTGACGGACAGGCCTTTTAGACTTTAACTCTTTCCGGCTAATCTGACCAGTGATGAAAATAGCCGGTGATGAATCAAAATAACAACTCCCTATCCCCGTTATCAGATTAGTAGCCCCTGGCCCGGATGTAGCCATAACCACCGTGGGATGCCCCGTCATGCGGCCATAAGCATCCGCCGCAAACGCTGCCGCTTGCTCATGATGGAAGCTAATAAAAACAGTTTTTCGATACTTAAAAAGCGATTCTACCAGAAAAGCGATCATACCGCCTATCAGCCCAAAAACAACTTTAACCCCGCGTTTATGTAACGAACGGGCAATTAAATCACAAGCTTTCATGAATTTTATCCACCATAAATTCAAGCATTTCCCGCGACATCCCCGGATATACCCCAATCCAAAAGTTGTCGCGCATGATCCGGTCGGTTGTAGACAAATCTCCCGCCACACGGTAGCCGTTCTTTGTCTTGCGCATCTCATCGAAACAAGGCTGTTTGATCATGTTGCCGGCAAAAAGCATGCGTGTCTGAATGCCTTCTTTTTCAAGATGGGACACGATCTGGCCTCGGGTAAATCCTGGATCTTCCTTTACGGTCAATGAAAAACCAAACCAACTTGGGGTAGCATTTTTGGTTGGCTCCGGCAAAATAAACTTACCGCTTAAATCAGCCAAGCCATCATGAAGTGTCTTCCAGTTTTTCTTTCTCGCCTTAATAAATGTTGGTAATTTCTCAAGTTGCGCACAACCGATGGCCGCCTGCATATCTGTTACCTTTAAATTATAACCAAAATGCGAAAAAACATATTTATGATCATAGCCATGCGGTAATTCATCAAAGTCATGCGCGAACCTTTTATTACAAGTATTATCTTTTCCTGATGGACACCAACAATCTCTCCCCCAACTGCGAAACGACGTCAATATAAGTTTCAATTGAGCATCATTCGTATATACCGCCCCACCCTCGCCCATCGTCATATGATGTGGAGGATAAAAACTCGACGTGCCCATATGCCCAACTGTCCCTGTATACTTCCATTGGCCGTTGTATTGATACCGCGAACCCAGCGCATCACAATTATCTTCAATCAACCAAAGCTTATGTTGATCACAAAATCCCTTTACAGCCTTCAGGTCGAAGGGATTGCCTAATGTATGAGCTGCCATAACGGCTTTTGTTTTATCACTCAATGCAGATTCAAGTTTAGACACATCAATATTATAAGAAGGGATCGTTACATCCACAAATACAGGGACCGCCCCATATTGAATGATAGGAGCAACTGTTGTTGGGAAAGCGGCTGCCGTCGTAATGACCTCATCGCCACGCTTGATCCTCCTGTCCCCAAGCTTTGGTGACGTCAGTGCCATAAAAGCTAAAAGATTGGCAGAAGATCCTGAATTTGTCAGTAAACAATACCGAACGCCTAAGAATTTTGCAAACTCTTCTTCGAAACGCTCTGCGTATCGTCCTGCCGTTAACCAGAAATCCAACGCTGAATCGACCAGCGTCACCAGCTCTTTTTCATCAAATACCCGGCCGCCATAGCCAATTCGATCACCAGGCTTAAACTTAACTTTACCGGCAAAAGCTTGTTTGTAATAACTTCTTACTCTTTCTAGAATTTCCTGACGTAGAGAATCGGTATTTGACATTATTACACAGCCTCACTGTATTCTTTAATTTGTTTCTTGCAAACCGCGGAAATATCTTGTTTATCGCGGTATGCTTTAGTCCATTCGATGATCATATCTAATGCTTTTTCAAGTTCCCATTGAGGCGCCCAACCCAAATTTTTCTTTGCCTTGGTGATATCAAGTTTAAGATAATGCGCTTCATGGGAGCGTTCCTCTCTGATAAATGAATAAGTTCTGCCAGGTCCCCACTGCGCATACATTTTCTTTACGATCCATTCAACCGGTTTTACATCATACCCATCGGGTCCAAAGTTCCAGGCATCAGCATATTTTTTCTTCCCGGCATACAGCTTTTCAGCCAGCAATAGATACCCGGACAACGATTCAAGCACATGCTGCCATGGACGGACCGCATGCGGATGACGGACTTTTAAATCTTTGTTAGCCAAGATGGCCCGTACCAGATCAGGAACAAGCCGATCTTCAGCAAAATCTCCACCACCAATCACATTGCCGGCCCGCACTGTAGAAATAAGAGTTGAATGCTTCTTCCCATATTCATGATCATTAAAAAATGAATTTCTATACGAAGCAACCACTATCTCCGCTGCCCCCTTGGAGGCGCTGTATGGATCATGCCCGCCCAAAGGGTCGGTTTCTTTAAAAGCGGCACGATTTTCTTTATTATCATATACTTTATCCGTAGTAATAATGACGGCTGCCTTCACTGAACTGCCACGCAATGCTTCAAGTAAATTGGCTGTCCCTAAAACATTGGTTTCAAACGTTGTGATGGGATTAATATAAGAAGCACGCACTAAAGATTGGGCGGCAAGATGAAAAACTATATCTGGTTTTTCTTTTGAGATATCTATTTTAAATTTTTTAAGATTTCGTACATCCCCCCATATCGTTCGTACGTCAGGTTTCGTAAGGTTAAACAAAGAAGGTCTGGTCGGTATATCTATAGAATATCCGACTACCTTCGCGCCAAGAATTTTAAGCCACAAACAAAGCCATGTACCTTTAAAACCAGTATGCCCGGTCACAAAAACTTTTTTATTCTTCCAAAACGTCTTATGCAACATTACCACACTTTCCAAGGAACATTTCCTGATTGCCAAATTCGTTCAAAACTTATCTTGTCTCTTAAGGTATCCATGCAACCCCAGAAGCCAATATGTTTATACGCACATAATTCTCCCTGTTTTGATAGATTCTCAAGGGGTTCCTTTTCCCAAATGACCGTGTCATCGTTGTCTATAAGATTAAACACCTCCGGTTCAAGAACAAAAAAACCTCCACTGATCCATCCGTATTCCTCTTTCGGCTTTTCCAGAAAAGATGAGACCTTGTTCCCGGAAGCAATATTCACTACCCCGAATCTTCCCGCGTTCTGTATCGCTGTTAATGTCGCCATTTTTTTATGGCTCTTATGGAATTGGACCAGCTTTTTCATATTAATATCCGCCAGACCATCGCCATAAGTTAGCAAGAAAGTCTGATTGCCAACATATTTTTTGATCATCCTAAGCCTGCTGCCCGTCATTGTCTCCAGACCAGTATCCACCAAGGTAATTTTCCATGGTTCAGAGGCTGTTGAATGGATCGTTGTTTTATTCTTAGATAAATCAATAGTCACGTCGCTCATATGCATAAAATAATTGGAGAAGTATTCTTTTATAACATAGCCTTTGTAGCCCAGACAGATGATAAAATCCTTAAAACCAAAATGAGAATATATTTTCATAATATGCCAAAGAACCGGTCTGCCGCCAATCTGCACCATTGGCTTTGGCAAAACTTCTGTTTCTTCGGCAATCCGAGTTCCTCTCCCCCCTGCTAATATGACAACCTTCATATTATTTCTCCCACCTTTCTTAACGGTTCCAATCATTTCCATGCCTGCGTAACTTATACATATTCGGGTCTTCTGCCAACTTTTTTATCAATGGAAGCGATCCCCACTTGTCAAAAACCACGCTAAAATTGCGGCCGCTCACGATTTTACGGTCGGCTTTAATGATCCAATCACAACAATCCAAGATTTTTTCCATCGGTGTACACTCATCCCCGGCCAACTTGGTTACAGTCTTCTGATAATTCGCCCCTGCCTTTTTTCCCGCATCCAAGGTCGCTTGATGAATTTTGGTTTTGACCCACCCCGGGCCCAAAATGACAAAATTCGTATCAGGGACCTCCGCGTCCAGCAATTCACACATTTTGATCAACGCAATCTTGGATACCGTATATGCTGAATAATTCACCGTCGCGTTATTGATCCCGCCACCGGCAAAAAATAATACGACCGCAGGGCGCTTGCCCTTCTTGTTACGTGATGGTAATAATTCATGGACAATCTGTATCTGTCTTGTAAAGTTTACTTCCAGAGACTCCTCCCACCGCGCGAAATCATCATCTGAAAAAGTTCCGACCGGCCCCAGTGCCCCGGGGCATAAGACCAGATAATCCCATTGACTGGAAGCCAAACGCAAAGAAGCACAGGCATTGCGGACAGATGAAGCGTTTGCCATGTCGCAATGGAAAGTTTTGACACCGCAGCCTTCCAAATCATCCACTAAGGCAGAAGGTGTTCTGTACGTGCCGCAAACCTCCATGCCGCGTTGCCGCCACCTTTTGGCTAAAGCATACCCAATGTCGCTGGAAATTGAAACAATCACCGCTTCCATAAATATTCCTTTCCAATTAATCCCAGAGAGGTGCCGTTTCCTTAATGTCCATATTAGAAATTCGGCTTTCATATATTTTCTTTAATAAACTCATGCGTGATGCCGTGGGTTTTTAAATAGTCTTTATAAACAATCCCGTCTGAAGTATTTTGATAATACCCGTTGTAAAAGATCCCGAGCAAATATTTGCCGCGCTCAATAGTGCACAGGCGCCAATTGACGATCGAAGATAAAAGCAGGGCCAATAAAGCCCACCAAACAATATTTCGCCCCAGGATTGCCTTGATCATTAAAGTCTCCAGTATATCATCAGCGCTGACCAAAACAAAAAGATAAAAAGTACCACTGTGGCTGTTATGTACACCCAGGTACCGCCGGGGGGATGATAGGAAAATTCTATCTCATGCTCTCCCGCAGGGACCCTGATGCCCTTAAAAGCCTCGTTGACCCGAAGCAATTCAACCGGCATTCCGTCTAAATAAGCCTTCCAGGATCGAGTGTAACTGTCATTGTATACCACCATTTTGGGCTTGGAAAAATCCGCCTTGAGCCTCAGCGTATTAACATCGAAATAATCAACGGAAAGCTCACCACTGGGACCTTTTACAGGCTTAGCCACAGGGCTTAAGTCATCATAGAGGACAATTTTATACCGGGCATAGTTTGCCAAAATATTATCCGGGGTATGTTCAGCCAAATCAAATGTCCAGCGGGTTGTTGATTGCGGGTAACCCACTTGAGGGGGGGCGTCAGTCATGCTCATGTCATACCAAAAATCTTCATAAGGAACAAATTGATAAATGCGAGAGCTGTTCACCGCGGGTTCCTGCGGCCGCACCCAAGAGAAAACCGGCGTGACATGCATGGAAGGCAAAACAGATGCGAATTCCCTGGCATTCAAAGCATAGGCCTTAAGTATCCACACCGGCTGAAGGATCAAAAGGATGGCAAAAATTCCTGTCCATATTTTAAAAGAAAAACGGGCAATTCCCGAATAGTAAATGGCCAATGCTGCGGCGGAGAACCCCAAGGTCACATAAGAAGCCGTTGGCACTCCCTCAAAATGTTTAAGAAACCAGAAAAAAATTGCGTGCAAAACAATCACGCCGAAGATGATCCCCTTTTTAGCACTCACCCCCAAATTGTCACCCCCGATACTCAAAAGCATTTGTAATTGATATACCCCCAATAAAATCACGATGGGAATAAGAAATACTCCCAGGAAAAAAAGATTGCGGAAATAAGCAAAGAAAAAAATATGCCGGTATAAAAAAGCATAAAGGGCGCTAGCGTTCCCTAAAGAAGTGAGCCCGATAAGAAGCGCCATACTGCTTAAAAGAACAGTCAAACGTTTAAGCCGCAAAAAAAACGAGAGTCCGATCACGACATAAATCCATACGGGTAAAAAAAGAAGCGAATCACTGCCATAAGTCATCTTGTCTGTGTGCCCGAAGAGATACTGCATATCGATGCGCTCGCCCAAGGTCCCGCTGCGGGTGATCTCATCATACGACATCCCAGCCTGACGGCCCATGGTGCGGTCATAACATTCTTGGGGCGAAGAATACTGGCAATGCCGGCCGGGAGCTACCACATCCCCGCCGGCATCCAGAATTTTATACGCCACGAGAGGCGCGGCGGCCAAGAAAATACCGATAAGACAGAACAAGGACAGGCGCCAAAATTTAAAAAAAAAGTGATAAAGATTACTGCAAAATTTTGGTATTTCTTTAGTATACAAAAAAATAAAGACAAACAAAAAGCATAAAAAAACCGTCATAAAATAAAACGGCAGATAGGAACTTATCAAAATCATTATGAAGAAGGTCAGCCCCAAAAAGTTTCCTTGTGTCTGCTGACGGGCAAAACGCAGTAAAAAGAAAAAAAACCAAATGGCGGGCACACCAATTTCCAAAAATGTGAACTGGGTGAACATCGAGGCCCCCAAGCTGGAAAACATCAGCCCCAGATAAGCCAAATACGCCATATAACGGTCTTTGAGGACCTCCCGGCTCAAAAAATAAAATCCAATACAGCCGATAAAAAAATAAACCACCATATAAATCACAAAAGCGTTGGCGTAGTTGACACCGGCTAATTTTAAAAGCGGGACAATTTGCGTGACGGGATTAAAAAGATTGCAGATGGCGATCGCGTAAAAAGGACGGCCAAGGCTGACAAAAGGCTCCCATAAAGGGACAACACCGTTGAGGACATTGTTAAAATAGAATTTGGTGACCCCGTAGATGGTGTTGGTGTCCATGTTCACGGGGATAAACCCAAAAACAAAATCACGCATTAAAAATATCCATAATACGCATGGGGACACAAAAGCAAAAGCACGGAACAAAAGGCCCAATTCCTTCGAATTCGTAAACTGATTCAATATTCCCTATCCCTTCGGCTTCGTAAAGTTTCGTCAATGCAAAAGGTATTATACCAGCCGGAAAGGTTTAAAACCAGCGCTTTACAACGCACATCCGCTACCATAAAATGCCTGTATGTCTTTTGTGAAACAGCACGCTAAATGCCTCGTTTTGTTATCAGTTCTGGGTGCCGGCATCATCATCACAGCTCCTTACGCGAATTTTCAGGATTTCCTCTCCCAGGGTGATCATGGCCGCGATCTTTATGCCGCCCAAGCGGTTTATCGGGGTGAACTTCCTTACAAAGATTTCTGGTGGGTCTATGGGCCTTTGATGCCTTATTATTACGGCCTGTTCTTTAAAATTTTTGGGACCAAGATCAGCAGCATAATATTAGGAAAACTCATCCTGAGGATCTTAGGCGGCATTCTCATTTGTTTGGGCCTGATGGAAGTTTCCTCGAATCTAGCCGCCTTTCTTTGCGCCTGCTGGTTTATGCTTTTCCAGCAGGATTTTTTCTTTACCTATAATCACTTAGGTGGCATTGTCATGATTCTGGGCGTGGCTTTCTGCCTTTTATCTTATATACAAAAAAATTCATCCCAAGCGGCTTGGGGGGCCCTGGGCTTCATTTTTACATTATGTCTGATTAAAATCAATTTCGGGTTAGCCGCTTTAGCAGTGTGTGTGATAACCGTTGGGGTAAGTGATTTTGTACGCCGCATTCCTTTCAATGCAACTAAAAAATATTTTTATACCGTTGCTTTCCTAGGGCTTCCGCTCTTGACTTTTATTATTTACTGGTCCTTGCTAAAAGGTTTGTCCGTCATGGAAATGCGCCAATGTCTTCCTTATATGGAAGGCGACCAGCCTTACACCATGAGCCCGTGGGTGGCGATCAGTAATTTTTTGCAAATCATCCTGCATACGATCACATCCAACTGGACAAATCTGACTTTTGCCGTGATTATCAATGCCAGCGCTTTGCGTTGTATCTATCTGTTCGCTAAAAATAAACTTCCTGCCTCACGCAAAACCATCTTGCTATTGTCCTTGGGGATGCTTTGTCTTTTTTACGCGGTTAATTCTCATGAGTATCTTAAAAGCGGGGTATGGTACCGGGTTTTCTGGGCCCAACCTTTGAGCATGATGATTATTTTTTTGTTAATTGATACCGCCACTCAAAGTATTCCTCAACTGGCACGGTCGTCATACCCGACACTCACAATTGTTCGTAAAATAATTTTCACGTTTTTAGCTGGTCTGGCGATTTTCTGCTGGTTCTCCGCTGGGCGCCAGGTAAGTGCCGCAAAAACCGAAAGCCAATACCTGTCCACGCCTCGGGGGGGCATTTACCTCACTAATTCTCCCTCATGGATTACAACCGTTGAGCAAACCACGGAATTCTTAAATAAAACGCTTCAAACCCATGAACTTTTCTTTGCCCTGCCTTATGATTGCCTTTATTATTATCTGACCGATAAAAAAACGCCGACACGTCAGCTGATTTTCTTTGAACATATCAAGATCCCGAGGACCCAAGAAAAATCCGTGATCGCCGAGCTGGAAAAAAACCACGTCAATTATGTTTTGCTCTCCAGCCGGGCTTTTGCCCGCCAAGAGCTTGGATTGGGTTTTTTAGGGACAAGCTATTGCCCCTTGATCGGAAAATATATTCAGGACAATTTCGTGCCCCTGGCCCGCTTCGGGGACTGGAGTGATGAACCGGGTTGGGCGTGGAATCATGGGACTTTGATACTCAGGCGTAAGTGAATCAGGTGCTCCGCCGCTCGGCAGCTCTTCGCGTCGTGGCAGGTCCGGACCGCCGCGAGCGTTGCGTGCAGCGACGCCTTCTCGACGCTGGAAAGCAACGAGAAGCTGTTGTGGAGCTCGTAGGGGTCGGTGGCGAGGTCATGGTACTCCTTTTCGCCGTCGACGTACTCGACGTAAAGCAACGTCGGCCCGCGAATTGCTTCGTAGGCCGTCGGGTTGCCATGGCGCCAAGCGTACTTCCTGTCCAGATAACGCTGGTCTTTTTCATCCAGGCCTAACGTATCAAGATCCTCCGGGTCCCACTTCAACGGCCCCTTGTGCTCTATCAGCGCCACCGTTCGCCAATCTGCCAACTTCTGTCCTTGAAGCAGAGGGACCAAACTGCGGCCGTCGACGCTGGCGACATCTGCCGCTCCGCCGATCTCATTAAAAGTCGGGCACAAATCAGTATTCTGGGTTATCTCATCGATCGTGAGACCCGCCGGGACCCCTGGTCCGGTGACAATGAGAGGGACTTGGATATCCGTATCGTAGGGAGTCATTTTCCCCGCCAGGAGACGGTACTCTCCCATATGATACCCGTTGTCCGAGCTGAACACGAAATACGTGTTATTCTCTTCGCCGATTGCGGCCACTGCCGCTTGCAGCTCGCCGATCATCTTATCGACGGCGAGCACGGACTGGGCGCGCATGCGGAACTCCTTATCGAAACCGCCCATGTCGTATTTAGAAAGCGGCGGTATCTCAAGCAGCCATTTTGCAGCGTTCACGTCAGGTACAGCATTGAACATCGGCGTGACCGGAGCGCTAAGTCCAGGTAGCGCATCGGCATCACGCGGCGCCGGCGTGCACGGTAGGTGCGGCGTAAAAGTCGCTACCTCGATCAAAAACGGCGCGCCGGCCGAATGCTTGATGAAACGGACAGCAAGGCCGGAAAGGACATCCGTCAGGTAGTCGGTCGGCTTGTTGCCGTATTTGACGACTTTACCATCTTCATTAAGAATGTAGTTAAAGCCAGCGTAAGCCTGCTCTCCTCCAACCGCCCACGATGTCCAGCCAAGGCCAACGGGGTCCTTTTCCGGAAAATAGAAATTCAAGTACTTACCGAGCATCGCGGTGCGATAGCCGGCCGCCGAGAGCGCAGTGGCGAATGTTTTCCGATCATCACCGCGGTTTTGAAACGCGGTGTAGCCGCCATACTTACCCTTATTCGAAAAAACACCGGTATCATGCGGGTAGAGTCCTGTGAAGATCGTCGCGCGTGAAGGGCAACACAACGAATCGGTGACAAAGTAATTGGCGAACGTGGCTCCCTCTTTCTGCATCTTGAGGACATGCGGCATGTACTGCACCAGGTTCAACGTAAGATCATCAGTAAGAATGAAGACGATGTTCGGGTGTTTGTTCGGAGTGGAAATTTTTTGAGCAACAGCTTGGGTCGCGACAACAGGGCAAAAAAGGGACATGAACAAGATAATCAGGCAGAAAAAAATTCTGGGAATAAAACTTGTATACATAATCAACTTCCTTAAGGTGCTTCCAAAGACCAGTTTTTTCTTGCGCACCTTTATATGTTTTTCTTTATAATCAGCCAACTGCAGGATGAAATACCAGAAATCTTTCTCGGAAAGGCCTGATTTCATAGCACACAATAATGCGGATGTGATCACAATCTTCCCTTCGGGATCACGAGGGTTCCTGTGATTAAAAACGCAATACCACGGGCTTCTGGGATTGGTTACATCAAGGGGCATCTTGGTGTAATAACAAATATAGCCGTACTTGCGTATATAGCGCCAGATATCTTCAATGATT
>Ga0105164_10002481_pt1 | contig 11399 bp, 7 predicted proteins | sample VDWuncwatermetaG_FD_89674 | JGI IMG/M metagenome (GOLD analysis project Ga0105164, IMG submission 89674) | Wastewater microbial communities from Netherlands to study Microbial Dark Matter (Phase II) - VDW unchlorinated drinking water | ecosystem: Environmental > Aquatic > Freshwater > Drinking...
ACACAAGGGCACGATCCGCGGCGTGCCGACCGGTTTCCCCCAGCTCGACAACATGCTCGCCGGTTTTCAAAAATCGGATCTCATTATCCTCGCGGCGCGGCCGAGCGTGGGCAAGACGTCGCTCGCGCTCGATATCGCGCGCCAGACCGCGGTCAAGCACGGCACTCCCGTCGGCATCTTCTCGCTCGAAATGAGCTCACAGCAATTGGTCGATCGTATGCTCGCGGCGCAGGCGGGGGTGAATTCGTGGCGATTGCGCACCGGCAAGATATCGCGCGATGACGAATACGAGCGGCTCCAAGGCGCCATTGCCCAACTCGCCGAAGCGCCGATTTACATGGACGACAAGCCCGGCATGACGGTGCTTGCGATGCGCAGTGTCGCGCGCCGCCTCAAGATGGAAAAGGATCTCGGCCTCGTCATCGTCGATTATCTCCAGCTCATCACGCCGACCTCGCACCACGGCGGCGATTCGATGGTACAGCAAGTAACCGAGATATCCCGCGCGCTCAAAGGCATGGCGCGCGAGCTCAATGTGCCGGTGCTCGCGCTCTCGCAACTCTCGCGCGCGGTCGAGACTCGCGGCGGCCGCCCGCGCCTCTCCGATCTGCGCGATTCGGGATCGATCGAACAAGACGCCGACGTGGTGATGTTTATCCACCGCGAGGACAAACGCAGTGACAGTGCGGAGAAGACCGGTATCGCCGAGATTCTTATCGAGAAACACCGCAACGGCCCCGTCGGCAAGGTCGACCTGCGTTTCGACGAGGAGAAAACCACCTTCCTCTCGATCGACAACACCGACTTTGCCGATTTTGGCGTACAAGAAACGCAAGTGGAGGCGGATGCGCCGTTTTGATGTATGGATCCGATTGAACATTTGGCTGGTTTATTTGAGCGATTTCCGGGTATAGGACCCCGGCAGGCGGCGCGATTCGTGCAATTCCTCTTGCGATCTTCTCCAGCCCTGCGGCGCGATTTGATCGAATCACTCCAACAACTCGGCAGATCGGTCTCGCAGTGCGAGCAATGCATGAGGTATCACACCTCCCGAGAAAGAATCTGCGGTATCTGCTCAAATCCGCGCCGCGATCACCAATACCTCGCGGTAGTCGCCAGCGACGCCGATTTACTCGCACTGGAGCGAAGCGGCACATACCGCGGGATGTACTTCGTGATCGGCGGGACGATCTCGCTCGCATCCGAAAAGGCTTCGGGTTTGCGCATCCCCGGCCTGCTTCAGTCCATCCCTGCGCGCATCGAAGCATGTCTCAAAGAAGTGATCCTCGCCTTTCCCGCCAATCCGGAGGGCGATGCGACGATGATCCGCTTGCGCGAAGATCTCGAACCGCTCACACTCGTGCATGAGCTCAAGATAAGCGCACTGGGTCGCGGCCTCTCGACCGGCAGTGAGCTCGAATACGCCGACCCCGACACGATCCAGAGCGCTTTTGAGAGTCGACGGTAGTCCCCAACAAGCCGCTCGTTTTAATGATTTTCTAAGATTGATGGGATTACAAAGCTCGATTGATTCGAAGGAACAAGGTGTGCCAAGAACTCATATTCGACTTTTGAAAAAAGATTGCTCGGCATATCGTTCAGTCTCTTTTGAATGACTTTTATCGCCGGTTCGGATTGATCGATTCCGATCCAGTTGCGATTGAGGGATTGTGCCGCCGCAAGCGTCGTTCCCGACCCCGCAAAACAATCAAGAACCAAATCCCCTTCATTTGAAGATGCCTCCACGATAAATCGCAATAAATCCAAGCTCTTTTCCGTCGGATATTGCGGATACTGCGGATCTTTAAATTCCCAAATGTCCTGCATTTTTTTTCCTTCTTTTTCTTCAAGATATATTTTTTTGCGCGGCACTCCATTTGACGACCATTCAATCAACCCTTGCTGATCCCATTCTTCCAGGATGGCCGGATCGGTTCTCCAATGGCGACCTTTAGGCGGCTTCATCCCTTTCCATTCCTTACCGGTATTCCCATTGATAGTTTCGCCTGGCGCATGAAGCGGGATGGTCGTGTAACGGCGTCCATTGCCGTCTACTTTCTTGAAAAGGCGGTCCTCGTCATCCTCAGAGAATGGGATACGCGGGTCGTTCCACGTCGGTGAGGCTGACTTTGAATAGAAAAGTATCAAGTCTTTTACATTGCCGTATGCTCTACGATGGAAATTCTTAGGGTTGCACTTGATACGAGTGATGTCGTTGCGAAACATATCTTGCCCGAACACCTCGTCCATTATGAGTTTTACATAGTGTCCGATTTTATAGTCGATGTGAAGATACATTGACCCGCGTTCCGACAAAAGTTCGCGTAAGAAAATAAGTCGTTCGCGCAAGAATTCCAAGAAATCCGCGCCGATGAGCACGTCACTATATGCTATAGCATCATTCTTGCCGCTACTGATCGTACTCACGCGATCATCGCTGATCTTGAAGTGCCCGTTTGTCGCAAAAGGCGGATCAATATAAATCAAATCCACCTTACCGGTGTAGTCATTTAGTAGAGTCTTGAGTGCGGGAAGATTGTCCGCGTGAATGAGTTTATTTTTTAACCCGTGTCCGAAAAGCGTCTCAAGCCTCGCTCGCGGAGTCTTTTCGAGAATATCATTCTCCGTTCTTTTATTCTCGTAGGTAATAAACATAAGCCTATATTTGGTACAAAAACTCTCGCAAAACGAGTGCGCTCATGATGTTCTCGTCTTTCAAGCGGGTCGTGATGTCCTTGTACATTTTATTCTTTCCTTCAATGTAAAGTACGCCGTCGAGAATTGCGACGGTGATGGCTTTCACTCCGCGAGCCTTTACTGTTGCGATTGCATCGTTAAACTGCGCATTTTGATGTCCTCCGAAATCAGTCAAGAATTTTGCCTCCCCAATAATATATTTTCCGTTAAATCGTCCGATGAAGTCGAGGCCTTTGTCGTGCTTGTAATTCAGGTGTTTTCGCGCGAATACTTTCATATCGGTATCGCTACCGTCTAGCACAGCGTTACCTTTCGCTTGCAAGAAATCCTCTGGTTTCAAAGGCTCTACACCTAAAGATTTATTTCTGAGCCAACGTTTGAATAAGGGGCCGATTTGCCTGTTGGTTTCTTTTGGTTCCGAAGAACGAGCGAATATTTCATTAAGTCCCATTTCGTACAAGCGACCTGCGAGACGATCGATAGTGGCCGGATTGCGTTTCAACGCACTTTTATCACGCTTCAGGTATGCGACGTAAGAATCTTTGACTGGAAATAACTCGAGTTTAAGGAGATGCTCTAAAAGGGAAACATTATCTCTTTTCTTGAAAGCTTTTCCGACGCCTTTCCAAAGTTCGCCGTCTAGGTCTCGGATACCTTCGGGAATCGTCGGATACACGTGAAATAAATCGTCCAAATAACTACGCTGACTTGCGTACTCCATACTCATTGCCATCCAGGGATTCAATTTCTTTTTCATGCCCCAATAATAGCATCTTTGGGAGAACAGCACGATCCAAAGCGCTTTTGAGAGTCGACGGTAACTGTAAACCAATACACTATGCAGTGATCGGAACATTCTTTCGCATATATTCTTCAATCACTTTCACCCGCGTGCGGAGTTCGTCGATCTCTTTCGCGTAGCCGCCCATGCCGCCGACTTTTTCTTCGAGCAGATCGAGACTGCCGTTAATGTCACGAAGCTCGAGCCAGATGTTGCGGAGCTGGTCTTTGATCTCGGATATGTCAATCTCCATCTTACTCATCCGACCATCCATTTTGTCCATTCGACCATCCATTTTATCCATCCTGGCAGTAAGCCGCCCCTCGACCGCGTGCAGTTCATCGATAATAAGCGTTACAAACCTTTCAAAATCTTTTTCTTTTTCCATATCGCCACTATAGCATGCTTTTCTCGGCAAGCATTTGCTATACTCACGGCATGAGCGCGCGCGACCCCGTAAAGCAAACATCTGCCGATAGTATTGCCACCCAGTCTTCGCACAAGGCTACGACGGACAATGCGGGGCGGAGTTTCATCCACCTCCACACCCACTCCCACTATTCCCTGCTTGAGGCTTTGCCCAACATCCCCGATCTGGTCGCGGCGGCGAAGGCCGACGGGCAGACGGCGCTTGCGCTTACCGACAACGGCAATCTGTACGGCGCGATCGAGTTCTACAAAGAGTGCAGGAAAAAAGGCGTCAAGCCGATCATCGGCGTCGATTTTTATGCGGCGCCTCGCACACGGCACGACAAAGAGCATCGCGTGGATGATCGCCACTCCCGCCTTATCTTGCTCGCCAAAGATGAAGCGGGGTATCGCAATCTGCTCTCGCTCGTTTCAAAATCCCATATCGAAGGCTTTTACTATCGACCGCGCATCGATCGCGAGCTCATGCAGGCGCACCGCGAAGGATTGATCGCCATTTTGCCGTCGTTTGGCGGCGAACACGCGCGCGCGATCAAAGACGATGCCTTGGATCGCGCGCGCGAATCGCTCGATTGGTATAAGCATCTCTACGGCGATGACCTATATCTCGAGATCACGCACCATCCCGAGATCGAAGGGCACGAAGACGCGCAGAAAAAGATCATCGCGTTGGGTGCGCAGATGCGTATCCCGCTCGTGGCCGCGCACGACACATACTACCTGAAGCAAGAAGACGCGGTCGCGCGCGAGTTGGTCAACAAAATCCGCACCGGCGGCACGCTCAATCGCGACCTCGATGAGAACGCGCCGGACTTTTCTTTTATTCAAAGAGAGGGAGCGATCGAGTTGTTCAAAGACACACCCGAGGCGATCGACAATACGATCAAGATCGCCGATGCCTGCGATCTCAAACTCAATCTCGGTTCGTGGCTCTTCCCCGATTTCCCCGTCCCCGCCGGTACGACGCACGATGCGCAACTGCGCGATCTCGTGTATCGCGGATTCGAGTGGCGCAAAGTACCCAAAGATCCCGAGATCGTCGCGCGCGTCGAGTACGAGCTCAAGGTCATCGCCGACAAGGGCTACTCGCCGTACTTTTTGGTCGTGTCGGACCTTCTGCGATACGCCAAATCCGCCGGCATCTTCACCAACACGCGTGGATCGGCCGCCGGATCGCTCGTCTCGTATCTCTCGGGGATCACGACGGTCGATCCGCTCGAATACCAGCTCCCTTTCGAGCGTTTCCTCAATCCCGAGCGCCCGTCGCCGCCGGATGTCGATATGGATATCGCCGACAACAGGCGCGACGACATGATCGCATATGCGCGCCAAAAATACGGCGAGGATCGCGTAGCGCAGATCGGCACCTTCGGCACGATGATGGCGCGCGCGGCCGTGCGCGACGTCGCGCGCGCGCTCGGCCATTCATACAGCCTCGGCGACAAGATCGCCAAGATCATCCCCTTCGGCAAGCAGGGATTCCCCGTCTCAATCGCGGGATCGCTCGCCGATGTGCCCGAACTCGCCGAGGTATACAAGGGTGACGCGGACGCGCGCGAGATATTGGACCTCGCGCAGAAGGTCGAGGGCAACGCGCGGCACGTCGGCGTGCACGCGGCGGGCGTCGTCATCGCGCCTTCGCCGGTGGTCGATTTCGTGCCGATTCAATTCGATCCAAAGGGCGGCAAGATGATCACGCAATACGACATGCATGCGGTCGAAGAAGCGGGGTTGCTCAAATTCGATTTTCTCGGGCTGACCAACCTGTCTGTGCTTGCCGATGCGGTCGAGCGGGTGCGTACGCGTCTCGGCATCGAGATCGATATCGATCGACTGCCGCCGCGCGACGAAAAGACATTTGCCATGCTCGCGCGCGGCGAGACCTTGGGCGTATTCCAGATGGCGAGTAGCGGCATGACCAATTACCTGATGAAGCTCAAGCCCTCGCGCATCGACGATCTCAACGTGATGGTCGCGCTCTACCGCCCCGGTCCCATGAACAACATCGACGAATACATCGCGCGCAAGAACGGCACCGCGCGCGTGAGCTACTTGCACCCCAAGATGGAATCCTATCTCGCGAAGACATTCGGCGTCTTGGTGTATCAAGACGATCTCCTCATGACCGCGATCGAGATCGCGGGCTACACGTGGGGCGAAGTCGACAAATTCCGCAAGGCGGTCGGCAAGAAGATCCCCGAAGAAATGGCGAAACAGCATGTTATCTTCGTCGAAGGATGCCAAAAACACACCGGCATGAGCGCGCGAGATGCGGAGAAGTTGTGGGAATTATTCGAGCCGTTCCAAGGCTACGGTTTCAACAAAGCGCACGCGGCGAGCTACGGCAATCTCTCCTATCAGACCGCCTACATGAAAGCCCATTTCCCCGTCGACTACATGGCGGCGGTGCTCACTGCCGCCGGCGGAGATGTCGACGAGATCGCGCTCATCGTGGCCGAATGCAAACGCATGGGGATCGCGATCCTGCCGCCTTCGGTGGGTGAGAGCCGCGGGAGTTTTACGGTCGTGGAAGGCGCGCAGGGAAAACTTCTGCGGGGTCTCTCGCAGGGCGACGGCCCGAGAGTGAGCGCTGGCCCAGCAGGGCAGAGACACGACCCCGCAGAAGTTTTCCCTGCGCGCCAAGACGCCATTCGTTTCGGTCTCTATTCAATCAAGAATTTCGGTACGGGCGTCGCGGATTCGATCATCGCCGCGCGCGAGAGCGGCGGGAAGTTCAAAGACATCGCGGATTTCCTCTCGCGCATTCCCGACAAAAATCTCAACAAGAAATCGCTCGAATCGCTGATCCAATGCGGCGCCATGGACGAGCTTGCCCCGAAAAATCCCTCGACCGAAAACGGTCTCGGTATCTCGGGGCAAGGCGAACGCGGGTCATTGCTCGCGCATATCGATCTGCTCCTTGGCTTCCATCGCGAGCACATGAAAGCCCCGTCGGATCAGGGATCGCTCTTTGGTACGCTCACGGCTTCGCCGACCACATTGCGTCTTCCCCCCGCTCCCCCCGCTTCGATGGATCAATGCCTCGCATGGGAAAAAGAACTGCTCGGGCTCTACATCTCCGGCCATCCGCTCGACAAGCACAAAGCTCGGCTCGGCAATCAAAAGAACACCATCAAGTATGCAAAAGAGAATCTCCGCGGCGTCGATACCGTCATCGGCGGCTTTATCGAATCGGTGCAGACGATCCTCACCAAGAAGGGCGAGAAAATGGCGTTCCTCAAGGTCGCCGATTTCTCCGATTCGATCGAGGTCGTCATTTTCCCGCGCACGCTCAAAGAGCATGAAACGATACTCGCGGCGGGATCGTGCGTCGCGCTCAAGGGTCGCATCTCGGAGCGCAATGGCGAGGAGAGCTTCGTGGCCGAGCAAGTGAAGGCGCTGTAGACGGCTTCTCTTTTCCCATCACAAAATATTCATGTCTTATGGGGTATCTTGAAATAGCAGACGGAGCGTTGCGTTGTTGTCTGCGCGAACATCATTCCAGGACGGGAAAGGAAGTCTCAATGAACATAGAAACATCATTGTGTGCCGACACCCTCAAAAAGATAGTCTGTGCCATTCATCCGCATGTACGGGATATCGAACTCACATGCGATGTGCTCGGATGCGTCGATCAGAATGACGTGCAAATTTGCATCAAATGCGCCCAAAGGCTTCTCGAAGACGGCGTTACGCTTGAAGAATTCTGTCGACAGACGGACATTCATCTGTTGTGGCGTGTTTGTGAATTCTGCGCGGACACGTGGCCCAAGCTTCGCTACAGGGAACGTGACCTCACGCTCGACGCCAAATAATATGATCCTTATGATCCTTGTATCGTAGGCCTGCGGCCATGTCCTTGGGATATGGCCGCTTTTTCTTTTTGCCCCATTCTCCAAAACTGCTATGATGGACAACATATGAGCGCAAACCTCGAACACACTCGCCACACGCTCGCCCACCTGCTCGCGGCGGCAATCAAAGAATTGTATCCGCATGCCAAGCCCACCATCGGCCCCGCGATTGATAACGGATTTTATTACGACTTCGATTTTTCCGGCGGCGCGGTACCCGGCACCGATGATCTCGTAGCGGTCCAAAAAAAGATGGTCAAGATACTCCCCTCGTGGACCGCGTTCACGCACCGAGAAGTCTCACCCGCCGAAGCAAGCGCGTTGTTCAAGGATAATCCGTTCAAACTCGAACTCATCGACAATTTGGAAAAAGAAGGGTCGACGATCACGCTCTACGCCTGCGGTACATTCACCGATCTCTGTCGCGGCGGCCACGCCGAAAATCCCGCGCGCGATATTCCCGCCGATTCGTTCAAGCTCGACAAAGTCGCCGGCGCATACTGGCGCGGAGACGAGACCAAGCCGATGCTCACCCGCATCTACGGTCTTGCATTTGAAGACAAGGCCGCGCTCGACGCATCCATCGCGCAACGCGAAGAAGCCCTCAAGCGCGATCACCGCAAGCTCGGCCGCGAGCTCGATTTATTCCTCACATCCGAATTGGTCGGCGCCGGACTCCCTTTGTGGACGCCGCGCGGTACGCTGGTACGCATCGCGCTTGATGCGTATGTATGGGAGTTGCGGGAGAAGCACGGCTTTCAGCGCGTGACCATCCCCCACATCACCAAAAAAGATTTGTACGAGACCTCCGGCCACTGGGCGAAATTTGCCGATGAGCTTTTTCGCATCACCACGCGCGAGGGCAAAGAATACGCGCTCAAGCCCATGAACTGCCCGCATCACACGCAGATATTCGCGCGCAAGCCGCACAGCTATCGCGACCTGCCCCAGCGCTATGCCGAGACGACGATGGTGTATCGCGATGAGCAATCGGGCGAGCTTGGCGGCCTCACGCGCGTCCTCTCCATCACACAAGACGACAGCCATGTCTTTTGCCGACATTCCCAGATTCGCGACGAGTTTTTCAAGATATGGGACATCATCGACACTTTCTATCGTACGTTCGGCTTTTCCCTGCGGGTCCGGCTTTCGTTCCATGATCCCGAGCAGTTCGAAAAGTATCTCGGCACGCCGGAGATATGGAAACACGCCGAAGACGCCCTGCGATCGATCGCGCAGGAGCGCAAGGCCGATTATTTCGAAGCGTCCGGCGAGGCGGCAATGTACGGCCCCAAGCTCGATTTCATGGCCCGCGATTCCATCGGGCGCGAACATCAAGTCGCCACGATCCAGCTCGACATGAATCTGCCCGAGCGGTTCGATCTCTCCTGCGTCAACGAAAAGGGCGAGAAAGAACGTATCGTGATCATCCATTGCGCGGTGATGGGATCGCTCGAGCGATTCATCGCGGTACTGCTTGAGCACCTTGCCGGCAATTTACCGACATGGCTCTCCCCCGTCCAAGTCAAGATACTGCCGGTATCCGAGAAGCACGCGGCGTATACGGCGGATATTTTGAAGCGATTGCAATCTGCAAGCATCCGCGCCGAAGTCGACGATACCGACAGCCTCGGCAAGCGCATCCGCGCCGCCAAAATGGAAAAAGTCCCCTACGTGATCGTCGTCGGAGACAAAGAAGTGGAGCAAAAGAATATCACCGTGGAGAGCCGCGACAAAGGCAAGTGGGCGCACACACCAGCGGTCGAAGAATTCATCACCGCGATCAGCGAAGAAATTCGTACACGAGAATAGCGAGTCAGACTCGCAAAGCTTTGCGAGTCTGACTCGCTATTCCGCTATTCTCGAATACAAAGACTCCCCTGGCGGGGAGTCTTTGTATTCACTCTGGAGATTGCATAGTGTTGCCCTATGCAGTGGCGGCGGCACTTCGGATGGATCAATTGCGGGTGATGATAATGCGCGGCATCTCGTCGCCATTCTCGGATTGTGATATCGACATCGCATCGGCTGTCGCGTTGCGGTATTCGCGCGTCGGAAGATTCGCGAATACGGCGTTGCGTGACGCGGAGGCGGCCGTGGGTGCGGCTCCCTCGATCTCCGCAGTATCTTCTTCGATTGTCGCGATGACGTTCGAGTGCTTGCCGTCGCGACGGTTGCCGGTCGTCCTCATCGAGAAGGCCAAGCCTCCCTTGTAGTAGACGGCCAGATACGCGGCGGCGAGCGCGAAGCTCAACAGCGACGCCCAGTAGATCGAGTTGCCAAAGGCGCCGAAGTCGAAGCCGGTGTACGGGATCTGCGTGAGCGATACGTGCGGGGTGCGTCCCGCGACCGTGACCGCGGCATGGCATGTCGCGCTTTGTCCCTGCGATCCGTATACGGTCATTGTATAGTTGCGAGACGTTTCCGGCCGCACGGCGAGCGAGCCGCTGGTGGCGGGGACGGCACCAATACCGTCCGAGATGACCGCACTGGAAGCGCCATAAGAAGTCCATGCGAGGTTCGTGCTCTGTCCGTTTTGCACCGAGGCGTTGCTCGCGCTGATCGTGCAGGAGACATTGTTCTGGGCCGGAGGATAGTAGACCGGCGGCTGTTGTTGATAGACCACTTGGGTCTGGCAGGTGCCGTTGCCCCCTTGGCCGTAGACCGTCATGGTGTAGATCGTGGTGCCGACGACGGGGTAGATCGCGGTCGAACCGCTCGGATTCACCGATCCGACATTCGGACTGATGGTCGCCGAGTATGCGTTGCTTGAGGACCAGGTGAGCGTGACGGGTTGATTGTTGTAGCTGTTGTAGCCGGAATTGGATACGCTGATCGAACAAGTTGGTGTCTGGTAGTTGGACGGGAATGTGTACTGGATCAGCTGTTGGATCGGCGTCGGATATACCGGAGCCGGGTTGTTGTTGATGTTGGTATTGGTGATGCTGATCGGCTGGCCCGGTACGATCGTCGGCGCAGGGACGTTTACGATGTTGGTATTCGTATTGGGAGTGTTTACCCGGGTGTTGTTGTTTACCGAGATGGGGGCGGAATTTTGCGTCTGATTGACGGGGCCCGTACGCTGGATCACCGGCGCCGCGTTTTGAGTCTGGGTGACGACTTGGTTTGAAGGCGTGCCCGGATGCGACGGGCTCAGGGTGATGTGGATCGGCGTCGTCTGCGAATTGGATTGCGTCTGCGTGTTGGCCTGCAAGACATGCGCCGGAGGAGTCGGACTCGTCGTGATGTGTATGGGATTGTGGAACACCGGCGTGTTGTTGAATACCGGAGACACGGTATCGGTGAAGTCCGTAAAAGCCGTATCCTGCACCAGTATCGGCGGAGTCGGACTCGTCGTTATGTGCACCGGATGGAAAGAAAACGACGGTGAGGGTGAGAAGCTCGGGAAGCTATCGAAGTTTGAGAAGTTGTCGAAGTTTGGTTCGAAGCTTGAGAAGTTGGGATTCGAGTAAGAGTAGAGCGGAGAAGCAGAGTTGCCGTAGTCGGTGTAATAGGACGAACCGTAATCGGCAGGAGTGTAGTACGAAGAACCGTAGTCGCTCGGAGTGTAATACGAAGAGCCATAATCGGCAGAATCGTAGTACGAAGAGCCATAATCCGTCGGAGTGTAGTATGAC
>Ga0105164_10002483_pt1 | contig 11395 bp, 9 predicted proteins | sample VDWuncwatermetaG_FD_89674 | JGI IMG/M metagenome (GOLD analysis project Ga0105164, IMG submission 89674) | Wastewater microbial communities from Netherlands to study Microbial Dark Matter (Phase II) - VDW unchlorinated drinking water | ecosystem: Environmental > Aquatic > Freshwater > Drinking...
CTGAATGACGATTGCATATCATCTTATTTAAGACGTTTACTGTAGCGCCCCCTACATCGCCTTTCCACCACAATATGCATCTTCACTTTTCTTTGTTTTCTAAGCTTGCAAACTGCATATTATATAGCTCTTGATAAAGACCACCCTGTAAAAGCAACTCGTCATGCGTGCCCTGCTGTACTATCCTTCCCTTATTCATAACGATAATCCTTGTAGCTTTTTTTACCGTGGAAAGCCTGTGGGCTATAACAATGGTTGTTCTTCCAGTCATTAATCTTTCCAGCGCCTTTTGAACTTTTTGTTCTGACTCCGTATCAAGAGATGCGGTTGCCTCATCAAGAATCAGAATTGTTGGATTTCTGAGAATCGCTCGCGCAATTGTGATCCTCTGTTTCTGGCCGCCAGAAAGTTTTACCCCATGTTCACCTATCTTTGTTTCGTAACCTTCTGGGAGTTCCATTATAAATTCATGCGCGTATGCTGCCTTTGCTGCTTCTATAACTTCTTCATCGGTAGCATCTGGCCTACCAAAAAGTATATTTGCCTTGTTGGTATCGTTAAACAACACCATGTCCTGGGTAACTATACCCAAATGTCTTCTGAGAGACTTAAGGGATAAATCTCTCGTATTAATGTCATCGATAGTGATATGTCCCTCGTTGGGATACCAGAAGCCCGCCAGAAGGTCAACAAGCGTACTCTTTCCCGCTCCGCTGTGACCCACCAGCGCTATAAGTTCACCCGGCATGATTTCAAGATTTATATTATTAACAGCATAATCCCGCGCCGATGGATAAAGAAATGAGACATTTTCAAAGATAATGTGACCTCTAATTTCTTTTTCTATACCGCCTTTTCTCTCTGGTTCTACGAGAACAATTTCTCTTACCCTCTGGATAACATTCCTTGCCTGTTGAAAATCATTATGCAGCCGGCTCAGCCTTTTGAGGGGTGTATAAATCATTAAAATAGCTGTGATAAAAGATAAGAATTCACCGCTGGAAATTTCCCCTGATATTACAAGATGTCCTCCATAGAAAAGAATTATTGCTACGCCTATACCCCCAAAAACCTCTGTCATCAATGATGAAAACGCATTTATTCTCACTTCTCTCATAGTATTTCTGTAATGGTCCGTCAACGCGTTTTCATGGCGATTGGTCATCTCTTTTTCCATGGTGAACGCCTTTATTATCTTCATCCCCCGAAGACTTTCATGAAGAATTATAGTCACTTTTGATATAAGCTTTCTTGTCTTCATGCTCGTCCTTTTCATCATTGTCCCAAACTTGGCAATGCTGAAAATAATAAGCGGTATTACTACAATTGACATCAGGGTAAGGTCCCACTTTCTTGTAATAGCTACAATGGTAAGCACAATTACGGTACCGCCTGAAACAAAAAAGTCTTTTACCGTATCAGCTACCGTGCTTTTCAATGTTTCTATATCATTAAATACCTTTGACATCACAGACCCGCTTGACGTTTCATTGTAAAAGGAGAGCGGTAAGACGAGGAGTTTGCTATAAATACCCTGCCTCAATGATCTGACTATTTTTGCGCCTATGGAACTCATCAAGTAGTCAGTCAAAAATGCAAACGCTCCGCGCAGGAAAAAAAGGATTACTACGCCAAAGGGTAGAAAAAATAAAAAACCTGATGCCTTTTTAATAAAAAGGGTGTCTAATACAGGCTTAATAAGCCATGCAACCGCGCCATTAACGCCTGATAGCATTGCACTACAAAGGACTGCAGCGACCAGTCTCCATATATATGGCAGCGAGAGTTGCCAGAGGACAAAAATATCCTCTTTCCAATTTTTCGAATATCTCTTTTTAAAGATTTCAACTATTTCTGTGCTCATAAATATATCATTTCTTTGGTGAGACAAACCCACAAACCATGCTGGTGGTACGGATTAATTATCCACCGAAGGTGCTACATATCCTATCAATTTATATGTAGTTTTCAAATACCTCTCTGATTTTATTGATAACCATTTCCGGGTTAAAACCTCTGCAGGGGGTTCTGATTTATTAAGTACCCCCTTTGTAATCTTTTCCATACCTCTTTCATTACCTCTTCCACACCGATGACCTTCATACAATTATACTCCCCCTTATCACAGCCGGTATGTCTGCATGGGCTACATTCTACACTTTTATAAATTATGGTGTGATTAGCTCCCCATGGACCCCATACTCTCGGGTCTGATGAGCCAAAGAGGGCGATGACAGGTGTACCAACAGCTACTGATATGTGCATCGGACCATTATCATTTCCAACAAAAAGACACGCCCTTTTGATTATTGAGGCAAGTTGAAGAATGGTGGTCTTATTTAATAAAGAATATGGCTTGGTCTTCATGAATGAGATTGTCTTTTCTACAACCTTCTCTTCTTTCTCCCCCCCTGTAATTACTACTTTTATTCCCAGCTCTCCTTGAATCCTGTCAATCAGACCTGCGTAGCTTTCAGGTGGCCAGCACTTAAACCACCACCTGCCACCTGGGTGTATAACTACATATAGTTCATCTTCATCTATGTTGAATCCCTTCAATGTCTCTTTAACGTAGGCGTCATATTCTTCAGATATATTTAATACGAGTTCCGGCCTATCAATCTTTAATCCGAGGGCACTAACAGCCTCAAGTTGGTAATCAACTATGTGCCTTATACCTTCTGGCCTCACGACCAGATTGTATAACCTCCCCCTTATCTTGTTCTCGCTATTAAATCCTACCCTGACCTTTGCGCCGCTTATATAACTCAGGATGGCAGCCCTGTCGCCATCCGTAAGGTCTATAACCAAATCAAACTTCTTCTTCCTGATATCAAGAGCCAATCTTAACTGACTCAACATGCGTGATAAAACATTCCCACCTTTTACCTTTCCTCTGTCTATTAACAGGATTTCGTTAATATCAGGATTATGCAATATAGTGTCCTCTGTTCCTTTATTTACCAGTACACCTATATAGGCATCAGGGAGGTTTTCTCTAACGCACCTTATAACAGGGGTTGTGAGAAGGACATCACCGATATATCTCAGTTTTATTATAAGGACTTTTTTAAAATTACCCTGCATCTTCGTCTTTTATAAATGTCTTTATACTTTCCAGGACATCACCGACCTCAATAAGTTTCATGCATTGGTTATCTTTGCATGTATCAACCTGCTGGGGACAGGGGCTGCATGGAAGGTATTTTGAAACCACCACTGCATTCTTTCCCCAGGGCCCATATTTTTTTACATCCGATGGACCGAAAAGTGCTACTGTTGGTTTTTTCAAAGCGACTGCAATGTGCATAGGCCCTGTATCATTAGAAATAAAAAATTCCACCTCATTTATGAGGGCGATGGTATCACGCACCGATGCAATGCCGTAGAGGTTGATTGAGGGGTTCGCCAGCAGGCCTTCTACCTGCCTGCATACCTCCACATCTCTTGGCCCACCAAAAATCATGATCTCGGCGTTATATTTCTCTGCAAGGATATCCCCAAGCTTCGCAAATCTCTCTGGCAGCCAGTTCTTATGTCGCCAGCCTGAACCAGGAAATAATCCTACTCTGCAGCAATCATCACGTATCCTTTTTTCCTTCAACAATCTTCCGGCCTTAGCAATCTCCTCTTCTGTAAGAAAAAGTTCTAGGGATGTATCGTCAACTTTTTGGATTAAATTAGCTATTATCTGGAGTTTCTGTTCTATTAAACGATGTTCGTCTTCCTTAACTTTTACTCTCTTATTATATAGAAATCCCCTGAGCCTTGCCCTTTTGTCTTCGCCATAGCGGACATCAGCTCCTGACAGATAGGATAGCATTGCACTCCGCGGGCCACTGAATAGATCAATTGTTATATCAAAACTCTCCCTTCTTAATTCCTTTATAAATTCAATATCTCTACCTATACGCTGAAATATGGGTTTTTTGCGATGCTCAGTCCTATTTATCACATAGAGCTTATTTATGTAGGGGTTGTTAAGTAACACCTCGGCGCTAATAGAATCAACTAAGACGGCAAGATAAGACGGAGAAAGATTCTGGCGTATCAATCTTATAATAGGGGTCATCAGCACCACATCACCCATAGCGCGGATGGCAAGGATAAGTATTCTCATCTGTTATGCCTTTCCCACGCCTTTGTATATTTTGAAAAGGTGCTGAAACTATCCAAAACCGATATGATCAATCCACGAATCCCATCACGAAAATTATATTTCATAATGTATAGTTTTAGAAATACGACCAGGGGGTTGACTATGAAATTCCACCAGTGAACAATCTGTTTGACCTTTGCTCGTTCTTTCATAGACAAGGTGGTGTAAAGATTGATTTTATTAATGTGATCCGATATTTTCCTCTGGGGAAAACGGTGGAGTGGGTTCTTCAAAAACCCAAGCCTGCCTTTAATAATTAGGTTTTCATGCACTTCAACATCATTATATCTGCCTCTATCCTTTCTGAAAAACCGCAACTGATAGTCCGGGAAGGATGACTTGCCTTTAAGCCGCTTGCCGCTTAAATAATTCCATCTTGGTATCTGATAGCCAACTATGTCCTCTTCTGGGTTAGATAATTTCTCCAATATCTCTCTTTGTAACTCTGGCGATACCAGTTCATCCGCATCCACTATGAGGATCCAGTCAGATGAAGCTTGGTAAATTCCAAAGTTTTTTTGCGCTCCAAACCCTGGCCAGGGGCGCTGATACACCTTTGGGGTGCACTTCCTCGCAATCTCAGCCGTCCTATCGTTGCTAAAGGCATCAACTACAATAATCTCATCTACCCATTTAAGCGACTCAAGACAATCGTTAATTTTATTTTCTTCATTATACGTTATTACGAGAGCAGAGACCGTAGCCTTATCCCTTAAATCCATGCGTAAACACCTCTTTATAAAATCTCCAGTTGAGCCATCTGTTTCTCCGCGGTCGCAGTCGCCTTGCATTGTTTACCCTCTCTTCCATCACCTTTGGATGACTTTGACTAAACTCTTTGAGTATCTCATATTCATTATAAGGATATTCCTCTCTTTCAAAGAAGATCCTTTCGCCATTAGGAATTTTTTTATGATAATGTAAAGTCTGTTCCTTTTTCTTTTCATTCATAATTTTGGGATGCTTTACCCATCCATAGTGGAATACCTTTGCACCCGAGTATGCCCAACGATTTTTAGGTCCATCCTTTATATTCTTTTGTGAATTATCAGTAACACAGCAAAAGCCTGTGGCATCACCAGATGACCTTACCTTTCCATTATTTCTTATAACCCTGATCTCTTTGCGATACATCCAAGGATCAATTGACCAATAGTCCCCTTTGAAGTGTCGGTATCTGAACATCAGGCCTAATATTTCTTCATTGCGGAGGTTTTTCTCAATACATCTTACAATCTTGTCAAGGTCATTTTCATGAACCACCTCATCGGCTTGAAGATAAAAAGCCCAATCACCAGTACACTGGTTAAGGGCAATATTGGTCTGATGGGAATAGATTAATCCATCTTTTTTCAAGCTTTCATCCCATACAGATTCTATAATCTTAAGCTTTGGATTCCCGATAGACTTGATTAACCCAACAGTATCATCCTCAGAATCACCAATATTTACTATGTATTCATCTACTATTGGAAGTATAGAACGTATAGATTCAATAATAGGATAGTCAAATTTCACTGCATTTCTAACGAACGTAAAACCGCTAACCTTCATTTCCTTTCCTCTGTTAATTCCCATACCTTTGCATACTTCACAAACGCAAAATATGATGCCGCAATAGCCGCGATCAGGCCATGGAGTCCATCGAGAAAACCCATCTTCCAGATATACCGTTCAAGGAACTTAGTGAAGAATCTACCGATGAGGGTCAACTGCCCAACCTTTGTCTTCTTGCCTCTCCTCTTTACAATCTCCTTGGCCGATATGGTCGTATAGGTGTGTTGTTTAGCTATATACTGGGAAAAATTCCTATAGGTTAGGTGGACAATTGGAGTATTAATAACCCCCACCTTACCCCCATCTATTATTACCTTATCATGGGGGTTTATCCCTCCAAATCTCCCCTTGCCTTTTCTGAAGAGCCGCAGGACATGGTCTGGATACCAACCACCATGCCTCATCCATTTTCCCAGAAAGTAGTTTTTGCGCGGGAATAGATAACCATCAAAGAGAGGATTTGTTAATACCCTCTCTATATCTTTTCTCAACTCAAGCGTCACCCTCTCATCGGCATCAATACTAAAAACCCACAGGTTAGTAGTCTTGTCAGTTGCAAAGTTTTTCTGCTGGTAGTGGCCTGGCCATGGATTTATAAAGACCTTGCTCGTATATTCCTTACTAATTTCTACAGTTTTATCTTGACTACCCGAATCAATAATCACTATCTCATCAGCCCATTTCACACTTTCAAGGCAGTTTCTTATGTTTTCTTCCTCGTTATAAGTGATAATAGTTACAGAAAGTCTATTCATCAGAAAATTTTAAGATACCCCCCTCTTCTGAAGATACAATCAAGTCTTTGCGCAAATTCTCTCTCTGGCTTTATTTTCAATGGTTTCCACAGCAGCCAATTATGTCATGCTGCAATCTTATCAGTCGTTTTAAGTTAAGTCTGAACGTTCAATTACAACAACGCATTTTATCAATAATAGCATAAAACACAATATGCATTTTGCCAGTTTTACTATAGATTTTCCTCTTTATCTCAAGCGACAACCTTTCTGGTTATACTTTCCCTGTCACTCGAAAATTATATTGAATTTCAGGAGAAACTGACACATGATAAGATCAAAATGCAAACGTAATATTATTTCTGAAATCCAGTTAATCGTATATTAGGATGGATTAATAAGGAATGGATTGGAAACTAAAACAGTGTAATCGCAGAAAACCCGGAAAAATGCGTGAAAAGGATGCGGGAAATCAATACCCAAACAGTAGCCTTCACACTATAAACCTTTGAATATACAGGAGACTTAAAACTTCTCCATAACAGGCACTACATTTTTGTAATACAATCGGAGATTATTTACTCAGAAGAATAATTGGTTATTTATGAATGCGTCATATCGTTTGCCCCATCAATATATCAATTTTACCAAATAGGTAATAATATTTATTGTGCTAGTTCAAGACTGATTTATAACAAGTATAAGTTTCATCGATAAATTTTTTCAATCCAAAATATTTCTCAGCTTTTTTTCTTGCGGAGAGAGAGAATCTGTCAAGACTATCTAGGTTCCTTAGAATTTCTTTTAATTTAGAAAATATTGAACTTACATCATACGTTTTTACTATCCATCCGTTTATACCATCATCAATATTTTCGGGTAGTCCAGCGTAATCAGAAACTAACACGGGTTTCCCCATTGACATCATTTCTCGGCACGCATAAGATATTGTCTCAATTCCATAGGATAAGACAAAACCTATATCCGCTGAAGAAACGATTTCCCTTGTGTCTTTGAGCAAGCCAGTAAATAATACATGATTCCTCATATCAAATTTGTCAACATACGCTTCGACTGTCTCTTTTGCGGGCAGAACGCCTGTTATTATTATCTTTATTTTATTTTTTAAGTTACTATCTAATCGCGATGCGGCTTCTACTAACAATTGCCATCCTTTATGCAAAGATGTGCCTGCAGTACTTACAAATACAATATCGTTTTCATTTATATTATATTTAGAACTAAGTTTTTTGTGCTCTGGTTTAGGACAGAAATAATCTGTATCAATACCGTTATGAACCACGGTAAATTCGCCATCCTTATATCCAGCTTTATACATAAGCTGCCGTTGAAAGTCAGATACTAAAATTGCATGGTTTTGAAAATAACGCTTCCGGATTTTCGAAAAAAGATTTGTTGTATGAGGCAATGAGTTATGTATTGTTCTAATTATAGGTATTCTATTACCTAATAAAATCTCTGCATAAGTTATTATCTTATGGTCTGGGGATCCATTAACGTGTATTAAATCAAAATTTCCTTGCCTTAAAACAGAAATAACTTTGCCCAAGTTTTTGACTATGTGCCCTATTTTCTTAATTTTGTCAGGAAAATCTACATCAAAGACATTCTCTTTTTTTATTTCTTTCGCAAGTTGATTCAGTCTGCTTGTTTTTGGACAGGACAAAAAAACATCGTTGAATCTATTCAACTCTCTGAATAAATAAAAAAGGTAGATGTCATGCCCCCCCCGTAATCTGAATGGAAATTTGTAAGTAATACTTTCAATCACTTTTAAATTAGTTTTAATGGCTATTATGCCTACTCTGAAACCTGATAATACTCATAAAAGTAGTGGTTGTACACTCTATTAGATACTATTGTTTTCGACTACCCATGTAGTAACCTACCAAAATACCTTTTCCCAAGAACCAAAATCACCTATTTTTTACCTTTGCCTTTTGCTGTCTTAGATTTTGGAGTAATTTTTGGCTTCGGTTTCTGCTTTGATATTGATTTTACAACCGCCTTAGACTTGGCTTTCTCTCCACCGCTCAGAATCTGTTCAGCCTCTTCACTATCGGCATCCATGATGTATTTTATGCCAGTCATTTCGGCCGCCTCGCGAGTCAGAGCTACGATGTCGTCTCTCGTTACATATTGCAATGCGAACTTTCTTGCGCCGCACATCAGTTGGCGCAACCCTTGGGATAACCGTTGATAATATGAATAAACCCCGATCGCTCCAGGAGGTATTTCCTTACCGTTAGACCCAAATAATCTCTTTACCTTGGACGCCAAAACAAAGACTTCATCTATCGTTTTGCCGTAAGGTTCTATGGTCTTGTCGATTGCGCTTCTATTGATCTGTTCAGCGACCAATTTTCCAACATGCGCCGCACAGAGCGGCGAACGCGCCATTCCGACAGCCTTAACATAAGGGGCGCCAAGCGCCATGGCCTTAAAGATATCATCCTCAAACGCAAAACCACCCGCAAGTACAATGTCTGGAACGTACTGTCCCTTCGATGCTAATTTATGTACGTAGTTATACGTGAGAGCGGCGATATATAAGGTCGGTATTCCCCATTCGTTCATCATATGCCAAGGACTCATACCTGTCCCACCGCCAGCGCCATCGACCGTCAACACATCGACTCCGGCAATAGAACAATAACGAACTGCCCTGGCCAGGTCGGCGGGCCTATAAGCGCCCGTCTTCAAGAAAACATATTTTGCCCCCGCCTTCCTCAGTTCCTCAACCCTTTTTACAAAACCCTCTTCAGTCACCATTCCAACCCTGGAGTGCCTTTCAAATTCCTTGAATGCCTTTCCAAAGACTGAAGCTACTGTGTTATCGTAGGGGTCGGGCAATACGATGTAACCACGATCTCTCAACATTCTCGCCTTTTCCAAGCTGTTAATCTTAACCTCTCCCCCGATATCCTTTGCGCCTTGTCCCCACTTCAGCTCTACGACCTGAACACCTAATTTCGTTACACCATATTCCACCACACCTAAACGGGAATCTTCGACATTTTCCTGAAGTATAATCGCTCCATAACCATCCTGCTGCCAATCCTGAAACGCCTTTACACGATATTCAATATCAGGACAATACGTTATCTTCCCATTCTCTATCTTAGAATTAACGTCCATGCCGCCCACGTTTTCGCCGATAGTTAACGCCGTACCAGAGATTGCAGCGCCAATAGCTAATCCGTCCCAATGTGTTTTTGCAACGTTTGTCGAACCCAACCCTGGAATTACAATAGGCAACTTTAGCTTAATTCCTTTATCTTTTCCCAACCGTGTCTCTGTGTTCACATTCTCAAAAATAGCCTTGTCGCTGTCAGCCTCTATTCCCACCGCACCGACGGCTGTTCCCATGATATTTAAATGAGAAAGATCGAGAGGGTATTCCTTGTCCGCCCCCGCTGTGATGGTTCCGAAGGGTTGCGGGTATAAATTTTCTGATGCCCTAAAGGCTGACTTTCCAATTTCGCATAAGCCTGGACAATCATCCACACAGACCGAACACATACCGCTAGCAGGCGTCCTGTCGTTAGGTGTTCTATTCCTTGTCCGTGTTGCCGCCGATGCATTTGGCTTTGAAAATGACATTTTCAAACCCCTTTCTAAAATAGGTTTATCTAACTTAATGATATGTGAATATGCTATTAATTTTCGAACCTGAATTTATACACATTTTGAAATTTACTGTCAATACAATTTTATGAGAAGTGAAACCATCTATCCCAATTGTTAGCAGCATAAGACATGCCAATATATTTTTGAAATAAAATATTGTCCTTTCTGTTATTGAAAATTCACTATGTCAGTGTTGTATCTCAGTGAAATTACATTTACTTACAATAAAAAGAATGATAATTTGGTTGTAAACAAAAAAAGGAAAATATATAATTTTGCCAAGATTTTCCATTGCGTTTGTCCGTTTGTTACCATTAGTAAAGGATATAAGTGGTGGATGTTTAACAGCGGGGTTGCAGCACTAAATGGGGGTTAATAAAAATTGTGAAACAACAGACAAAAAAAGTAGATACTAAAGAATTCATTAAAGAGAAGGTTGAACGTATAAAAAATGAAGTAGGAAAGGTCATTGTAGGGCAGGAAGAGATGGTCGATAGTATCATTGTTGCGCTCTTATCGGATGGACACATTCTCTTAGAAGGCTATCCGGGACTGGGAAAAACGGTTACCGTAAAAACTGTTGCTCGTGTTCTGGACGCAAAATTTCAACGGGTACAGTTTACTCCAGACCTCATACCCGGCGATATTACAGGATTTGAAATGATAGATCCTGAAACAAGGAAAAGCAGGGTACAAAGGGGACCTGTATTCACAAATTTATTACTCGCGGATGAAATCAACCGTGCTCCTGCAAAGGTCCAAAGCGCCCTTCTGGAGGCAATGCAGGAAAAACAGGTAACCATTGGACGAGAAACCCATCTCTTAGAAAAATTATTCCTCGTACTGGCAACCCAAAATCCTATCGAGATATCCGGAACGTATTTATTGCCCGAAGCTGAGATAGATCGGTTTATGTTTAAACTAGAAGTGCGCTACCCAACGTACGGGGATGAAAGAGAAATTACCGAGAGGCAAATTCGGGACGAAGATATTGCATTAGATGTTATCCTAACCCCTAAAGAAGTGCTCTCTTTACGACATGCAATCGCCGAGTGGTTGCCTTTGCACGAAGAATCCACCATTATAAAATATATTACACGTTTAGTCAGGGCAACAAGGCCCGAAGAAGGTAACGGTGAGTTAAGAAATCTCGTGATGTATGGAGCGTCTCCCAGAGCATCCATTGCTTTGGCGAAGGCATCTCGTGTTTATGCCTTCATTCACGGTGAAGAAATGGTATTGCCAGAACACGTCCATAAAATGGCATATCCCGTCCTGAGGCATAGAATTATCC
>Ga0105164_10002484_pt1 | contig 11393 bp, 10 predicted proteins | sample VDWuncwatermetaG_FD_89674 | JGI IMG/M metagenome (GOLD analysis project Ga0105164, IMG submission 89674) | Wastewater microbial communities from Netherlands to study Microbial Dark Matter (Phase II) - VDW unchlorinated drinking water | ecosystem: Environmental > Aquatic > Freshwater > Drinking...
ATTCATACCCGTCTCGTATGTGCCCGATATTTTCGGGCCCGCCGCCAAGGGCATGATCGACGCGATGCGGCCGGGAGAGATGCTCCTTTTGGAGAACTTGCGCCAGCGGTACGATCTGGAAAAAGCGAACGACGAAGGGTTTGCGCGCGATCTCGCATCCCTTGGAGATATCTATGTCAACGACGCGTTCTCCAATTCACACCGCGAACATGCTTCCATGATCGGCATCCCCGGATTCTTGCCGCACTATGCGGGTTTTTTGATGCGCGATGAAGTGCAAAAACTATCCGTCGCGCGCACTCCGATCTCTCCCAACATCGCCATTCTTGCGGGCGCGAAATTCGAGACCAAAGAACCGCTCATCAAGCTGTTCCTCGAAACCTACGATCACGTCTTCGTCGCCGGTGCTTTGGCTAACGACATTTTTAAGGCGCGCGGACTTCCTGTCGGCATGTCGCTCATCTCCGAAGGCGTTCCCGCGCCTGATATTTTGCGCCATCCCAAGCTTCTCGCGCCGGTCGATGTGACGGTCGAACGCCCCGACCGGCAGGCGCACGTGAAGAAGGCGGGCGAGATCGCCGCGGATGAGCGCGTCGTCGACATGGGTCCCGACTCTCTTGCGCTGATCGCGCCTTTTATAGCCTCAGCAAAATTCATTTTATGGAACGGCCCGACCGGCATGTTCGAGCATGGTTACGGCGCATGGACACAGCGCGTCGCCGAAATCATCGCGCACAGCGAAGCGCAATCGATCATCGGCGGCGGAGACACCATAGCCGCCATCGAAGAAGCGCACGTCGAGGTCGGCGACCGTACTTTCCTCTCCACCGGCGGCGGCGCCCTGCTTGAGTATCTATTGAAAGGAACCCTTCCGGGAATCGAGGCGCTTGAAAAATAAAAGGCGGCGCCTTATCTCGGGCGCGCGGCAGACGTGGTGTCTCCGGCGGAGATCAGCGGCAATTTGTTTGTCGTGTTGCGTCGATTCAATTCGGCGCCCCAGAAGTAGAACGCTCCGATGATCAAGAGCGCGACGATGATGCCCGTGCCGACGAGCGGGCCTGAAGATGCGGTATGCTCCGGTAAGAGATGGTCGGGATTGCCGATAGGGATATTTCCCGGTGGCTTTTGCGAAGGCATAGGCACAGTGTAACCCGCACGCTTTTGATGAAGATATGTACGACAGTGGATAACCAATTTTTCAACACGGTAGGCCGTGTTAGAAAAATGGAAATGCCCTTGTGGTACAACTACGCGGCAAACTTCGCCTTGTAAAGCTCGACGGATTTTTTGACCGCCGCAATCGCCTCGGCGCGGCCTTTGATGCCTTTGATCTCGACGATCGCGGGCTTGCCTTTGAGCTGTTTGTAGGTCTCGAAGAAATGCCGGAATTCTTTGAGCATGTGTTTGTTGAGATCGTCCAGATCATGAATATCCTCCCAGCGCTTGTCTTCGACGGGCACCGCGATTATTTTGTAATCGGAATCGCCCGCGTCGATCATCTCGATGACTGCGACAGGCCGCACCGCGACGAGAATACCCGGATGGAGCGGGTAGGTGGCGAGCACGACCACATCGAGCGGATCGCCATCGTCCCAGAGGGTCTGCGGCGAGAAACCGTAGTCAAACGGATACGCCGCGGCGGTGTAATTGGCGCGATCGAGCTTGATGAGGCCGGTCGTTTTGTCGACTTCGTACTTGTTGTGCGAGCCCTTGGGGATCTCGATGATCGCGTTGATCTCGTCGGGGGCGTTGTCGCCCAATGGTATGTCGTGCCAGAGGTTCATATATTTTATATCGTTGTTTATGCCACGGGACTTACGAAAATGGCGCATTTCTTCGTTGCACTTCAAAAAATATTACTCACCGTAGCATTAACTACGCTTCATACTATTTTTCTTGTGCGCCTCGAACTGCATCCATTTTCCTAAGTCCATTGATTGCTAATGGATATAAAAGGAAGTGTAACAAAAAGCGGCAAAAAAAGAAGCCGAGAGAAGCGCGATTTCTCTCGGACTCCTGTTCGTATTGACGAGCGGCTCTGATTAGAGAGCCATTTCATGACCTTGCTCGGTCAGGCTGTAGATGGTCGCTGGTCCCTTGCCCCACGTTTCTACCAATCCGGCTTCACACAAGGCAAACAGGGCATCGGCGATCGCCTCGGCAGACAATTTCGTCTCTTTCCGTATCTGATCGCTCGTAAGACCCGACGAACCGTCATACATGTCCCTTGCGAGAATCAGTATGATCGTCCTGTTTGTCGGATCGTGCGCCACGTCGAGAATGCGTTCACGTACTTTGTCCATGCTCCGCCTCCTTTTGGTTGCGGGATTGCCACCTGCATACACCATACAAAATCTGCCTCGCATTGTCCATTTTTCCCGGCCAGGTATAATTGACCGCATCGCGGCCGCCTGTTTAAGGTGCCGTTGCGCTACGGTTACCATGACGGTGCCGGTAGCGTGAAGCAGATCAAGGGGAAGGTTCTCAAACTTTCCTCAAAAGATCGCCGCAAGATAATTGCGCGCGCCACACGGGCGCATGCTCGCGCCGGCTACTTCGATGGCCTCTATGACTAGAGCCTGACTTCGGTCGGGCCCTTTCTCCGATACATCACATGAGTGGTGTGTCGAAGGTGAGGAAAGAAGTATCAAATCCGCTCGACGACAAGATCGGTGACGCGCTTGAAATCATGTGTGTTGCGCGTGAGAAGTGTTGTGCCGGTGAAGAGCGCGGTCGCGGCAATGATGCTGTCGGCAAGCTTCAATCCATGTATGCGGCCGATGATGCCGGCGTGTTGCGCTATGGCGGCGTCGATGGTGATGATCGAGCAACCGGAAAGAAACAGGCTCGTCGCGGATTCTTCTTGGACGGTGAGCTTGGGAAAACGGAACAATTCGGCGACCGTGATGGCAGAGACGTACATCGGGGCGCCATGCTCGATCGCACGGATGATCCTATCGCGCACCGATGCATCACCGCTCGTGTGATAAATGATCGCGTTGGTGTCGAGCGTTATCATGCGCTTGGCTAGGAGAGCTTGCGATCAAGTCCACGACGTATGGTAGCGAGTTCGCGCAGGGATTGTTTGACGGGTCGTTTCCATACGCCAAAAGAACGGCGGACGGCATCAACGCGAGCTGATGTACCCATATTATCCCGTGCACGCAGGTGCACTTTCTTGTGTGATGTTGTCACCATAACCATGTACCACACTATACCACGGAGACGGTTGAAATAAAAATGAACGTCGTCTGATCCACGACACGGACTCAAGGAGCAACGGCACCGAGGTGAGGGATTAGATAAGGGTAATTGAGCGGACCACCTTGTTTACGGCCCGCACAAATGATCTTGACATGCGCGTACAAATATTCATACTTATTTCATAATCTTGACGTGAACGATATCTCCTATACTTTTAGCGGTAGTCCACATGAACGAACGGATCGTCTCAACAAAGGAGGAGATCATGTACCTCACAAATGCAATCGATAAAATCACCAATCAAAGCTATGGGTGGCTGTGCTCTTTCTCGCTCATGTTGTCGATGATCATTATGCGGTATTTTCAGATAAACGACATTGATCTATACCTCGGTGTCGGTATGACGATTTTTCTCATGTTTAATGTCTGGACCATCCTTGCGGGGTTGGTGCACATATTTGTTCTCACTGATAAAAACAAGAAGGGAAGACGGTAATGTCAAAAAAGCCTGCAAAGGGTGCGAACGTTCCCCTCAACTGATCCCGGACCGCTGGCCCGGGATCAAATTTTTTTGAAGGCGCCCCGCCACGACACAATTTTTGGCGGCATTTGACAAGACTCTTTTGTCGGCTATAATTCTAACCGGTAACAACTCTGAACTTCAAAAGGAGGCAACGATGCGTTTGTTAAAGCTGTTCAGAAAGATCGGGGACATCATCGACAACAAGGTGTCGATGCCGGCCTTCTTCGTGGCGTTTGGAATCGTCTTGGCGCTCGCCGCGCTCAAGGCGTATCTTTTCCTTTCATTCGCGAGTTCCTTTCATCTCGCATCGCAGTAAATGCGAGATGAAAAAAAGGCCGCCCCCGGACCGACAAAGTCCGGGGTTTTGGTTTGACGCGTGCGAAAGCGCTTTTTTCTCAATCCACAGATAAAAAATACTTCATTGACTCCTCATAGGGCGCATGTATAAATGGTGCTGGACAAATTACTTCTTGCATAGGACATGAGGTCAAGGAGACAGAAAAATGGAAACGCACGCAGTGGGAGAGAGTGCAAATCTGATGGCGATCTTTGATTTGAACAGAGAAGTACAGGATCGGATTCTGAGAAAAGCTGAGGATGTTCCGCTATTATTCAAGCTCCTTCGAAGTATCCTGATCGCAGGAGCATTCACGGAAGCGCAGCTCAAGATATTTGACGACAGTGCTCCTGATGGCGAAGCTCTCCTCAGAGAGTTTATAATTCGCCGGATGCACTCCGGCGAGTCGGAGCATTTTGATCTCAAGGACTTTGTGTGGGAGTATGTCGAGGGGTTTTGTCGATTCTAGCTCAAGATGAAAGGTTCAGCCGCCGCATATGTAAATGCGACGGCTCTTTCAATGCATTCATACATCAGCCGTATTTTTGATACAATGAAAAGAATGGCGATGTATCTCAAATCAATCGAACTTCTTGGTTTCAAGTCTTTCGGCAAGAAAGAAAGGCTCGTATTCACCTCGTCGATCGCCAGCATCGTGGGGCCCAATGGCAGCGGTAAGTGCGTGACAGGGGATACGCTTTTGCAGAAATACGCGCGTCGCGAAAAAGAGCGCAATGTATACGAGCTGGTCGCTATCAAGGATATACAGCCGGGCGACATCGTTCGCACGCTCCATGAGAGAAAGGGGATGTTTGCAGATTCGCGGGTGCGCGCGCTTCTGGAGCAGGGTGTGCGACCTGTCTATCGCGTTACCACGTCGCTTGGCAAAACGATTCGCGCCACGGACAATCATCCGTTCCTGCGCGCGCCGTCTTTGCCGGAGGGCCGCATCGCGATATTCATCGACGGCGCCAACGTCGAATCGTCGTTGCAACGCATGGGTGCTCGATTTGATTATATGAAGTTGCTCGCGTGTTTCGGCAAGGAACGCGTCGCATACGCCGGATATTATCAGGCTGATTTCTCCCATAAGGGGCAAGGAGGATTTTTCACCAAACTGAAGAAGATCGGGTATCATCTCATTACCAAGCCGGTCAAGGTCATTGAACGGCGCGGTCATGATGATATGCATAAGGCCAATTTCGACGTCGAAATAGCCGTCGACGCATGTCTGTTGAAAGATAGATATGATGTCGCAGTGCTTTTTTCCGGAGATTCCGATTTTACATACCTCGCGGAAGCGTTGATAAAAGAGGGCAAGCAGGTGGTTGTCATCGCCCCCTATCGCGCCACGGCGCGGGAATTGCGCGCAGTTGCGAGTATGTACCTCAATGTCGCTTCCATGCCGTTTGTATCGTTTGCGGAAAATGGTAATTGGAAAGGCCCCCGAAGGGGCCATCACGACCAAGGGGATACCCTGGCACCTTCAATCCTAACGCAGATACATCCGTTCGTCAAGGGAGGCGCGTGGACAGATGTGGACAAGCTTCGCGTGGGCGATATGGTGGCGGTCTTCGGCGCCAATGGTAGACCGGTGTACGAACGCATCGTCGAGATCGCGGAACAACTCCCTGAAGCGGTGTACGATATCGAGATCGAGGAGACGCATAATTTCCTTGCCGACGATTTTGTCGCCCACAACAGCAACGTCGCCGAGGCCTTCCGCTTCGTCCTCGGCGAGCAGTCGATGAAATCTCTTCGTAGTAAAAAAGGCGAGGACTTGATATGGGGCGGCAGTCCCGCGCTTGCGCGCGCCAATCGCGCGAGCGTGAAAGTCGTTTTTGATAATTCCAATCGTCTGCTCGACATCGATTTTCCCGAGGTGACTATAGAGCGTGTCGTGCATCGCGACGGGCAAAACGAGTATCTGCTCAACGGCACGCAAGTGCGGCTCAAAGACGTGATCCGCTTGCTCGCGGGCGCCAATATCGGCGGCTCGGGATATCAGATCATCTCGCAGGGCGAAGCCGACCGCATCCTCAATGCATCTCCAAAAGAGCGCCGCGAGATGGTGGAAGACGCGCTCGGGCTCAAATTATATCAGCACAAAAAAGCCGAGAGCGAGCGCAAGCTCGAAGAGACGGCCGCCAATATAGAGAAGACGAGATCTCTGCGCCGCGAGATCGGGCCGCATCTCAATTTCCTCCGCATGCAAGTGGAAAAGATTGAGAAGGCGCGGGAGTTGCGCGAAGAGCTCGGGGCGCAGATGAACGAATACCTCGCGCGCGAGCACGCGTGGATCACGCAGGAAGACGCGCGCTTGCTCGACCTTGCGCGCGCGTACGATACGCAGATCCGCGCCACGGGCCGATCGCTCGAAGAAGCGCGCGCCAGGCGCACGGGCGGAGGCGACGCCGCGATCATCGAGATACAGTCCAAGCTTCGCGGCGCGGAGCACGCGCTCGCGGATGCGCGGCGCGGAGGTGAGCGCGTGAGCCGCGAGCTCGGCCGCGCCGAAGGCGCCTTGGAAGCGGTTACCGTCACCGTCACGGACAGTATTTCGGCCGGATCGGCGCGTCAGTTTGCCCGCGATATGGAAGACGCCCTCGACGAAGCCGAGGATACCGAGAATATCAGTGAAGCGCGCCTGATCTTCGGGCGAATGCGGGATCGGATCGGATCTTTTATCGAGGGATTCGCCGACAAGACGCACGCGCCGGATCCCGGGCGGGAGCGGCATGTCGCGGAGCTCGGCGCGCAACTCGCGGAGATCCGGAATACGGAGACCGCCGCCGCAAGCGAGCTCGAATCGTTGCGCCAAGAATTATCGCGCGCGCGCGAATCGGGCTTCGTCGCCGAGCGCGACATCATCGGTCTCGAAGCGCAGCTGCGTGAAGCGCAAGGCAAGCTCTCGCAAGCGCAATCGGCGCGCGCGGCAGTCGCCCAAGCGCGCGAGCGATTCGAAGAAGAAGTGCGCGAGGGAATCGCGCTCATCGGTGCCGACATCCATGGGTGGGAGCGCAACGAGATCCCGCAGGGCGCTCTTTCCGAAGATCGCTCCGTGCAGGAGAAGCGCCGGCGCGCGATGGAGCGTCTCAAGATCAAGATCGAAGAGGCGGGCATCGGCAACGGCGACGCGGTCGTGCGCGAATTCAATCAGACGAAGACGCGCGACGAATTCCTCTCAAAAGAATTGGCGGATCTCGAAAGCTCCGCCGCATCCCTGCGCGACATCATCAGCGAGCTCGAGAAGACCATCGACCAACGCTTCACCGAAGGGCTCGGGCATATCAACGCCGCGCTTGCCGATTTCTTCGCCAAGCTTTTCGGCGGCGGCTCGGCCTCGCTCACCGTCGAGACCCCCCGCCTTGCCCGCCGAAGCCTTGGCGAAGGCGGGTCGGATGATGGGGAAGATATGATCCCTGAAGAAGAGTCGCTCTATGCGGGGCTTGCGATCTCGGTCTCATTGCCGCGCAAGAAAGTGCGCGGGCTCGAAGTGCTCTCCGGCGGCGAGCGCGCGCTCACCTCAATCGCGCTTATCTTCAGCATGTCGCAGGTCAATCCGCCGCCGTTCCTCATCCTCGACGAGACCGACGCCGCGCTCGACGAGGCCAACAGCAAACGCTATGCCGACATGATCCGCCTCCTCGGCGCGCACAGCCAGCTCATCGTCATCACGCATAATAGAGCCACCATGGCCGCCGCCGGCGAGCTCTACGGAGTCACCATGAGTGGCGATGGCGTCTCCAAGCTCCTGTCGGTCAAGCTCGCCGAAGCGGAAAAGACGGCCAAATGATCCCTCGCGCTACGGATGCGGCAGGCCGGTCGAAGGGGTTGTCGAAGCGGTGATCGCGGTCGAGGTGGCGCCCGGTCCCGGTATATAGACGATCTCCACGATTTTTGAGGTCGTATGCCCGTAGCTGTCGCGCGCGTCGAAGATGACGCGGTTGAGGCCGGGGGCAAGGAGATAGGGCATCTCAAACGCGCCATGGATATCGACGTCGACCGGCGCGCCGTCGACGCTCAAGGAGGCGATATGATCGGCGCGCCCGCTTATCTTCACGAATTGCTCGTGCGTCTCGGTCATGTTCGATGCCACGAAGATACGCGGACCGGAGAGCAGGCCGCGCACTTCAAAATACGCATACGCGGCGACGGCAAGAAAGAAAATACCGAGAGCGATCTTCGTTAGTCGACTGTCGCGATAGGGGAGCATAGGTGGTTAGGAGCAAAATTCAATGTGATGCTTGGACATTCTACCGCTTTTTGCGTGTCGCGAGATATTTCCAGAGTATGATGACGAGGGAGATGATGGCGAACAGCACCGAGAAGACGAAGGCGACGAATTCTTGATCGAAGACGTTGGGGATCCCGAAACCGCCCCCGCTACCGCCGCTCGCGAGCAGTGTGAGCACAATAGAAAGCGGGATCCACCAGTAGGCGAAGTGGAGCCATGCGCGGAATACCTCTTCGCGCATTTTGTAGGTGAGGAGGGAGAATGGTACAAGAAGAATAAGTGGCGCTAATAATCCAAATGCGATTGGCTCGCACCATTCTACTTTGTCCCACACAAGTCCACCCCGATACTCCCCATTACTCCCAAATCCCCCGGCGTATGGATCCATTCTTTCATTCATTCTAAATGAGCAATCCAACCCGAATTTTGTTTCCCCAACCCCAAGCAGAATAAATATCACTACTGCCACAAGGCCGACTAGCAATACGTTTTTTTTATTCATAATATTTGTTGATCTATGAATTACTAATACTCCACCATCAACTCCCCTCCTTTCGTCACTATCGAAATCAACACGAGTCCCAATCTCACCTCTTTCAACTTCTCCTTGTTTTGTTTGTCCGCAAAATAAATCCTTGCCTCGTCTTTCTTCGTGTCGTACCTCGCTCGAAGAGTGAAATCTTTTTTCACTTTGATCGTTTGCTCCAGCTCTTTGAGAGAACCGTCTTTGTTTTTCTCCCACTCATACTCTAGCTCATTTTCGGGGAATGCGCTCTCGGTCGTTGTGGAGAGCGTGCCGTATGTGATGGAAAGGAGTTGCGCTTTGATACGGCCTTCTCGCCCGTTCTTGTTTTCCTTGTCTTTGATCCGTTTGAATGAAATGGTGGTTGCGTTGCCGGATTCGTCGGCGATTGTATAGAGAAGCGTGGTTGTGGAAAGAGCGGGAGGAGTGACGAGCACGGGAGATTGGTCGTCGGTGCCGGAAATGATCACGTCGTTCGTGGTGGTGGAGAAGGAAAGAATCGCTTCCGGCGGCGTGATGTCGGGTATGACCGCACCGCCAGCTCTGGGTGTGAGAAGAATATCGGCGCGACCATCGCCGTTTTCGTCAACGATGAGCGGCGAAGATCTTGCGATATGGCCGTCTTGAATCGTGAGCGTTGCGATAGTGGTCGTCGCGGTTGGAATGCCTGCAAATGTGGTGCTCGCGACGGTGATGTTTCCCTGTGTTTCTTCCATATCGAGCGTGAATGAGCCTTCGGCATATCCGCGCATGATGAGGCGAATCGTGGTCGATGCGGGAACGGTGGCGTATGTGACACCACCCAGTCTCTCATACCGGCTTCCGGGGATGTTTTCTTCGAGGAAGCCGGTCGAGGTGGAAATGCCGGTGTGATTGCCGAGATCGTCGAAGAGGTCGAGCGAGAGCGGGGAATGGAGGGTGAAGTGGAGGCGGTCGTCCTTTGGATCAGCTAGTGGCGCGGTGTCGGATATGAATCTTGGTAATGTGCTTGTACTACCGCCGGTAATGATCGTGTCGAGGAAGGTGCGGAGTTGCGGGACTTCGAGGATGTCGGCGTGCTCTCGATTTATTCCCAACACAGGTTTGTTGTAGCTTTTCAAATCCACCCAATACCTCTCCGCCCCCGTCGTCCACAAAGCGCTCGGCACGACGACAGTCCCGTCGCCATCCACGACCGTCTCGGGCTTGTAATCAAGTACCGGCGTCTGTGCGATCGCGGCGCAGGTGGAGTCCGATCTGCGCTCGGTGCAGGTGCCAGCGGTGCCTTGGTAATACGCGATCGTCTTGAGGGTGTCCTCTCCCCATCCGGCGATCTCGATGAGTCTGATGCCGCCGGGCGGTGTCCAATTGTCGAGGCCTGTGTCGTGAAGCGTCTCTGATCTTGCAAGAAGTGTCGCGTTGCCGACGATCGGGTTTTTGATTTCTTCGGCGGTTGGCAGTAGAGGGCGCGACGGGTCGATGAAGAAATCTCGCAATCGTTCGCTTGAGTGAATCTTGTCCCCATACTTCGCGCGCCACGGAGCAAGAAGCGGCGAGTCGTCGAAGGTGATCACGGAATCATCCGTATTGGTGAAGTATTGAGAAGACGGGAGAAGATTGTATGCGCTCGGCATGTTCTTCGACATGGCGCGCGAGGTGTCGGCGGAGAGCGCGAACGGGAACCAGCTGATCGGCAAGGATTGTTCGAATCCGTGAAGGATCGCGCCGATCGCCTTGGGCGTCCCCACCTGCGGCACCGCCACGAAGATCACTTTGTCGATGAGCGCGGCTGTCGTGGTCGCGCCGAGCTTTTGCATGAGCGCCTTGGCGACGAGGCCGCCGTTGGAGTGGGCGATGATGGTGACTTTGTGAGTCCGTGAGGAAGATGCGAGACGCATGAGCTCATGCAGAATATACGGGTCGGATGAAGTGGCGAGATAGGAGATATTGTTGCCTGTTTTTGTGCCGCTGTTTAATATCTGATCGAGCGAGAGTCGCCAGTCGTATGGGGCGGCGGACCAATCGGCGATCTTGCCTTGAGCCTTGAGATCATTCATGTTCTCGATGAACGACTTGTACACATTACCCTTCAGCGGCACATAGGCTTTGTCGAGCATATCGCGCGTGTAGATATCGCCGCGGACGCTCGTGCCGTCCGGATGCAGTGCAAGCTCCAGGGCGTCCGCGTCGCCATACGGTTCCCAGAGTTTCTTCTCTGTGTCCCCCACCACCTGCGGCCGATATAGTCTGCTCGCCTCGATGCCGGGGAGGAAGAGCACGTTGTCGTTGCAATCGACGGCGCACCCTTGCTCCGTCGGAGAGTACGGGGTGGTGAGGAGAATCGTCGATCCTTCATCGGCATTGCCGTAGAGGGATACGTACGGCGTATTCGGAGCGATGTCGCCCTCACAGCCGAGAGTTCCGAAGTTGCACACGACCCGTATGTCGCTTTCGTCGTCCCACAAGACCCAGTGTGTGGGTGTGGTCATTCGGACGGAGAAGTAGCGGACGTGCGGGGTGATCGTGGCGCGCGGCATGGAGAACAGCCACGGTATCGTTGCGTCTCTGTTGCATGGAGCGCCAATTGAGA
>Ga0105164_10002485_pt1 | contig 11392 bp, 12 predicted proteins | sample VDWuncwatermetaG_FD_89674 | JGI IMG/M metagenome (GOLD analysis project Ga0105164, IMG submission 89674) | Wastewater microbial communities from Netherlands to study Microbial Dark Matter (Phase II) - VDW unchlorinated drinking water | ecosystem: Environmental > Aquatic > Freshwater > Drinking...
AATAGAGGTTATGCCACAGCGTCGTGAGTGCATTCGCAGTATCTATCCTATCCTCTCTTTTCTGTCCCAGTTTCCATCCTGTTCTTTTTTTATCTTCCGCGATTCCACTTTCAGACTGATTTCGGGGCTGTCCAAAAAGTTTTAAATTTTCAGAATTATTTTTTCTTTTTCCTCTTTAATGATGAAAATGCTAAAGAAAGAACTTATATATAAATATCCCGTTTATTTGACAGTATCCTTTCAATCAATTGAAGATACTTTTTCTGTCTCAAAATAATTACAGATGTACCTTTTTTTAGCAGTTCTTTTTTAAGGCGGATATCCTGTGTCGCTACAAAACTATCTTTATTTGAACGATTCAAAATCAATTCATCAACATCAATTGGATCTGATTTAATTACGCCAATATTCTTTAATTTAATCAGCTTTAGAGCAAATTGCGCTGCTTTTTTGTCTTTCCCTGACGAGTTTTGCACTAAATATCTCAGCTCGTTTATTGTCTGCTCAAATATAGATAAGCTGTAATTAAAATTAAATATTCTATCAAATTCAGAAAATATATCTACTTTGAATTGGACAGGTATCATTAAAAAATTTGTATCAATAATTATTTCTTTCATTCAATTAGAGATGATTGCTCTTGATATAAATATTTTCTTTTCAAACGTTTCTGTTTTTCCGAAAACATATTTAAATAAATAAAATTAACAGCTCTTATGAAAGGAATCGTCATAACATCAAGAGGAATTGAGGGTACAGCTTCAATTGAAATTAGTGAATTGATAAATGCTAAATGCGAAATTGAAAATGGTTGCGTGATTTTTGAAGTCAAAAGCTTAAGGGATTTATGTGTTTTGTGCTATAGATGCCAGTCTGCTGACAGGGTTGTGTGCTTAATCGGCAGTTTTGAATTCAAAAATTTCTTTGACGAATTTGAAAAATATATTATAAATTCAGATTTTAGTTCATGGTTTGAAGAAATTAATGCAGTGAAAGTAGAATGCATCAGGCATGGAACGCATAATTTTAAAAGTGTTGACGTAGAAATAAAAACTGGTGAAATAATCGCAAAAAAGTTAAGAGGCAGGAATATCAAAATTGCCATGAGCAATTATGAAATAATTTTTTTAGTTTATATTGTTGATGATAAATGCTATTTTGGAATTGATTTTGCTGGGTTTGAGATGAACAAAAGAGGCTATAAGATTTTTCTTCATCCAAACTCTTTGAGAGGCACTATAGCTTATTCTTTGGTAAGAGAAAGCGGATTCCGAAAAAAAGATGTAATGCTTGATCCTTTTTCCAGAGACGGCATAATTCCGATAGAAGCTGCATTTTATGCAAATGATTTTCCGCAAAACTATTATAAAAAGGACAGGTTTGCTTTTTTACAATTAAAGATTGGGATTGACTTTGAAAAATTTTTTAACAATATTGACAAAAAAATAAAAAAATTGGAGGCCAGAATATATGGCTACGATCATTTGTTTAAGTTTGTTGATTATTCAAAGAAAAATGCAAAAATAGCAGGTGTGGATAAGTGCATTAACTTCAGCAGAGTAGAACTAGAATGGCTGGATATAAAATTTAAGGAAGGGAGTATTGACAAGATAATAACAACTTTACCGTCACCTAAAAACGCGAACTCAGACAAAATATACAATGAATTTTTTTATCAATCCAATTACATATTAAAAAGCGAAGGAACTATTGCCTTGATTTCTAGAATCCCTGATTTTGTAAAAAAATTCGCTGAGAAGCATAATTTTATCTTATCCAAAGAGAAAGAAGTTTGGAGCGGCGAGCAACTGCTAAAGATGTTAATATTTAAAAAGAAAGATATATAAACCTAACATTCAAATTGCTTAGCAACTGATAGATTATGGAAAAAAGGAGGCACACAAGTCTTTTTGAGAAGCTACTCTTGGTAGTTGGATTTTTAGTCCTGATTATTGGTTATTTCTTTATTAACAGAGCTTATATTGAAGAAGATTATAAGTTAAGCTGGGGCTTTTTGGAAACAGTTTTCCTATGGCTATTGATAGTCATATTTATCATTCTTCTCGCAATTGGTGAAGATATAAAAGAAGGAATTCTGCTTGAACAGCTTGATGAAATTAAACAGATTAAAGAAATAATATTGAAGAAAAAAAACAGATAATTTTATATACATTCTTTTTATACTATCTTTTGCAGGGTTAGTACTTAGCTTCGGTGCTACTATCTTAGCATGCTACTGAGGAAAGTCCACCCACCCAACTGAGAAATCGGTTGACGCTTTGTGGGACGCTTGCTAACACAAATTCCCACGTGTAGCTACTCGCGAAAGTGAGCTTTAGCAATAGAGGGCAACCACTCAGAAACGAGACCGCTGTGATTAAGGATGATGTTTGCGAAGTTGTCCGTGAGGATGATAAGCCGACCAACTGACGTTTTTACAAGCACGGGTGAAACGGTGAGTCCTAGCTGGTGCAAGTCTTATAAAGACGCATAGTTTAATGCTAAGACAGGCTATCGCAATTTTTATTGCATTAAGGGCCTGACAAAAGGTGGCTTATTCGAGCCCTGCCAAATTTAAATCAAAATTAATTGATTGAATACATTCAATATGCCTTCGGCAAAAGATACACTCAGCGAAATTTGTTTTGCCACTAAATTTCGCCTCGAAATATAACAATGAATAATTGGCGAGGCGTCGCGTTATGGCAAGAAAGCGACGCCGAGCACTAAAATTTGTTGCGAAGCAACAGGTTGAAATGTTAAATTAATAAATATAAATAACTTTTAAAAATGGCACGAGACAGGATTTCAATGCCTAGTGGCATGGGCGGATTAGTAAGATATTTTGATGAGTATAAAAGTAAGATAAAGTTTAAGCCTGGCCATATAATCATTCTTTGCGTAGTTGTTGTTTCAATCATGCTGTTTCTCTACGCTTACGGCAAAAGTTTAATTGGTATTTAGGTGATTAAATGTTTCCAGGAATGAACCCGCGGGATATGCAGCAAGCAATGAAAAGGCTTGGAATTAAGCAGGAAGAAATCGAAGCAGAAGAAGTCATAATCAGAACGCCTAATAAAGACTTAGTAATAAAAAACCCAAACGTAAGTAAAATCAACCTTATGGGTCAGGAAACATATCAAGTAATGGGAAGCGCAATTGAAGTTGATAGAAACGAAAGTATAGAAATCAATGAGGATGATGCAATGACCGTGATGGAGCAGACCAACTGCACTAAAGAAGAAGCTTCAGAGGCTTTGGAGCAGAGCAATGGAAATATAGCAGAAGCCATATTAAAATTGCGAAGCAAATAATTCTAGTGATGTTACATGAAAGAATCATTCGAGTATGCAGTTGAAGAATTAAAGAGGGTTGACCACCTATTCTGGGTTAGTTTAAAATACACAAGAACAGTTGATGTTATAAAAAATGTAATTGAAAGACTGATAAACTGCATTGGATTTGGATTAGAGTCATTGCTTAAGTACGCAAAAGACAAGAAATTAGTGACAACAATTCCAACAAATGCAGGATTAAGATGCAATTTGCTAAAAAAAACATTCCCGGATAACACTGAACTGATTGATTATATTAATTTTTATTTAAGGCTAAGAAAATTGAGTAAAGCAGAATACACAAAGAAAGAAGAATTCAGAAGGCATGTTACTATGATTGCCACAATTGACAAAGGAGAAATAGTTAATGTTGATATTGACACCTTAAAAGAGGACTACGAGAAAACAAAAAATTTTATTACTTTTGTCAAAAGGATAATCAATGAAGAGAAGGAAGAGGGTTGAAAATCAATATAATTATCTATTTCCGTTATTTATTTATATCAAGCAAAACAACCCATAACTATGATAATAATAGTCGGGGCTGGGCCTGCTGGAAGCTATCTTGCTTACCTACTCTCAAGACAAGGACAAAAAGTGATTGTCTTAGAGGAGCATGACAGGATAGGCAAACCTATTCAGTGCACTGGCATTGTCACTCAATCGATAGAAAAATTCTTTAAGCTAAAAAATGAAGTCATAGCAAAAAAACTCGATAAAGTTATTGTTGTCAGCAAGAATAACAAGATATCAATCAATGTTGATGAAATTGTTATGTGGCGTGACAAGTTCGACCAGTTTTTGGCAGATATGGCTATTGAGGCAGGAGCCAAGTTCTTTCCTAATCATAAATTTATTGGATTTAATGGAAAGAAAGTTATAAAGGCAAAAGACAAGAAAATTAACAAAATAAAAGATATAAAAACAGACATTATTGTAGGAGCTGACGGCCCTTACTCGACTGTTGCGAAAGCTGCAGGCATGAATGACAGTTCAAAGAATTATATAGGTATGCAAGCAAAAGTAAAGCTCAACATGGACACGACATCATTTGAAACTTATTTCGGAAGCGATTTTCCAAACTTTTTTGGATGGTGTGTTCCTGAATCTGAGGATACTGCAAGATTGGGGATTGGGTGCTTTGAAAATGCTCAAGATCATTTCTACAACTTTTTGAAAAAAAGAACAGGAAGTAGAGACATATTATGTTGGGAAAGCGGATTAATACCGTTGTATAATCCAAAAAAGACCATACAAAAGAATAATGTCTACTTGATTGGCGATGCTGCCACGCAAGTTAAAGCGACAACAGGCGGTGGGATCATACCGTCGCTTAAAGCCGCTCACACATTAAGCGATTGCATAATCAAGAATATGAATTATAATTGGGAATTCAAAAAACAATCCGGAATAGAACTTCTTTTGCATTTGAAGGTAAGAAATTTCTTGAATAAGTTTTCCGACAAAGATTATGGCAAATTGCTTAATCTGATGGAGCAAGAAAAAGTAAAAAAAATATTGAAAAAATATGATAGAGACACTCCAATTCCTTTGCTTATCAATCTATTGCTTAAAGAGCCACGATTTTTATACTTCTTAACAAAAGCTTTTTAAAACGCGCACAATACCTATAAAAGGGTGGATATGATTAATGGACTCAAAAGAAGACGAAGAGATATCTATTGATTTCAGCAAAATAAAGAAGTTTTTCAAGAGCGATAAGACAGAAGATGCAAAGCCTGATGAAGCTTCAAAGGCTTCTGTTTCAGAAAAATCAGCAAAAGAAGACGAAGAGATATCTATTGATTTCAGCAAAATAAAGAAATTCTTCAAGAGTGACAAAAATGATGAAAAGAAAGCAGAAAGTCACGAAACAAAGCAAAAGAAGAGTGAAGGTGAAGAAATTGAGCTGTCTTTTGATATAAGCAAAATAAAAAAATTTTTTAAATCTGACGGAAGAGAAACTGAAAAAAGCGATGAAGATATCCCAATAAATTGGAGCAAAGTTTTCAGCTTCATAAAAACCTATGGTGTTATATTTATTGTTCTTATTCCGATAATTTTTTCAGTTTACATAAGAATGCAGGCTGGCTTCCTGCATATAACCGATGGTATGGCACAAAACTACGTGATTAACCTGTTACAAAAGGAGATTAAGGCGCAAAACGATCAGAAGTACCCGAATTTGCCTGATTCAATCAAAAATGTCAATGCTGAAGCCGACTTGCAGAAAGTGCTGCAGCAAGACATTACAATACCATGTGGTCAAGGTATGCTGCCTATTTCTCAGTGTATAAAAGGCACTTCAGCTTACATTAAGCAGTTCTTCCAAGACGGGAATGGCAAGAACTATATGCCTGATATCGACCCATATTATTGGTTTAGGTATTCGAAAAATATACTTGACCATGGGCATCCTGGCGACATATTAAAAGATGGCAAACCATTTGATAATCATCAATTAGCTCCTGTTGGAAGATTTGTAGCTCCGGATATGTTTCATGAATACTTCTTAGCTTATTTTTATAAATTCCTGCATTTATTTGTTCCTGATCTAACTTTGATGCGCTCCATGTTTTACTATCCTGTTTTTGTTGCAGCCTTATGCGTCTTGCTTGTGTTCTTAATTGCAAGAAAAGTTGCCGGTAATCTAGGTGGGTTTTTTGCAGGCATGGCAATGGCTATAAGCGCCACATTTTTAGGAAGGACATTGTTTGGCCACGCTGATAGCGATGCGTGGGTTGTGTTCTTCCCGCTGATAGTAGCCTGGCTGTTTGTATCCTCTGAGGAAGCTAAAAGTAATTTAAAAATAGCGATACTAATTGTGATTGCAGGTTTTTTAACTGCACTTTTCTCTTATGTTTGGAGCGGCTGGTGGTTCATATTTGATTTTTTGCTTGCGACTATTTTTGCCATATTTTTATATTTAGTTTCCAGTAATTTCAGCAGTATAAGAAAAGACATACGTTCTGTATTTTCAAATTTGGCTATAAGAAACATTGTAATGATTGGCCTGATTTATTTCTTATCCACAGCTATTTTTGTTATTTTATTTTCAGGAATCCCCATTTTCATAGGAAGTTTTCTTGGACCTCTGAGCTTTTCATCAATCAAAACTCCGGTTAGCCCTAATTACTGGCCAAATGTATTGACAACTGTTGCAGAGCTGAACGAAGGCTCGCTTAATGCAATTATAAATGAAGTCGGTGGACCATTTCTTTTTTACATAGGAATGTTAGGTTTAGCTTTAGCAGTATCAAGAATAAACGGAATGAAAATGTTTGATTATGTTTACTTAATTCTCACCGCTATGTTTTATGGATTTTACTTTATATTAAGACGGATAGGATTTGAAATTTTTATTTTTGATTTTCTGATTCGTATAATGTCTTCTGTTTTTGGCTTATTAATTTGGATAGTGTCCCCGATTGTGGTTTGGATTGTTATCTCAATTTATAGAAAAGATTCATCGTATGATTTCAGGCTTTCAATATTGCTTACGCTTTGGATGATATCAACTATATTCGCAAGCATAAGAGGCATTAGATTTACATTACTCCTTGCTCCTGCTTTTAGTGTTGCTTTTGGAGTTGCTCTTGGAATGATATACACTTATTTATCAAAATGGCTGACAAAAGAGCTCAAGATTCACAAAGTGATAGTAAGCAGCATTTTGATTTTGTTATTGCTCTTAATGTACATTAAACCCATAAAAGCTGCCCTTGGAGAAGCAGAAAGAGATATTCCATTAGTAAACAAATCTTGGGATAATGCTTTGACCGCGATAAAACAAAACTCAAGTGAAAATGCAATCATAACCTCATGGTGGGATTTTGGACATCATTTTAAAGCATTAGCTGACAGGCCAGTAACTTTTGATGGCACAACTCAAACTGCGCCGGTCTCACATTGGGTCGGCAAAATCTTAATGACAGACAATGAAACACTAGCCATAGGTATTCTTAGGATGATAGATTGCGGAAGCAACAACGCATTCAACGAATTACGCAAAATAAATAATGATACGCACTTGTCAGTCCAAATATTAAATGAGATTATCGTACTAGACAAAAAAGGTGCAGAAAAAAAGTTAAAAGAGCTTGGATTTAGTGCCAATCAAATCGAAAAAATTCTCTCATTCACGCATTGCAAGCCGCCGGAAGCTTATTTTATTGCTTCAGAAGATATGATTGGGAAGAGCGGGGTATGGGCTCATTTTGGAAGCTGGAATTTTGAAAAGGCTGAAATATGGCAAAATAGAAAACTGGGCAAGGAACAACAAATTGAAAGAATGATTAAAGAATACAATTATTCAAAAGAAAAGGCAGAGAATACTTATGATGAAATACAAGCAATTGAAAATGAGAATGATGCAAATACAAGAGATAGTAAAGCCAACGCATGGGTTGCTCCCTGGCCTTCGTATGCAGGAATGGTAAATTGTAACAAGAATGTTAATGATAGTTTGTATACATGCCCGCCTTTGAGTATTGGCAGGGATAATGCAGGAAGGGACATAGCAGTGAAGTTTAATATCGATACAAGTAATTACGAAGTTTTTGGGCTATTAGGAAGCACTGTTGTTAAGCCCAGTTTAGTTGCATTTACAAGTAAAAGTGGGATAGTTAAGAAAGAGTTGAATGGCAGTAACTTGGGCATGGGTATGACAATAATACCCAAAAATGAAAATGAGCTTGAGGTTGTTTTATCGAGCAAGGAATTGGCAGGCAGCATGTTTTTCAGAATGTTTTTTATGCAGGGTCATGGACTTAGGTATTTCAAATTGTTTAATCATCAGCGCGGATTAACGGGCACAGACATTTATACTTACAAAATTGACTGGGAAGGCAAAAACGCCACCATAATAGAGGATTATGTGAATAAAATTGTCAACAACAACACAAATTTTACAAATAATTCAAATTTCACAAATCAGAAAAATATAACCAATACAAACGTGACGAATAGTTCTTAAATGAAAATAAATAATGTTTGGGCAATCATTCCGGCATATAATGAAGAAAAGAATATTGCAGGTATAATTAAAAAAACAAAAAAATATGTGGATATTGTTTTAGTTGTTGATGATGGAAGCGCAGATAGAACAACCGGAGTTGCAGAAAAAACAGGCGCACTTGTTCTTACACACGCTTTAAACCTAGGCAAAGGTGCCGCCCTGAAAACTGGTTGCGATTTCGCGATAAAGAATAACGCAAAATTCATAGTTGCGCTTGATGCAGATGCCCAGCATAATCCCGACGGCATACCTAGATTTATTGAAAAATTAAAAAAATGCGATATTGTGTTTAGCTACAGGAGTTTAAGCAGCAAGATGCCTTTGGTGCTTCGCTTTGGGAACTTGTTTATATCAAATATGGCAGCTTTTTTATATGGCGTAAAACTCCATGACACTCAGTCTGGATTTAGAGCTTTTTCAAAAGAAGCCTATAAAAAAATAAGATGGAACTCTTCAGATTATTCAATGGAGTCAGAGATGATAGCAAGAGCTGGAAAGCAAAGATTAAAATATGTGCAAATTCCCATCGAAACGATATACTCTGACAAATATAAAGGCACAACCGTTTTAGACGGAGCAAAGATTGTTTTGAATATGCTTTGGTGGAGATTATTCAACAGCAGGTAAAAAATGGTATTGGGCATTCAAATAGCTGGTCTTTTATTTGGATTGTTCATGATTTATTATTCTTTCATTATTTACAAAAGGAAAGAATTTGCAGCAATAGAATTTGGTCTTCTGTTGGTTTTTTGGCTTTTGTTTATTATAGTCTCTCTTTTTCCATATTTCTTAGAACCTTTGGTGAAATCATTGAACATTGCAAGAACATTTGACTTGTTGGTTATTAGTGGATTTATTATTTTAATTGCATCTGTATTTTACATATACAAAATTACAAGAAGAAATGAAAAGAGATTAGAAAAGCTTGTGAGAGAATTTGCAATGAAAAAGAATGAGCGCAAATAATATTTTTGCTTATGACGCAATTTATGATATATTTAAATAATATACTTTATTTCTGTATCGCATGGTTATTTTAATAAAAGTTATTGACAAGCATCTAGGAAACTTTATATGCAATTTTTTAGGGTTCTTCAATAAAAAATCAAAAATTGAAAATAAGAATATTGAAAGTATTTTGGTTGTGCAGCTTTGGGGCATTGGAGAAACAATTTTAGCCTTGCCTGCAATTGAAGCTCTAAGAAAAAAATTCCCGAAAGCCAGCATAGATGTTTTAGCCACATACAGGAACAAAGACGTTTTTTTAAATAATAAATATATAAAAAATTTGATTGAGATAAGATTGAATCCTTTCTCATTTTTAAAATTTACTCTTAAGAATATTAAGAAATACGACTTAGTCATCGATATGGAGGAATATCTTAACATTTCTGCAATTATATCATTTTTTGTCGGTAAGAAAACTGTTGGCTATTCCCACAATTCAAGATCAAAATTATATACTGTCAAGGTGAAGTACAATGACAAGCAGCATGTAGTGCAGACATTCTTAGACTTGGTAAGAACTTTGGATATTGAACATGATACCAACAGGTTATCGGAATTAATTTATTCAAATCGCGATAAAAAAATAGTTGACAAATTTTTAAAGAAAAATGGAATAAAAAGCAATGATCTCATTGTTGGAGTTGCTCCAGGAGCATCGGAGTCTGCAAAAGCAAGAATGTGGCCTTATATTAGATACGCCGAGCTTTGTGATGAAGTAATAACAAGGCATAATGCAAAAATAATTTTTTTTGGTAATCTTAATGAATACGAGTTAATTGATAATCTACAAAAAAATATGGAGAATAGAGATAAAACAATAAATGCGGCTGGAAAAGTAACGCTAAACCAGCTTTTTTATTTGCTAAAAAAATCTAAACTTTTTATTGGAAATGACGCAGGGCCGATGCATGCTGCAGCTGCTCAGGGCATTAAAACTATTGGATTATTTGGACCAAATCTTCCAATTAGATTCGGCCCTTATGGTAAAGGCAATATTGGCTTGTATAAAGGCTACAATTGTGAATTCAGCCCATGCATTAACGTTCACAAAGGGCAAGTCCCAGACTGCCTTTATCCAAAAAACAGCAATGATTATCAAAAATGCATGAAGAACATTAGCATTGATGATGTTTTGAAGGAAGTTGAGAAGTTGATTTGACATAAATAAGTAAAATCAGTTGAAATGAACATATTCCCCATAAGTAAAAAATCCAATCAGTTGCTTTATTTTTGCCAGTTTTGGAAACAAATCCTTCTCCAAAGAAGATACATCATCAAACAACTCAAAAACCTCTGGCTTGAAAATATAGATTCCTGCATTAACTATATTTGTAGAGTAGTGCCGTGGTTTTTCTTGAAAATCAACAATCAAATCGCCATCAAGTATCGCAATTCCATAATTGCTTGTTTTTTCTCTTGTCATCAAACCCATAGTTATTAATTTTTCCGATTCCAAATGCTTTTTAATCATCTTCAATAAGTCAAAATTGTTATAGGTGTCTCCTGACATTACAATAAAACTATTTTCCATTTTTTCCATGATTGCCTTTAACGCTTCAGCATTTCCTCTTGCTTGCTTTTCAATAATTTCAATATTTATTTTGGAATTAGAAATTTCTTTTAAAAGTAGATTCATATTTTTAGTATGCTGTGTTACAATGTAAAGAGTTTTTATTCCATATTTGTAAAAAAAATCAATCTGGTTCTTGATTAAAGAAGAGCCTTTGACATCCTTTAATGAAAAAAATTGATGTTCGCCTTTTAACAATAATACTGCAGCTTTTACTGATTGTTCTTCCAATCCTTTTTTTAGAAAATATTCAATTGCTTGCGATCTGCTTCTTATAATAGAACCATCAACTTTTGAATCAACAAGTTTAAGCAGTGAATTGTCAACTGAGATGGCTATTTTGGCTTTTTTCATTTTTTATGAGTATGATTAAGTAATGAAAGGTATTACTATTTATTATTTTATATTATAGAACATATACTTTATAAAAACTAAATATTTAAATATATAAACTTATTAAAG
>Ga0105164_10002486_pt1 | contig 11389 bp, 7 predicted proteins | sample VDWuncwatermetaG_FD_89674 | JGI IMG/M metagenome (GOLD analysis project Ga0105164, IMG submission 89674) | Wastewater microbial communities from Netherlands to study Microbial Dark Matter (Phase II) - VDW unchlorinated drinking water | ecosystem: Environmental > Aquatic > Freshwater > Drinking...
CCCTAATCCCTGACCCCTGGTCCCTAATTTTTTATGTCCACTGTTTATCTTGCACTAGGTTCTAATTTGGGCGATCGGCTTCAATACATTCACAAGGCCATTGAAGAGCTTAAAGCTTGTGGGCTAAAAGTATTGAAAGTCTCGAACATTATCGAAACCGATCCTTTGGATGCGCCGCCCCAAGGCCGATTTCTCAACGCCGTTTTGAAAGCACAGACGCATCATTCTCCCGAAGAATTGATTTTGATTACGCAAGGTATTGAACGCAAGCCAGGACGGGTAAAAAAAATATTTCGCGGCCCCAGGGTCATCGACATTGATATTCTATTGTACGATGATATTAAATTGGTCACTCCCCGATTAGTGGTCCCGCATCCCCGGATGCTTGAGCGTTTTTTTGTGATGGGGCCATTAAAAGAGATTGAACCAAATATTTTTTTGTCATCCTGAACACTATGACTTAGGGTAAGCATTTTGTAAGACCAAAGGATGAACAGAACGATATCCTTTGATATATGGTTTACGATCACGAACCAAAGCAAAAATGATCTTTAACAATTTATTAGCGCAGCGAAGGATCTAAAGGTTTCTTAAGATTCTTCGCTTCAGAATGACGAAAGATAATATTTATGATCATCATTAAAACTATTATTCAACTGCGAAAAGTTTTAGATAAAGCCCGCCGCAAGGGTCAGAAGATTGGCTTTGTCCCGACGATGGGGTATTTTCATGAAGGGCATCTTTCCCTCGTCCGTCAGTCTCGCAAGGAATGCGACATCACTGTTGTGAGTATTTATGTCAACCCCAAACAATTTGCGCCCCAAGAAGATTTAAGCCGTTACTCTCGGAACATTAAACGGGATGTGGTGATGGCTAAAAAAGAAAATGTTGACATTCTTTTTATTCCGTCGGATAATGTCGTTTATCCAAATGGCTATTTGACATACATCGACGTTGAAAAAATTTCTAACACGCTTTGCGGCAAATTCAGGCCCGGGCATTTCAAAGGAGTGGCGACGGTAGTAGCCAAATTTTTGAATATGGTGGCGCCAAGTGTGATGTATCTTGGGCAAAAAGACGCGCAGCAGGTGGCGGTGCTTTCGAGGATGGCCGCGGATTTGAATTTTCCGACCTCCATCCGTGTAGTACCAACCATTCGTGAAAAAGACGGACTGGCCGCCAGCTCGCGCAATGTTTATTTGACGGTGCGAGAGCGCTCGCAAGCCCCTGTTTTGTACAGGGCCCTTAAATGTGCCGTCAGTCGAATTAAGGCAGGGGAGCGAAGAGCTTCCAGAATAACCGGCATTGTTCATCGGAAGATTACGCAGCGCTCCAGTGGAAAAATCCAATACGTCGCATGTGTGGATGCGGACACACTCGAGCCTTTAAAAATACTTAAAGGCAAAGTTTTGATCGCGTTGTCGGTGCTTTTTAATAGAACACGGCTTATTGATAATGTCATTGTTCCCATTAAAAACTCAAGGAAAGACTAAAATTAGAGTAGGTATTTTAGGCTGCGGGGCCATCGGCTCACGCATCGCCAAAAGCATCAAGACGCAATGCAATGATCACGCGGTGGTAGCGGCCCTCTTTGACATTAATCCTGCTAAAGCCCAAAATTTACAAAAATATATCCCTCAAAAAAATGTTGTTAAAAAGTCTTACTCAGAGCTTTTGGCCAGCAGTGATTTGGTTGTTGAGGCGGTCAATGCCCCGGACACACATCAACTTGTACTTTGTGCCCTTTTAGCCAAAAAAGACGTGCTGGTCATGAGTGTAGGTAAATTTATTGAAGGAGAATCCATTTTAAAATTGGCCCAAAAGCAGGGCGTCAGGGTGATTATCCCTTCAGGGGCGATCGCGGGCATTGATGCCATCAAAGCAGCCAGCCTGCAGCGCATTGATCGCATCACCTTAACAACCCGCAAACCAATTTATGGATTTGCCGATAATGCCTATGTTCAGCAACGCCGTGTCAATTTATCGCAGATCAAGAAGGAAACCGTCCTTTTTAATGGGAATGTGCGTGAGGCTGTCAAATGTTTCCCCCAAAATATCAATGTGGCAGCGACCATTGCCCTGGCTTCCAATGCAAAAGATAAAATGCGCATCCGCATCACCACCTCACCGGAGTTTAAAGTCAATTCGCATGAAATCGAGGTGGTGGGTGAATTCGGCCGTTTAACGACAAAAACCGAAAACGTCGTTTGCCCGGATAATCCCAAAACCAGTTACCTGGCGGTCCTTTCGGCGGTGCGCACCTTAAAAGAATATTTTCAGGGAGTAAAAATAGGGACCTGAATTTATAACCCTTCGACTCCGCTCAGGGTTAATGCTGAGTGTAATCGAAGCATAAATCAACACCCAACAAGGAGGTAAATAGCATGGCTATTAAAAAAGTTGCTAAAGTCGGCATCAAGAAAGAAAAGGGACACCTTTACTTTGTTGACAAACAGGGTGATATTTCCTGTGCCAAGATGGCCCGTGGCGCCAAAAGAGGCGGTTCACCCAAGAAAGTGGCCAAGGTAGGTATTAAAAGAGAATCCGGGTATCTTTATTTTATCGACAAACATGGCGACATTTCCTGCGCCAAAATGGTCCGCGGCGGAACCAAGAAGAAAAAGCACGCCAAGAGATCTTCTAAAAGAAGAACCAAGAGACGCAAATGACATGAGGACATGAGTTATGTCGTATAGCGACATAACTCGTTTGTTCGAATGTCACCCCCGAATGCTTTTATCGGGGGTCTAAGGGTTTGCATAAATAGCATAAATAGTGACAGGCACTAATTTCCTTAAATAAGAAAATAGTGCCTGTCACTAGTTTAAAGCCCCGCCCTTCAGGGCGGGGATACTTTACAAAAACAGCGCCTATGCCGGATACTTTTTAAGTGACCGCAAGAGTCTGGCACAGTTGGAAGGGCTCTTGAATACCGAAGAAATCAAGCGTTTTCGGCGTACACATGAAAACCATTTCTGGAGTTTATCCTATAGTGAACCTAAAACTGATGCTACTCATAGATGGGTCAGTTTTAAAAATTTTTCTAAATACCCCATGTATCAGGCAGCGCTAAGATTATCGAAAAATTTCTCTTTAAATCATTTGCATGAAAAATTTTTATACAATCATAGTATTTGCAATTTTTGTATTATTTATTTTTATCAATATTTCCACATTGAATGACGGCCATAATTGGGGAGACGATTTTGCTCAGTATATTCAACATGCTATAAATCTTCTTGAACATAAACCGTACGCCTCTGGTATTTCCTACGGCCTTAGGATTCTTTGTCCGCCTGGCTTTCCATTTCTTTTATCTCCTGTGATTTATTGTTTTGGTGTTAATTTTAAAATTCTTAAATCTTTAAATATTTTTTTATGGGCTTTGAGCGCTCTTGCAACCTATGGTTTAGCTTTAAGGTGGCTGGATCTTTTTTGGGCCAGAATGATCACGGTCTGGTTTTTAACATCTCCGATATTTTTCTTTTTTAAGCAGAATGTTTTATCAGACATCCCTTTTATGTGCTTTGTTTTATTGTCCATCTGGTCTTTTACTAAATTTGAGGAGGACCAGCAGAAGAATTTAAATGATTCAAGCCGGCTCTTTTTATTACTATCAATTTTTTTTATGAGTTATTCGTTTTTAATTCGATGGGTGGGAATGAGTTTGTTTTTGGCTGTTATTTTATATTTTTTTATTGTTAAAAGGGATTGGAAAAGGCCTTGGGGGTTTATTTTTGGCGCAATCCTCTCCTGGTCCATTGCGTTTCAATGTGGCTCTTTGACTATGGGGTATGCTGATAAAACGACCACTTCTCTTTTTCAAAAATATTTTTTGATAAGTTGGTATAATCTCGGAAATAGATTTCAAACCTTTCTCAGCCTTTTTATTTCAGATGATAAGTTTTTTTCTCAATGGTTAACTCCCTCCACATGCGTCGTAATCAATAACCTCGTTGGACTGCTAGTTTTGGGGATCACTGGATCATTTTTTTATCGGCTATACCAGAGGAAGATCAGTTTTATGGGAAGCTTTACTTTTATTTACCTGATAGGGACCGTTCTTTGGCCTGTCAATGCTGGGACGCGCTATCTATTGCCGATTATGGTTCCTATTACAATTTATCTTATCAAATGCATCAAGCCGGCTTGGCGTAAATGGGGAATGCTTATCTTTTTATTTTTAATTCTTCAGAATATTTTTGTTATTGTTTCTAATTTTAAATTTAACGATGACGATATATATAAAGAAGATACTATGGAAATGATGCAATGGGTAAAGCTTCATATTAAACCCGAAGATAATTATATGTTCTCAAAGCCACGGGCTTTGGGGCTTTTAACTCATCGGATTGGATATAACTTTGGAGACTATCCACAAGACAATATGTATTGGTATAGGCGTATCAAGCCGTTACATATTAATTACCTGATCGTGGATAAAGGTTTTGATCGATTCACTCGATATAATAATTTTTGTCTACAGGTGGATGATTATTATTTATATATTTACCTGGTTTGGAAAAATAATTTTTATAAAATTTTTAATGTCGTGTTCCCGCCAATAGCGGATCAATGCCAAAAAATATTGAACAACCAATAAAGAGAGGGGAGTTGAAGTAATGAAGCCTCTTTATATTAAATTACTTACAATAATTGCTATCTCGAGTTTAGGTATTATTGTCTATTCTAATACCTTCCTTTGTTCGTTTCATTTCGATGATATTCCTGCTATAGTTGATAATTTTTTTATCAGAAATATTTACAATCTGAAAAATATTTGGAAATTTTGTCCTTGTCGTTTTGTCACTTTTTATTCAATTGCTGTTAACTATCATTTCCATCAACTTAATGTTTTCGGCTACCGTCTGTTCAATCTGGCTATTCATTTAGGTTCAGCAATTTTAGTTTGGTGGTTTACTCTTTTGACTTTTTCAACCCCGGCTATGAAAGAGGAGAAAATTGCGCGCCATGCAAATGTCATTGCTTTATTTGCAGGGCTGGTATTTGTGACTCATCCGGTTCAAACCGAAGCAGTAACCTATATTTGGCAACGAGCCACTTCTATGGCGACATTGTTTTACTTAGCTTCTTTGGTCTTTTATGTTAAATCCAGGCTGCTACAAGTAAACAATCCAATTTCAGGCTTTGGTCCTCATGATGGACACTCATCGTTACTTGGAAAATATTATTACATTTTTTCACTAATAATAACGATTGTGGCCATGTTCACAAAGGAGATAGCCATCACTTTTCCTTTGATAATTTTGCTTTATGAGTACAGCTTTTTAAAAACTAAGATAAATCTTAATTGGAAATACCTTTCTCCTTTCTTGCTGACATTATTTATTATTCCCTTAACAATGTTGCATACAGCGTCAATAGACGCTCAACATATACGAGGTGTTGTGCCAGATGAGCCTTCAAATATCTCCCCTGTACATTATCTTTTAACTCAATTCAGGGTTGTGGTCACCTGTATAAGGCTGGTTTTTTTACCTTTAAATCAGAACCTGGATTACGATTATCCCATTTTTAAGAATTTTTTTGAATTACCTGTCTTAATCAGCTTTTTATTCTTAATAACTATTCTTTATTGGGCAAAATGCCTATTCTTAAAATATAGACTGGTTTCTTTTTCTATTCTTTGGTTTTTTTTGACTCTGTTGCCTGAATCAAGTTTTTTACCGTTACAAGATGTCATTTTTGAACACAGGCTTTATTTACCGTTGGTGGGGTATAGTATATTTTTGGTAAGCAGTATGTATTATTTTTTTGGAAAGAATAACCTCAAAACGATGATGGTAGCGCTAACGATGATAATTACCTGTTATTCAGTTATGACGTATCAAAGGAATAAAGTTTGGAAAGATGAAGTTGTTTTATGGAGTGACAGCGTTCGAAAATCTCCTCACAAAACAAGGCCATACAACAACCGTGGCCTTGCCTACTTCAATCAAGGCAACCTTGCTCAAGCACTCTCGGATTATAATAAAGTCATTGAAATAAATCCTTACTATGCAGACGCCTATAATAACCGTGGCCTTGTTTATGACCATCAAGGCAACCTTACTCAAGCACTTTCGGATTATAATAAAGCTATTGAAATAAATTCTAACTATGCAGATGCTTACAACAACCGTGGCATTTTTTACGCCCGGCATGGTAATTTTACTCAAGCTATGCCTGATTTTACTAGGGCTATTGAAATAAATTCTAATTATGCAGGGGCATACAACAACCGTGGCCTTGCCTACTTCAATCAAGGCAACCTTAATCAAGCGCTATCAAATTACAATAAAGCCATTGAAATAAACTCTATCTATGCAGAGGCTTATTACAACCGAGCTATTACCTATTATCAATTAAAAGAATATGGTAAAGCTTGGGCAGATGTGCATAAAGCAGAAGAATTAAGAGCTGCTGTTAATCCTGCATTTATCAGTGCGCTAAAGCAAGCAACAGAGAAGACTAAATAATGAATGCACTATTATCAATTAAAAATTTAACCGTTAGGGTGGGGGCTAAGGCACTCGTTATAGAAAAGTAGTGCCTGTCCCTACTTTTTGTTAGTAAAAAGCATTTATGATCCGCACATGGCCCATCACATCATCCCGAAGGGAAATGGCGATAGCAATAATCGTCCTCTTGACGTTAACGCTTTGGGTGTTCTGGCCCTCCCTTTTTAACGGGTTTGTCTACTGGGATGATGAACAGATTCTTTTCAATAATCCTGCACTGTCCCCGCTGGACATACAACATTGTATCCGGATCTTTACAACAAATGTTCATGGTATTTATTTTCCTTGTGTCCTGCTTTCTTTTGCGATTGAACATCATTATGCAGGTCTTAACCCGTTTATTTACCATCTTGATAATCTTTTGTTACATACGGGGGTTGTGATCCTCATCTTTTCGCTATGTTTACGTTTGAAATTCTCTCTTAGAACTTCTTTTTTCGCGGGCCTTCTTTTTGCCCTTCATCCCATGCATGTCGAATCCGTAGCGTGGATCACTGAACGCAAAGACGTTCTTTATTCCGTGTTCTATTTACTTGCCATCCATCAATATCTTTCGTATTGCCAGACGTTGTCGAGTCCGCGTTACCTGTTAGCCTTGCTTTTTGCCTTTCTTAGCGTCTTGGCCAAGCCTATGGCATTAAGTCTCCCTTTAATTCTTTTTCTTATTGATTGGCTGGAGAAAAGAAAATTTAATCGTAAAGCCATTATTGAGAAAATCCCGTTCTTTCTTTTGATTATTCCGATTGCCGGGATCACATACTTTTTAAATGCCCGGATACCTTTTACCGACTGGGGACAGGCCCCATTGATTTGGGTCTGGACTTTTGTTTTTTATTTAAAAAAATTTTTATTTCCGGTGGTTTTATTGCCTCTTTACGCGCTGCCTGGACCGGTGACTATTTTTAATCCCGCCTATTTCGTTGCGGCCGGTGTATTTCTGGCTTTTATGACCGGCCTTTTGTATTGGCGCAACAACCGGCTCTGGGTCTTTGCCTGCGGGTATTATTTTTTTTCGATATTTTTTCTTTTACGCTTTGATACAGCGATGGACATCACCCTTGTCGCGGATCGTTTTATGTATTTGCCAAGCCTTGGTTTTTGTATTTTGATCGGCTTTTACGTGGACAGGCTTTTAAAAATTACGGAAATCAACCGTGCCGCTTTGAATAAAATAGCGCTCGTTGCTATCGTTTTGATCTTTGGGGCGCTATCTGTTAAAACATTTCTTCAGTGCAAACTTTGGGGAGATGAACCGGCACTTTGGGAGAATGTCATCCGTATTGCGCCGGTCCCAAGGGCTTATAATAATTTGGGACGTTGTTACAATCGCAGGGGGCAATTTGATCTCGCGTTGAAATCTTATAAAAAAGCTGTCGAAGAAAAAAGAAATGATAATTTCTTGACGTATAACGATATGGGTATAGCGGCGACAGGGCAGAAAGATTACGATTCAGCCATAAAGTACCATAGCCGGTCACTGGAACTTAATCCTTATTACCCGGACGCGTATATTAACCGTGGCGCTATTTACGATGGATTGGGCAAGTATGATCTTGCGTTTAATGATTACACAAAGGCGATCGATTGTAATCCTTCGTTCGCGCAAGCTTATCGCAATCGCTCAATTCTTTATTACCGAAAAGGTGACCTCGCTTCAGCCTTGGCGGATCTCAATAAGGCCATTGACATCATGGCGAATTTGACATCAGCGTATTACTTAAGGGGACAGATATACAGCATGCTGGGAGATAATGACAGGGCATCCGCAGACTTTGATAAAGTATTAACGCTGAATTCACGGCATGCCGGTGCCAAGGATCAGAAAAAACTTCTCTTTCAAGGGCATAAAATATCCCGCCAAAGTTACGTGCTTGATATTCCTGTGGATACGTACCGTAATGGTCCCCAGTAAGGTGTGGATGGCAATATAAAAGGGGTGTGTCTGCTGTATTTTTGTTATTAGTAGCGAATGGTGGCAGCTTTGTTAGGCGGCATTGTCAGGCAGCCGTTTTTTATTTGGCCGCGGGGGATATTAGCAGTGATATTTTTTTAACTCCCCTGGGTGGACACGCACAAAAATATAGAAGGTTTATTTTAAACTTGCGATTATTTTTTAACCCATTAGATTATAATAAACTTATAGCCGAATGAAGCGATCGCATTTAATAAACTTTACGATAACCAAGGAACAGGGAATCTTGAAATCCGACAGCATCATCATCCGCGGAGCGCGCGAACACAATCTTAAGAATTTTGATTTGACCATTCCCCGCAATCAATTTGTGGTCATTACCGGTTTAAGCGGTTCGGGCAAATCGTCCCTGGCTTTTGATACCATTTATGCCGAAGGCCAGCGGCGCTACGTAGAAAGTTTGTCCGCGTATGCCCGTCAGTTTTTAGACCAACTGCAAAAGCCCGCGGTGGAGCATATCGAAGGACTTTCTCCGACGATCTCCATTGAGCAAAAGTCAGTCAGCCGCAACCCGCGTTCGACCGTGGCCACACAAACGGAAATTTACGATTACCTGCGCCTTTTGTTTGCCCGTATCGGCACGCCATTTTGCCCTTCTTGCGGAAAGAAGATCGAAGCGCAAAGCGCCCAGCAAATCGTGGACATTATTTTAGCGATGCCGGAGGGAACGAAAATCAATGTCCTGGCACCCTTGATACGCGGCCGTAAGGGAGAGTACCGCCATACAGGAAAGCAAATCGCCCAATCCGGCTTTGCACGCATGCGCGTCAACGGTAAAATTTATGAAACAGGTGATCCCATCAAGCTCGACAAATATAAAATTCATCATATCGAGGTGGTGGTGGACCGGCTCACCATACGTCCGGATATCCGCAAGCGATTGTCTGATTCCGTTGAAACGGCTTTAAAGACCGGCGAAGGCATGGTCATGGTGGATTTTAACGGACTGAAAGCCGACCAGATCTTTAGTGAAAAATACGCTTGCGCGGATTGCGGGACCTCTTTAGGTGAGATGAGCCCTCGTATTTTTTCTTTTAATTCTCCTTATGGCGCCTGTGGCGGATGCAATGGTTTAGGGACAAAGATGGAGATTGATCCGGTGAGTCTGGTGCCGGATGCCTCCAAGCCCTGGGTCACTGCCATCGCTCCCTGGAAAAAAGGTCAGCGCGGTTACATGATGTATTATCGCGCCGTATTGCGGGAAATCGGCCGCATCCACAGAGTAGATCCTCATCTCGCGTTTAACGCGTTGGATAAAAAATTCAAACGCATAGTTTTTTACGGCTCTGAAGATTATGAAGTTTGGGGAAGATCGTTTGAAGGTGTAGTCAAATATTTGGAACGGCTATTCAGGGAAACAGACAGTGATTGGCTCAAAGAAGAAATAGCATCGTTTATGTCAGAATCGCCCTGTCCGGAATGCGAAGGGCTGCGCCTTAAAAAAGAATCTTTAGCGGTCAAAGTCGCGGATAAGAATATAGCCCAACTGGCCGGCCTTTCCATTAAAGAGGCCAAACAATTTTTTAGCCATTTAAATTTCAGCAGAGATAAAAAAACCATCAGCGAGGAGATTTTAAAGGAGATCAACCGCCGTTTGGATTTTTGTATCAATGTGGGCCTTGAGTATTTGAGTTTAGAGAGGCGATCCGCGACACTTTCCGGCGGCGAAGCGGAACGCATACGACTGGCCACCCAGGTTGGCTCAGGGCTCGTTGGGGTGATCTATGTTTTGGATGAGCCCAGTATTGGTTTGCATCAAAAGGACAATGACCGCCTTTTAGCCACCCTGCATGCCCTGCGTGATCTGGGAAATACCTTGATTGTCGTTGAGCATGATGAGGAAACCATACGCCGGGCGGATTATGTGATTGATTTAGGCCCGGGTGCCGGCGAGCATGGCGGAGAGGTGATTTATGCCGGTCGCGTCGAGGGACTTATGAAGTGCAAAGAGTCTTTGACCGGACGGTATTTGGCGGGTGATTATCAAATCCAAAGGCCTCTTTCGCGCCGGGACATTAGAAGTACGCATTTTTTAAAAATTATCGGGGCATCCCAGCATAATTTAAAAAATGTGGATGTCCGTATACCGCTCGGGACCTTTGTTTGTGTGACAGGTGTTTCTGGTTCAGGTAAATCCACCCTGGTGACAGATATTCTTTATAATGCTTTGGTCCATAAAATTTATGGGACTAAGGTGATTGCGGGCCGGTATAAGAAAATTGAAGGTATCCAGCATATTGATAAAGTCATTGTGGTGGACCAGTCGCCCATCGGCCGTACCCCGCGTTCTAATCCGGCGACCTACACCGGTGTTTTTAGCGATATCCGTAATTTGTTCGCGCTATTGCCTGAGTCCAAATTGCGCGGGTACAAGCCAGGGAGGTTCAGTTTTAATGTCAAGGGTGGGCGCTGCGAAGCCTGTGGAGGCGACGGGATTAAAAAAATAGAGATGCATTTTTTGCCGGATGTGTATGTCGAATGTGAAGTCTGTAAGGCCAAGCGGTTTACAGACCAGACCCTGGAGGTGGAGTTCAAGAGCAAAAATATCGCGGATGTACTCGGTCTTTCTGTGCTCGAAGCCCTGGAGGTTTTCAATAGTATTCCCCGTATAAGGCAAGTTTTGCAAACACTGAATGATGTAGGTTTAGGGTATATCCGTTTAGGCCAGGCGGCCACGACCCTCTCCGGCGGTGAGGCGCAAAGGGTCAAGCTTGCCAGCGAATTGTGCAAGCCGGCCACGGGACGCACTTTTTATATTTTGGATGAACCCACCACAGGCCTGCATTTTGCCGACGTGGATAAACTCCTGCAAGTTTTACAGCGCTTGGTTGACCGCGGCAACACGGTGTTGGTTATCGAGCATAATTTAGACGTGGTTAAAAGCGCGGATTATATC
>Ga0105164_10002487_pt1 | contig 11386 bp, 8 predicted proteins | sample VDWuncwatermetaG_FD_89674 | JGI IMG/M metagenome (GOLD analysis project Ga0105164, IMG submission 89674) | Wastewater microbial communities from Netherlands to study Microbial Dark Matter (Phase II) - VDW unchlorinated drinking water | ecosystem: Environmental > Aquatic > Freshwater > Drinking...
ACAAGCGCTGGCTCTGGGCGATCGACGCCATCGCGGTCCTGCGTTCGATGGGCCTCCGTCCGCGGCTGGTCATGCGCGGAAGCCGTTCCGACCACGCCGACGTCGTCGCGCGGGCGATCGGCGACCGCGGCCTGTCGGTCGAGCGCCTGCGCCTCGAGACCGACGCTCCGCCGAACGAGGTGGCGGCGGCGATCGGCGCGACCGAGGCGGACATCGCGTTCCTCGACTTCTTCGTCTCGGAGCGCGCGCTGCGCGCGCTCTACGCGGCCGCCGACGGCGTGCTCGCGAACTCGGAGAAGGAGCCGTTCGGCCTCGTGGGGCTCGAGGTCATGGCCTGCGGCGGCATCGCGTACGTCGGCCGCACCGGCGAGGACTACGCGCTGCCCTACGGGAACGCCGTCGTCGTCCAGACCGAGGACCCGCGCGAGCTCGCCGCGCACCTCGGGTCCCTCCGTGAGCATCCGGAGCTGGCCGAGCGCGTGCGCGCGGACGGGAAGGCGACCGCGAAGCGCTTCGCATGGCCGCGGATCATCGACGGGCTCGAGGTCGCCTGGGAGGCGGCGGAGCGGCTGGGGCGGTGAGCGTGCCGAAAGGGCCACGCCCCTTCGCCCAACGGGAGCGAGCGGCGCGAGCTCCTTCAACGGCTACGACCTCCACGTTCTGAGCAAGACATCGCCCGCTTCGACGACCGCGAGAAGGACAACGTCCGCTAGTACCCTTAGTACATGGCCACGACGACGGCGCCGATCCTTTCACTGAACCCCGCGACGGAGGAAGTCATCGCTTCCTTCGAGCCGTTCACGTCCGCGCAGGTCGAGGGCGCGGTCGCCGACGCGCAGCGCGCGTTCGTCGTGTGGCGCGAGCGCTCCATCGCCGAGCGCGCGAAGCCGATGCGGGCGCTCGCGGAGGTGCTCCGCCGCCGGCACGACGAATACGCGAAGCTCATCACGCTCGAGATGGGCAAACCCATCGCCGAGTCCCGCGCCGAGATCGAGAAGTGCGCGTGGGGCTGCGAGTTCTACGCGGAGAACGCGGCGCGCTTCCTCGCGGACGAGCCCGTCAGCACGAACGCGAAGCGCAGTCTCGTCGCGTTCGAGCCGCTCGGCGTGGTCCTCGCGGTCATGCCGTGGAACTTCCCGTTCTGGCAGGTCATTCGCTTCGCTGCTCCCGCCCTCATGGCCGGGAACGGCGCGGTGCTGAAGCACGCGTCGAACGTGCCGCAGTGCGCGCTCGCGGTCGAGCAAGCCTTCGCGAGCGCGGGTTTCCCGCAGGGCCTGTTCCGCACGGTATTGCTGTCAGGGTCCGCCGTGGAGCCGCTCATCGCGGACGATCGCATCCGCGCGGTAACGCTCACCGGTAGCTCCGACACAGGCTCGCGCATCGCGTCGCTCGCGGGACGGGCGCTGAAGAAGACCGTTCTCGAGCTCGGCGGGTCCGACCCCTTCATCGTGCTGCCGGACGCCGACCTCGACGCCGCAGCGACGGCGGCGGTGAAGGCGCGCAACCAGAACGCCGGGCAATCGTGCATCGCGGCGAAGCGCTTCATCGTCGCGGAGCCCGTCGCGGCCGACTTCGAGAAGCGCTTCGCGGCCGCTGCCGCGTCGCTGACGGTGGGCGATCCCATGGACGCCAGGACGCAGGTCGGACCGCTCGCACGAGCGGATCTACGCGAGGCGCTCGAGCGTCAGGTGGATGCGTCCGTGCGCATGGGCGCGCGCGTGCTCACGGGCGGCTCGCGCCGCGAAGGCCGCGGCTTCTTCTACGCACCGACGGTGCTCGCCGATGTCACCGAGGACATGCCTGTCTTCCGCGAAGAGACGTTCGGCCCGGTCGCGGCGGTCCTGCGCGTGCGCGACGCCGACGCCGCCGTGCGCGTCGCGAACGACTCGGCCTACGGGCTCGGCGCGAGCCTCTGGACGCGCGACCTCGCGCTGGGCGAGGCGGTCGCGCGACGCATCGAGTCCGGATCCGTGTTCGTGAACGGCATCGTCGCGTCCGATCCGCGGCTGCCCTTCGGCGGCGTGAAGCGGAGCGGCTACGGTCGCGAGCTCTCCTCGTTCGGCATCCGCGAGTTCACCAACGTGCAGACCATCTGGATCGGACCAGCGGAACAGCCTTCGACCAAACCTGCGGCCGAATAGTCGCGCGGTGAACGTCGCGCAGCTCCTCGTGCGGTGCCTCGAGAACGAGGGCGTGCGCCACGTTTTCGGCATCCCCGGCGAGGAGACGCTCGCCCTCAACGAGGCGCTCGAGGACAGCGGGCAGATCCAGTTCGTCATCACCCGGCACGAGCAGGGCGCCGCCTTCATGGCGGACGTCTATGGGCGCCTCTCCAGCTACCCCGGTGTCTGTCTCGCGACCCTCGGCCCCGGCGCGACGAACCTCCTCACCGGCGTCGCGGACGCGCAACTGGATCGTGCGCCGCTCGTTGCCATCACGGGACAGGCCGGCCTCGAGCGGGTCTTCAAGGAGTCGCACCAGTACATCGACGTCGTGCGGCTCTTCGCGGCCGTCACGAAGTGGAGCGTCCGCATCGAGGTCGCCGAATCGACGCCCGAGGTCGTGCGCAAGGCGTTCCGGCTCGCGCGTCTCGAGAAGCCAGGCGCGACCCATATCGAGCTGCCCGAGGACGTCGCCTCCGCCGAGGTCGACGGCGCGCCGATCAAGGTGCGCCGCACGACCTACCCCCAGGCCGATCCCGACGCGGTCGCGACGGCGGCGCGCATCATCGCGGGCGCCGCGCGGCCGATCCTGCTCATCGGCAATGGCGTCGTGCGGCGCCAGGCCGCCGGCCACGGTGCGGTCGATGCGCTCCGCGAGTTCGTCGCGTGCCTCGGGGCGCCGGTGACGCATACGTTCATGGCGAAGGGCGCTGTGCCCGACCAGGACCCGCGCGCGCTCGCGGCCGTCGGCTTGCAGCGTCCCGGCGCGGACCTCGCCAACGTGCCGGAGCTCGCGAAGGCGGACGTCGTCGTCTGTATCGGCTACGACCTCGTCGAGTGGGCGCCGGTGCTCTGGAATCCCCAGCGGCGCAAGACGATCGTGCACGTGGACAGCACGCCCGCCGAGATCGACAGCCACTACCTGCCGGTCGTCGAGGTGGTCGGCGAGATCGGCGAGTCGCTGCGGATGCTCGCGGCGCTGTGCCCCGCGTTGCCCGCGTCGGCCCCGCGGAGCGCGGTGAGAGCACAGCTCGCAGGCGCCGCGGCGTTCCCGATGAAACCGCAGCGCGTGATCGCCGAGCTGCGCGAAGCGCTCGGCGACGAGGACGTCGTGATCAGCGACGTGGGCGCGCACAAGGTCTGGCTCTCGCGCCTCTACCCGACGAGATCGCCGAACACGGTCATCGTCGCCAACGGCTTCGCTTCGATGGGTATCGCCCTGCCGGGCGCGATCGCCGCCAAGCTCGTACGGCCCGACCGCAAGGTCGTCGCATTCTGCGGAGACGGCGGCTTCCTCATGAACGTGCAGGAGCTCGAGACCGCGAAGCGGCTCGGCACGGCCATCGTGGCCGTGGTGCTCGTCGATGGTCGCTTCGGCGTCATCGAGATGAACCAGCAGCGCCGGTTTGGGCGCGCCTTCGGCGTGGAATTCGGCAACCCTGACTTCGTCGCGCTGGCGCGATCGTTCGGGATCGCGGGCTACGCGGTGGAAAGCGCCGCCGATCTCCTACCCATGCTGCGGCGCGCGCTCGACGGCGACGGACCTGTGCTTATCGCCGTCCCGATCGACGCGCGCGAGAACGCCAAGCTCGGCGGTGCGCTAGAGGCGTAGCGGCCGCCGCGACGATCGAGGCGCAGGTTCGCGGCGCTTCCTCCGGTTCGCTCCTCCCGCGCCACGCGGCGGCTACGACCTCCACGTTCTGAGCAGGACATCACCCGCTTCGACGACCGCGGGATGGTCGCGAGCGAGCGGCACTGGTTCCCCAACGACTCGCAGGCTCGTCCGTTCCCAGATCCCGAATGAGCCCCAACGTGGGTCGTAGTAGCTCCACCAACGGGCGCCTGCGAAGCGTCGCTCGCGGAAGATGTCGCGCGCCCACCTTTGCGTCGTCTCGCGATCGCGCGTCACCACCTGCGAGGGACGTAGGCCGCGCTCGAGCAGCGCGCGAGGATCGTCGAGATCCAAGACCGGCCCGTCGAACTCGTATGTGGCGAACGCGCTCACGCCCCCGGCAAGCGAGCGAGTGCGGAACATCGCCTCTGTCCAGTGCGAGAGGTTGCCGAACGCCTCGGCTACCGCTCCGGCAGGGTGATCCGAGAGGTACAAGACGAGGTACTCGCCCGAGTTGTCGAGACGGCCAGTGCGCTGAGGTCGTGGAACGAAGAGCGGATGGCCGGGCTCCCCCTCGGCCACGTCGCGCCGCCAGGGGAACACGCGGTGCAGCCGCAACTAGGCGTAGGCTCCGGCGGCCTCCGCGTCGATAGCGTCGATGACGGGCGCCGCTCCTCGCAGCACGAGGACATCGACAGGACGGGCGCCGAGGTGGGCGTTATGCGACCTCAGCCAGATCTCAGCGACCTCCGGCTCCCACACCTGAAGGAGGCGAGCCGCCACGTAGTCCAGATCGATCACCTTGCGGGCGTTCTCCGCGCCGATCCGCTCGATCCCCCGCTTCCAGCGAGAGGGCTGGGAGGAACTGACGCCCAGGATCTCCGCGAGATGGTTGTTGCCGAACACCTCGATGAGGCGGGCGAGCCGTTGGCGCACGGCAGCCGAGTCGGCCCCAGCTTGACGCCGTGAGCCGAGGGACCTTCGCCCGAGACCGAGAGTGCGAGCCTGCGCCATTACCCAACAGTTTTCGTTGGGAGGGCGCCGATGTCAAGGACTCCGCTACTGCCCCGGCAGCATCGCGCCGCTGCGAGCGGCGACGACGCCGCCGAGCCGGGCGGGATCCATGAGCGGCGACCTGATGAGATCGGGCGTCTCGGCGCCGGCGAACCACCACACGACCTCGAGGTTCGCCCGGAAGAGCGCGTCGAAGACGGCGTCCTCGGGGCTCGAGTTGCGGCTGGAGTACCACCAGAACCAGTCGCTCCCCTCCGCGACCATGAGCGCCTGACGGACGTTCGCGGGCATGTCGCGGAGCGATCCCCACTGGCGCTGCGCGAACGAGCGCGTCATCTCGAGCGCGGTCCATGCGCTGGCGTGCGTCTCTTCGCCGAGCCACACCCGGTAGCTCGCGTCGATCCACGATCCCGAGTGCAGGTCGCGCAGCTCGGCGTGCGGCGGGTTCGCGTCGAGGAATTCGCTGACGCGGACGGTCTCGAAGCGGCCGTCGGCCTCGAGCCCTCCGTAGAGGCGCCGGAGGAAGTCGTTCCCGTTGTTCGGGTAGCCCTCCCAGGCGTTCTCGCCGTCGAGGATGATCGACGCGAGCCACGGGCCACCCTCGTCGGGGAGCCGCTCGCGCGCCCGCACGAGCTTCCCGATGAGATCGCCCGCGGCATGCCCGGGATCCATCCCGCCGTACGCGAAGGCGATGCGGTCCGAGAGGTTCCGGTCGCGGAAGATCGCGACGGTCCCGTTCGGCAGCCGGTACGGGCGGTAGAGCAGCTCGGGCTGCGCGAGCGCGCCGGCCTCGTCGCGATGGAGCTGCACGCCGAGGGTCCGCGCGAGCACACCCTCGTCCGAGGCGAACCACTCCAGGCCCGCCGCGGCGATCGCGTTCGCGATCTCCGGCGAGACCGATCCCTCGGACGGCCAGACCCCCCGAGGCTTCACGCCGAAGGCCTTGGCGTGGGAGGCCACCGCCTCCTCGAGCTGGTACGCGGCGTCCTCGGGGAACGCGAAGGGGCGCTCGGGGATGATCGCGTGCGGATCCGACCGCAGGGCGACGCGCGAGTCGACGAGGAGCGGGAGGATCGGGTGGTAGTAGGGCACGGTGAGGATCTCGACGTTCCCCTGCCGCTGGAGGCGGTCGTACAGATGCGGGACGCCGGAGGCCATGAAGCGCTGCCGCCCGATGACATAGCGGACGTCCTCGCGCGCGAATCCGCTGCCCTTCTCGCGGAGCGCCGCGAGGCGCTCGTCGTTCGAGATGTCCTCGGGGTCGATCCAGGCGAGGTTGAACCAGAGCGCGAGGTCGACGTAGTAGTCGTCCGAGAGGAGCTCGGGGCGCTCGCTCGCGACCATCCCGAGCTGCAGGAGGCGCCGGTACTCGTCGTACTGGTTGATGACGTTCCCGTGGTGGATGGAGAAGAAGCGCTTCAGCATGTGCTGCTTCTCCTCGCGGCTCAGATCGGCCTCGACGGTGCGCATGGTGACCCGCGTGTCCTCGTCGTCGGTGCCGCGCGCGTAGTCCTCGAGCTGGTCGCGCAGCGAGGGCACCATGGTGAAGTTCACCTTCACGCCGGGGAACTCCTGGAGGAGCCGGGCCATGTGCAGGTAGTCCTTCGACGCGTGGAGGCGGACCCACGGCAGGACGAACTCGCTCGTCTGCGGGTCCTTGTAGTAGGGCTGGTGCATGTGCCAGATGATCGCGACGGGGAGCTTCCCGTTCACGCGGTCGCCTCCGCCGCTTCTCGCAGGCGCCGGCGGACGAAAGCGGGATCGAGCGTCACCAGGAGCCATGCCGCGCGCGGGCCGCTCGGCTTGCCGAGGAAGGCGATGTAGATCGAGGCGAAGGCCTCGCGCGACACCTTGCCGCCGTCCGCCAGGCCGACCTCCTTCGCGAGGTCGTACAGCTTCGCCTGGAGCGCCTCCGGGTCGGCGTGCCGGCCGATCTCCTCCGCCACGCGCGCGAGGAAGGCGCGCTGGCCCGGCGACAGCTCGCGCGCCTCCGCCGGGAGCTCGGCGCGGACGCTGAACTTCGCCTCGTCGGGTGCCCATCGATCGAGCCAGACGCGCGCCAGCTCGATGCGCCGCTCGAGATCGGCGCGCTCCTCCGCGGTGAGCGGCGCGCCATTCTTCCGCTCCGCCTGGCGGAGCGGGTCGATGCTCGGGATCTGGAGCCAGTCGGCGACGAGCGCGAAGCGTACGCGGAACGCGATCGGAGCGGCATCGTCGGACAGCTGCGACAGACGCCATGCCTTCCCGAAGTCGCTCTCCGGAGCGGCGACGTACGCGTTCTCGCAGCGGTCGTACTCGTCCATCAGCGCGGGGAGCGTGCTGCCCGCGGGGTCGAACTCGATGTGCCGCTTCGGGTGGGTCCGGAGCATGAGGAAGCGGACGAGCTCGCCCGGGTAGACCTGCACGAGGTCGGTGGCCGCCACGCCGATACCCGTCGACGTCCCCATCTTCTTGCCGCCGATGTTGAGGAACTCGTGCTGCAGCCCGAGCGGCGGCTCGTGCTTCCAGATCGCCCGGTACAGCTCGTTCGAGCGGTCGCGCGATCCACCGCCGGTCAGGAGATCCTTGCCGCCTTCCTCGTACGTCACGCCGAAGAGATCCCACTGCGCGCACCACTGGAGGTTCCACGGGAGCTTCGCGTTGCCGGCGAAGGGCGAGATCCGCCCGGTCGTGCCGCAGCCCTCGGCCCACTCGACGTAGTCGGGGCGGCATGCGTAGGCGACGGTCTCGCCGTCCCAGTCCGTCGCGTACGTCGTCCCGATCCGCCCGCAGCGCTCGCAGATGGGCATGACCGGCAGCCACCGCTCGTCCTTCTTCACGTTCGACACGCGCGCGTAGATCTCGCGCACGAGGCCGGCATGGTCGAGGACGAGACGGGTCGAGCGGTCGAGCTTTCCGCCGCGGTAGAGGTCGGACATCCAGTGGAGCTCCTCGGGCCGGATGCCGAGGCCGGCGAACATCGAGAGGAAGCGCTCGGCGTGGTAGCGCGCGAAGCTCGGGGCTGACCCGTCCGGCGACGGGATCGCGCACAGCGGCTTGCCCATGTGCGCGGCCATGCCCTCCTGCGAGCGCATGGACTGCGAATCCATCGGGTCGTAGTCGTCGATCGTGAAGACGTAGCGGATCGGCAGGCCGCGCCGCTTGAAGGTGCGATAGAGCGCGTCCGTGATGATCGGCCCGCGCAGGCCGGAGATGGGGACGACGCCCGACGGGGTCTTCGAGTCGCGGATGACGTGCGCGACGTCGGGCGCGAGCAGGCGCGCTTCGGCGTCCGCCCAGAAGACCTCTCGCTCCGCGGACGGCATGGTCGCGCGAGGGCTCGCCGTCAGTTGACCGCCACGATCTTCATCTCGACCGCCCCGGCCGGCACCGTCAGGCGCAGAATCTCGCCCGCGCGATGGCCGAGGAGCGCCCGGCCCACGGGAGACTCGTTGCTGATGCGGCCCTCCGCCGGCGCCGCCTCCGCGGAGCCAACGATGACGTACTCGGCCCGCTCACCCTCGGCCTCGACCATCACGTGGCTCCCGATCTCGACCCGCTCGTGGTGGCTATTCTGGTCGATGACGACCGCGTTCTTCAGCATCTGCTCGAGCGTCAGGATGCGGCCCTCGAGGAAGGCTTGGTCGTTCTTGGCCTGCTCGAGCTCGGAGTTCTCGGAGAAGTCACCGAACTCCATGGCGTTGTGGATGCGCCCCGCCACCTCCGCTCGCCGGACCGTCCGAAGCTCCTCGAGCTCGGCCTCCAGCTTCTTCAGTCCTTCCGCGGAGACATAGACGGGCTTGTCGGCGTTCATCCCAGAGTCCTCCAGGAGCGCGAAACTGCGGACGGGCGCTGCCGCTGAGATGAAAAAGGACTGAGGGGCGAGCCCTCAGCACCTTCCGTCCGCGATACCCTCTGTGTCCGCAGATTGTACACGCCAGACGCCCGCGGCCGCACCTTCCGGGCACGCCTGCTGCGCTGGTATGCGCGCCACCGGCGGGACCTGCCATGGCGCCGGACGCGCGATCCGTACGCGATCCTGGTCTCGGAGGTCATGCTCCAGCAGACGCAGGTGGAGCGCGTCGTCCCGCGGTACGCGCGCTTCCTGCGACGCTTCCCGAGCCTGCGCGCGCTCGCGCGCGCGCCTTTGGCCGAGGTCCTGGTCGAGTGGGACGGGCTCGGCTACCCCCGCCGGGCCCGAGACCTCCACCGCGCTGCGCGCGCGGTCCGCCGGCTCCCCCACGAGCCGGACGGTCTCGACGCGCTGCCCGGGGTCGGGCGATACACGGCGGGCGCCGTGGCGTGCTTCGCGTTCGGCGACCCCGTCGCGTTCGCCGATACGAACATCCGCCGCGTGCTCGGCCGCGTCCTGCTGGGACGCACCGCGACGGAGCGCGAGGCGACCGCGCTCGACGCCGCGCTGCTCCCACGCGCGGCGGCCGCGCGGTGGCACCACGCCCTGATGGACCTCGGAGCGACCGTCTGCACCGCGCGCGCGCCGCGCTGCGACGCCTGTCCCGTGCGCGGCCTGTGCCTCGCGAAGGGCCGCGAGCCGGAGCCGCCGCGGCGACGGCGCGCGACGCCGTTCGCCTCGAGCGACCGCCGCGTGCGTGGCCTCATCCTCCGTGCCCTGCGCGATGCGCCGGCCGGTCTGCCCGTCGCGGCGCTCTCGCGCATGGTGGGCGACGAGCGCGTCGCGCGGCTCGCGAGCGATCTCGAGCGCGAGGGCCTTGTCGAGTCCGCGGATGGGCGAACCGGGTTACCGCGCTGACGAGGAACTAGCGAGCTTGCTCGCTGAAATGATGACGAATGAGCCGAGTTTGGATCAAGCGGCGAGCCGCTGCACCTCCACGAAGCGCTCGAGCTGCGCGTTGAAGCTGCGCCAGGCGCGGGCGAGCGGCGCCGGCGGGCCGGCCGCCGGGGACGCCGGGGCGAGCTGGGCGAGCCCGGGCAGAGTGATGCGCGTGTACGCGCCGGTGAAGAAGAGCGCGAGCCGCCGCCCGTCATCGGTGAGGACGTAGCGGTGGGTGCCTGGCAGGCGGGCGATGATCGACTTGCGGCAGAGGCGCCGCAGGTCGTAACTCATACGCCGGGCGGAGTACGTCTCCGCGGGCGCACCGAGGAGGGCCGCGACCAGCGGCCGGAGGGTCGCGTTGTTGAAGCCGCCCGGGAGCAGCGCGAAGCCGCACAGCGCCGACCAGAGCGCCATGACGCGCGGGTCGGCGAAGCGCAGCGCCGGCGCCCGCACGCTGCCCGCGCGCGTCGGCAGGCAGATCGCCTCGACCTCGGCGGTCGAGGCGAGCGGGACGGCGCTCGCATCGAGCGCGGCCAGCAGCCGCGCGTTGATCTCCGCTGCCTTGCGGCGCAGCTCGGCGAGGTTGCGCAGCAATCGGCCGAGGCCGAGGTCGTGGGTGTCGTTGATCGTCGTCTCCACTCGCAGCGCCCGGCCGAGCTTGAAGTACGCCTTGGCCAGCGAGCGGCGGTAGTGGAGCTGGATCGAGGGGTCGACGCCGCTGGTGAGCACGCGCGTGGCGAAGCGCCCCGGGGTGCGCCGGTTGATGCGCCGGCCGAAGACCAGGCTGACCTGGTCGGGCCGCCCGAGGTCCAGGTGCGCGCGGATGGCGGCCTCGAACCAGGCCCGGATGTCGCGCGGCCGGCGGAACACCAGCGTCTCGGCGAACTCGACCTGGAAGAGCGAGGCCTCGTAGCGGTATCCGGCTTCGTGGTCCGCGGGCGTGAGCGGCAGCGGCAGCTCAGGCAGCCAGCGGCCCAGGAAGGCGCGGATCTGGGCCTCGCCCAGGCCATCGGCCAAGCGCTGCGCCAGCTCGGGGTCCTCGCAGCTGAGCAGGCCGTTGTCGAGCTCGCCGAAGCCGACGCCGCGCGCGGCGAGCTGGCGTTTGAGCCAGCTGTGGCCGTTGAGCCAGACCCGCCCGCCGAAGGGCGCGTAGCTGGAGAACTTGATGAACGCCGAGCCCCACTCGGGGTCGAGCAGGTAGAGGTAGTAGTGGTTGACGGCGACGGTCCGCCGGGCGAAGTCGAAGCCGGAGGCGGGGCCCCGCGCCCGGCCCCACCAGGAGGAGGCGCGCTCCTGGGCGATGCCGATGGCGACCACGCCGCCGCGGCCCTCGCGCTCGGCGGCGGCGAACAGCGGCGCGATGCGCTCCTCCTTGCGCTCGCCGCGCTGGAAACGGATCGGCTCGAGCCCGTGCGCGACGGCGTAGCGCTCGATGCGGGCGACGAAGTCGCGCGTCATCGCCCCGAACAGCGCCGGCGAGGGCAGGAAGTTGCCGCGCACGTCGCGCAGGAAGTGCGCGACCTGCCCGGAGGTCTGAAGCAGCGGCAGGTACAGGTTCAGGTACAGGCGATCGAACGAGCGCAGGCGAAAGCTGACGCGGTCGGTGAGTATGCTCGAAGCAGCGGGCACGGCCATCCTCCAGCGTCTGTTGTGAGAAGCCGGAGGGTACCGTGCCCGCCTTCGCTAGAGGGTTTGAGGACGAGCCGACGGATGTCGGCGAGTGCTCGCTAGGGTCCGCGCCCGCGTACGAGCGCGCCCGATGGCACCCCGATCTCGTCGCCGCGGTCCTCGGCCGGTACACGCTCGAGCGCGCGACCGGCGTCC
>Ga0105164_10002488_pt1 | contig 11386 bp, 9 predicted proteins | sample VDWuncwatermetaG_FD_89674 | JGI IMG/M metagenome (GOLD analysis project Ga0105164, IMG submission 89674) | Wastewater microbial communities from Netherlands to study Microbial Dark Matter (Phase II) - VDW unchlorinated drinking water | ecosystem: Environmental > Aquatic > Freshwater > Drinking...
CCGTGTTGGCGATGACTCTCTCGAAAGAGTGTTGACCATGACCCCGAGTCAGGTTCCCTTCTGGGAGGGCGAAACTTACGCCAGTATTCCCTATATGTTTATCCCTCGAGTGCTTTGGCCAGATAAGCCAACTCGTCACTTCTGGAATAAATTTGGTCGAACGTACGGGTATCTTGGCGAAGAAGATGAGAGCACCAGCGTGGCGGTGAATTACTTCGCGGAAGGCTTCATGAATTTTGGGTATACGGGGATGTACGCAGTGGCTGTCTTTATGGGATTCTTCATCGCCCTTGTCGAACGCTTGTCGTATTACTTTTTAAAGGGATATTTTTATTTCACGTTTGTGTGTTTTCTGATGCCACTAATGGCCTATGCGATTGATCTAACAAGCGTTGTCAACGCCGTGATTATCCAGCTTGGCGTCTTGACGTTATTTAGGACTCAGTTCGTTAAAATGGCACGTCGTGACGAGTATAGTTGAGCAAAATCTTTAGTCCGCCGATAAGGTAAGGGAGGAACGCATGAAGTTAATACTCCATTTTTATCAAAACGCAGTCGTCTATACCGTGGCTCTGAGCTGGCTCAGCATTCCGCTATTTTATCTCGCAAGCTACTGGCTTTTAAAATACCAGTTTGGTGTCTTTAAAGTTGAAGAAGAGGTTGCCGAAAAGGCAGAGCCTCTAGTGACTCAGTCCGCGCCTGTCGAAATCAAGGAGGTAGTCTCTCATGCTGCGAGTGGATGACCTTCTTAGAAAAGCTGCGGAAATGCGAGCGTCCGATTTGCATGTCGCCAGTGGCCAGTCAGTCCGTGTGCGCGTGGACGGTGAGTTATTGCAATTGGCAGAATTTAAGTTCTCCCTTGAAGAAACTCAGAGTTTTCTATTTCAGATCCTCAACCAAGACGAGATTGAAAGTTTTCAGCAGAAAAAATGTCTGGACAAAAGCCATTCCATTCCGGAATTAGGTTTCTTTCGGATCAACCTATTTATGAATCGGCTTGGGCCGGCTGCGGTTTTTCGTTTGATTCCAACTGAAATCCCGCGCTTAGAAGATATTGGTGTGCCGCCTGTGATCGCTAATTTTGTCGATCAGACAAAGGGGCTAATCTTAGTCACGGGGCCGACGGGATCTGGTAAATCCACGACGCTTGCGGCTCTGATTCAAGCAATCAGCGTCAAGCATCGCAATCATATTATTACCATCGAAGACCCCATCGAATTTGTCTATAACACGGACCGGGCCCTGATCAATCAACGCGAATTAGGCCGCTCGTGCAATTCCTTTGCCGATGCGCTGAGGAATGCGTTGCGCGAAGACCCCGATGTGCTTCTCGTCGGAGAGATGCGGGATAATGAAACCATGAGCCTTGCCTTGACGGCCGCCGAGACGGGTCATTTAGTGTTTGCAACCTTGCACACTCGAGGCGCTGCCAATTCAGTGGATCGGATCGTTGATTCATTTAGCGGAAGTCAGCAGGCGCTTGTCAGAACCATGCTTGCGGATTCCCTTATCGCCGTTGTGAGCCAATCGCTATTAAAGAGAGCGGATGGGAAAGGGCGAATCGCGGCCTTTGAAATTCTTAAGGTAAACCATGCGATTTCAAACTTGATCCGAGAGGGGAAGACCTATCAGATTCCTTCACTCATGCAGACGTCTCGTAAGGACGGAATGATATTAATGGATACCTGTGTCATGGATTTAGTGGCTAAGAAAATCGTCACAGCGGACGAAGCCCTTGGGTATTTAAATGACCCAACCTTACTTAAGGGTAAGACGGTTCAGGAACCATTGCCTACTGAGAATGATTCGGTTCAGCTCGTGCGCCCTTCTGCACCACTTTCGTTTAGAGTTTTGGAACCAAATGCCAACCTTCCTCCCCTACCAGTCAAGGGGGTCGTGTCCGTCGGAAAAATCCCCGACGTGCCGGTTAAGCCGGCCGATCCTCCGCCGATTAAAAAAGACTTGATCCAGCTCGAAGAAGACGAAGCCTCAATCCGAGATTTATTAGGGGTGATGGATGATGAGCAGCCGGTCGAGGAATGGAGCTACAAAGAAGAAATCCGCCGCGATGATACGGCACTGCAGGGCGAATGGCTGATCGAAGGCAATCCCCAAGTGACCTCTTCCATTAAAACGCAACGCCACCCCATGGCTGGCCAGGCAAAACCCATCACCGCCACTGAAACGGCGAAATCTGAACCCCTCCCGCCCAAGTTCCCCGATAAGAAAAAAACCGGCTAACTCCCGAAAGGTGCCCATCCCCTTTCCGGCCGGAAAGTGACCGGGTATCCTTTGTGCTGCGCCAGTTGCGCTTTCCAAGGGGAGGGGCTACAAACGAGGGATGGTAAATTCTCCCAATTCAAAGCAAGTTGCTAAGATCATTGACCATACGTTATTGGAAGTGGATGCCACTCAGGCTGAGATTCTTCAGCTATGCGCTGAGGCTTGCGAGTATGGATTTTTCAGCGTTTGCATTCGCTCTGAGTGGTTAAAAGTCGCCAGAGAGGCGCTAAAAGGAAGTTCGGTAATGGCGATTACTGTGGTGGGATTTCCGAGTGGCGAGGAGTCGCGGCTTGAGAAAGTGAATCAAACCAAAATGGCGATTGAGAACGGAGCTCAAGAAATCGATATGGTCCTTAACCGAACCCTTCTCAAGAAGAAGGAGTTTGGGTTGGTGTATCAGGATATCCGTTCAGTGGTCGAGGCTAGTGGGAATCAATGGGTGAAAGTTATTTTAGAAACGAGCGAGCTGAGTTTGGAGGAGAAGGTTGAGGCGTGCACGCTTGTTAAAGCTGCTGGCGCTAATTTTGTAAAAACGTCGACTGGTTTCACGTCGTTGGGCGCCACGACGGATGATATCACTCTTATGAGACGGATCGTCGGACCAGAGTTTGGAGTCAAAGCGAGCGGTGGGGTTCGCAGTTGGCAGGACGCTGTCAATATGGTGAACGCTGGGGCGACTCGCCTGGGGACCTCGGCCTCGGTTGCCATCATTCAAAAGGGTCATGGGACATCGGATTACTAATGTCTAATCGAATGATTTGTTTAGTCGCCGATAGTTTGGGTATCGGAGCCCTTCCGGACGCAGCTGATTTTGGAGATTTGGGTGCCGACACTCTGGGGCATACTGCGCGATTCGTCGGGGGAATCCGTCTGCCCAATTTAGAGAAGTTAGGGCTGGGCCATTTGGGGGATTTTCAAGGAATTAAAAAACTCAATGCGCCCATAGGGGTCGTTGCCCGACTGGGTGAAAAAAGTCCGGCGAAAGATACGATGACCGGCCATTGGGAAATGGCTGGGGTCATCACTCAGGAACCTTTTCCAATATTTCCAAAGGGCTTTCCACCGGAGTTAATTCAGTCGTTTATCTCTCGGTCTCAAGTGCCTGGAATTTTGGGCAATCTCCCCGCGAGTGGTACGACGATTATTGATGAATTGGGAGAAGAACATCTTCGGACTTTAAAGCCGATTGTCTATACCTCGGGGGATTCTGTTTTTCAAATTGCCGCGCATGAGAAGGTGTTTGGGCTTAAGAGGCTTTATGAGATTTGCGAAATGGCTCGTGAACTAACCTTGCCCTACCAGATTGCAAGGGTGATTGCTCGGCCCTTTGTCGGCGAATCAGTCGGGAGTTTTAAAAGGACAGAGAATCGGCGTGATTATTCGATGTCCCCACCCCCTAATGCCCTAGATGATTTAAAGGCGCATGGTGTCGATGTTTATTCCGTGGGAAAAATTGAAGATATCTTTGCGCATCGAGGGGTTTGCTTCTCGAACCACACCGGCAATAATCTCAGTAGTTTAAGGGCTACCGAAGCTTTTATAGATCAGGCAAAAGATCGGCCGAGTTTTATTTTTGTAAACCTCGTCGACTTTGACATGCTTTACGGCCATCGCAGAGACCCGAAGGGTTATGCCACGGCGCTTGAAGGGCTCGATGCCTTTCTGCCTCGGCTCATTCAAAAACTTGGGGTCGGCGACGGCTTGATGCTAACCGCGGACCATGGCTGCGATCCCACTTACCGCGGCACTGACCATACTCGAGAGTATGTGCCCATGGTCGGATATTTCCCAGGTTTGTCAGGGCAAGTTCTCGCTGACAGAAGTAGTTTTGCTGATATTGGGAAGACCGTCTTGGATTGGTTTAAGACACCTAGTCAGATTCAGATTGGAAGCCCACTCGTATGCGTCCCGAAGCGATAATCCGTCATAAGCGAAATGGGTTGGCCCACTCAGAATCCGAGCTACGAGAATGGATTGCAGAGTACGTCCGCGGCAATATCCAGGATTACCAGATGGCGGCCTGGCTCATGGCCGTTTACTTTAAAGGGCTAAACTCCGAAGAGACCGCAGTTCTAACTGATTCGATGCGCCAATCAGGGGATCAATTTGAGCGTCATGACCCTGAGAGTTATTGGGTGGATAAACATAGCACTGGTGGAGTCGGTGATAAGACTTCGCTCCTAATCGTTCCTCTCGTTCACGTTGTTTCTCAGAAGCTTATGGGTGGCGGCAAAGTTAAGTTGCCGATGATATCCGGTCGTTCTTTAGGGCACACGGGTGGGACATTAGATAAGTTGGAATCAGTTCCTGGGTTCAGTCCCCAACTACCCCTCGAACGGGCCATGTCTCTGCTCGAATCTCATGGCTTTATCATGATGGGGCAGACCGAACAAATGGTTCCAGCAGACCGCAGGCTCTACGCGCTCAGAGATGCGACGGCGACGGTGGATCATATTGCTTTGATCGTCGCGAGTATCCTGTCTAAGAAATTATCTGAGAGTCTCAATGGCATTGTTTTCGATGTTAAATTTGGTGGCGGAGCTCTCATGAAGGATCTGGATTCTGCCAGAGAATTATCCGACGAGTTGTCGCGAGTGGCAGGGCATTGCGGACTTTCAGTGGTGAGCATTCTTAGTCGAATGGACGAACCGCTTGGGTACTGCGTGGGAAATCGTCTCGAAGTGGTGGAGTGTTGGCAGGCTCTCAATGGCGAGCAAACGGAACCCAAACTCAAAGACTTAACGATCCAACTCTCAGCACAGATGTTGCAGATGGCCTCCCGAGGTCAGATCAGCTTGAAGCAAGCTGAATCGGCTTGTGAAGACGCGTTTACTAGCCCGGAAGTTCGAAAATCATTTATCCAGATGTTTGAGAATCAGGGCGGCGATTGGAAGGCTTTTTGGGCCATGCGCCCACCGTCTGAGATTGCGGAAAAAGAAATCTATTCGACTCAATCTGGCGTTATCTCCTCGATCGACGCTTACGCCGTCGGAGAATTCGTGAGAGCGTTAGGGGGTGGTCGGTATTCGCAAAAGGACGAGATTGACCCCTGGGTGGGCTCCATTTTTGCTAAGAAAATTGGAGATCAGGTGGAGAGAGGCGATCTTCTTGTTAAGGTAATTTATCGCAACGGAAAGGATATTCCCTCCGACCCCTTAAGTTGGTTTAAGATAACATCCGAGATGAGTCCGGCAAAAGCGATTGTTGAGGAGGTTCGATGAGTTTAGAGCGGCATAAAGATCTATTAGAAGCGGTCGATGCGCTTAAGAAGATTTGTCCCGATATTCCAAAAATTGCAGTTGTGCTGGGGAGTGGTCTTGCGAGGTTGCTAGAGGAAATAGACGTGGAAGTGGCCATCGAGTTTCGCCAGATCCCACATTTTAAGCAGCCCTCAGTCGAAGGGCATATTGGTCGAATGGTAGTTTGCCGGTATGAGGGCATTAGGTTCATCTGTCTTCAAGGGCGGCTTCATTTCTATGAAGGGCATTCGCTTGAAGAAGTTGTGTTCCCCTTTCGAGTTTTAGGGCTTTGCGGCGTGGATAGTTTTATCTTAACCAACGCGGCCGGTGGCATTCATGAGGATTTGAAGCCTTTAGATTTAGTTCTGATCAAAGACCACATTAACTTAACGGGGCAGAATCCATTAAGGGGACCTAATGACGATTCCTTGGGGCCGCGCTTTCCTGATCTGAGTTTTCTTTACGATGTTAAATTGCGTGATTTGGTGAAGCGGGCCGCCTTGAAAGTTAAAGTTCCTCTCAAAGAAGGGGTGTACGTTGCAACCCATGGTCCATCCTTTGAAACGCCTGCTGAGATTCGCATGTACCGACTGATTGGGGGCGATGTGGTTGGAATGTCGACGGCTCCCGAAGCGATTGCGATTCACCATATGGGTAAGCGCGTGGTGGGGATTTCTTTTGTTTCAAATTTGGCGGCGGGTGTCTCGGACCAGGCCTTGAACCACGAGGAAGTGCTTGAGAATGCACGGCAGGGATTTGGCAGTTTTTCCAAAGTTATTTTGGAAGCTGTGCATGAGATAGGAAAGTCCTATGCATGAATTAAAGTTTAAGCAACTCAAACCCAATGAGAAGAAACTCATTGCGGCGGCAATCAAGGCCCAGAAGATGGCCTATGCTCCGTACTCAAAATTTAAAGTGGGTTCTGTCGTCGAAGACTCTGATGGTGGAGTTCATAGCGGGTGTAACGTAGAGAACGCCTCATACAGTGTCGTGACATGTGCGGAGAGGGTTGCGATTGGTAAGATGGTCAGTGTTGGCGAGAGAAAAATTAGAACCGTCGTCGTAGTGACATCGTCCAAGGATCCGGTCTTTCCCTGCGGAGTCTGTTTGCAGGTGATCGGAGAGTTTGGGGTCGAATCTAGGATTCTTGCGGTTGGGGCGAAGGGTAATCGGGTGGTTCAGGCTAAATTCTTAGAATTAATGCCTGAGCATTTTTCATCGGCGGATATGAAGGAGTGAGTGTGGATCGTAATTTAATGATTTATGGTGGTGTCGCGCTGACGATGGATGCCGGGCTCACCGAGCTTAAAGACGCTGTGATTGAAGTCGAAAACGGCAAAATCAAGACAATGAGTTCCCAGCCAGGCTACCAACCACCGGCAGGTGTTAACGCGCTAAAAGCCCACGGAAGTTGGATCTTACCAGGGCTGATCAACGGGCATACCCATGTTGGAATGACCTTATTGCGTGGCGTTGCCGACGATAAGCCTTTGCGGCCCTGGCTTGAGGAAACTATTTTTCCACTCGAGAAAAAGTTTGGCACGACGGACTTTGTTTATTGGGGGACGAAACTTGCCGCTGCCGAAATGATTCGAGCTGGGGTCACAACGATCAATGACATGTATTATTTCGAAGAGCACGCGGCTCGGGCCATCGACGAAGTGGGGATGCGAGCCGTGCTTGGGCAGACCGTGATTGAGATCAGCGGTGTTGAACAGATGGATTCGATCTTTAAAAAACTTCAGGATTTCGTCGAGAAAATGAAATCGTACCCAACCATTCGAGCTGCGATTGCGCCGCATTCGATCTATGGCGTCTCGAAGGAAAACTGGGTTAAGGTTAGGCAGTTCGCCGAAAACCATGAAGTTCCCATTCACCTCCATCTTTCTGAAACCGAAGACGAGACGTCGCATTGGGAGAAAAAGTACGGCATGACCCCGGCTCAGTTCTTTGACGGAATTGGCCTGTGGGATCAGAAGGCCATTGCGGCTCATTCGACATGCTTAAGAGCCGTCGATATTGAGATTCTGGGGCGTCATAAGACGGGGATTATCTACAACCCTGAATCCAACTTGAAACTTGGAAGTAAGATTTGTCCCGTCGTTGAATTGCGTCAGAGCGGAGCTCAAGTTGGATTCGGAACGGACGGCGTTGCCAGCAATAATAATTTGGATTTACTTGACGAGGCCGATGTTGGTGCCAAGCTTCAGACCTATCGGTATGGCGTCGGAAGCTTGAAAACGCGTGATGTGCTTCGGATGCTGACCTCGGAAGGCGCCAAGGCAATCTACTGGGCGGATGAAATTGGATCACTCGAGGTGGGTAAATCTGCCGATATTATCGTAGTGAGTCATGACGCGCTTCATCTTCAGCCCATTTACTGTCCCTATTCCCAATTAGTTTATAGCGCAGGCGGACAAGATGTTCGACACACCGTGGTGGCTGGACAAGTCTTAATGCGTGACCGTCAGCTGCTGACTATCGACGAGGCGGAAATCCTTGAGACGGCGCGTCAGTGGGGCAAGAAAATCGCCCAGCAATTCTCGGTGAAAGATAAATAACCCTGAATTTGGCTGAATTCTAAAATTAGTTCGTATGAAATTTAGGACAAAAGAGCAGGAATCAGTAAATCTAGATTGCCATCAACTAACGTTTTCAACATCGTCGCTGAAGACTACCTCCTTATAGATGGCGATCTTAATCGTTGAACTGGCCTGCCACAAACTTGCAGTACATCTAACACACGCGGAAAACGAGTCTGAAGCGCTGCGACAAGTGAGGAAAGATGAGTACTGATTCCTGCTCTTTTGTTCCTGGTCTCCGAAGCCGCGATACGAAGGCGTTATGGGCAGGCTGAGCGCGCCTAATCCGTTTCGACAAAGCACCAATAGCCCTGCGCGCTCATGAGAGGATTTGCTTTATCGAAGGCAATCTGAACGTCAATTCTCCTGCCCATAACTGATGCGTTAGCGTCAAACTACGTTCACCGAGAATTACTGAAAATCGCCGTAAGAGATTGACTATTTTGCCTTTAAAATCGACAATAAAGGGTAGGTAATTCTCAGTGTTTGGGTTCAGGGGATTGACCTGGTCTTTTCTTAGAAAGCAATCAGTCTATATTTTGGGGATAGGTAGAAGCACGCAAGGTGGCTTCTTGTTTTTAGGGATGAGTCCTTATTGATTAGAAAGGGAGCAAAACATGTCAGCAGCTGGCATCGACGTAAAACAATTTATTGGCGGCCTTCAGGATACGGATCGTTTCAAAAAAGCTCATTGGGAAGGGACGTTTCAACAGTACGTTGATATCGTCAAGGAAAGGCCTGAGATCACGCGAAATGCGTTTCAAAGATTATACGATTTAATCATCGGATTTGGTTCCGAAGACTATACCGAGTTCAAAAAGAAAATCACCGCTTACCATTTTTTCAAAGATCCGATCGATAACGGTAAAGACGGAATCTTTGGTCTTGATGTTCATCTCATGAAGCTGGTGAATGTTTTGAAAGCTGCCGCTCAGTCCTACGGCCCGGAGAAGCGAGTGATTCTGCTCCACGGTCCAGTGGGGAGCAGTAAGAGCACGATTGTTCGTCTCATCAAGAAAGGTGTCGAGTACTATTCACAGACCGATGATGGGGCGATCTACACGTTTAAATGGACGCGTCAAAACAAGAGCGTTCCCGAACATATCTTTGGCGGCGCAGACGAGATTAAATGCCCGATGCACGAAGAACCGTTGAAGGTTATCCCTCTGGAAATGAGAAAGAAGTTCACGGAAGAACTTAATCGCGGGCGTAAAGAAGGGCACCGAATTAATATTGAAGGAGATCTTTGCCCGGTCTGCAGTTATATGTACCAAGAGCTTAATGCCCACTACGAGGGTGACTGGACTAAAGTGGTAGACCATGTCACCACCAAGCGGTTGGTCCTTTCTGAAAAGGCCCGGATTGGCATTGGAACGTTTCAGCCCAAGGACGAGAAGAATCAGGATTCCACTGAACTCACAGGCGATATTAACTACCGCAAGATTGCTCAGTACGGGTCGGATTCTGACCCGCGGGCTTTTAATTTTGATGGTGAATTCAATATTGCTAACCGTGGCATCATTGAGTTTATCGAGGTTCTTAAGCTTGATGTCGCTTTTCTTTATGATCTTCTGGGAGCGTCTCAGGAGCATAAAGTTAAGCCTAAGAAATTTGCGCAGACCGATATTGATGAAGTCATCATCGGACACACCAACGAGCCTGAGTACCGGAAACTGCAGAATAACGAATTCATGGAGGCCCTCAGAGATCGTACGGTTAAGATCGACGTTCCGTACATCACTAAGCTCAACGAGGAAGTTAAGATCTACAAGAAAGATTTTAATTCCAGAAGTATTCGAGGCAAGCATATTGCGCCGCATACGCTTGAGATGGCGTCGATGTGGGCAGTCCTCACTCGCTTAGAGATTCCTAAGAAAGCGAATTTAACCTTGCTTCAAAAGCTCAAACTCTACAATGGCAAGACATTGCCGGGTTTTACCGAGGACAATGTCCGTGAACTTCGTAAGGAGGCTATCCGAGAAGCGATGGAAGGGATTTCACCTCGGTATGTTCAGGATAAGGTTTCAAATGCCTTAGTGAATACTCGGGAAGGTAATGTCAGTTGTTTGAACCCTTTCATGGTGCTGAATGAGCTCGACGGCGGACTTAAGAGCCATTCTCTGATCAGTTCGGAAGAGAAGCGAAAGCACTATCGAGAGCTCTTACAGGTCGTCAAGCAGGAGTACGAAGACATCGTTAAGAGTGAAGTCCAGCGAGCGATTTCAGCAGACGAAGAAGCGATGGCTCGGCTCTGTGCGAACTATATTGATAACGTTAAGGCCTACACACAGCGTGAACGGGTTAAGAATCGCTACACAGGCCAAGACGAAGAGCCTGATGAGAGGTTGATGCGTTCGATCGAAGAAAAGATTGATATCCCTGATAGTCGAAAAGACGATTTCCGACGTGAAGTCATGAACTACATTGGAGCCTTGGCCCTTGAAGGCCGGCAATTTGATTATAAGACCAATGAGCGGCTTCATAAAGCACTTGAACTTAAGTTATTTGAAGACCAGAAAGATACCATTAAGCTCACAAGCTTAGTGTCCAATATTGTGGATCAGTCGACTCAGGAGAAAATTGATATTGTTAAGGGGCGTTTGATTAAGAACTACGGATATTGCGAGATATGCTCGACTGATATCCTAACCTTCGTTGCCTCCATTTTTGCTCGGGGCGATGTTAAACGTAAGTAGTTTATGTCGCAAAACGCGACATAATCTAACTTTTTCTTTGGGTCTTGGACAAGTATGAGCACTGGCATTAAACGCGATCATCAGCGCTTCAATCAAATTGTTAAGGGTAAGATTAAACAGAATCTTAAGAAGTACATTACCCATGGCGAATTGATTGGGCGACAGGGCAAAGACCTTGTCAGCATTCCTATCCCACAAATTGATCTTCCGCGTTTCAAGTTTGGCAAGCGCCAACAAGGCGGAGTGGGGCAGGGAGAGGGTGACGCCGGCACGTCGATGGGTGCTGAAGAAGGTTCTGAGAAAGCGGGTAACTCGGCGGGCGAGCATCTGATTGAAGTCGACGTCACACTTGAAGAATTAGCTCAGATGTTATCTCAGGAACTTGAACTCCCGCGCATCCAGCCCAAAGGTTCGGGTTCGCTCAAATCCACGCGCAATCGATACTCTGGGATTCATTCCGTCGGTCCGGATAGCTTAAAACATGTCCGTCGAACCTACCGCGAAGCCTTGAAACGGCAGATCATGGCCGGTGATTATAATCCGGACGACCCCGTGATCATTCCTGTGCGCAAGGATTTCAGATACC
>Ga0105164_10002490_pt1 | contig 11380 bp, 6 predicted proteins | sample VDWuncwatermetaG_FD_89674 | JGI IMG/M metagenome (GOLD analysis project Ga0105164, IMG submission 89674) | Wastewater microbial communities from Netherlands to study Microbial Dark Matter (Phase II) - VDW unchlorinated drinking water | ecosystem: Environmental > Aquatic > Freshwater > Drinking...
AATCCTTTATCTTTAATTTTTTCCAATTTTTCAGTATCGTACTCTTTAAGAAAGTCTCTAAATGGAATTGGCTTTGTTGTTTGCCAAATTATTAATGTCCCAATAGGGTACCTTCTTAAAAGTGAGTCAAATAACTTATAAATAAAGTGTTCTTTTTTGTTTCTCTCACCCCAATCATAAGGTCTTTGGATGGCAGGTAAAAACCAAGTTTCATTAATATTTTGTACAGCTTCTCTAACAGATATAGGTTTGTAGAACATATAACCAATTTTAAATACTATCTTTATATAGTTTTCTTTTAGCTGGTGCATGACTTATTTGGCGAGGCTCCTATTATTAATTAAGGCACGAAAATTAAATATAACAGTTGAGACTGGGTCACAATTCAAAAATATGTATACTATTCGCTTCAATTATCTTGATTTCTTTTCAAAATATAAAACAATGAACCCAAAAACACAATTGCTATAATTGCTGCAATAATCCATCTTTTATCAAAATTCCTTTTAATGTTTGTCTCCCTTAATATTATCTCTTTTGAATTGTCTAACTTTACATCAGCTAGTTTCAACTGATTTGTAGCTGTGTTAAATTTATATTTTTTAATTGATTGTTCACTCATTGATTTAATATTTGTCGCATTATCAAAATAATTAATTCCTTCAGAAATGTTGTAATTAGGCTCATTGAACAAGTCTGTAATTAAAATTCTAAATGCAGATGGCTTGATAACTTTTACTTCATCATATTTTTGGCTAACTATATCATATCCCTTTTTGTATTCATTCTCCTTTTCTTCTATTCTATCTGAATATTTTTTAAGTACATCTACATTATTTGGATTTTTCAGATTAGCATTAAAGCCTGAGATTTCCTTGTAAATGTCTTGTGCTATTTCAAATTCTGTTTTTTCTATTTTAAATTCACTTACTGGAGCCAACGGATTGGAGATTACATTAAAAATTGGTTTAAACAATCCCCAAATAAGGTTCAATATAAAATTAATAACTCCTCTGACTTGGGCTGTTGTAGAATCAATGTAAGATTTCAAGCGTGTTTTTGCATTTGTTATACAGTTGTCTAAACTCTCGACATAGTAACTTTGAGCAAAATTATTCCTAATATTTGTCATGTAAGCATTACAAGTAGCCAAAGATTCAACTACCTGCTTCAAAACTTTATTATCGCGCCTGCATACCACACTTGCAACAAGTATAGATGGATTAAATTTGCCTATCACATTTATTTCCCTTGCGGTTTCAATCGTTTTGGTAACTTTATAGGCAGTTTCAGCTTTCATTAATGGTGTTGAGCTCTCAACAGCATTTGCTGCAAGATTAACCGATTCTTGGTTTAATTCTTTCTGTCCAAAAGAGTCACAAACATCAACACCAGTTGATATAAACTGTTTTTCTGATAATACGCCCTTATTCAAGTTAACTTTAATGTAGTTAAGGTTTATTAGCTCCTTTATTTCCTCTTCACCTAGCAACTTTTCATTATAAACATCAAAAATTATAGGAGTGCAAGTATTGCCTGAGCAACAGTCATAAAAAACCGGTACAGTATTAGAATAACTATCAAACAAAAATCCAGGACTGTAAACATTATAGAGAAAAGCGTCAATTATAGAACAATTTTCATCTTCAACGCTGAATTCACTTAAGTAATCTTCTGCATTTGCAGAAAAAACAACTGGGATTAATACTATAAAAGTAATACAACAAAACAGCAGAAAAAATTTAGTTTTCATTTTACTCAAATAGAATAATTAAATGATTGGTAGACTTGCAGGGGTTCCTGCATCGAGGAGTAGATGGCTTCCATACCCCAAAGCAAGTGTAAGCAATAATTCTTTTTGACCAGCTTCGATGCCTTGATTTTCATGTAGCTTATTGATACCGGAGCCTATCACCAACAAAGCCGCAATGCTATGGGCAAATTCTCGGTGATTTGGCGATGTAGCAGGTTCAATTATGTCTGGCAACAATCCAGCTACTCCTCCAACTAATCCCATACCTAGAACTCCAGAAAGCTCAATGGGTTGGTCTTGAGATTTCTTTATAAGGCAGTATAATCCGGCCCCTATCACAGCACCAACAAGAAAATGGGTTTTTGAATTTGGCATTTTTAATCCTCAAAAAAGCTCGTCAATAATTCTATTGACACTCTTTCTCCTGACCCGAACATTGGCCACAACCCTGTCATAGCTCCTGCCCACAGGGGTTATTGTGACTTGCTTCCCTACTACCAGATTCCTTAAGGCATTTGCAGCTTGCCTACCACCATACTGGTTAAGTTCAGGGGCATCAGCATTTGCAAGCCTCACTTTGTTAGTGTTGCCTATCCTTCTATTAACGATGAAAGTATCACCATCAATTACTTTAACTACAGTTCTTCTCATTTGTATCACCTCAACGATCCACCTATGCAGTGGGCGCAGTTGTCAAAGCCTGCATTTTTAGCTTCATTCAAGGAATCAAAATAAACCTTGTGCTCAGGCTTTATTTCATTTATCTGGCATGCCTGTTTTTGGTTGTATAGGTCATGCACTTCCATGTGTTTCTTGTTGCCAAGGAATCTTTTCATTTTTCAAAACACCTCCATTTTGGAGTTCAAATGAGCAAGTATTTAAGCTTTTCTATTAGTTTAATAGACAATTATATAAATTACATATAAAAATAGATGTTTTTAATCTATTTGTATATAAAACAGAAATATTTAAATATGGATTAGATTTCCAAAACCTTGGTGGTAATATGAGGGTACTAATAACAATGCTTCTTGAATGTGTCATTAATGATATTGTCATATACAAGCAAAATCCCAACAAGGTTATATTAATCACAGTACAGAATGATAATACTTCTGCCGCAATAAAAAGATTCAGGGAAAAATTCCAGAATATTGTTTTTGAAGTGGTTTATGTTAAAGAGTTTGACGTTGTTGGCATCACCAAAAAAATTAATCAGCTGATAAGGAAAGAGAAAGGCAATACTCTATTTATCAACGTCACAGAAGGAAGAAAAACCATGTCTTTGGCAGGCGTTTTTGCAGTTTCTATAAATAAGGGTCTAACCGAAGGAGCATTTTATTTAAGGCAGGATACACATGAGCTTATATCAATTCCATTGCCGGAATTCAGTCTTTTTTCTGACACTAAAATAAAAATCCTCAAAGAATTGGAGAAGTCCAATAAAGCTGTTTCTGGGATAAACAAAAGAGTTAAAGTGCACAGAAGCCTCATTTATGCATCTTTAAAAGAGCTTATCAGTGAAGGCTACATTAAGAAAGACCGTTCAATTACGGATTCAGGAAGGATTTGCCTGCTAGCTGCTGAAAATGAAAGAGAAAGATAAATTATGTCCTCAATAACTATACACGGCGGAATTAATGAAATAGGAGGAAACAAAATTCTAGTTGAAAGTTCCGAAGCAAAGGTGTGGCTTGATTTTGGATTGAGTTTCAGTAAGCAAGGCTTGTACTATGATGAATGGAATAATCCAAGAAAATACAATGGAATGACTGATTACTTTGATATGGGTCTGCTGCCAAATATTAAAGGTCTTTACAGACACGATTATCTTAAAAAATCAGGAATAAAAGAGCAAAAGCTCGAGTTTGATGCTTTGTTTCTTTCGCATGCGCATGCTGACCATGCAAATGACATTGAATTTCTGCATAAGGACATGCCGATTTATTGCGGTGAAACGGCCAAGCTCATAATGCAATCTCTGGAAGAGACCAGAACAACAGAATATCTAAATCTTACTGAGCAGTTTACAGGAAAGCACTACACCAAAAATCCGCCAATAGCAAGGCCTTATCAATGCTTTAGGACAGGGGATAAAATAAAAGTCAAGGATATTACATTAAAGCCAATCCATGTTGATCATTCAATGCCGGGATGCTATGGTATGATTATTCATGCAGACGGAAAATCAATCGCATATACAGGCGATATCAGGCTGCATGGTGCAAGGGGCAACATGACAAAAGAGTTCATAACAAAAGCAGCAAAAGAGAAGGTGGATGTTCTTCTATGTGAAGGCACAAGGCTGGATGGAAAACCGTCAATGACAGAATCACAAGTTAAGGAGAAGATTGTTGAGTTTGTGAAAGCAACCAAAGGAATGTGCTGCGTCAATTTTCCAATAAGGGATACAGACAGAATGAGGACGATGTTTAACGCTGCAAAAGAAACTGACAAGAAGCTTATCATCAATGTCAAACAGGCGCATCTTCTCAAAACGCTTGAGCAGGATAAAAATCTTGAGTTGCCTAATGTGAAGGACATGCTAATTTACGTAAAAAGGAAAAAGGACGGTAAAATAACTGAAGGAGCGGATTTTGAAGAATTTTCAAAGGAATATTCAATTTGGGAGAGGGAATTTATCAATCTTAAAAATTCTGTAACCTTTAAAGACATAAAAGGCATGCAGAAAGAAGTCCTTTTTTATTGTGATTTCTTTTCGCTTGGTGAAATGATTGATATAAAACCAATTCCGCATAGCACTTATATTCATTCACAATGCGAACCATTTAATGAAGAGATGATTTTGGACATGAAAAGAGTCCAAAACTGGCTTGACCATTTTGGTTTGAAGCTGGAACACGCCCATGCATCAGGGCATGCAGGGAAAGAAGACATAAAAGAAATCGTCCAGACAATCGATGCCAAGAAGGTTGTGCCAATACATACTGAGCATCCAGAAGTGTTTAAGGAATTTAAGTGCAAATTGGAAATTGTTCAGTGTGGGGAAGCTATTAGGGTGTAGGGTTAATGGATACTAAAAAACTTATCGATCAGAAACTTGAATATTGGAAGAAAAAACTAATTGATTTATCTAAAAGAAATAATCTGGTAAGATACAGGTTCACTAAATCAAAATCCATCAAAATTATTAGTCCTGACCTAAAGAAGATTCTTGAGGATTTGAATCACGAGAATAATATAGTAATACTCAAAGAAAAATCTGATAAATCAAAAGACAGGCAATGGACAACATCTGAAGATGAAAAGACGATAGAAAAGAAGATTTATACTCTTTATACAAAAACCAAAGAAAACTTTCAGGAATTAGGAATCAATACTTGTTTTGTAAGCCTCGGGATACTTAAGTATAAAGAAGCTGATTCATCTGAACTCTTTCTTGAAGCTCCTATTCTCTTATTTCAAGTAGAAATTGAAAGGCTAAAAGGCGTCTCAAAAGAATACCACCAATTTGAGATTAATTCTAACTCAGGGGAATTGCAGATTAATCCTGCATTGAGAGAAAAACTTCTTCAGGAGTTTAGGATTGAACTAAAGGACCCAAAGGATGAGCAGTCCATTACAGAGTATCTGGATGATTTAAAAGATGTTATTTCTGCCAAGAAAGGGTGGAGCATTAGCAGCGATATTTACATGGACATTTTCTCATATCAGAAGTATATAATGTATAAGGATTTAACCGAACATAAAGAGTTAGTGCAAGATGCTGATTTGGTCAAGGCTTTTGTTGGTGATAGTAATGCACTCCAGGATGAAATATCAGAATCCCGTACTGAGGATTTTGATGATGCTACAAGTGTTGATGTTCTTGAAGCTGACTCTTCCCAAAAGAGGGCAATAGAATTTGCTAAGGCCGGTACAACTTTTGTTTTGCAAGGCCCTCCTGGAACAGGAAAAAGCCAAACTATTGTAAACATAATAAGTGCACTCATTGAGAGAAATAAGAAGATACTATTCGTTAGCCAAAAAATTGCAGCCCTCAATGTGGTTCAAAAAAGGCTAAATGAAGTAGGATTAGGCCGATACTGCCTCAATCTGCATGTTTACAGGGGAAATAAAAAGGCAATAGTGAATCAGTTAATGACTGAAATGGTAACTTCGCCGAAAATACCAAGTAATATATCAAGATCTAATTTTGATGATTATTTGCAGACCCAAAAAGAGATTAATGAATATTACCAATATCTATGTGAACAGCATTCCCCTTGGGAGTTATCCATTTATGAAATAAGGGGCGAGTTAGCAAAGCTCCATAGTGTTCCAATCATCGATAAGTCATTAATCACCATCTCAAAACTCAACAGCAAAGATTTCTTAATGTTTAAAGGTAGAACAGAGAGGTTAGATTCCTTTTTTGATATAGTTGCTGACCCTTTTAACCATGTATACTTTAACTTCAAAAAAGAAAAAAATACCAGCCTGATAAGAAATAGGTTAGGTGGAGATCTCTCTAAACTTTTGGAGCAATTAGGTCTGCTGCAGAAAGAACTTGGTTCAATTCAAAAGAAGACAGGAATTCCCATTGATAATTTTACAAGATTAGAAGAATTCAATAAACTTGAGAACATTTTAAGTAAAGTGGACTCCAAGGAAGTTCCCACATGGATAGTTAGTAAAGATTTTAATGAAAAAACTAAAATAATCAATAATCTCAATAAGATACATACAGAAATCCACCAATTAGAAGGAATATTTTCAGAAAGCATAAAAAAAGAGTTTATTCAACAAGATACAAGGGAAGCAGAACGTATATTTAAAAATACTAATTTAATTGCTAGGTGGTTTAGTTCAGAATACAAAAAGGCAAAAAAAGAGTTAAGCGGCTTTTCCAAAAAACCATTAAGCCATGGAGAATGGATTAAGCTATTTGAAGAAAAATCACAGTATCACAAATCTACTGGAAGGCTGAATAAAGAAATTGAAGATAACAAGAAGGTTTGTGACCTAATTGGTGATTGCAATATCAGGCAACTAATCCACAAATTAGACCAGATTACCTTAGAATTACTTGATGTCTTTAAAGAAGCCAATAAATTAGACAATGAAGGATTCAAATTAATAGAATATATCTTAAAGAGTAATACTCAAATAGAAAAATTAACTGAAAATATTAAACATCTGTCAAAAAATATTAACGACCTTTTTGAAAAAGATGTGTTAAATCCTGATAAAGGCTTCCGTGAAATGGTTGAATCTGTCAAAATAATGCGAAGTGAATTTGACAAAATAAATGACGTGCAAATTTTTAGAGAAGAGTTGGAAAGATTCCAGCCAGAAATCAAAGAATTCATAATTGAATATATAAAATTAGGAACTAAGATTAAATTTTCTAACTTATTGCTCAAGTCATATTATCTGCAAATACTAGATGAGTTAACTAAAAGTAACAAAGCCGCTCCAAAACAATTAATTGAAAAGTTCAAGAATGAAGATGTCACAATCAGAGACATTTGGAGATATAAAATTATGGAAAGTGTTGAAAAGACTCAGCCTAAAGAAAGCTTTTCTGGGAGTAACTCGGGAGAGCAAAATATCTTGAAAAGAGAAAGTGAGAAAAAAAGAAAATTGAAGCCAGTTAGGGATTTATTGCAGGCTATACCAAATTTAGTCTTTAAGCTTAAGCCGTGTTTCATGATGAGCCCCCTAACTGTAAGCCAGTACATTGACCCTAAATTGATTAAATTTGATGTTGTTATATTTGACGAAGCCTCACAAATCATGCCTGAAGATGCCGTACCGTGCTTAATAAGGGCAAAGCAGGCAATAATTATGGGAGACACTCAACAATTGCCCCCAACCTCTTTCTTTTTGAGCCAAGATGATGATGAAATTGAAGAAGAATTAGAAGATTTGGAGAGTTTTCTTAGCGAAGCAAGCACTAAATTTCGGTCAAAATCGCTTGATTGGCATTATAGGAGTCACAATGAAAACTTAATAGCATTTTCAAATAGATTTTTCTATGAAAATAGGCTTATCACATTTCCAAATTCAAAAATAAATGATGAGTCCGGATTGGATTTCTTTTACGTTAAAAATGGGATTTACGACAGAGGAAAATCTAGAAAGAACACGGAAGAAGCAAAGGTCGTGGTGGAAACTTATAAGAAACTCAAAAAATATCATCCCAATAAATCTATAGGAATAATAGCATTTAGCATTCAGCAAGAGAAAGCAATAAAAGAGCAATTTCAGGCTTCGGGCATAACAATTGAAGAAACAATTGATCCACAAAATGAAGACACGTTCATTAAGAATCTGGAAACTGTGCAAGGTGATGAGAGGGATATAATAATAATAAGTATTGGGTATGGCAAGGACTCGACTGGCAAATTTAGTTACAATTTTGGACCATTAAACAGAGAAAGCGGTTACAAACGATTAAATGTTGCCATAACAAGGTCAAGATTTAAAACCCTTGTAGTATCTTCATTGCTACCTTCTGAATTGGAAAGTGATAAGCTAAAATCAGAAGGAACAAGAAAACTAAAAGATTATTTGGACTACGCCAAAAACAAAGATTTTACCAAATTTGTAACTGTATCTGAAGGTATAGAATTCGATTCTACTTTTGAAGAATCAGTGTATGATGAATTGTCTAAATTAGGCTTTGAGATTAGTACCCAAGTTGGATGCTCAGGATATAAAGTAGACATAGCAATAAAAAATCCCAAGAAGTTGGGTGAATATATTCTAGGTATTGAATGTGATGGTGCACAGTACCACTCATCAAGATATGCAAGGGACAGGGATAAGGTAAGACAGTCAATATTGGAAGGTTTAGGGTGGAACATCCACCGAATTTGGTCTGAAGATTGGTTGAAAAACAGGGATTTTGAAATAGAAAAAATAAAAAATAGAGTCCAAGGTTTTTCAAAACAAAAAGCAGTTTCTGAAATGAATAAGAAGCACAAATTTGCTAAAGTAGAAGACATCAAGGACTTTAAAGAAGTTTCTTTAAAATCTAAGTACGAAAATTACGCAGTTTGTGAATTGCCAATCAAAAACGTTACTTTAGAATTTGATAGTTATGGAAACTTAAACAACTATTATCACAAAAGGGATATTAAAGAAAGAATAAAAAAAATATTAGAAGTTGAAGGGCCAATAGAAAAAGAGCTGTTATTTAAAAGGGTCCTTGATTCATTTGGCATACAAAAATTAGGGTCAAGGATTAATAGTTTATTTGAGGACATGCTTAAAGATTTAAAGCAAGAAGATGGATGTCATATACACCAAGATACGATAGCATTAAAGAAGATAATGTTAGCACCTGTTCGAATTTCAACTGAAGAACAAAGGCAGTTTATATTTATACCTAAAGAGGAGCTGGCTTCAGCAATAGTAGATATATTAAAAAGTAACTATAGCACTACAAAGGAAGCATTAACAGCAGATATATCCAGGGAGATTTATAACAATCTTAGAACTGGTAGCAAAATTCAGTCAAAAATGGATGACGCGATAAAATATCTTCTGGCTAACAGGCTCATAGAGGGAAAAAATGGAAAAATCCAGCTGACCAAAAATGGATAAAGAAAAAGCGAAAGTAGAAATTAAAAAATTGATTGATGATTTCAAATCAAATTATCAAAAATACAAGAAAGAGCTAGAGGCAAACACAGAAACTAAACTGATAGAGCCTTTATTCCAGATTCTCGGCTGGACTAAAAATGACTTTGTAAAAAGAGAAAAAGCCCACAGAGGCATTAAATCTGGCTTTGCGGATTATGCATTCAAGATTGGAGACAAGATTGTTTTCTTTCTGGAAGCAAAAAAAGTTGGAATTTCTTTGGATAAAGAAGCCTATAAACAAGTTATCTCTTACGCTTTGTCCAAAAGAGTGCCTTTTGCTGTTGCTACAAATTTTGAGCAGTTAACTATATTTTGTGTTGAGCAGGAAAATTCGATAAATAATAAATTTAGAGTATTTGAAAATCCTGACCATTATCTCGAAAGATTTGAAGATCTGTTGTATCTTTCTAAAGACAGTTTTGAGCAAGGCCAAATACTAAAGACTGCCGCTAGTGAAGGAAGACTTAGAAAAAGAGTTTCTATTGATAAATCTTTGTTGGTTGATCTAATGCACATAAGGGGATTGATTGCAAATGATTTAGAAAAACAGTACCCTAGGAAGTACAACAGCAATGAGAAGGAAGAAATAATTCAAAGAATTCTTGATAGATTGATTTTTATAAGAAGGTGTGAAGATGTGGGAATAAACCCTGAAAATATGTTAATAGAAGATATAAGGAGGTTACCAGATAATAGGGCGTACCCTAAACTTAAGGAAATATTCTCTAGATACAACGAAGTGTATAATAGTGGTTTATTTGCAGTTGCAAGAGATAACGATTGTGATAGGATTGATATCAACGGGATTATAATAAAAAAGCTGGCATATAATCTTTATGAATCCAAAGATACCAACTACATTTATAATTTTGATTGGATAGATGCAGATGTTCTAGGACAGGTTTATGAACAATATTTGGGTAAGATTCTTGAACAGACTAAATCAGGAAGAGAGAAGCTAAAAGATGGCCAAGCTCACAAGAAAGAACAAGGAATATACTATACTCCAACTCGTGTTGTGGAGTTTATAGTAAAAAATACTTTAGGAAAGGTACTCAAAAATAAGAAAGTAAATGCAAATAAAATCAAGATTTTAGATCCTGCCTGTGGTTCTGGATCATTTTTAATCAAAGCTTTTGACTATTTTTATTTACATTTTCTAGGTGATGAGGAAATAAACCAGCATAAAATTGACAGCCAAGGTACTTACTCAATTAAAACTGAAATTTTGAAGAATAATATTTATGGTGTTGATTTAGACAATAAAGCAGTCGAAATATCAAAATTAAATCTTTTACTTAAGGCTGCAGAGAAATACAGAAAACTTCCTGAAGAAATTGATTTGCATATTAAGCATGGGAATAGTTTAATCAGCGATGAGGTAATTGCTGGTCTAAATGCCTTTAAGTGGGTTAACGATTTCCAGGAAGGAACTTTTGATGTGATCATTGGAAACCCGCCTTATGTATTTGCACGAGAACAAATAAAAGAGCAAGAAAAAGAGTATTACGTCAAAAATTACAGCACGTTAAAGTATCAAGTAAATACTTATATTTTGTTTATAGAAAAAGCTATAAGGTTATTGAAACCAGAAGGTATGTTAGGATTTATTGTTCCGGATGCTTGGCTACGAGTAGAATCTGTGAGTAATCTGAGAAAGTATATTCTTGAGAACACTTTTATTGATAAAATTGTCCATATACGTGGTGAAACTTTTGAAGGAGTAGGGGTTGAATCCTCTATTTTAATTCTTAAAAAAACAAATAGAGCAGGAGTTACAAAGATTTGTAATAACCTCTTAGAGCCAATTTATATGGAAACTTCACAAAAAGATTGGTTAAAAAATTCTAACTTTGAAATTGACTTATTTTCAGATAATAAAGTAAAAAATGTTATATTAAAACTTGAAAAAGGTAGTTTGCTATTAGACGAAGCCACAAATATTAAAGCTGGACTACAAGCCTATGAAAAGGGAAAGGGAACTCCAAAGCAAAGCAGTAATGATGTAAAAAATAGACCCTATGATTATAAACA
>Ga0105164_10002491_pt1 | contig 11379 bp, 10 predicted proteins | sample VDWuncwatermetaG_FD_89674 | JGI IMG/M metagenome (GOLD analysis project Ga0105164, IMG submission 89674) | Wastewater microbial communities from Netherlands to study Microbial Dark Matter (Phase II) - VDW unchlorinated drinking water | ecosystem: Environmental > Aquatic > Freshwater > Drinking...
ATCATCGAGATTAACAATCTCAAATTTACTAAATAAATAATCCTCTACCGCATAATAAGAATGAAGCGCCCGCAGCCAGTTAACTAACAATTCGTCCTGATTCTCGGCAGTCTTCTTAATCTCTAATCTTTCTTTAGGATTTACTTTCTTGAGTTCGGTAATCAGGTCAAACATAGCATAAGCGGAGTTCAGAAACAGTTCTTCAGTCGTTTTCCCGAAGACCTTAATCCCTAAATCCGCCGTATGCTCGATGAGTTGATAGCGTTTCATTAATACAAATTAACACGAATTTTTCTCGAATTAAGAATGCAGATTACCACAGATATTATACGGAAGGGAATTGGATTAGTCAAAAAGATAATGGGCGGAAATCAAGAAGCTAAACAGTGATGGGCCGCCCGAGCCTCGATCTCGGCACGCCAGGCTTAAAAAGCCTGTGCTCTACCTGCTGAGCTAGCGGCCCGTTTACCACAGATAAACACAGATTGACCTGCTAAATGGATATCTTATTAATGGTTAAAAAACTACGGCTTCCACAGATACACACAGATATCCGTGTGCATCCGTGGTTCAAACTTCGAGGACTTCTTTTTCTTTCTCTTTCAGAATATCATCAAGCTGTTTGATGTATTTATCGGTAAATTTCTGAATTAGTTCTTGATTCTTGAAACTTTCATCTTCGCCAATCACTTTATCTTTCTCTAACTTCTTGATGTGTTCGTTAGCCTCGTGTCTTATTGCGCGAATAGCTACCCGGCTGTCTTCGGCCATTTTCTTAATCACCTTGCTCAGTTCTTCCCGGCGTTCTTTGCTTAAAGGCGGAATAGAAAGCCGGATAACTTTTCCGTCATTGATGGGCATAATACCTAAATCCGATTTTAAGATTTCTCTCTCAATTTCAGCTAAGGCGGACTGGTCCCAGGCCTGAATCACTATCAATTTTGGGTCGGGTATAGAAATAGTCGCCATCTGCCTTAGGGACATAAGACTCCCGTAGTAATTCACTTTTATATTATCCACAAGGGCAGTTGAGGCACGCGAGGTACGCACCGTAGCGAACTCCCGATGCGTAACTTCAATGGTCTTGTGCATCTTTTCTTCGGCCTGGTGAAGGGTATCTTTTACTGTTACTGTCGCCATTGTATCCTCCGTTATTTAGGATTGAACCTTACTTCACGACGGTCCCAATTTTCTCCCCGGAAACCACGCGTTTGATATTACCTCTTTTATTGAGGTTGAAGACAATAATAGGAAGCCGGTTTTCCATACATAGGCTTATGGCAGTTGCATCCATGACTTTGAGGCCTAATTTTAAGACATCGATATATTCCAGGGAGTCGAATTTCTTGGCAGCTTTATCTTTTAGAGGATCGGCACTGTAAACACCGTCTACTTTGGTGGCTTTGATGATCACCTCGGCATCAATCTCAATTGCCCGCAGTGCCGCGGTGGTATCCGTAGTAAAATAAGGATTGCCGGTACCCGCGGCAAGAATCACAACTCTGCCCTTTTCCAGGTGCCGGATTGCCCTTCGCCGGATATAGGGCTCGGCTAATTCCTGCATATTAATAGCGGTCTGAAGCCGGGTAAAAACTCCTCTTTTCTCCAGGGCATCCTGAAGGGCAAGGCCGTTGATGACCGTGGCCAGCATCCCCATATAATCAGCAGTTGAGCGGTCCATGCCTTCTGAGGCCACCGACACTCCCCGGAAGATATTGCCTCCTCCGATTACGATGGCAACCTCAACGCCCATCGCATGCACTTCTTTTATCTGTTCGGCAATGGAAGAGGCAACCTTAGGGTCAATGCCATAACCCAGTTCTCCCTGCAGGGCTTCGCCGCTGAGCTTGAGTACTATCCTCTTATATTTCGGCTTCTTATCTTTTGCCATAAACTACAACCCATAAACTATCCACTAATGCTACTCGCCTAACTGATACCTCACAAACCGCCTGATCTGGATATTCTCACCAAATTGGGCAATGACAGAATTAAGATAATCTTTTATAGCCAGTTTTTCATCCCGGATAAAGGGCTGTTCTAATAAACAGCTCGCCTGGTTAAACTGAACCAGATGCGTCTCCCAGGTTTTATCAAAATTCGCTCCTGATTTAATACCTAAGGTTTCCTTCAGTGCTTGTTTCTCTTTCTCCAGAACTTCCTTAGAAACATCCTCGGTTTTCAGATAGAGAGGGTTCGTTGCGGCTATCTGCATGGCGATATCGCGGCATAATTTCTTGAATAATTCATTTCTGGCTACAAAATCGGTTTCGCAATTTATTTCCACCAAGACCCCGATTTTCCCGCCCAGGTGGACATAGGCCTCAACCTGTCCCTCTTTAGCCTGGCGCGAGGCTTTCTTTAAAGCAATCTCCAGCCCTTTTTCTTTGAGTATCTGCACTGCCTTACTAAAATCTCCTTTTGAATCAACTAATGCCCGCCGGCATTCCATAACTCCCGCACCGGTTTTTTCTCGCAAGTCTTTAATCAAATCTATATCCATGAAAAACTACCTCCTTCATTCTATTATACCTATGCGCCACCCGTAGCAGGACGGCGGCGGGGAATTTTAGCTGTTTTCTTGGCGGCCGCTTCTACTCCTTTCACTTCTTCAAATTCTCCCGGGATAACCACAACGGTCTCTTGTTTGCTTTCCTCAGTTTCCGGGGAACGGACAAGCAGAGCAATCTCGGAAAATTTTTTCCTGCCTTCAATCACCGCATCCGTAATCTTAGCGGTAATAAATCTGATGGAGCGAATTGCATCATCATTTCCCGGGATAGTATAGCTGATTAATGTCGGGTCGCAATTGGTATCAATAAGCCCTGCTATCGGGATAGAAAGACGGTTTGCTTCTTTGACTACATTATCTTCTATCTTCGAGTCAATGACATATACGGCCTGAGGCAGTTTTACCATATCCAAGATTCCTCCCAGATGGCGTTCTAACCTGGCCATCTCCCTGCCCAACCGGGAAGTCTCTTTCTTGGAGAGTTTACCAAAGATACCCTCTTCCTTCATCTTTTTCAGTTCTTTAAGCCGCTTTATACTCTTTTTTATGGTTTCGAAATTGGTTAATGTCCCTCCCAGCCAGCGGGTATTGACATAGGGGCTGCCGCAACGCTTTGCCTCCTGACCTATGATATCCTGGGCTTGCTTCTTCGTACCCACAAATAGTATCTCTCCCCCTTGAGAGGCAACTTTCTCCAGGAATTGACAGGCGCTGGTTAAACAATCGGCTGTTTTTTCCAGATCAATGATATATATACCGTTGCGTTCTCCAAAAATATACTGCTTCATGCGGGGATTCCAACGCTTCTTCTGATGTCCGAAATGCACCCCCGCTTCCAGTAATTCTTTAATCAGTCCAATGGTTGCCACTTTGTTTTCCTCCTTTAATGAGCCCCGCAGGCTTATGTTTATACATTCGCGGCACAAATCCGCACCCTTCAGGGTACGGATGGAGCCTGGCCGCTCAGTATTCCCTCGCTGGCGCTCGGGATTTTCGGCGAGGATACTGAGGCGAAGCCGAAGTACAATTTCAAGCAAACTCCGGTCTTCAGACCGGAGAAATTGATTCTATAAGCCTGGGCTTCATTTTAGTTGCGCTTGTTCTAAAATTAGTAACTTAGTAATATAACACAAAGTACTGTTCTATAGCAATTATTTTCTTAACCTCTTTTTTAAACCTCAGCTTTACTATGCTGCATCTCATAGAGCTTTTTGTAAAGCAACTCGTTCTTTATCAACTCTTCGTGCGTACCCAGTTCTACAATTTCTCCCTCCTGTAGCACGATAATCTTAGTTGCATTTCTTATCGTGGAAAGCCGATGAGCAATGAGTAAAACGGTACGATTCTGCATCAGCCGCTCCAGGGCCTCCTGGACAATTCTCTCTGAGGCGGTATCAAGCTGGGAGGTGGCTTCATCCAGGATAAGTATCGCAGGATTCTTTAAAACCGCCCGGGCTATAGCTAACCTCTGCCTTTCTCCGCCGGAAAGCCTTGCCCCGTGCTCTCCGATCACCGTATCATAGCCCTGGGCCAACCGTATTATAAACTCATGGGCATTGGCTGTTTTTGCCGCCGAGACTACTTCATCGAAGCTTGCCTGCGGTCGTCCGTAGGCAATATTCATCCTGACGGTATCGTTAAAAAGAATTGTTTCCTGAGTAACTATACCAATGTTTGCCCGCAGGGATTTTATACTCAGATCCCCTATATTTATACCATCCATCAGAACCCTGCCTTCATTGGGATCATAAAACCTGGGTATGAGATTGACCAGGGTAGTCTTGCCTGAGCCCGTCGGTCCTACGACAGCAATGAGGTCTCCCTTTTTAATCTTGAGATTGATGTCTTTTAAGATCGCTCGTTCTTCGTAGCGAAAGTCCACTCCTTCAAAAACGATTTCCCGCTCAAAAGACTCTAAAATCCGGGGGCTGCTGATTTCCACCACCGATGGAATAGTATCCAACACATCAAACACCCTGGAAACCGCAGCCAAGGCCTGTTGATTTATAGCGTAGACCTTGCCCAGGCGCTTGAACGGTTTGAGCAAAGAAAGCAAAGAACCCAGGAATAAAATAAAGACACCAAAAGAAATCACTCCTTTGATAACCTCCATTCCTCCCAGAAACAGGACAAATACGCCCGCACAAGCGCCAAAGAATTCCGTAATCGGGCCCAGAGCCAATTGCTTTCTGACCGAATCGAGCATGAGATGGTAGAAATCGCGATTGTGCTGTTTGAACTTTTTTATTTCGTAATCCTCCATAGAAAAGGCCTTGACAATCCTTACCCCAGATATGGATTCATGGAGGGTCGTATTAATATCGGCCATCTTCTCCTGCGAACGCTTGCTCACCTTACGCAGAAGCTTTCCTATGCGCACTGCCGGCAAACCAATGAGGGGGAGCAAGACCAGGGAAGTCAGGGCAAGTTTGGCATGGACAAAAAAGATAATAATAGTAAACAATATCAACTGTAAGGAATAAAAAATCGTATCCGCCAATGCCTCCGAGATCGCCGTCTGAATCCAGACTACATCGTAGGTAACCCGGGAAATCAAAGTCCCGGTTTTGGCCCGGTTATAAAAATCCAGAGAGAGGCTTTGCAATTTCTCATAAAGAGAATTTCTTATATCCCGGATTACCCGCTGGCTGATATCATTCATAAGAAAGCCCTGGATAAAAGTAGCTATTCCCTTAAGGGTAAAAAGAACAATAATAAATATCCCGGCAAAATTCAGTAGCGTCGATGAAGAAGTTTTATTGAAGGTATCTACTAAATTTCCGATAAATTGCGGCAGGTGGCTGTTAGGCAGAACAATCTTTTTTGCCGATAGAATATTATCGGCCAAAGGAACAAGCATCCCCAAGGATATGCCGTCGAAAAGCGTGGAAATAACCATGGTCAGGATAGCCATAGCCAGGATAAACCCGTAAGGCCGGACAAATTTGAGAAGTCTTAGATATAGTTTCATAGTGTAATATTATAACATATTATTATAGGATTTACCATCAGACCTGAAAAATCCCTCTCAAACTCGGAGGGAACGCACCAAAATCGGACCCTATAGCCTAATCCCGTCAACAGGAGTCTGGCAAAATTTACATCGGGAGTCGATTATGTTGTACTCTAACACCTGAAAGCCGTAGCGTTTAATCAACGTCTCCTTACAATTATAGCAGTAAGTGTTTTCCCCCGCATCGCCGGTAATATTTCCGGTATAGACATAACGCAGACCGGCCTTCAGGCCTATTTCTCTTGCCCTTTCTAATTTCTCTACCGGTGTGGGAGAAACATTTTCCATTTTATACTGCGGATAAAAACGGCTGACATGCCAGGGAGTTTCCTTACCCAGGCTTAGGATAAATTCGGCGCATTTCTTTAATTCCTCCTCGGAATCATTCAAACCGGGAACCACCAGGGTAGTAACCTCAACCCAGATATCCAGTTTTTTCATTATCCTTAACGACTCGAGTACCGGCTCAAGTCTTGCCCCACAGATTTTCTTATAGAATCCATCATTAAACGACTTGAGGTCCACATTGGCAGCATCCAGATATCCCTTTAAACATTCAAGCATCTCGGCTGTCATATATCCGTTAGTAACAAAATTGTTGCGCAGTCCTTCTCGCTTCGCCAGTTTCATTACCTCCAAGGCATACTCGAAAGAAATCGTCGGCTCCGTATAGGTGTAGGAAATACTGCGGCAGCCGTATTTTAAAGCGGAATTTACCACATCTTGCGCCGGAGTCTCTTCTCCGATAATCCCGTCATGGTCGCTGACTGCCTGGGATATTGCGTAGTTTTGGCAGAAATCGCAACGGAAATTGCAACCTACGGTAGCTATAGAATAAGAAACTGAGCCGGGTAGAAAATGGAAGAAAGGTTTCTTCTCAATGGGGTCAACATGCTGGGAAACTAACTTCTTATAGACCAGACTGTATAATAGCCCTGCCTTATTTTCTCTTACCCCGCAGACGCCTCTTTTCCCTGCTAATATCAAACAGCGATGTGCACACAAGAAGCATTTTACTTTTTTCGCCGCCAGCTTCTCATAGAGCAGGGCCTCTTTCATTTCTTCTTTAAAGCCTCATCCAATAATTTCTTGAATTGAGACTTCGGCTGGGCACCTACAGACTGGCTGATGATTTTACCGTCGCGGAAGATTAAGATTGTGGGTATGGACATTATTGTGTATCTTGAAGCAATGTCCGGTGAATCGTCGACGTTAACCTTGGAAAATTTTACCTTATCTTTATATTCTTCTGCCAAGGCCTCAATGGCGGGGGCAACCGACTTGCAGGGCCCGCACCAAGCGGCCCAGAAATCGACTAAAACAGGAAGCGCAGATTTTATTACCTCTTCTTCGAAATTTCTTACGGTTACATCCTTAACCATGTTTAATCCTCCTTCAATAAGCAGATGATACTTGACATTTACGATGTCAAGTATCATAGCCCGTTTTATTACGTGTTGAAGCGTCTGCGAATTGAACCCCCCACACCAATTGCAACATAATCCAAGTTAAATACGCAATTGGTGTGGGGGGCAAATTCAGACTTATAACTTACGTTCGCCTACGCTCCGTAAGTTATGTCTTCATTTGACCTTCGATGTATTTTTCCGCGGATACCGCTGCCTGGGCTCCTTCGGCACAGGCAGTAACTACCTGCTTAAGAGTATTCTTGCGCACGTCACCGCCGGCAAATATTCCTTTTACGGAAGTCTCCAAGACATCATCGGTAACAATAAATCCGTTAGCATCCAAATCAATGAAACCAGACAGAAACTCAGTCTGGGGTTTTATGCCTACAAAAATAAAGACACCGTCTGTCTGGATATATTCGTCTTTTTCTGTCTTTACATTTTTAATTTTTACCCCCTCAACCTTCAGTTTGCCCGCTATCCGGGTAACAACTGAGTTCCATTTCACTTCCACATTGGATAGAGAAAAGATTTTTTCCTGGAGAACTTTTGTCCCCCGGAATTTATCCCGGCGATGCATCAGGGCAATCTTTCTGGCAAACCGGCTTAAAAAAATCGTTTCCTGAAGAGCACTATCTCCTCCTCCTACTACCACGATATTCTTTCCCTGGAAAAGGGGGCCATCGCAGGTCCCGCAATAAGAAACGCCTCGGCCTAAAAACTCCTCCTCGCCCTCTATCCCCAGTTCCTTATATCGGGCTCCGGTAGCAATAACCACGGCGGCACTCTTATATACCTTTTCCTCTGCAGTAGTGATGATTTTCTCATTAGATTTCAAAGCAATCCCCATTACCTCTTCTTCGATAAATTCTGCGCCGAATCTCTGGGCCTGCTTCTTAATAATCTCGGCCAGGGCTTGAGAATTAACCGGTTGGGCAAAACCCGGATAATTCTCTATCTGCTCCGTAAGAAGCAATTGCCCTCCCGAAATAGCCTTCTCTAAAACCAAAGTTTTCAACTTCGCTCTTCCCGCATAAATGGCACAGGAAAGCCCGGCAGGGCCTGCTCCGATAATGATCAAATCGTATAATTCGTCTCTAAATTCTTTCATTCTATCATCTCTATTTGTGCGGGATGGCTAACCACAATCTCTGGCCCGAAATAATTTTTGATTTTACCATAGACCTTTACTTTTTTGCCAGCATAATATTTTCGGGGCTCAATGCCCCGGGCTAAGAAATATTTAAGGTCTTTTTTAAAGATGGCCACTTTAAAATCGTCTTTTTTCCCCTGGCCAAAATAGAGGACGATCACCTTCTCTTTCTCTAGAATCTTTACTACTCTACCTTCCACTTCTGCCAATTCCCCGATATGCTCCTTAGCTCCTTTACCGGGTAGCGGCCCCTGAGCATAAATCTTCCATATACCCTTTTGTTCAAGTCGCGCCTTCTTCTGAAGTTCAACAAATCTATCCACATACTTAACATTGGGCGGATAGGTATATAAAAAGGCAAGCCCCTCTTCAAGTAATTTGGCATTAACAAAAACATCCCCAACAAAGACATAACACAACAACCTGTCGTATTTATCTTTTTTCTCTACATCGTATTCTAATCTGACGTGCTTAGACTCAACTAACTTCCGGTTTAGAGCAGATGCCTCTTCAGCAAAAGGCTGAGGTTCATAAATCCAGTCTTTGCCCTCCTTCTTCCTCACTTCCGGAGTGTCGATGCCGAGATATCTTACCGTATGTCCATCTTTTAATACTATGGTATCGCCGTCGATTACTTTTTCAACCCAGGCCTCCTTGGTAAGCATCATGTCCCGCAGGAAGAAATTAAATGCCACGAGGGCTGCTACGCCAAGCGATATATATTGTCGCCCGATTTTTTTCATGTTTTTGACAATTCTTCAATCCTCCGGGAAAAATATCCTCCGGTTAAGGCATTTAATCCTGCGGTTAATTCTTCCAGGCGTAGACGTTTCTCCAAGCGCTCCTTTAAGTCATCAGATGGCTCAAGGAGTAGCTCTAATTTTAATCTTCGACGCTGAAAGTATAAACGATTAACTTCATCCAGAACATCGTCGCGCAGTTGGACCATAAGGCGGGAACGCACATCAATGGAGGTCTGGTCAGTCGACCAGATAAGGTCAGCCAGGTTCCACTTTAGACTCATTCCCCAATCCCGCGGACCAACCTGAACCCGGTCATATGTGGCTCCCAGAGCAGTGGTCACCGTCTTATCGTAATCAAGATCAAACTCCGGCACAAAGGCTTTAATCCGCGCCTGAGCCCTCCAGTGTTTAATTTTATCCGGGTGCACCTCGGCATACCTAACGGCTGCCTCCTGGACCTCCCGTATGGTAGGTTCATCACGGAAATAAAATTCATATTCCTGTAAGTAGCTGTCTTCTTGAGAAATATTTTCTTTAACCATCTCTGCGGTCTTAAACAGCCCTTTATCGGCTACCGCCCAGATTCCTGCCTCATTACCGATAGCCACCATGCGTACATTGCGTGTCGGGATATCCCGATATAACTCCTGGGCCTGGGACTTATTCAGGGTAATCTTAAAAACACCCTTATTAGTCGCCAGGCATAAGACGTCGGGTTTGTCTACACAAATAATATGTCTGATCTCAACTTCGCCTAAATTAGAAAATAGCTTTCTCTCCCAGTTTCTGCCGGAATCCTGTGAAATAAAGAGGCCCCTTGTAGTCCCCAGATAAACTATCCGGGGATTATGACGATTGACCAACAAAGAAAGAGGAATAATCTGGCTTGCCTCCTTTTCTTCAGAGGACTCTTCTTCATCGCCGGCCGTTTCTTCTTTTTTCTGGGTGATGAAGATGCGTTCCCAGGTCTCGCCTTTATCAGATGACTTATAAACACCGGAGTCAGAAGCCGCATAAATTAGATTTGGCAGGGCCGGATGAGAATTTATGTAGCTGACTGCACTATCCTGCGGAATTCCTGGAAGGCGTGTCCAGGTTAAGCCGGAATCGAGGCTTCTGAATATGCCGTTTTGAGTCCCAATGTAGAGCGTATCGGCTATCTTTATAACACACCGGATTACCTTTTGAGTTTCGCTATTTCCCCGAAATATCTTTTCAATTGTCTCAATGCTGCCGCTTGATTTAAACAAACCGTTACTCGTTGCAAAATATACGATATTTGCATCTATGGGGTCAAAGAGGATGAAGTTAACCTTTTGCTGTTCGCCCTTGACGGTATAGAGATAATGCCAGTCTTTGCCACCATTGAGGGTTTTAAAAATCGATTTATCCGAGCCTATATAAATAATATTTTCTTTACCGGGACTAACGGCAATAGAATATAAATCCTTATCTAAATTCTGGGTTACATCCTTCCATACCTCGTCTGAATAACCATGCTCGTAACTAAAGAAAATAAAGAATAGGGCCAGAATTATTCTTTCCATCCTGCCTCCTTATCTTGGCTAGGATAAATCTTCTTTTTCCAAAGGCCGTTTTTATAAAGGTAGTATTCCTGAAGAATTTAATAACTACTGCCGGCTCAAATAAGAAAAGATAAATCCAGACAGAAAAGTCATAGAGGAAAATAAAGAAGAAATCTCGCCAGAAGCTTGAGAAAGAATCATTTTTAATTATCGTAGCATATCGGTTTCTCAGAAGCAACAATTTATGCTCCGGTAAGAGATAGAAAAAATCAAATTCCCCCAATATGCTGACTTTGGGCCGGGTTAACTTTACCGAACCGCCTCTCGCGTGAAAACAGATTGCCTTAGGCGCATAAACGGCTCGCCAGCCAAAGAGGTTTGCCCGCCAGTTTAAATCCAGGTCTTCATAGAATAATCCGTAGTCGTTATCAAAATATTCTCCGTCTTTCAGTTTTATTTCCTCCAACATCTCTCTTCGATATAACGGACATACTCCGCCTGCTCCAAAAATAAACCCAGGTTTTTCAAACTGACCATAGTCCTTTTGCTTGTGCCCACGTTCCAAGGGCTTACGGGAAGGTGCCTGGCACTGTCCGGCAGTGTCTATATACTTTCCGCTCATGGATAAAACTTTACCTGAGACAATACCGATTTTTGCATCGATACTCATCGCTGTAAGGGCCTCTTGCAGAAAACTCCGCTCTAAAACCGCATCGTTATTTAGACAGAGGACGAACTCGCCTTTTGAATGAAAAATTCCCTGATTCTGTGCAGGAGAATATAGGAAATTAGTTCTATTGGCAATAAGTTTTACCTGGGGGAAGGAATTTTTGATTAATTCTACCGAACCGTCATCGGAGGCATTATCTACGACGATAATCTCTAAATTTTGGTAGGTCTGTTTTTGCAAGGAATCGAGGCAGGATTTGAGCAGTCTCTTCCTGTTCCAATTCACGACGATAATTGAGATTAGGCCTTTCTCGCACATAACATTGACATAACTTTTCATATATGATAGCATTC
>Ga0105164_10002492_pt1 | contig 11376 bp, 12 predicted proteins | sample VDWuncwatermetaG_FD_89674 | JGI IMG/M metagenome (GOLD analysis project Ga0105164, IMG submission 89674) | Wastewater microbial communities from Netherlands to study Microbial Dark Matter (Phase II) - VDW unchlorinated drinking water | ecosystem: Environmental > Aquatic > Freshwater > Drinking...
ATTGCTTCCCCTTGGAACAAACGATATAGCGATAGCAGGAATTATCATGAACGCTATGAAATAACTGAAACTGTTTTAACGGGAGCAAAAAGCCCCGCCATTCATGGCGGGGAATATTTACTGATTTTTAAAAGACCTCATACACTTAAAATAAGCCAATAAAAGATAGTAAATTATAAATGTCCGGACAAATAGAGGTGGACAAATCTATCTCCTAATCCCTCAAATAGTTACGCAATTTTGAGCCAAAAATGACCGGACAAAACGGACACATTTTTGAGCCTTTTTGTCCGTCACTAGACCAGTAATTCGCCTCTCTATGGCAGATAATTCTTGCGCTAATCTAATAGGGTAAGGGCTATATAATTGATAGCTAGGAAATGTTACGAGGTTTCCCCTCGGCTCATACGAGAGGAACCGTAAGCGATACTGATCGATCCTCGATTATCTTGCTAAAAAGACATAGCCTTTATTCTATTAGCTAATTTCTTTTGTTTTTTATGGCTTTTTAATAAGTATGGTCTTAAGAGGCGCTCGGTAATCAATTGCTTTGTTAGAGGATCACCTAATTGCTTAATTGTTTTAATAAGTGAAGCGTTTAGTTTCAAAAGCCGTAAGTATTGCCACACCCTAACCCGGGAAATATTAAGTTTTCTACCGATATCGCTTTTAGACTTGGCTCTGCCGGTTTTGAGCATTTGTGCGTATTCCTTGGCTACACAGATAGGGTTCCGGTAGGTACGGGGTGGTTTTGAAGTTTTAGTGGCTTCTCTTCAAACTGGAAGGTAATGGAAAAGACTCTTTCTGTTAGCCAGTGCGGGGAGGTTCTTATTTTTCTTCCATCTAATTTCCTAGTTCCTCCTTGACACCTATTTATTTTATGGTATATTTTATGTAGACACAAATGAGACTACATAAGGAGGTAGAAAATGACTCTCGCAACAATTCTATTAAAGGCGCCACATATAGGCGTAAGACAATTTAAAGCCCGTCTATCTAAATTCTTAAAAAGCGGTAACCCTCTTATTATTACTGAACGAGGGGTTCCTGTTGAAGTGGTTATTCCTTACGCGGAAGCTATTGAAATGGTCGATCTAATTGATGAAGCCACGGATTTAGAGACATTAAAAGCCGTAGAAGAAGGCCGAGAGGCAATTAAAGCGAAAAGAAAAGGCATATCAGTGCCACGTTTATTCTCAAAAGTCCGAAAGCGCACATAAATGAAATACTGCCTTTTATTTCCGACACGTTCCCTTGAAGACAAATTCCATAAAGTACTAGTAAAACTTCCTCGAAAAGTTCAAGATGCAATTATGGATGCTACCGCTAGTCTTGCAGAAAATCCTTACCCAGAGGGCAAGAATATTTTTAAAAAACTCACCCCGCCGCTTAAATTAATGCAATATACTGCACAATATCGTCTTCGAGTCGGCGATTATCGTGTTTTGTATGATCTAGATGAAACAAAGAAGATAGTTTGGGTATTTGTCCTAAGGAAAAGAGGGGAAGATACATATAAATGATTCCTTCGCTTTGCATGCTAAGAGTTATGGAAAACTGCTCTGACAGGTTTGGTTTAAAATCATGCTAAAAGAGAACAAGTTCGTTCTTTTACCCAGACAATGACCCCTAAGGCATTTCTTGAGATAATCAAATAGGCGTCGTATAAGTTACATCTTACGAGAAGCAATAATCTTTAAAATTTTTCCCTGTTTTTGGGAAGTTTTTGTCCAATAGGCTCTTAACCGCCGTTCCGTGATTATCTGTTTGGTTAGCGGATCGCCTAACTGCTCAACGGCCCTAATAACAGAAGCACGCAGACTTAAAAGTCTTATATATTGGCATATTCGGACTCGGGAGATGCCAGTTTTGCGAGCAAGGTCGCTTTCGTTCTTGGCTCTGCCGGTTTTGATCATCCAAGAGTATTCCTTGGTTATAAAGATGGGGTTGCGGTAGGTGCATTTAGGCTTTAGGGGAGAGGCTGGCTTCGGTTCGAACTGGAAGGTGATGGAGAAGACTCTTTCTGTTAGCCAGTGCGGGGAGGGGCAAAACCAATACAACAACTAACAACATATGCCTTGGCTCTTGCAGTAAGGACAAAAATCCCTGTAACAAGACTTTAAATGTGCTTGGTTTGATGAGAGAGATTATTATAAATTCTTCCCCTTAAAAGCTGTATATGAAAAGAAAAGTTAAAATAAGGTGCAAATATCATCTTTTTCTTTATATTGCTTTATGAGTAACTCGGCACGGTTTACCTCCAGCATTCTGGCAAGCCTTTCAATAGTGGTTAATCGTACATCTCATTATTAATTTATACTCTTCTCTATTCCTTTTCCCTGTTTTTGGCTGTTTTAACTGTAGCCTGAATTTTTCCTCTCCCCCCGTATGCGGTAGCCTTCGTCAAGGTTGTCCTCAAGAATACCCGAAGGCTTACCGCAAGCTGGCTAACTTAAAGCGGTTAGGACTATCTTTTTTCCTTTAGTTAATTTCACTAACATGTTACATAAAAAATCTTGACGAAAGATTTTTTAAATGTAGAATCTTTATATGTTTTCCTTCTCATCTATAAGAAAGAGCATTTCTTATAACTCTTCAGTAGTAGGACTGCTGTGTCTTTTATTTTTAATTTTCGCATCCCTCGGTAGTTTCTTGCATAATCATAGCGATGATCCTCTTCATTCAAAGCCTCATGATACCTGTCCTGCTTCGGTTTGGCACCACACACCTTTTACTATTGGCACCACAGTTATTTCAAACCTTGTTATTCGTTTCGTCCTAGAAAGGATTTTTTGTTTCTATTCCCCGCTTATTTCGCAAGAGTATTTCTTCATAGGATTATCCCGCGCTCCACCCGCTTCACTCTAATCATTTTCTCTATTATCGCTAATTAATAATTTTCAAAATTCAATTCAGGAGGTCCTATGAGAATTGTCTTTATTATCATTTTATTCAGCTATTTTCTGATTATCAATACGGCATTTGCCGATGAAATAACCGAGCTTAAAGAGCAGGTAAAAGCATTAACCCAAACAGTTCAAGACTTACAAAGCACTGTTGAGCAGCAGCAAAAAGAGATTGCTTCTTTAAAGGAATCGCAAAACGCAAAACCGCCAATTGCCACTGTTCAGTCGGTTACCCAAACTCAAGGCTCCCGGCCTTTATTAGGTGGTAAGTTTACTCCCGAAATAGGAGTAGTTGCAGATACGGTCTTAAGAATAGGCAGCCCTCACGATGATACCAACGGTTCAAATCGACTGAGTTTAAGAGAGCTGGAGCTTGTTTTAGGCAGTAATGTTGATCCTTATTCGCGATTGGATGCTGTGATTTCTTTCGATGATGAGAAGAATGTATCAGTGGAAGAAGCATATCTTAGTCGTTTCGGGTTGCCGTTTAATGCAACAGGCAGAATAGGCGTAGTTAAGCCCAGAATCGGGAAAGACTTGGCTCTCCATCGGGATATTCTTGATACAATTGATGAGCCGCTCGTTATCCAGCGCTACTTTGGAGATGATGGAATGAGTAAGCCCGGAGTGGATTTTACCAAGCTGATCGATATTCCGTCTCCTTTTGTGCATCAGCTCACCTTTGGTGTTCTTGAAGGAGGAACCGGCGATGGAGGAACAGCTTTTGGTTCATTAAAAAGACTCCCTACCATTTATGCGCACCTTAAGAATTACAGAGACATTAACGACATGACCAGCTTTGAGATAGGAAATACCGTTGCCTCAGGCTCAAATAAAGGCGACAAAGAATTTAAGTCTGATATTTTAGGGCTTGATACAACATTAATCCACCATTTTAGCCCTAACCAGGATATCAAATTCCAAAGTGAGCTTTTTTACCTTAATCGCAGGAAAGCCCTGGTTGAAACGAAGGATAATTTTTGGGGCGGTTATGGGTTGCTCGACTTTCGCCTGAATTCACTGTGGTCTACCGGTTTTCAATTTGACTATGTAGACTTGATTAATAATCTTTCGACAAACCCTAAAGATAAAGAGCTAGGGTATATGGGGTATTTGACTTTCTACCAGAGCGAGTTTGCCAGATGGAGGATGCAATTTAGCCACACCGACCTTGCAACAGGAAAGGCAGATGATAAGGTAATGTTACAGGGAACATTTGCCATAGGTGATCATAAACACAAGCTTCAATAAATTCTTAAGGAGGATACAATGTTAACCAGATTAAAAAGCATATCTTTTCTTCTCTTGTTTTGTTTTGGATTGTTTTTTAGCCAGAAGTTACTCTTTGCTTCAGAGGGGACGTTAAAGATAGTGGCAACCCAAACCCTTTTTGCTGATATTGTAAAACAAATTGGTAAAGATAAGGTTGAAGTAAAATACATTGCCCAGCCTAAATTCAACGTCCATTTTATCCAGCCTAAGCCAAGCGACGTTAGGAATGTGGTAAGAGCAGATTTATATGTTAACGCGGGGCTTGATCTTGAAGCCTGGTCAGGACCGCTTTTAGAAGCCGCAGGCAGACCGGAGCTTTTTAGCGGTGCTGAAAGGAATCTGGATCTTTCCAAAGGAATCACCATCCTTAATGTGCCAACTCAACCTATATCCCGGTCACAAGGCGATATACATATGTTTGGCAATCCGCATTACAACATGAATCCGGAAAATGCCAAGATTATGGCAGAGAATATCCTTGAGAAGCTCAAAGAAATTGATCCTAAAAATGCTTCTTTTTATGAGAATAATGCAAGAGTCTTTATTTCCCACCTTGATGAGAAGACTTCTGAGTGGAGAAAGCTCTGCGCTGACTTTAAAGGCCAAGAGATTATCTCATACCACGAAGATATTGCATATTTTGCCGATTTTCTAGGCCTTAAGGCAGAGCAGTTTATTGAGCCCAAGCCCGGCATACCGCCAACACCTAAACATCTGGAGTTTCTCGAAGAATATGTAAAGGCTAACCACATCAAAGCCATTGTTATGCCTACATATTATCCTAAGGATGCTGCCGAAAAATTAGCTCAACGCGTGGGAGCAAAGGTTGTAACCATCTGCCAGAATGTCGGTGAAATACCAGGCACGGATGATACATTTAGCTTCTTTGACTATAATTTTAAACAGATCAGTGAAGCGTTAAAATAATGAGTAGGTTAATGCCTGCCTGTCGGCAGGCCGGGAGGTGTTACTATGGTAGGTTTTTTGCATATAATGACTTTACCGTTTCTTGCGTGTATTATTCTCACCGGAATGCATGCGTATCTGGGTTTGCATGTTTTGGAGCGCCAAGTAATCTTTGTTGATTTGTCTCTTGCCCAAATTGCGGCATTAGGGGCAAGCATAGCCTTGTTTTTTGGCTGCAGTATGGAGAGCGTAAATTCTTATTGGCTTTCCTTAGGTTTTACAATTATTGGTGCAGGGATTTTTGCTATGACGCGTTTTAGGAAACAACGCATACCTCAAGAAGCAATAATCGGGATTGTATATGTTGTATCAGCTGCCCTACTTGTAATGATTCTTAGCCGTTCAGGTGAAGGGGATGAGCATATTAAACAAGCACTAGCAGGAAACTTGCTGCTTGTAAGTGCGCTTGAAACCGTAAAAGTATTTTTAATTTATTCGGCCATTGGTTTACTTCATTTCATTTTCAGGAAGCCGCTCTTATTAATTTCACGAAATCCAGAAGAAGCTTTTAAGAAAAGGATAAATGTCAGATTCTGGGATTTTTTGTTTTACGTATCCTTTGGGTTCGTTGTTTCAAGCTCAGTGAGAATAGTAGGGGTCTTGCTTGTTTTCGCATTTCTGGTCGTGCCCTCTTCCTGCGCCATGCTTTTTTCAACAAGCATTAAAAACAGATTAATAATAGGCTGGGCTATTGGGGTCTTGGCGAGTATTCTCGGTATGGCCGTATCTTATTTTTGTGATTTTCCTACAGCAGCGAGCGTGGTGTGTATTTTTGGGTTGCTTCTTGCCTTATCGGCATTAATAAAGGTCTTTTATCGAAGATAGATTGCAATAACATAGAAAATGTGGAGAGCTTATAGCAACGTTGTGCGAAAATACTCCAAGATTACTTTATCTGAAGAGAGGCGCTTGATTCTAGAAGCTCAAAAGGGCTCAAAGAAGAGTAAGGATGAACTTGTCCTTCGCCACGTTAGCTTTTTAATCTTTAGAATCCATAAAGTGGCATTTCCTGATTTAATCAAGCGATTTGGAGAAGATCTGCTTGGAGAAGCAATGCTGATTACCTATAAGAAGATTGACAGCTATAATCTTGATTACCGCGATAGCCAAGGAAATCCTAATCCTGTTAAATTTGTCTCTTATATCTGGAAACGAATTGATGGATTTATAATTGATTCCTTAAAGAAAGAACTGAGCCTGCTTAAGACACATAGGGAGTATTACCAAAATACGGCTAATGAAGATAATCATGGTCTTGAGCCAATAGATATTTAAGAGTATAATTAACCTAATATTTACACAGGCAGGGTAAAATAAAAAACTATGTTTAAAAAATTATTATTTCTTTCGCTATTTTCCGTTACCACAATAGCATTGGTATATTCTGTTTCCTTTGCACAAAATAAACAGCCCATTGCTGAACTCGAGCCTTTCAAAAAAGATGACCGCGTTCTTATATGCTCCCCTCATCCCGATGATGAGACTATCTGTTGCGCCGGGGTAATCCAGCAAGCACTTGCGGCAGGGGCAAAAGTAAAGATAGTCTATTTGACCAACGGCGACGCCAACGAATTAGCCTTCATAGTTTATGAAAAGAGGTTAACCTTTAAGAAAAAAGAATTTCTGCACATGGGTCAGGTGCGTATGCAGGAAGCAATAGCCGCAACAAAAGTTCTTGGTTTAAAGGAATCTGATCTGATATTTTTGGGCTACCCAGACCTTAGTACATTCAAGATATTCAGTCAATACTGGCAAAAAGACAAGCCACGCATCGGCGTATTTACCAAAGCTACAAACGTGCCGTATAAACAGAATTTTTCATTCGGCGCACCCTACATAGGAGAAAGCATCCTAGCAGATTTAGAAAAGATACTCCTTAACTATAAGCCTAATAAAATTTTTGTTTCGCATCCGGAAGATGTTAATAGAGACCACAAGGCCTTTTATCTATTTTTACAGGTTGCCCTTCTGGATTTGAAAAAAGATATAAAACCTCCAAAAGTGTATCCTTATCTTACCCATTGCGTAGGATGGCCGTTGCCACATCACTACCATCCGGAATTAAACCTAAAGCCCCCTGAAAAATTCTCTGGTACAGAGATTAATTGGCAAGAATTGGAATTATCTTCCAAAGAAGTGGACAAAAAATACCATGCCCTCCTAGCTCATAAGAGCCAGACAGAATCGAGCGCCTTTTATCTATCAGCCTTTGTGCGTAAAAATGAGCTATTCAGTGATTATCCGGAGATAGAATTAGAAAGACAAGCTTTTCAGAAAGGAAAAGAAACTTCATTCTCTGGTTTATCCAAGATGGTTGAATCATCCGAGAATGAAGAACGGGAAAGTTTAAATACTTATCCTGAGGACCAAGGAACGGCTGGTTACGCTGTAGCGGATGATTCATTATTTATACGAGTACAAAAAACAAAGAAGCTTGGTAGTACATTTGGTGCACAGATTTATCTTTTTGGCTATAGCGAGAAAATGCCTTTTGCGCAAATGCCTAAAATACGCATAATCACCACGCATAAAGAATTCATAGTCTTTGACAAAAGGACAAAAATTAATCCTAGTGGCGTGTCATTGGATTTTGGCTCTAACGTATGGATTCTTAGGGTTCCGTTGAAGATGCTGGGGTATCCGCAATTTATCCTCACTTTCATGAAAACATACGGAGTAACTCTGCCGGAGGAGTCTATAGGCTTTCGCAGGTTAAGGATAAAGCAGCGAGAAATAGGTTCCCTTTTCTTCTAAGTCTGGATAAAAAATCATGAAAATTATTAAAAAAATTGCCATAGCTCTTTTGTTGATAGGGGTCAGTATATCTTGTTTCTATTTCTTATGGCTTTCACCAAGATACACAGTTCCTATCCTTGCCTATCACGATTTTAATCATAGGGGCGGCATAGCTATCACTCCAGAAAATTTTGAAAGACAGATGCATTATCTTAAAGAAAATGGATATAATGCTATTTCTTTGGATAAGCTGGTTGAAGGTATCAGAAAAAGAGAAAACTTCGTTCATAATACAGTAGTCATTACGATGGATGACGGATACAAAGATAATTTTACTTATGCCTACCCAGTCTTAAAGAAATACGGTTTTCCTGCAATGATATTTTTAATTGCCAATAAGATAGGAGCCGATGAAAATTTCTTAAATTGGGATGAAACAAAAGAAATGCATAAGAATAACATCTCCTTCGGCGGGCATACAAAAAATCATGTTTCTCTATCTACGATAAAGGAAAAAGATACCCTGTGGGATGAAATATCTGGTTGTAAAGAAATTATTGAAAGTCATATCGGAAAACGTATAGATTATTTCTGTTATCCCTTCGGGTCATTTACAGAAGAAGTTAAAAAACTTGTCAGGCAAGCAGGTTATAAAGGAGCCTGCGCTACTAATCTTGGACATGATAAATTGAATAGAGCGGATGTTTACGAATTAAACAGGGTTTCGCTTAGAAACCGCGATAATTCATTCAGCCTTTGGGCTAAATTATCTGGTTATTATAATCTTTTCAGAAGAAGGAAAGGAGTAGAATACAATGAGTAATTCTATTAAAGGCACAAAGACAGAAAAGAATCTACTATCAGTTTTTACCGGTGGATCACAGGCACGGTCCAGATAACAAAAATTGAGCTTTTATCGGTTGGGAACTACAACGCGATATATCAGAAACATTAACCCTTGGCGTTGAGATTTTCTATCAAACTTCAGACAAGACAGGCGTTTCAGACAGCAATGGGTTTAAAATTGGAAGGTTTTTAATGTAGATACCCACGGGCATGCCCGTGGGTATCTACAAACGAAACTCAACAATTTTTTTTCTTGACAAAATAGCATTTGTTTCGTAAAATCTAAAACATAGTATAAATAGCAATAGTATAATTTAAAACATGAACACTTTTTTAAAAAGAAAGGGGTTGAGAAAGATGAAGAAGTGTAAAAAAATGACCATAGGTATAATAATATTTTTAGGTGTAATGTTTGCAATGGCGAGAGAAAGCCAAGCGATGCCTAACTTCGCCAGGAAGTACGGGGCTGATTGCCGTATGTGCCATACCGCTGTTCCCATGCTTAATCGGTTTGGGTATGAATTCAGAGCAGCAGGTTACAGAGATCCTGCCGACATCGGTAAGGAGGATAAAGGGTTTGACTTGGGCAATTTTTTTGCAGCGAGAATTCAGGAGCAGTTCGATTACAAAAAACATACTGAGCCAACGACCTCCAATAATTCTACGAACAGTCAACTCACCTTCAAAGAATTTACCATGTATCCTCTCACCGGCTCATGGGGTAAGTATTTCTCCTCTTTGTCTGAATTATCAGTGATGCCGGGCAACGACTTCGAGGTCGAAAATGCCTATGTGAAAGGTGTGTACCCCGTAGCAAAAGGAAGCTGGGCCGAAGGCTGGTTCCAGGGAAGGATCGGCGTGATGCATCTATGGGAAGGTTTTGGGGGTGCAGACAGGCCACTGGGAAATCTTAGGCCGCTATTTCAAACCACCGCTGCGACTGGCTCGCCTCTTGTGCTGTGGAGCCCAGATGAAGAAGGTGTGGAAGGTGGTTATTATTTCTACAAAACCGGCACGAATATTACCGGGGTGGTTTGGAATGGCCTGCGAGCGGATGGAACAGCGGCTAAGGGCGGCAGCCTCACGAAAGAATCGACTTCGCCGACGAAAAATGATAAGGACTTCCAGATGGTCGTGAATCAGTTCGTCCATGGCGACGACTCCGTGTCGCTCTTTTACTACCACGGCTACGTGCCATTTCCGGCAACGGGCACGCAGACAAAAGACTCATATGATAGGCTTGCTGCTTACGGTAACGTATATCTAATTCCGGATAAAGTAAATGCGATAGGCGGTTATGAATACGGGCATGATGCTCTCGCAAATGCCTCCCTCGTCACCGGCGGATCCACTGTAGGGAATAGCAATGGTTTCTTCGCCGGGGCTCAATATTTCGCCATCCCGGAAAAATTGGCTCTTGCGCTCCGTTATGACCAGTTCGACCCATCAAACAAAGTTGGCCATAACGGCATGAATTCAATTACCGCTTCGGCCAACATCTTTTTTACGCATGGACTACAGCTCGTCACTGATTATCAGCATGTGAACACGGATATTACTGATGGCGGCAAGAAGACAGACGATGAAGTCCAGGCCAGGTTGATCTTTATTTGGTAAATGGATTAGCCGCACAACAAATCAGACTCCCTTCTTGACTGGCTCAGGAAGGTATCCTTTCCTCTGAAAGGTCAAAGAATGAAAAACAAAATTTGGATTCTTTTTATCGGAGTGTTTGTTTTAACCTGGGCCTACAGTGCATTGGCGCTGACGACCGCCGAATTGGTCAACCTTAAGAAAGCGGGCGTGTCTGAGGAAATTGTCGTCTTGATGGCTGAAAATAATTACCAAGATACGGACAAAGTCTTGAAACTGAAAGAAGCTGGATACAAAGACGAAAGCATCATTGCTATCGTTAAAAGCGAAATAAAAAACAGGTCCTTGCCGGTCGAGACAAACGTTACTTCTATGCCTATGGCGCCGCCTGCGTCCGCCGAACCAAAAGCGGATTTTCAGACGCCTGCGAAGGTTAAGATCTTTCGATATTTGATGTACCACGATAAGCCCTTATTGCAGAACAAGGAAGCCATTGCCGATGCGCAAGTTTCCATTTTAGGCAAAACTTTGCAAATCACCTGGGAGAAAAAAGACGGCATGAATCCCTTAAACGCCTTTCAGAAAGAGCCTTTTGAGCCTCCTTTCAAATTGGAGTTTCATGAAAACGATGTTCTTGGACAAGGCAGCGAGGGGTATACCTATATGTTGCAAACAGGGTTAGGTGATAACCATCAGGTAAAAATGAGTAGGGAAGGTTATTGGGTTGTTTACCTTGAACCAAAAGACCAAAAACTCATTGATTATATAAAAAACGCCTTAAAAGCATAGTCACTTTCACATCTACCAAGTTCTTTGCGAAATGAACTCAAAGAGTAGATTGATTTCTTTACTCATTCAAGATTAAAAGAGCAGTTTAAGTAACTCACCATCATACACCAGCAGTTTTGCTTTTTCCGGCAATTATAAAGACATTCAGTACTTTGTTAAAAAATGCCTAAATTTAATCGTTTTATCTTCGGTAAGATGCGTTGCTGCAATATAAAAGGTAAGATCTCATTTTCTGTCATCCTGAGCGAAGCGAAGGATCTTATCAGTG
>Ga0105164_10002493_pt1 | contig 11374 bp, 11 predicted proteins | sample VDWuncwatermetaG_FD_89674 | JGI IMG/M metagenome (GOLD analysis project Ga0105164, IMG submission 89674) | Wastewater microbial communities from Netherlands to study Microbial Dark Matter (Phase II) - VDW unchlorinated drinking water | ecosystem: Environmental > Aquatic > Freshwater > Drinking...
CCTGCAAGAGGAACGCAAAAAGGCGGGCGCGTTGGAAATTCTCTACACATATAAAGGAAAAGTCTTAGAACCAGCTACCAGCAATTTTTTTATCGTGAAAAACGGTGTCATCGCAACAGCAAAAGACGACGTCCTCGCCGGTATTACGCGCAAGCTCGTTATCGATATGGCGCGCAAAGAATCTCCCCTCGAAGAGCGCGACGTCTCTGTCGAGGAAATGTATTCTGCGGACGAAGCGTTCCTCACGTCGTCGTTCAAAGATATCGTGCCGGTCGTTGAAGTCGGCGGCAAAAAGATCGGCACTGGCGCGCCGGGGCCCGTGACCAAGCGCGTTATGGAACTCTTCCGAAGCTTAGCGCATACTGCCTCGTGATGCTCACGTATTTCCAAGCCGCGCTCCTCGGGCTCCTGCAGGGCGCATCAGAACTGTTTCCGATCTCGAGCCTCGGCCATCTCGTGCTCGTGCCGCGCATACTCGGATGGCGCATCGATATGGCGAGCTCGTCGTTCCTCGCGTTCGCCGTTCTCACGCACCTCGCGACCGCGCTCGTTTTGCTCGGATTTTTCTGGCGCGACTGGGTTAGGATTGTCCGCGGCATACTGCGCTCGTTCGCCTTGCGCGAAGTGCGCGAGGCGGATGTGCACGCGCGGCTTGGATGGCTGCTCATCGTCGGCACCATTCCGGCGGGCACCGCCGGACTTCTCTTTCAGGAAAAGATCCAACGGCTTTTCGCCGTACCTCTGCTCGTCGCCTCCGCGCTCGTCCTCAACGGCGTCGTGCTCCTCGCCGCCGAGCGCCTGCGGAGGAGTGCACAAGAAGGGAAGCCGGATGACGCGAAGATCGCGCGATTGTCGTGGATACAGGCAATCGGCATCGGCGTCGCGCAGGGTTTCGCGCTCATCCCCGGGCTCTCGCGCACCGGGCTTGCGATGACGGGCGGCCTCGTGAGCGGCCTGTCGCACGAAAATGCCGCGCGCTTCTCCTTCTTGCTCGCAACGCCCATCATCTTTGCCGCGGCAGTCTTGAAAGTGCCGGAACTTTTCGGCTCGCCGATATTGGGGCAAGCCGTTCTCGGCGCGCTGTGCGCCGCGTTCGCCGCGTATCTATCGGTGCGATTCCTCACCAAATATTTCGAAACGAAAACGCTCACGCCCTTCGCGCTCTACTGCATCGCGGCGGGCGCCACGGCGCTTTTCTTGGTGCGCTAAGAGTGCTTTGGCCCCGTTTGGAACCACGCGTAGGCAAGAACAGCGAGTCCGAGGAGGAGCGACGCGATGCCATGTTTGACGTGTATCGCCGAAGAGCCCGCTTCGTAGCCCGGCATGAATGAGGGAAGCGCTCCGGCCGGTGTGATCCAATACAGCACCGCGAGCGCAACGAATCCGATCCCCACAATAATTCCGATCCACACGAGCGGTTTGTTCATAAGCGAAATGATAGCACACTCGCGCCCGCAAGGATGAATCGGTATACTGGCTTTTCCGGAGAGGTGCCAGAGCGGTCGAATGGAGCACACTGCTAATGTGTTGAACGGGAAACCGTTCCGAGGGTTCGAATCCCTCCCTCTCCGCATTGACAACATATTATCGGCGTGTTCCCATGAACTCGACGTTTTGTTGCGACCCACAAAGCTTAAATGCTGACTCACTGAGTCCGTCGGTAGTGGAAATTCCGGAAGCGAAGCGTAGTATCGAACCATGCAAAACTGGTATCACCTTCTCAAGGGATCGTTCAACATCGGAGACGAAACCATCCGTCTCGACTTTGGAAGTCACATCGGCGACCAAATACAGTTGGCAGCAACGCTGGTTCACGAAACCACGCACGCCGCGTTGGCGAACATGGAGTTTGGGCAGGCGACGAAAAATGCTTACCACGTAATTCCGCGCACGAAGGATCTATCCGAAAAGGAACAAGTCGAGGTAATGCGGCTCCTGACACTTGGCTCTCAAGATTTCGTGCAGGAGGGGCTTGCGACGCTCATGCAATTTCTCTGGCTCACGCAGGAGATGAGCAAAAAAGATGTTCTGGACTTGGCGGAAAAGATTCTGCCGCCCGAATACCTCGACAAACTCAGAGAGATGTACTTTGTCTTCGATCTCTCGCCACGCTACCGAGATGAGTTCACCAAAAAGGCGAGCACGCTCTCGATGGAGACCGGCATACGGCGTGTGGCTCCATCGCTCGATCTATTCCGTTCGGCGGCAACATTGAGACAGTATCTTTCCGAAGCTGACAATAACCCGAACGAACGCCTGAGAAAAATAATCAAGACGATCAAACACCGCACGTGGCTCGTTACGAAACCGATCGAAGAGATCGCGGCTCAAAGTGGTATCACATTTCATCCGCCAACATCAAAGAAAGACGTTGCCGCATTTCTCACCTATATGGCATCGCGTATGGGCGCACCGCGCGAGTATACGGAGGCCGAAATTGGCGACACACCGGATTCCGATGAGTTCTTCCGGAGCATCGCGGAAGACGTTGTTGTTGGTAACCTCAATCAAAGATTTTCAGGACAGGCTGAGATCATTTTCAAGCTCGACGACTTTCTCTATTACTCAGATGTTGCTGAGACGATATTCATTACGCCCTATCGCGATACGGACGAGGAAAGGGATCGGCTCACTCCACTTATTGGAGAAACGCCAGAGATCGTCTTGGCCATGATCGCCAGCACGGGAGCAAAATACGTAACCGCCGTTTCTCGCGATACGGCAGAGCGGATACTGAAATCCGAATTGCGCTCCGCAACGCTCTTAACCAAAGCGGGCGCATTCGACTCAGCGACGAATCAAATGATCGAATCACCGACGTTCCGGCATCCTGACTTCGTTATTTACAACACCGCAAAAAGCCTCCTACCTGTTTTGGAGAATTTCTCGAAAGCACATCCGGAAGCACGCTTTTCGCACTTCTACGCGAGCGCGATGGAAGGCCATATTCTCCGAACGCTATATGTAAAAATCGAAGGCCAGGTTCCGATCTACGCCGTTAACGCTCTTGGCGGCGGAGATATAGACCGAATCTTAGAGCTGATCAAAGAAAAATCGCGTCAAATCACCGAGGACGAATTGCGCACCGACAAAAATCACTACAACAACTACTCGGCGTTTTGGATGGGTATGCACAGAGAGGTCGACTGGATTGAAACTATGTTGGATCCGGGCAAGAAGCATCTTTATTTCAGAGACGGCAGGGTGCTGGACGTACCCACGACTGTGAAAGCGTAAGCGCGATTTCATTCCTCTATCAGCGTGACCCTCTTGTCCTTATACATCACCCGACTCCGCAGATTCGCCAACAGTTCCCGCTTCTCGGTCACGCTCCCTTCACGCAGCAAGTATTTCGCGTACTCGCGCGTGTTCACGTCATCCTCGTCGATGGTCGGTCGGTGTTTGCCCTTTGAGGCGAGTTTTTGCAGTCGGTTGAATCGCATGATCTCGTCCTCAAACTTCGCCCGCATGCCCAGTTCGTTAATGCTCACCACATCCATGATCTTGAGCAATTCCTCGATGAGCTCTTCCTCGCGGATGTATTTATTCTTGCAGTTACGGTCCCGTGCCCGGCTGCAGCCGTAGTAGATGTAATGCGCCGAGGTGCCGTCCTTGAGCGGCTTCCATTTCTCTTCGGCGCTGATGCCCGAACCGCAGTACCCGCAGGTGAAGAGCTTTGTGAACGCGAACTCCTTGTTCTCGCGCACAATGTTGTCGCGCGTCAGCTGCGCCTGTGCTTTCTCCCACAGCTCCTGTGTAATGAGCGGGGTATGTTTGCCCTCGTACCAGTTGTCGCTTTTGCGCGGGTACTCGAAGAGGCCGTAGTAGAAGCGATTGTCGAGTATGCGGTATACGCCGCTGAGCGTCAGTGATTTATTACCGCGCGTGTAGAAGTTGAGCTTGAACTTCAGCCAGTTGTATACCTGCCTGCCACTCCATTTCTCGTTCGCCACTTTCTCGAAGATCTGCTTGATCACCGGTGCACGCGCTGGGTCGACAATGAGCTGACACTTCTTGTCCATGCGTTTCTGATTGAGATAGCCGAGCGGCGGGTACCCCGGCCATAGTCCCATCTTACAGCGCGTCCGTAGTCCGCGCTTCACGTTGATGCCTCGGTTGTCATTTTCCAACTTTGCCTGACCGCCCAGTATCGTGAGCAGGAATTTCTCGTTCGGATTGTTCGAGAACTTCTGACTGAACGTCCGTATCTCGTGGAGCTTGCCTGCGTCCATGAGATCGACCATTTTGCCGAGGTCACCGGCGTTTCTACTGATACGATCCGGTGCCCACGTGAGTATGCCGTTGTACTTTCCGGCATTGAGATCATCGACGATCTCGTTGAAGATCGGACGCTGGCCGGTTTCCTTGGCCGAGTGGCTCTCGCGCTTGATCTCGACGACCTCGAGATTCTCGCGTTCTGCTAATTGCAGCATCTCTTTTACTTGGCTCTCAATCGAGAGCACCTGTCGCTCCTCGCTCTCGGTCGACTTGCGCGAGTATAGGCAGTACCTGACGCGCACCTGCTTTACCTCTTGTCGGTTACCTGCTTGGGGCTTACGCAGCACTACTGTTGATGTGTCCATATTCCTTTTATTTAGCTGTTACAGCTACAAGGGATGACGCTGATCGTCCCAGGAGTCCAGAGCGCCCCGCCCGAAGACTTTAGTACCGGACCGACCCGAGGGTCCGTTAGTGGTTCCCTATGCTTTGCTTGTAAACTGTAGGGGCCACATGAGATTCAGCATTATGCACATTTTATTTTTCAAACTGCCACGCAACTTTGCCCGATCCCTTTGGAGCTACAGTTTCTTTCTCCACCTCTGCGCTATCGGTTTTACATACATTTTAATAAGCCGAGGATTTGACTGGTTCTACTTTCAACATACCAGAAGCGTTGTCTTCCTCTGGGTTTTCCTCCCAGCAATTGTTATTGGATACATCGTCCCATTCCTTTCGCCGTTGATACTGTATATTCGCGGCAAAAGTGAAAGAAATTTTAGAAAGTTGAATGCGGCATTTGCACTAGGTCAAGCGACGATTATAAGTTTTTTGATATTTTCATTCTTTAAAATAATTGCTGGAAGGGCCGCGCCGGAATTATTTCATGCTATTGGCGCAATCGATACAAGTAGAGAATTTAATTTCCTAGAAGGTGGGCTCGTATCTGGCTGGCCTTCCGGGCATACTGCGTGGGCATTTGCCATGGCAGTAACTCTCTGGTTCCTGTATCCAGAAAGTAAGAAAATCAGATACTTTTCAATCGTATATGCAATATACATAGGACTTGGCATGTCGGTAACTTTTCATTGGTTTTCTGATGTTGTCGCTGGAATTTTCATTGGATTGGCTGTGGGTGTCGTAGTAGGGAAATGTTTTCGGAACCGATATTCTCAACTCAAAAATTGACTGACCCGAGAGCCTCAACGAATCGCAACAAGAAGCGCTAAAGTACCACAATGGAAAGCAATAAATTATCCTTTTTTCTAAAAACTGTCCCTGCTGTCGAGACCTCGGCACGCCGTCCAAAAAAGAGCTGAAATATCCTTATGTTGCTTGCAGTGGCGGGTGCTAACTGCGTACGGCCCGAAATCACACTCGGGTTATCCACATTTTTTTCCGCGCGTAGGAATTTTTTTCTGATGCGCTGGTATCGTAGAGCTACCGAAGAGCAGAATTACTGAAATGGAACGCGACCGACTTTCTTTTTACGAACCAAACACTGACGGCGCTCCGGTGAGCGTCATCTCCGTCCCGCTCGAGCTCGGAAGCGACGAGCGCGGGCTTGCGGCCGCGCCGAAATATATATTCGAGCACGGCCTCGAAAAAATGTTCTCCGCGATCGGCAGGGAAGTATCGCAGAATACGACGCTCATCTGCCCGAAACCCTCGCAGGTGGTGAGCGCCGGGGTGATGAAACATGTCGAAGCGATCGTGCGGGTCGGCAGGCGCGCGAAGGCGGTCGCGGAAAAAGCGGCGCGGCGCGGCGACACAGTGGTCGCGCTCGGCGGCGACCACAGCGCGGCGCTCGGCCCGATAGCGGGCGCGGCCTCCGCGCACCGATCGCTCGGCCTCATTTACATAGACGCGCACCCCGACTGCACGACCGACGAGACCACCATTTCCGGCAACGTGCACGGCATGGTCGTCTCATCGGCTATCGGGCGGGGCAACAAGGCCCTCACCGACCTTTTTTCGAAACACATTGCGCCCGAGCACGTCCTCTACATCGCGATCAAAGACATCGACAAAGGCGAGATAGATCTGATACGCGAGAGCGGCATGCACTACGTCACGATGCTCGACATCGCGGCGCAGGGCCTTTCGCCCGTCCTGCGGCTCGTCGGCGCGCTTTCACAGCGGGTCGAGAAGATCTGGGTGAGCGTGGACCTCGATTCGATCGATGAGCAGTACGCGCCCGCTGTCGCTATGGCGACGCCGGGCGGGCTCACGCGCAGGGAGATCGTCTCGATCGCGCACCACATCGGCAGAGTGTGCGATGTCGCCGGCATCGACATCGTGGAGATGCTGCCGGCAAAAGACCGCGAAGCGGCGACCGCGCGGCTCGCCATAGAGCTTCTCGCGCGGCTCCTCGGCGGGCAGTACGACTGGTACGAGCACTATATGGAACACTACCGCGAGATCAACGTGACGGGAGAGCGCGAGACCGTCGCGGTCAGGCGCGGGCAAGGGCGATAAGCGACACCTCTGCGCCGAGCTTCGCGAGCGCCCGGCCGGCGCTCACGAGCGTCGCGCCCGTTGTCGTTATGTCGTCAATGAGGAATATGTGCGCGCCCGCAACGAGACGTTTGTCGCGAACTTCGAATGCACCTTCGACATTTTGTATTCGCGCTTTACGCGCGAGTTTTGTTTGCGTCGGCGTCGCGCGCGTGCGCGCGAGCATACGCGGCGCGAATGTCGCGGCCGTGCCGTCTTTGAACGCCTGCGGCACGCGCTCGAGCACGATCTCTATCTGGTTGAATCCGCGCTCGCGCTCGCGGCTTTTGTGCAGGGGAATGGGCGCGAGGAAGACCGGCCGGGCAGAAAATAGCTTCAGCGACGCGATCTCCTCGCGGAGATATTCGGCGAGAAGCTCCGCGGCGAGCCGTGCGGCGTGCGCGGAGCGGTCGTACTTGAGCGCGCGTATCAAGTCCTGCACTTCCGGCTCCCGGTAATCCATCAGGGTCGTGATGCGCTCTCCGAGGAGCGCGTGCTCGGTGGGCAGGAGCGGAATGTGTGCGGACGTGCGCCCCTTCGTGCGCGCGGAGCGCGCGCGAAGGGGCGCGATGACGTCGAGCACCGATTCGAAAGCCTCGCGCACCAGGTCAGGGATTTTCATTTGACTTTCAGATTACTCCGCGTATACTGCCCCTACAAAGTGCCCTCGGGCTCCGAGAAACCCCGCCTCGTGCGGGGTTTCGATCTTAAAAATCCAGTCAGTTTCCGGCGAACCCCGTCGAGTACGCGTTGCGGGATCGTATACATATTGCGATCGAAGCGCTTCACGCTGATCAGCCGCAATTGCGCAAGGATGACCGCCACGCGCCGCCCCTCCGGGTCCGTGAAATTGTGATAAAAATCGAACGCCTTCTGCTTACTCGACAACGGCGCCGCCCAAAACATCTTGTTGTTGAATTTCTTTATGACCAAAACTGGCCGACCGAACGACTGTCCCATACCGTGCTGTTCAAACCCGATGTTCTGGCCGATCGAGCACATCCACACTTCGCGCTCTCGCGGAAAGAGGATCGGCGGTTCTTTTTCGAATTCCGTCCACTTCTTTATATCATTCCATCGATCGAAATCATGCGGCATATTCCGCTCATGGTAGCACCTTCATGATGACGCGCAGACCCTGTGCTACAGTTCTTCCATGAGCGATCTCGCGCAAAAACACTGCGTGCCGTGCGAAGGCGGCGTCTTCCCGCTCGCGCGGCAGGAGAGCGAGCCGCTCCTCTCGAAGGTGAAGGGCTGGAAACTTGCCGGCGATGCGCTCTCCATCTCGAAAGAATTTTCGTTCAAGGATTTCGCCCAGGCGCTCGCTTTCGCCGACAAGATCGGCGCCATCGCGGAGGAAGAAGGGCACCACCCCGACCTCTCCGTCTCGTGGGGCAAGGTCGGCGTCGAGCTCTCGACGCACGCGATCGGCGGTCTCTCCGAGAACGATTTCATCCTCGCGGCAAAGATTGACAATATTAAATAAAAATAGTACAATTTACCTTCGTTCTTTGAAATAATTTGTCACGGCTGAAAGCGCCTGATTTTCGGGCTTTTTCCGCTGTGGCAAACCGAGATTGTCTCGGGCCATTCAGCGCTCGAAAGGGAAAACCATGCTAAGTAGAAATTTGATTGGCGCGCTTCCCGCGGCTCTCGTTGGGCTTGCGAATAAGCATCATGGTCTCGTCCTCGATATCGTGAACAGGTTGAAGGACGAGAGGCAGGACGAGACGCACCGGGTTCTCGCAACAGCCCTTGCCGCAATGTCCGCGCAGAAGCCGGAACCGATGGTGGAATTGCCGCCGCTCCTCGTTTTCGACGAGGCGCGCCACGCCACCGTCGACCTCTCAAATCCGCAGGATCCGCAGGCGTTCTGGCAGACGACCAAGGAGCCGCCGGCTCGCTACCTATGGGGATTGTTCCTCACGCATGTGGTCGCGCGGGCAACTCGAATCCAGCCGGCGGGCATCGTGAAGGTGCCGTACGCAGATCTGCCGCGCAACGCTACCGGACGCGAGATCATGAACACGCCGAGGATCGACTTCAATTCGTCGAGCCTCTGCCCGATCCTCGCCGATATGATCAGTAAGCAGCCCAACGGCGAGTATCTGGAGCACGGTCTCTTGAACGATGGCCGAGCCAACCTGTTTCGGTGCGGCTCGGTGCTCGTCCGCGTCCACTGGGGCGGCGTCAGCCGGGACTGGAGCGTCAGCGACTGGCTTCCCGGCCTCGAGGTGGGTGCCGGTCGCCGCGTGTTCTCCGGCAACTTGATCCACTGAGCCTTTGCGCTCGGCCACTTGGACCCTCGGGTTCTCTGACACTTGTGTCACGGAGCCCGAGGATTTCTTTTTGATATGATGAACAGGAATCTTTGGTGGTGCGGCGGCCATGCGCTTCCGCACGAGGATTCCGAAGCGGTGAATGCCGGAATTCGCGCGGCCAAAAGCTTCGCGGAGTGTGCGCTCGCTACCTTCGCACAAAAACATATTGCAAGTTGGTGCCTGGAGCTGGAGGACTTCGAGGTCTCACATAAGATTCAACCCGGAGAGTATTCGATGGGTGGTGGTATGGATGGCGCAATGCACGAGAGTGCTCTGGGCCGTGAACGCCAACTGGAACGACGACGGATGGAACGTCGAGGCCTACTCGGTCGACAACCCGAACGGGTGGAACGACGGCGACGAAGCGGCGGATGCTGAAGCGTGTGGACGGATTGGAAGAGGGGAATGCGACTGTGCGGTCGTACCTCGGGATGTTGCGGTACGGGAATGCGAAGCAACTTGCCGCGGAGGTCTATAAATTGATGGTATAATTTTTTTTAATGGCGTTTTCGCTCAAGCAGATCTTCGGCGGCCTCTCGTCGCTCGGCACGCCGAAAGGCGCAAGCGTGCTTGGCATCGATATCGGCGCGTCGTCGGCGAAGATCGTCCAGCTGCGCCTCGCCCGCGGCGCCGCGGTCCTCGAGACGTACGGAGAGATCGCGCTGGGACCCTACGCCAAAATGCCCATCGGCAAGACCGTCAAACTGGAGCCGGAGAAATTGACGTCGGCGGTCGCGGATCTCATGCACGAAGCCAACGTGACCGCCAAAACCGGCGGCATCTCCATCCCTTTTTCGGCGAGCTTGATCACCGTCCTCGATCTGCCGAAGGCGGATGGCGAACAGCTCAAGCGCATCGTGCCCATCGAGGCGCGCAAGTACATTCCCGTCGCCGTTTCCGAAGTCGCGCTCGACTGGTTCGTCATCCCCAAAGACGAGAGCGACCGCGGCGCGTTCGACAAGGTCAACCCCGACGCGTCGGCCCTGCGCGTCAAGGGGCAGGAGGTTCTATTGGTCGCGATCCACAATACCATTCTGCGCGCCTACCAGGGGCTCGCCGCGGCCGTGAACGTGAAAGCCGATTTTTATGAGATAGAGATATTCAGCGCGATACGCTCCTCGGTCGGACACGGCCTCGCGCCGATCCTGTTCGTTGACCTCGGCGCCTCGACGACGAAGATCTACGTCGTCGAGCGCGGCGTCGTGCGCTTCACGCACCTTCTCACGCTTGGCGGCCAGCAGATGACGGAAACGCTCGGCAGGTCGCTCGGCTGGGAGTTCGAAAAAGCCGAGCGCGTGAAACGCGAGCGCGGGCTCCTCGCGCAATCGGCGTACTCGACCGATGAGAACGAGCGCATCAAGACGGCCTTGTTATCAACACTGACCCGCGTGTTTTCCGAGGTAAACAGGGTACTATTGAGCTACGGGCAGCGATACAACAAGAACGTATCGCACGTCGTCTTGGCGGGCGGCGGGGCGTCGCTCCCCGGGCTGAAAGACGCGGCGAAGGAAGCGCTCTCGGCGGACGTCGAGATCGCGGGCCCGTTCGGCAGGACCGAAGCGCCGGCCTTTATGAGTTCCGTGCTCGCCGAGATCGGCCCCGGCTTTGCGGTATCGGTGGGACTTGCCCTGCGCGCGCTGAGGCGTGAATAATATGAATAATCAGAGAACAGAAAATAAAGAGCAGCAGGAAGACTCTGTTCTCTGTTCTCTGTTCTCTGTTCGCTAGCTCATGGAAACCCCCATCCAATCATCGTTTATCCCGCGCGACGCCGGATTGCCCGCGCAAGCCCGGCGCATCCGCGAAGGCGGTATCTCCGATCTCATTTTTATACTGGCGCTGATCGCGCTTGCCGCCTCCGGCGCTCTGGCCGGAGCGGTGTTCCTCTACCAGCAATATCTGCGATCAACGAGCGTCTCGGACCTCGCACAGCTGGAGCGGGCGCGGGCGCAGTTCGAGCCCGCGCTGGTGGAACGGCTGACCCGCCTCGACGATCGCATGCACGCGGCGGATACCATCCTCGGCGCCCACGTCGCGCCCTCGGCGCTCTTCGGCGCGCTGAACACAGTGACGCTGAAGACGGTCTCGTTCTCATCGCTCGATTTTGAAGCGTCCGATCCCCGCCGCATCCAGATCAAAATGCAGGGCGTCGCGCAGAGCGTGAACTCGATCGCGCTCCAAGCGGATCTCTTGAGCAAGAGCGCGGTTTTCACCAGCCCGATCTTTTCCGGCATCGATCGCCAGCGCGACGGGGTGCACTTCTCCCTCACGGCGCTCGTCAATCCGGAAAGCTTGAATTTCTCGGCGCTCGAGGGCGGCGCGGCAGGCGCCGCCGCGGC
>Ga0105164_10002494_pt1 | contig 11373 bp, 11 predicted proteins | sample VDWuncwatermetaG_FD_89674 | JGI IMG/M metagenome (GOLD analysis project Ga0105164, IMG submission 89674) | Wastewater microbial communities from Netherlands to study Microbial Dark Matter (Phase II) - VDW unchlorinated drinking water | ecosystem: Environmental > Aquatic > Freshwater > Drinking...
CTCTTTTGTCTCGAGCAAATCTTCCTTTGTGTACCCTAAAACATTGAATATCCTCTCTACTGCTGGAATGACCTGGTTGCTGATGTAGTAATCGGCGTCGTATTCATTCCCTTTAACTTCATCCGGCAGTTTCGCGCGGTTCCGTATGATGTCATTTCCCTGCGTAACAACATATTTTATCGTCATTCCGATTGTAATCTGCCTGCCCTTGTTCTGCAGGCGCTGGGCTACCGCAACATGCGGGCCTTTTGAAGTGTAATCCAGGATTCCTTTCTGCAGCTGGGTGTGGATTATGACTTTTTCTATTGGAATTTCCTTGTTCCTCAGCTGGTGCACAACGCTTTTCACGTATTCAAAAGCTTTTTTCGCATCGTTCTCTTTCAGGATTATTTCGAGGACTTCTTCCTGCACTTCCTTTGCAATCAGGCTCCAGTTCCTCCTCACTGTTTCAAAGCCCCTTATCTTAAGGGTTCCATTTTCTGAGAGCAGCGCATATTTTTTCTTCGCGCCAAACGGCCCTGCTTTTGCAGAAACAAAAATCCCGCTTGGGTAGAATCCCTCGTAGTCCATTTCCATCAGCTCCGGCAGCTCCATGTTTATGGAATCTGCAAAATTTTTTGCGTCGTCTTTTGTCTTTCCGTCAAGCGTCAGAAAAACGCTGTCAGTATCGCTGTACAATACAAAAAAGCCTTCCTTTTGCGCCCTGTCAATGACCTTGTGGATGTAAAACCTGCCCCATGCGGTTATGCTCCTTGCGCATTCAATTGAGTACCACCTTGCGCCGAAAAAACCAAGGTAGCCGTAAAAAGAATTCGCCAGCAATTTAAGGCTGTTCTGCCGCGCGTCAAGAAACATGAATTTCTCGTCTTTCTCCTCTTTTATTATTTCCTTGATGCGCATTCTTCTTGTAATCAGGTCGCTGATTAAGATTGGAATGAATCCTTTTCTTTTTGTGCAGAACCATTTCATTCCTTCTTCATCGCCTGGGGTAACTTTTGCTATGCCCTCGCAGCAGCCGCAGTTGATTGCATCCGGGCCGATATTATGCGAGCTTAAAATTGTAGGATAAAGGCTCCTGAAATCGAATACAACAATGTCCCTGAACAGCCCGGGCTTTGGCTCGTACACAAAAGCGCCCTGGTATGTGTTCAGCCTTCTGCCCTGCACTTCATTGTAATTGGGCTTGTTTGGCGCAATCTCATTGAATTGCGGAGCCTGCTTCATAATGTACCATTCGACAAGCTGTGAGAATCCCATCCTGTTTACATCATAAACCGGAATGCCGACGATTTTCACCATCTCTATTATTGTAGGCATCATTTTCACGGCAAGGTTGTAAGTAAGAAATGAGTCATGCAGGTTATATGCGCAGAATTTTTCAAGATCTTGGTGCCCGCTGTCCCAGGCTCCGGCAAGCTCTGCCAGCGAAACATCCTGCTTTTTTTCGTCAAGAAGCTCACTTGCTACAGAGTTCAGGTCATAGGAGTCTGTTTCCATCGTGCCTCTCATTATTTTTTTGATGAACTTGAAGATGTCAAGATGCGTCAGGCCGTTTATCGCAACGCTTGTCTCGCGCCCGCTCTTGACCTTTAATTCCGAAAAATCCACGCCGATGTCAAGCTTTATCCTGTACTTGTCGGCCCTTGTCTTGATGTAGGGCAGGTCAAACCCGTCGGAGAAATATCCTGTCAGAATGTCTGGCTTGTAATTTTCAATTGTCTCCTTGAACTTTTCAATGAGTGATGATTCGCTGTCCACAAATTCTATGTAATCAAGGCTCGTTTTGAAATTTTTCCATACAAAAACTTTCTTGAAATTTTCGCCGTAAAATGACAGCATGATTATTGGATTTTTCTCCGCGTCTATTGCCATGTCAAACGGGCTGTAGGTTTCTATGTCGAATGCAAGGACCCTTGGATTGCATGAAGCATCGCTGCCGGCCTGTTCGACGCTGTCCGCCCTGAAAACTGCGCCTCTTGATTTTTGAATCACAAATTCCCCTGCCGCCTGGTGAAGGGTCAATGGAACTATTCCCCTGTCAATGAAATACCTCCTGACGAACGGAATGTCAAATTCATGTGTCGAGCTTACCGAGTCCCAGTCTTTTATGGCATCATGAATCACCGGCACGGCGCTCGGCAGGTTTGTGAAAACCTTTATCGCTGAAACTTCCCTTCCGAAAAATTTTTCGGCAACTTTTTCAGCTCTGGCCACAAAAGAAACTTCATTCTCATTCTCGACCCTGATTTTTTCAAGCTTCCCGCTTATGTCGGCGCCATCCTTTGCAATGACATAAAAATACGGCTCGAAATTGTAATCAAGGACAGTGAGTTGCCTGCCGTCCAATGCCCTTCCGTACAGGTTGATTACAGCCTTTCCGTCCTGCACTTTGTAAGACGCATCCAAGGGGAAAAACTGGATTTTTTCTGACATGATAGACGAGAAGGATGGGCAGTTTATAAAATTGTCGCTCATGGCAAAATTTTTATAACTCTGTGCTTTTTTGCCAAAAATGAGGTGGCTGCCATTATTTTTGTTTTTTGTAATCATAATTCCGGCAGCTTATTCCTTTTCAATCAAAGAGCTTCTCGCAAGGTACAGCTTTTTTGCCGTAACAGCGCAGATGAATATAAGTGACTACAAAGATTTCATGATTGACGCAAACAGCAACGGGATAAATGACACTTTGGTTTTTGAATTAACAGCAAATAATGCAGCAGGCAGCTTTATTTTTGCAGTCAGCCTTTTTGACAGGGATGGAACATTGACAAATGAAACAAACAAAACATTGCAGTCCGGCATTAACAAAATAAATATTACATTCAGCTCGACTTTGCTGGGGCAAAGCCAATTCAATTATTCAATAAAAATCTACAACTTAAGCCACAGCCTTAAGTACAGAAAAGATAATATTCTGACGCAAAATTATTCATCCTATGAGGAAGGCTTCAAAGTTTTGGGTGTAAAAGATTCAAGGTCCGGCAAAAACCTGAACGTGACCGTTGCCGTCAATTCTCCGATAAACGGAACGCACGTAACAACACTATTCTTATCGTACAACAATTCCGCCATATTCTCGAAAAGCACGAGAGCGATAAAAAATTCAGTGAACAACCTTTCATTTATTTTTGACAATGAAACTGTGAAAAGAACCCATTACAATGGGAACTTTAACATATCCTCGGTAAAAATCGGCCGGAAAACAATAAAAACAACTTTTGCAACTGCATCTTACGACTTCAGGAATTTTGCGGCAAGCTCTTACATAGACAGCTTTGCAGACGGCATCGCAGCAAAATCCAATGATAAATACGGCAACCTTCAGGTCAATGCAAGCCTGAATATAATCGGGTCGGACAACTATAACCTTGTGCTCGGCCTTTACGACCTGTTCGGCAACCTTGTGGAGCAAAAAAATATCTCGTCTTTCATGAATGACGGGCCGAATTTGCTTCCAGTTGAAATAAACGGCACAAAAATAAACGAGAAGAAGCTTAACGGCCCATTTGTTGTCAAATACGCCGCGCTTTACAAAAACAACGATTTGGTCGACCAGGTAAGCGATGCATACACAACCTCAAATTATAATTTCAACGACTTTGACAACCGGGAATTTCCGGACTTAAAGGCCAAAATTGACATTTCTGACGGCTATCACTATGGAATAAGCAATATAACACTTAATTTTACGATTGAAAACATCGGCCGCAAGCCGGCATTCAATATTTTTGCCGAGATTTTTGACAATAAAACATTTTCCCAAAACATAATTTCGGATATTCTGGAGCAGGGCTCGCAGGTTTTGTACCAGCTCAATCTGACTAACATTTCCGACTTTGAAATAAGCGCCATTGCCGACCTGCAGAATTTTGTAGAGGAGCTTAATGAAAGCAACAATGCTGAAAGAGTTTTGGTCAGGCTGAACGAAAAGCCCGCTTTGGAAGCTGTCAAAAATATTACGGCAAACGAGACCGATGCAATCATAATAAACCTATCCGCCTCGGACCCCAACGATGACAATCTTTCCTACACAATAAACATGTCTAAGTTTTCAAATAATCTAAGCGTATTTAAATGGAAAACAACATCGCTTGACAGCGGGAATTATACTTTGAACGCAATTGTCTCTGACGGATTTCTGGAAGATTCTGCAATTTTTAATGTTTATGTGCTCGACAATCCTGAAGCAGACTCTGATGATGACGGGATAAATGACAGCGTTGACAATCTTATAGGAGATGAGCATTCAGTAAACACTTCTACGATGAATCTCACCATTTTTCTCGATGAGTCAAATAATTTATCAAAGCTGTTTACTGATACCAAAAAAATCAAACTAATGGACGGAAACTTTACGGCGGCAGAATTTGACTATAATTTCTCATGGAGGAAACTGAAGCTTAGAAACCTTACAATAAACAAGCAGAGCGGAAACTCAACTGGATGGACAGTATTCAGAGGCTTGGCCCTGCCAGAAGGCAGTACGAAAACACTGTACCTTGACAAGGTAAATTCAAGCCTGAACGGAATATGCATCAAGGAAAATGAAATTTCTTCAATAAGCGAGATAAGCGGCAATTGCGATGCGGGCGACGAGTTTAGGGTAGAGTGCGGCGGAACTCTGCAAAATTCCTACACCTGCACTTATAATTCTACGCTGAATAAATACAAAATCCAAGGCCTTAGACATTCGGGAATCGTGCAGTTTGCCGTCACGTCGCCGCCTGCATCTTCAGGCACCGGTTCATCATCAGGAGGTGGCTCTTCTTCCGGCGGCAGCAGCGGAGGAGGTGGCAGCAGTTCCTTGACATGCACACCGGACTGGAAATGCGGCGAATGGTCTAAGTGCATGAACGGCTTTGAAAACAGAAAATGCAAAGATGCGAATAAATGCCAATTCTCTCACAATATATCATTTGAATTTCTGGAATGCACAGGCACTTCTGGAAAAGAGAGCATGGCAAATGCCCAAACTTTGAAACATTTAAATCAAAAAATAGCTGAAATAGAAAACAGCGGCTCAAAAAAAATTGCAGAATTTACAGGACAAGCTGTTTCAACCATACCTAAAATAAAAAGCTTTTCTGATTTCTTTGACATCTTTGCCGTATTCCTTGTTGTTGCTTCATGCTGTCTCGGAATAAGAAGCTTATTTTCGGAAAATTTTTAACGTACCAAGTTTTTTAAATAGATTATTCCTACTTGGCTTCTTTGGGGCTGTAGTATAGCTAGGTAGAATTGGCCCTTGGGGCAACAATTGTTCCAAATTGGGTCCGGCCGCAGTTCGAAACAGCTTTTTCCATACGATCAATCGTTCCGTGGCATTGAAGATGCCACATTGCATACTTTTGGTCAAGCTTTTTGTAAAAGGTTGACGAAACTCTCCGCAGCCCCATTTATTCAACTTCGATATTTTCATCCTTATTGTTTTAAAGTAATTTAGTTTCCACTTTTTTCTTATTTTGATAAAAGAAAAATTTATAAATATTGTCAAAAAATAACATTATGTTTCATTGGAGGTGGAAGTAATGACATCAAATGTAGCTGATAGTGGAATAACGATGTTAGTAGGTAAAGCCGCAGAACTCGGTGCTGCTGTTTTAAAAGAAAAAACTCCGCAAGCTGCAAGAGCTTACATTGGCTGGATTGCCGAATTGGACCCTGCTGTATACAGGCCTGCTGAAGGTGAATTGGAATTAGCTTTAAATCTTGCTGTAACGGACATGCTGGGAGCAGACTTACGCCCAAATCAACAATCATCTAATTATGCTTTTTTTAGAGGCGTAGCCAAAATTTATGGTTTGGGTGGCCTAGTCAAGGAGTATACCGCAGAAATTGCAAAATTAGACAGCCGTTAAATTTATAATAATCTTTTTAAACCAGCATTTACTTTTTCTTTCCCATGAAACTCGTAATGTGCGCGGGAACGTTTGACATTATACATCCCGGGCATTTGTTCTACTTTTCCGAGGCGAAGAAATACGGCGACAGGCTTATTGTTGTAATTGCAAGAGATGAAACCGCAAAGAAATTCAAGGGCAGAACTCCCGTTCATAACGAGAAAGAAAGGCTGGAAAAAGTAAGGACGCTTGAAATAGTTGATGAAGCGGTTTTGGGAAGGCAGGGAAACATTTTTGACATCATTGAGGAAATAAAGCCGGATGTCATATGCCTTGGATATGACCAGAATGTGCAGAAACAGCAGCTGGAAGATGAACTAAAGAAGAGGGGAATGAAGACGGATGTCATAAGAATAGCTTCATACATGCCCGATATTTACAAAAGCTCGAAGCTAAAAAAATGAAGGAAATATTCTTGATGGTTTTGTCGGTTATTGGATTTGCAGTTTCTTTTTACATCTACCATTCCAAAAAAAATAACAGGAAGCTTTTCTGCCTCATAGGGGAGAACTGCGATGATGTCGTCAAAAGCAAATATGGGAAAACATTTGGGATAGAGAATACAATCCCGGGCATGATGTTTTATTTTCTTGTATTTGCCTATGGCTTTCTGATTTTCTTAAATCAAAATATTTTTAAAGGAAGCATCATTTACTATTTTGTAGTAAGTGCAAGTTTTGCATCAGTTTTGTTTTCATTTTACCTTGCATCTGTGCAGGCATTTGTGCTGAAAAAGTGGTGTGAATGGTGCATCACGTCTTCGGCAGTTTCGGTGTTGATTTTGATAATGTTGTTGATTTAGAAAAATGGTAAAAAACGGATTGAATCAATGGTCATTGACATTTTTAAGAGTTGTACTTGGATTTATTTTCATGTACCACGGATACTTGAAGCTTTTTGTTCCCGGTGGATTTACGGGCACTGTTGGATTTTTTAAAATGCTGAATATTCCATTTATTCCATATTCTGCACTTTTGGTTGCAGCTTTGGAATTTGTCGGAGGAATATTCTTGATTTTTGGAATGATTACAAGGCTTACAACTATTTTGCTGTTTATTGAAATGCTGGTTGCATTTTTCAAAGTGCATTTCAGAAATGGCCTGGTAATATCGCAAACTGCCTACGGATACGAATTTGTCTTGCTGATTTTGGCAGCATTGCTTATCATTCTCGTCAACGGAGCCGGGAAGCTTTCTGTCGGGAAATTGTTCAAGAAAAAGATTTTGCAATAAAATATTTGAATTAAAAATTATTAAAAAATATCGGAAAGTTCAGTGAAATATATTTATCCAAATTTATTTTACTAAAGAAACAATTCCATCAACCATTCTCCTTGCTATCGATTTATGTTCTTAAGCAGTTGCTGGTGGGCTTAATTTAGGCAGAGCATACGTTTCAAAAAAATCAAAATAATCTCTCCTGTAAGCTGAATCTGTAAACATTCTCTTAATATCACTTCTTTCGTCCGATGCCATTCTCCAATCAACTTCCGGAGGTATTGAAACGCTTGGAACCATGCTATCTAAAATCCTATCTAATTCTATTGGACTTATTGGCTGTTCAAAAACCTCGATTCCTTTTGTTCCGCCTTCTGTTGCAGTATGGATATTAGCATAAAATCTTGAGTCTCTTTCACTATAACCACTATCAACAAATTTTTTAACAAGTTTTGAATCTGCCATTTTTTACCCCCAATATTCTACGAAAAATATTCTTTTATATATAAATCTTTACGAAAAAATATTATTATCTCAAAAACCCTGCAAACAATCCCCTGCGCAGCTTTGGTTCCGACCTTATTTTATCTTCCATCCTGTATTTGTTTATCACGACATGCCCGCAGTAATCGTCTTCAAAAATAATTGACATGTCTTCTATCACCATTCTTTTGCGGAACATAGGGCAGTCAATTACAAGCGTGTCAGCATATCCTCCTTCAAATCCTATGTGGAAGCCGTATTTTACAGAGTCTTTTTTCAGCTGGGCAAAATTTTCCTTTGTTATTTTCTTTCCAAGCCAGTCCTTCAATCCGTCTGAGGCAATCTGCGTTATGAGAATCTCATAATTATTTTTCAGCATCTCTTCCATTATCAAATCGTGGTCTTCGCCTGCATGGCTTGCAAATGCATCAACTTTTAATGGATGCAGTGCATTTTGTATGCTTCTTAGCTGCGTTTCCTGCAATCCTGTGCCGCCTAAAACTACAGCGTCAACGTGCATTTTTTTCTGGTTATTTTCAACAATCTCTTTTACAATCTCTGCCTCCTTGATTGGGTCAGCGACTTTGCATTTTGCATAGAAATGAGGAATCTGAAGCACTTTTGCCAGGTCTTTTGTCTGCTCGACAGTTGCGTAATGGAACAGGAAGCATTCCTTTGTAGTTGGCTTTATTGAAATCAAATATTTTATGTTCCAGCCTTTCTGCATCGCAGCCTGGATTGCAAACGTGCTGTCTTTTCCGCCGGAATAAAGAATTGCTACATCCATTAAAAAGAGAATGTGCAAATTATTTATAAAGGTTTTGTTGAGAATTTTAACGACGCATTGTGAAACCTTCTGGGAGGAAATCTTCGTATGCGGCAGGGACTCCTGTAAGTATAAAATTCACTTTTACGTATCCCACATCCGGTTTTAATTTTCCAAGCAAACCTCTAACATTGCTGGCGGTCAATGACTCTTCCAGGACAGATCTTACTCCCATCCCTCCACCTTTAATTTCCGAAAGCCTGCCTTCAACCAGAGGAACCTGTTCAGCAATTTGAGAAAAAATTTTGCACAACTCGGTAAGTCTGGATTCTGCACTCGAACAATAAAAATCATAATTCCATTCTGTATTTCTTGCATAATTCCCTGCATGAAATGTGGCAACATATCTCCTCTTGCTGGGGCTTAGAATAGTGATTTCAGCTTGCCTTAAAACTGCACTCGAACTTTCTAAGAAAGAATACCCTGATAAAAATTCCTCAGGAGAGAGTTCTTTTCCAGTAACAGTTAAAGACGAGCCGTTTGGCTTTCTTACTGAAGCTAATATCCAACCCAACCCCGCCATTTTTTTTGGAATTGCACAAGTATTTATAAATTTTTCTTCAATACTGTTGACTTGTTTCAAAAACATTTTTAAACAATAGAAAAATCATTTAAATATGAAAATTGCTTTGGCGCAGATAAACCCTATTGTCGGGGATATTTCTGGAAACGCAGAAAAAATAATTTCAATAATAAAAAATATCAAAGCCGACATTGCCGTTTTTCCGGAACTTTCCATAACCGGATACAGCCCGCAGGATTTACTTCTTAAAAAAACTTTTGCCGGGCAAAATACAGAAGCATTGGAAAAAATCGTCAAAAGCACGAAAAACATGGCCGTGATTGTGGGTTTTGTTGAAAGAGCATATGAAAACCTGTACAACAGCGCTGCAATCATAATCAACCAGCAAATAGTTGGGATTCATCACAAGATATGTTTGCCAAACTATGCTATTTTTGACGAGAAGAGGTGGTTCAGGGAAGGAAACCATGCAACAATTTTTGAATTCAAGGGCAAAAAAATCGGAGTAAGCATATGCGAGGACATCTGGTTTCCGGAAACTGCAAAAAAGCAAAAATACAGGGGCGCTGGCTTGATAATAAACATATCTGCCTCCCCATATATGGAAGGGAAATTTGAGGAAATTGAAAATATCCTCAGGCAAAGATGGGAAGAGAATAAAATCCCGATAATTTATGTTAACCAAGTCGGCGCTCAGGACGGAATTGTTTATTACGGCCATAGCATGTACTTTAAAGATGGCAGGGTAATCAAGAAATGCAGGGATTTTGAAGAGGATATCATGATTGTAGATGTTTAAAATGAATACAAAAGAAATTTGCAATGCTATTGTTTTGGGAATAAGGGATTATTTCAGGAAAAATAATTTTCAGAAAGCCGTAATCGGATTGAGCGGCGGTCTTGACAGCTCTGTTTCATTGTCTTTGGCGGTGAAAGCGCTTGGAAACAAAAATGTAACGGCAGTATTGATGCCTGATATCGGAACAACATCCGATGAAAGCATGCAGCACGCAAAAGAGCTGGCTTGGAAACTGAAAGCCAATCATAAAATTATTCCGATAAATGACATACTTAATCCTTTAAGCAGGATTGAGGCAAAAAACAAAAAAAATAAGGTTTATTCAATCTCAAATTCAAAGGCAAGAACAAGAATGGTTATTCTTTACTATCTTGCAAACCTGGAAAATGCCCTGGTTATAGGAACATCGGACAAATCAGAAATAGCATTGGGGTATACAACAAAGTACGGCGACAACGCAGCTGACATTTTGGTTATCGGCGATTTGTGGAAGACGGAAGTAATTGAAATGGGCGGATTTCTCGGCGTTCCTGAAAAGATATTGAAAAAAAAGCCGACAGCGGAGCTGATCAAAGGGGCCACTGCAGAAAAAGAGCTCGGCGCCTCTTATGATGTTTTGGATAAAATACTGAAAATGCACATAGAAGATGATCTGTCAATCGATGAAATTGTTAAAAGAGGATTCAGCAAAAAATTGGTTGGAAGCGTTGTCGACCGGGTAAGGCTGAACGAGCACAAAAGAAGGGCTGCGATGCTTATCAGAGTTTCAGAGAAATCATTCCACGGCATGGAATGGCGGATGCCGGTAACGAATAGGTTCAAGGGATGATTATTCTTATTGGAATAAAGTTGGCAATAATGTTTTTAATGTATCCTCTTATTTTTATCTTATGGCAAAAGATTTCGATATTGGAAGTTTATTGAGAGAAACAGGCATAACACCGCAGAATGCAGGCGAACTTGACAGGATAGTGCCTGCAAGCTTAGAAGAAATACAAACTGCTTTGGTTAAAGCTGGACAGAAAGTTACCCAAGTTCATCATGGTACAAATACAGGCGAATCTTCGGTAGAAGATGATGGAACAGTTCTGTATCTTTTTACTCCTGAAGGAAAAATTGTGGTTTCTCTGGGTGGAAATTCTGGTAAAACGGAATATCCCCTCCCTACTCCTGCTCGTCACTTTGGAGGCCTGCCACCAAAACCAGATGGATATAAGGATGGTGGTCGTGTGTTTGTTCCTGATTCCGGCTCAATACCAAATACAACACCATTGAATTCTGGAAGATATGTTGGTGAATTGCCAAGAAAACCAAGGTACTGATATTTCATTAATTTCTTTCTTTGATTACAAATATTTATAAAACAATCCTTTTTTATTCTAATTCATGGCCCGCGCTCTTTTCATCGGCAGGTTCCAGCCCTTCCACAATGCACATCTGAATGACATAAAAAAAATTTTGAAGGAAACTGATGAAATTATAATTGCGATTGGAAGCTCGCAGGAAAAAAATACTTTGGAAAATCCCTTCTCTTATGATGAAAGGAAAAAGATGATTGTAAATACTTTGAAAAATAATAAAATAAAAAATTTCAAAATCTATCCAATTCCTGACCTGCATAATGA
>Ga0105164_10002495_pt1 | contig 11370 bp, 8 predicted proteins | sample VDWuncwatermetaG_FD_89674 | JGI IMG/M metagenome (GOLD analysis project Ga0105164, IMG submission 89674) | Wastewater microbial communities from Netherlands to study Microbial Dark Matter (Phase II) - VDW unchlorinated drinking water | ecosystem: Environmental > Aquatic > Freshwater > Drinking...
CCCTCGCGCGCGAGGACGACGAGTTGGCCTTGGCTCATAAGTCGAGGAGGATATGATCGTATATTTTGGGAGCGTCCGTCGGGCCGCCGTCGGCGACGGAGAAGGTCCAGTCCTCGGGCGCGGCGGAGACGGCGCGCAATTCCCCGAGGTAGCCGTCCCAGGTGGTGATGAGGACCTTCGCGCCGGCATAGGACTTCAGCTTCCCGAAGCAGCGCTCTGAAAAAAGAAAGCTCACCGTGCGGCGCGCGGGGTTCGCGGACTGCTTCACCTCGCCGGGAAGGGGGGCGCCGTAGGCGATCGCGCTCGAGCCTTTCGCGCTGAACGAGCGCGAGCCCCAGCCGTACAGGAGGAAGCCGGCGTCCCAGCGGAAGCCGGGCAGCTTGGCGCCCATCATCGGCAGGGCCTCGACGCCGGGGCGGCCGGGGAATTGAAAGAATACGCCGAAGTAGGCGTGGTCGTAGCCCTCGGGCGGGTTCCACGAGTCGGTCACGCGGCTCATGAGGAGCTCCATCTTGAGGTCGCGGCCGCGGGAGCAGACGCGGACCCGTTCGAGGGAGAGCTGGCCGTCGTAGGAGGCTTCGGTGGGCGCGCGGAGACGGCGGCCGGCGAAGCCGCCTTTGTTGGCGGGGGGGACGCCGCGCTCGACGAGGAGCCGGTCGCAGCAGCGGAGATCAACGTCCACGGGAGCGGATAGGGTTCTTGATCCGTTCGCGGCGGTAGATAGAAGGCGGAGGCGTCGCTTGCCTCCGCCCAGAACTTCGGGGTCCGCTTCGAGAGCTCCGGCGCCGATATCCCGCACGAGACGGCGGCGCTCGAGATCATCGTCGCATAAGAGCTCGAGCTTCGCGGGTTTAGGGGCCTTTTTGGGAAAAGAAAATTTGATGGAAAAAGGTTCTTTGAACGGGCCTTTGGTCTTGATGCTCAGTTTGGGGGCCAACGGCGACGGAATCATTTGCACGCGAGAACGGCTTTCGTCCAGGATCAAGAAGGAGTCGGGGGCCAGCGAGAGAACGGACGACAACGAGACTTTGTCCGACGACAGCAGGACTTTCGTGCCCTTGCCGGCGCCGGCCAACGCGTAAGCACGGCGTTCGGGAGCGGTGTTGAAGATGACGCGATAACGGCTTTTTCCGCTATTCACGACATACGACAAGATCCCGCACGACGCCCCGGACGTCTCCACCGTCGCCTCGCCTACGGCGAGGCTGCCATGTTCCTTTCGGAGAGAAATTAATTTTTTCAGGAACCGGTTCTCCGGACGCTTCGCGTCCGTAAGACTTTCATCGAACATTTGCTGCCGTGCACCCGTGAGACCGGCTTCCGTGCCGTAATAAACGCACGGAAGCCCGGGCAACGTGAACAGAGCCACCAGACATTGTCTCGCTGCGCGCGGCGTGCCGCGAGCGTACACCCTCTCTACATCGTGATTGTCGGCGAAGGTCACCCAAAGCTCCGGGTTGGATTTTCTTGCAGCAAGCGGCGCGCGCAGCGCGTCCGTGGCAGATTTGCGAAAGAACACCTGATTTAATGCTTCGTTCAGCGGAAGATCGACGGCGGAATCGAGCCGGGGTCCGCGCGGGCCCTCGAGATACTTCCCGATGGCTTTGTAGTCGTAGCTCCAGACTTCTCCGAACACGATGAACTCTTCGTTGCCGTGCTTTTTCGCGAAGTTCTTCACGCCCAGATCCTTCGGATCCGATCGTCTGAGAAAATCGTCGTAGAATCCTTCGGGCGTGTAATAGACCGTGTCGACCCGGAATCCGTCGATGCCTACTTGCTCGATCCAGAACCGATAGATTTCGCGCATGCGCCGCGCGGACATCGGGTTGTCCAGATTGATGTCGTCCAAATCGCCCATCGCGTGAGTCAACGTCTGCCGCCGATCCCGGTAGTCGTCTATGTTCGGCGTGAAATTGTAGATGCCCGCTTTCTTGTGGTGCGTGTCCCTCGGGTCATTCATCTTGAACACCGGATCGTTGGGAGCCTTCGGCTCCCCGTCGGGCGGGTAGGTGCCCGGCAGCGCGCGCCAGCTTCGCTCGGGGAACTTGGGGTCATAGCCCTCGGCCGTGACGGTGAAGTAATTCGCGGTGTGGTTGACGACGATGTCCTGGATCACCTTGATGCCGAGCGCGTGCGCGTCGGCGACCATGCGGCGGTAGTCCTCGAGCGTCCCGAAGTGCGGGTCGACGGCGGTGAAGTCGTAGGGCCAGTAGCCGTGGTAGCCGCGCGTGGCGATGGCGGGGTTGACCCATTGGCCGTAAGTCGGCGGGGTCAGCCAGACGGCGTCGATGCCGAGGCGCTTGAGGCCGGGCAGGCGGCGGCGCAGGCCCTCGAGGTCGCCGCCCTGGAACTTCTCGGGGTCGGTCGGGGAGTATTCGTCGCGGCCGAAGTCGTCGCGCGAGGGGTCGCCGTTGGCGAAGCGGTCAAGGAGAACGAGGTAGAGGACCTTCCCCGCCCAGGAGGGCAAGGCCGACTTACTTCGCGTCACGGACGAGGACGCGCACGCTCATGGGCGGCACGGAGACGGTGATTTGCGGGTTCGAGGTCACGCGGTAGGCCGAGTCGAGCGCGTCGACGAACTTGGAGCCCGCGGGATTGATGCCCGTGTCGACCCAAATGGTCTCGGAGACGGGCTGCGTGCCGAGGTTCAGCGCGACGACGACTTCCTTGCCGTCGTAAATGCGCGAGAAGGCGAAGAGGCCGGCGCCCGCGGGATCCGACCAGCGCACCCACTGCTCGCCGCGGCGCAGGGCGGCGTACTCCTTGCGCACGCCCGCGAGCTTCGCGAGCCACTGAAAGACGGGGTTGCCGCGGTCGAACTTATCGCCCGCCGAGGAGTCGGACTTGAACGCGCCGTCCGCGAACTGGTCTTCGCGGTTGCGCGGGTCGGCGGGATGGTCCGGGCCTTCGGGGTCGAGGCGCGCGGTATCTTGCCTGAAACCTTGTTCCGTCCCGTAATAGGTCATCGGGATGCCGATCGAGAACAGCAGATACGCGAGCGCGACGCGCAGCTGGGCCTCGGGCTCGCCCAGGCGCAGGAAGCGGTACACGTCGTGGTTGTCGATGAAGCGCAGCAGCTGCGAGGCCAGGGGGCCCAGCGCCTGGTTCGTGCGGTGCATGCTGTCCTCGAGCACGCGCGTCGGGGCCTTGCCGTGCAGCGCGTAGGTCTCGCGGCGATAGGCGGGGTAGCTGAACGCGCTGTCGAGGCCGTCGGAGGTCAGGTGCGGGATCAGGTCGGCGTCGACGCCGGTCGAGTTCTCGCCGACGAGGAAGAAGTTCTTCTTGCCGATCGACGCGGCGTACTCCTTGATCGCCTTGGAGAACACGGGGACGAAGCCGGGCGCGATGTGGCGCACGGCGTCGACGCGGAAGCCGTCGAGGTCGGTCTCCTGAATCCACCATTTCGCGATGTGGATCAGCGCGTCGGCGGTCTCCTTCTTGTCGGAGGCGTAGTGGCGGTAGTTCGGGGGGAAGTCGCCGTTGGTGGCCTGCGCGTGGTCGCTCCAGTTGTCGATCACGCCGCGGCGCGTGAAGTGCTTCGGGTCCTTCAGGTCGTGGGGCAGGAGGGATTCGGTCCACTCGCCGATCTCCTTGGGCTGGCCCTCGAGGCCGCGCCACTGCGAGCCCTCTTTGTACTCGAAGACCGGGCCGCTGTGGTTGAGCACCCAGTCGAGCACGACCTTCAGGTCGCGCTTATGGGCTTCGCGCACGAGCTCCTTGAAGTCCGCCATGGTCCCGAGGTGCGGGTCGATCGCCAGCATGTGCACGGGCGCGTAGCCGTGGTAGGAGTCCGCCTGGTTCTGGTTGACGGGCGAGAGCAGCAAGGTCGTGACGCCGGACTCCTTCAGGTAGTCGAGCTGCTCGATGACGCCGCGGATGTTGCCGCCGTGGCGCGAATTTCCGAGCTTCGGGTCGCCGTGGGTGCGGCTCTTGCCGCCGCGCGCGAAGCGGTCGAGGAGCATGAAGTGGAGGATCTCGTCGCGCCAGTCCGCGGGGGAGGCGGTGTACTCGCGCTGGGGCTTGTCGGCGATCGGCGCGTCGGCCAAGGTCTCCGGCGCGCCGGGGACGCTTTCGACGAGCGCGTGGGCGGCCTGCCAGGCCTTGCGCAGGACCTGGACGTCGCGCGGCGCGAGGCCCTGCTCGTTCGAAGCCGCCGGAACCGGCGCGGCCGAGAGCGCCGCGGGAGCGACGGGCTTCGCGGCGACCGGGATGATCGAAGCGGCGAGCGCGGGGGCCGGCGAGAGCGCGGGAATCGCGAGCGAAGGGGCGATCCCGGGGGTGAGCGTGAGCGCGGACGGCGCGGGAAGCGGGGCGAGCGTCGGCGCGCCGACCGCGCCCAGCGTTCCGGTGACGCGGGGAACGGAGGCGTTCGCGCCGCTGAGGACCTGGGCGCGGAGCTCGGGCGCGCTCGAGAGCGCGATGAGCAGGGCGAGGGAGGAGGAGAAGATTTTCCGGATCATTTTCTCTCTCCCCGGGCGAGCGTCCACAGCTTCCGGACGGGCCAGGTCATGAGGCGCACGAGAGGGTTGTCGACGACGGCCTTCCCGGCCTGCTTAAGCGGCGGCTCGATGACGACGCCCGCGGCGGGATACTTTTCTTGGAACTCGGCGCTGGCGGCGACGGGCGCGCTCGCGATGAAGACGACCTCGCGGGCCTTCGCGCGGCCGGCCCAGATCGCGATCGCGAGATCGAGCGACTGCTGGAAGAGGAAGATGCCCCAGAACATCGTCATCGAGCCCGAGGCGAAGAAGGGAGCGGCGAGCAGGAAGCTCAGGTCGCGGATCTGCTGTATGCCGGAGTGCTGCCAGCGGTTGATCGCGCCTTTCGCGTACAGCGCGTTGAGGCTGTTGTAGCCGAGCACGCCGAAGAAGGTGCCGACGACCGACATGACGGCCATGTCCTTCCAGTAGTGGACGCTCCACGGCGGCGTCACGCTGGAGGGGTTCGCCGACCACGACAGCAGGCGGTACAAGGTCCCGAAGCCCTGCATGTACGCGAGGTTGAAGAACATCTGGTAGTTGAAGCCGCGCGCGCGGCGCAGGGATTCCTGGAAGTTGTTCCAGGTCTTCAGGTAGAAGCCGTGAAAGACCTCCTGGAACACGCTGAGGCCGATGAGTCCCGCGAGCGCGACGGGATGCGCGAGGCCCACCGCGGTCCAGTACACGGCGATCGAGGTGACGAGCGGGAAGGACTTGGTCGCGATGCCGCCCAGGATCTCGCTCGGCAGGGGCTTGACGATCGACGCGGCGAAGGTCTTGGCGAGGAACTTGGCCTCGCGGAAGGGCCAGAGCAGCTTGGCGCCGAGCGTCGCGGGCGCGGCCTGTTCGGCGGCTTCCGCCGCGGCGGAGGCCTTGGGCGCCCAGTCGACGGCGAGCGCTTCCTTCTGCACGGCTTTGACCGACGCGCGGCCGAGCAAAGAGGCGACCTGCGCGGCGTGCTTCTCATCGAGGCCCGACGGATCGTTCTTCGCGGTGAGCAGGCGGACCTTGCCGCCGTGCGCGGCGGCCTCGGCCATAGTGATCTCGGTCATCGGCTGGCCGTGGCGGACGACGAAGGCCTTGAGGCCGGAGGGATCGAGCGGGGTTTCCGTCGCCTTCTTCTTGTCGCCGCCGTCGAACATAGACGCGAGCTTCTCGGTCCAGGTCTGGGAGGCCTGCGCGCCGGAAGGAGTCTCCTTCGAGGCCGCCGACGGGCCGTTGAAAAGGGCCGCGGGAATCTGCGGCAGGGCGGCGGCGGGCGCGACCATCGCGGCCAGACCGGCGGGCATCAAAGTCGGGATCGCGCTCACGACCTCGATCGCCGAGGCGGCGCTGATGCCCGGGACCGGCGTCAGGCCGGGGGTGAGCGACGGGGCGGAGAGGGGGAGAAGAGAAACCGATCCGAAACCCGACGGGACGACCGAGATGGTTCCGATCGCGCCGGACGCCGCGGAGCCGCCGGAGGCTCCCACGCGGGTCGCCGAGTAATTCTGGGCAAAAGCGCTTCCTGGGAGCGCGGCCGAGAGAAGAACTGCGAGCAATCCCGAGGGCTTCATGTCCTATAAGGATTGTACCGGGACGCGAGCGGGCCACCCAGGGGCTTGGGACCTATTAAGGGATGGGCCTAAGGCCTACCTTCTTTAGAGCTCGAAAACGAAGCCCTTTTTGCGGAGGCGGGCGTGCTTCTCCGCGTCGAAGCGGTACAGCCGGGCCGCGCGGTGGGCGACGCCCTCTTCGGTTTCGTCCAGCTCGGCGAGCACGCCGAGGGCGAGCGCCTTCTTGCGGAAGTTGCGCTTGTCGAGACGGCGCTCGAGCACGGTCTCATACAGGCGCTGGAGCTGCGAGAGCGTGAACTTGGCGGGCAGCAGCTGGAAGGCGAGCGGCTCGTAGCGCAGCTTCCCCTTGAGCCGTTCGGGCGCGGCGCGCAGGATGGCGTCGTGGTCGAAGGCGAGCTTGGGGGCATCGGCCAAAGAAAACCACCCGGCGATGCGCGCGTCGGTCGACGCTCTCGGCGGGTAGACGTCCAGGTTGACCAGGGCGTAGTAGGCCACGGAAACGACGCGACCTCGGGGGTCGCGTCCCGGCTCGCCGAAGGTGTAGAGCTGCTCGAGGAAGATTCCTTTGAGGCCGGTTTCCTCGGCGAGCTCCCGCCTCGCCGCGTCGAGCAGGGACTCGTCCGCGTGGACGAAGCCGCCGGGAAGCGCGCAGCGTCCTTGGAACGGGGGGATGCCGCGCTGGATCAGCAGGATGCGGAGATCGCCGCCGGCCGCGTCGAGCCCGAAGACCACGCAGTCGACCGTGACGAGGAACGGCGCCGGCGGGGGGAAAGTCCCGGCCATGCTAGGCGATGACCGCCGTCCGGGCGGCCTCCTCCCTGCGCGTCAGCGCGCGCACTTCCTCGAAGGTCCACTCCTTGAGGATCTTGCCGTCGCGGTACACCTCGACGAGCAGACCGCCCTTCTCCTTCTCGGCGGAGACGCGGTCCGTCGTGACGTACTCGCCGCCCTCGAGCCGGTCGATGCGCACGAAGCCCTTGTGCGAGCGCTTACCCGAATCCGTGATGGGATCCTTGAACAGTTCGCGGTCCTCGGTCCCGACGCGCGCGTGCGTCGCCTTGATCGCGAAGCCCATGTCGTCGCGGTTATGCTGCTGGAGCAGGATGCCGCCGACGCCGATCACGAGGTTCGTGGTGGCGTAGCCCATGACCTTGATCGTGCCGAGGATGTCGGCGATGCGCGAGTAGTACATGCCGTCGCCGTAGATCAGGCCGACCTTCGGGTTCAGCTCCTTGAAGCCCTTCGAGTTGACCGTCGAGCCGAACAGCTCGTCGAGCAGGCGAATCGCGCCCTTGCGCGCGGGGGAGCCGACCGGGGACGCCTCGTCGCCGCAAAGGATGGTTTTGGGGTCGCCCGAGTCGGGCCGGAACACGACCTTGCCGTCGCGGGCGAGGATGTCGGGTTTGAGCTCGCGCGCGATCACGGTCAGGACATTCCAGAGGTCGTAGGTGTCGGATACGATCGACACGATGCCGGTGGGGTTCTGCCTCAGCATCGTGCGGAACGCGCCGATCTCGTTGTCGCGACCGTAGGCGCACATGACGGAGTGCTCCGTAGCGGGGACGGACAGCCCGATCGGATGCACGGCCTTGTAGTAGTCGCGAGCGGCCTTCACGGCGGTCACCGTGTCCGTGCCCAGGAAGGTCACGAGGTGCGCCATGCCCGACAGCGCGGCCGTCTGCTCCGACGAGCAGCCGCGATAGCCGAAGTCGTGGACCTGGAAAGGGACCATGCCCATCGCCTCCGCGGACGCGGTCTCCTCCGCGTACTTCGTGAACAGGCGCTTGAAGCCGAGCGAGGAGGTGGCGACGGTCGTCGTGTTCCACACCTTGAGGATGTAGGACTCGAGGAAGCCCACGCACCACGCGAACTCCGGGTCGGTGTTGGTCATCGTCATGAGCACGTTGCGGTTGGGCACGACGGAACCCTCGGGCAGGGCCTTGATCGAGATCGGCCAATAGCCGAGCTTGCCGAGCGCGCGGATCTTCTTCTCCACGCCCGCCGGCACGGAGCCGAGGATCAGCTTGCGGTACTCGAGGAACTCCTCGACCATCGCCGGCGTGATCGGCTCGGTCAGGAAATAGAGGTGCGCCTGCAGCCCGAACCACAGCGCCGCGTCGTACTTCTTCACGGAACGAGCGATCAGGTAGGAATAGATGTAGCGCGTGCCTTCCGGATAGAACTCCATGTGCCCGAGCTTGTAAACGTCCGTCGCGAGCAGCGGATTGAGGTTCATGCGGCCTCCTGCGGAATTTCGCCTAGATGGGTGAAGACGCGGCGGATGCCCGAAGCGCGCAAAGTCGCGACGCCTTTCGAGAAGATGCCGTGCGTCGTGAAGAGGTGGACCTCGGCGGCGCCGCCGGCGAGCGCGCGCTCGGCGACGAGCTTGAAGGTCATGCCCCCGTCGCAGATGTCGTCGACGATGAGCACTCGGCGGCCCTTCACGGCGCCGTGAATGACGATGCCCTTGATGAGGCCGGTGGCCTGGTCGCGGTCCTTTTCGGCGTGGATGGACTCGGCCAGCCCGTACGCGCCGTAGCGCGCCTTCGCGCCGGCGTCGGGAAACAGGATGAGGTCGGCGCCCGTCGCGTTCAGGGCTCCCTGGATCTCGGCGCGGGGCGCGCGGTCCTCGAGCTTTTGAATAAGGGCGCCCGCCTTCGCGCTGTGCGCGTCGAGCACGCGCACGGCGTCGAGCTCGAGCGCGTTGAGCAGCTTCGCGAAGGCGTGCAGCGCGAAGGTCGCCGCGTTGTCGATGTCCTTGTCCTGGCGCGCGTAGGGGAGGTAGGGCAGCTCGAGCGTCACGCGCAGGCCGCGGGACTTCAGCAGCACGGCCAGCTGGGCCAGGTGGAGCAGCTCCGCTTCCGACTCGAAGTCCCACCGGACCGCGGCGGCGGCGGCGCGGTCGAGCGCCGCCAGCAGGTCCGCCGGGAGACGCCACACCTGCGAGGTCTTGTCCGGGAAGATCGTCGGCGCCGCGTCACGGGAGGCCGCGGCGTCGAAGGCGGGTCCGGCGGAAAGTCTTAGTGTCATATGTACACTAGTTTAGTGTACGAACAACACTTTGTCAAGGCCTACGGTCTCGCGGCAAGCGTCCGCAGGACTTCGCCGGCCAGGTGATTCGCGATCAGCCGGTGGCCGGCGGCGTTCGGATGGGCGTCTTCCGCGTCCGCCCAAAGGAAGCGCAGGTCGGAGCGGCGTTCCCGCCGCATGTAATCCTGATACAGGCCGTAGCTGTCGACGACCCGAAAGCCCATGCCCCGGAGGCGCTCGGCGACCGGCTTGTGCAGCAGCGCGTAGAACGGATCCTTGTCCGGGTCGGCGTGCGGCGTGAGCCAGGGGTTCCAGAGGAAGACGACGACTGGCACCTTCGCGGCGGCGGCGAGGTCCGCGATCGTCTTCATCTCGCGCATGTGCTGCTCGAACTGCGGGCCCTCGTAGCGGTAGCCGTGGAGCAGGCGCTCGGGCCGCCCGTCGCCCGGAGCGACGATCGTGGTGCGGACCGACGCGGACGCGCGCAGCCGGCGCAGGACGAGCTTGACGAGCATGGAATGAAGGGCGTTGTCGCCGTACTCGGGCGCCATGAACCCCGTGCGCGAGTCGTCGACGGGCTCGGAGTCGTTGTGGTCGTAGTGGAGCACGATCAGGTCGGGCCGCCAGGGCAGGGCCTTCTCGCGCAGGACCACGCGGTTCTGCTGGCTGTTGTAGCCCGGCACCGCGTAGCTGCGGATCGCGACGGGCCCGCGCTTCGACAGGAGCGGCCGCAGCCGCTCGGCGTAGCCATCCTCGGCCGGGAGCTTCCAGGGAAAGGGGGACGAGTCGCCCAGGATCGCGATACGGGTCCCGGGGCCGTCGTCGGCGGGGCGGCCGGGCACGACGCGGCAGCAGCCGGAAGCGTCGGTTTCTACACGGGCTCCGTTCCATCCGATAACGCGGAAGTCGGGCTTGAGGTCGTACAGCAGCTCGGGGTGCGGGATGCGCCGCACGAACGGGACCACGCTGGCTGGCTGCGGCCGCGCGCGCAGCAAGGCGGTGTCGGTCTCTTTCGCGAACGCCGCGCGCACGACCACCTCAAGCCCGAGTAAGCCGGCGGCGGAGGACAGCGCGGCCGCGGCCACCCCGAAACAGATCGTCCTCGCCGGAAGCATGACTCATTGAACCTTTTTGGAGGTCATAAAAAAGTCGCCTTTCGCGGCGAGATCGGCCGAAAATTCAGGAGGAGTTTGGGGTATCATCTTTTCATGAACACTCGCTCCCTGGCCGTCGCCGCGTCGTGCCTTCTCGCCGTTTCCGCCCAAGCCGACGGCCTCAGCGCGCCCTTCGGCGCCCTCGCCGCCCAGGCGCGGCAGTCCGTCGCGGCCGCCAAGCTGCAGCCGCGCCCGCGCCTCGCCTTCCATCCCGACACCTCCTTGCCCGAGAACTGCGCGAACCTGCCGGTCGTCGTGATCCGCAACGGCGAGATCTCGAAGAACGGCGTCCTGCTGGGCCGCAGCGCCTCTTCGTACCAGGCCAACTGCGACGGGCTCGTCGCGTGGAAGAACTCCTACGGCGAGCTTTACCGCGAGGGCCAGCGCCTGAGCTCCAACGTCTCGCAGTTCGACGTCGCCTGGCACGGCGACGTGATCGTCTGGCGCGACAGCTACGGCACGCTCCGCCGCAACGGCGAGGACTTCGGGCGCGTCGACCGCTACACCTTCGTGAAGTACACGGGCGACGTCGTGTGGGTGAACGGCCACGGCGAGCTGCACCGCAACCGCGAGTCCTTCGGCCGTGCCCAGAGCTACGCCGTCGCCTCGCGCACCGGCGACGTCGCGTGGGTCAACTCCTTCGGCGTGCTGTACCGCAACGGGACGGAGCTCGGCCGCGCCCAGAGCTTCCAGCTCGCGGACCGGACCGGGGACGTGGGCTGGGTCGACTCCTTCCGCAACCTCTACAAGAACGGCGTGAAGGTCGGCGACGGCGTCAATCAGTTCACGATGCGCGAGGACGGCAAGGTGATCTGGACTGACAGCTGGGGCAACACGCATTACGCCTAGCTAGGCGTCGCTGCGGCGGACCGACCAGATGAACCCGTCGTACCAGAAGTGCATGAGCGACACCACGAGCGTGACGGAGAGCGCCCACGCCGACAGCTCTCCCAGGATCCCGCACACCGCGCCGTAGAGAAAGCCCGCGCCGACGAGGACCGGCAGCTTGAAGTTCTTCCGCTCGCACGGCAACGCCGAGGTCCGGGCGCGCCACCCCGTCCGCTTCAGGATCGTGCCGCCCGCGCTCCTGCTTCTCCTCATGCTTTCGGGGCCCGCGCGCACGGCCGCCGCGGCGCTCGCGGTGTGGTGGGA
>Ga0105164_10002496_pt1 | contig 11370 bp, 8 predicted proteins | sample VDWuncwatermetaG_FD_89674 | JGI IMG/M metagenome (GOLD analysis project Ga0105164, IMG submission 89674) | Wastewater microbial communities from Netherlands to study Microbial Dark Matter (Phase II) - VDW unchlorinated drinking water | ecosystem: Environmental > Aquatic > Freshwater > Drinking...
CGGCCACACTCTTATCGCTTTCCGCCAGCTTTTTTAATTCAAGCGCGATATTGTTATTTAAATATTCCCTTGCCAGGCTGCTGTCCTTCCCTGTCTTGGCCCATTTGTTATCCATATCAATGAGATAGGCGCGCGCGGCGGCCTTGCCCATCGTTTCATATTTTGAATTGCTTCGTATTATCTCATCCTTCCACAACTGGTTATCCGAATATGCCCTGATCCTGCCGATCTCCTCGTCTAATATTTTGCTGACCTGTGTTGCCAGAAGGAGGGATAGCTTCCTGTTAACATCCCCCGCCGCATTATGCATGGCATTGAATCCAAAAAGATACGCAAGGCCGACACCTATGACCATGACGGTCAAGGTAGATGAACAAATTATCAGAATGACCTTGCGTCTGATGCCTGTTTTGTGCAGCGTCTCTCTATGGCTCATTGCTTATCTCCGTTATATCCGATTCGCTTATTATATGACTATCATCTCTCAGGGGCAAGGTTTTTTTCTGTTTCGTCATTGCGAGCCCGAGCACCGAACCATAAAGGTTCGGTGTAAATTCCGCGAGGGCGAAGCAATCTTTTTAGATTGCTTCGTCGGACAATGCTTTGTCAACATCCTCCTCGCAATGACGGGCTCAATAAAATGGCCCGGAGATAACTCCGGGCCATTTTCGAATTACACATTAAACTTTATACATTATACATTACACTTTTAGTACATCCCACCGCCTGGCGGCATTCCGCCCGGCATAGCAGAGGCCTTCTCCTCTTCAGGGATGTCCGTCACGATGGTTTCGGTCGTGATCATCAGGGCCGCGATGCTGGCCGCGTTCTGGAGCGCCGAACGGGTCACCTTCTTCGGATCGATAATGCCTGCCGCAAACATATCGGCATAGACCTCCTTCTCCGCGTCGTAACCTTCGTTCGTCTTCATCTCCTTTACCTTATTCACGACGACTGAACCTTCAAGCCCTGCGTTGTTCACAATCGTCCTGATCGGTTCCTCGAGCGCGCGTCTCACTATCTCGATGCCAATCTGCTCATCGCCCGCAAGTTTCATCTTCGTTAGCGCTTCGATGCATCTCAACAGCGCCACACCGCCTCCCGGGACTATCCCCTCTTCGACTGCCGCGCGCGTTGCGTGGAGGGCGTCTTCGACCCTCGCCTTCTTCTCTTTCATCTCCGTCTCTGTTGCAGCGCCGACATTTATGACGGCCACTCCGCCGGCAAGTTTTGCGAGACGTTCCTGGAGCTTCTCTTTGTCGTAATCAGAATCGTTATCTTCGATCTGCTTCTTAATCTGGCCGATCCTCGCCTGGATATCGGAGGTCTTGCCTGCGCCTTCCACTATAGTAGTATTATCCTTGTCGATCCTGACCCTCTTTGCGCGGCCCAGATCCTCTATCTTCACGTTCTCGAGCTTTATCCCGAGGTCTTCGGTTATCGCCTTGCCGCCTGTAAGTATGGCGATGTCTTCGAGCATCGCCTTACGCCTGTCGCCGTAACCCGGCGCCTTGACTGCGGCGCATGAAAGCGTCCCGCGGATCTTGTTCACGACCAGGGTCGCGAGGACCTCGCCTTCAGTCTCTTCCGATATTATCATGAGCGGCTTGCCTGCCCTCGCCACTTTTTCAAGGAGCGGCAGGATGTCCTTCATGCTCGCTATCTTCTTTTCGTGAATTAATATAAAGGGATCATCCAAAGAGCACTCCATCTTCTCCGCGTCAGTCACAAAATACGGAGAGAGATAACCCTGGTCAAACTCCATGCCCTCGACCAGCTCGAGTTCCGTCTTTGATGCCTTTCCTTCCTCAACAGTGATGACGCCGTCTTTTCCGACCTTAGTCATCGCCTCGGCTATCAACTCACCGATCTCTTGGTCATTGTTGGCCGCGATAGAAGCGACCTGCGTGACCTGCTTCTTGTCTTTCGAATCTATCGGCTTTGCGATCCTCTTTAACTCGTCTACTACCTTCTCAACGGCCTTCTCGATCCCCCTCTTTAATGCCATGGGGTTCGCGCCTGCGGTAACGTTCTTCATCCCTTCCCTGAAGATCGACTCTGCAAGCACTGTCGCTGTCGTTGTGCCGTCACCGGCCGTATCAGATGTCTTTGATGCCACTTCCTTTACAAGCTCTGCGCCCATATTCTCATACGGGTCTTTGAGCTCAATCTCTTTTGCTACTGTGACGCCGTCCTTCGTGATCGTAGGCGCGCCAAACTTCTTGTCCAGGACCACGTTCCTGCCCTTGGGCCCGAGCGTGATCTTCACTGCCTTAGCGAGCTGCTCGACGCCCCTCAGGATCGCCCTGCGGGCCTCTTCGCTGTATAATAGTTGTTTTGCCATTTTTTCCTCCATTTTCCAAGCGTAGAAAAAATGATCCTGATCCCGCCTCAAGCCTATGACGCGGCGTGGCGGGAGAAGGACCTCTCCGCTATTTTATTATCGCCAGAATATCCTCTTCCTTGAGGATCAGATATTCTTTCCCATCCACCGTTATCTCGGTGCCGGAATATTTTCCGAACAGGATCTTATCTCCGACCTTCACTTCAGGGGCAATCGTCTTGCCCTCGTCAGAAACCTTGCCCTTGCCTACACCGACCACCTCGGCCTCCTGCGGCTTCTCCTTCGCTGTGTCCGGAAGGACGATGCCTCCCTTAGTCACTTCTTTGGCCTCCAGGACCTTCACCATTATCCTGTCCGCCAACGGCTGAATCTTCATGCATCCACCTCCTTGTGAAAATTTTGATAAAAATTTTCATCCTGAAATTTTGTTAGCACTCACCTAAATCGAGTGCTAACAGTATACTATTATACAAACCCTGGCAATCTTGTCAAGAAAATTTTTTAAATTTTTTTTAAAATTCAATGCGGCTGGTGAAACATGATGTTTATCCCTTTGAGGGTGATATCCTCATCAACGATATCTATGGATTTTGCGTATCGCCTGACTAACTTGGCATTTCCGCCGGTCGCGATCACCCAGGCGCGTTTGCCCAAAATCTTCCTGTATCTTGCGACAAGGCCGTCGCACATCGCGCCAAAACCAAACAGGATGCCGCCGCGCATGCTGCCTACCGTATCCTTACCTATAATATATGGCGAGGCCTTAAGTTCCACCTTTGGAAGGAGCGCCGTCTTTTCATAAAGGCTGCGCAGGGAGATCTCTATTCCGGGAAGTATGAGGCCGCCAAGATATTCGCCTTTTTTCGAAACGACATCGAAGGTTACGGCAGTGCCAAAATCTACGATAACGGCCGGCGCGCCGTACAGGGTTTTCGCGGCGAACGCGTTCACGAGTCTGTCCTGGCCCACCTCGCTCCTTACCTTATATTTATTGTGTATCGGGACATGGAGGTCGTTGCCGATTATCGTTATCCTTACCTTGGAGCTCGTCATCCTGTTCAGCTGCATGACAAGCCGTGCTAACGCAAGCGGGACTACGCTCGATATGATTATCTCATCGATCAATTCTATCTTAAGGCCGCATTTTTTTAACAGCGTCTTTAAGCTTTTTTCATACAAAGAATAGCCGTGCGCCGGCATCTTTGCCTTATCGACCAGTTTCCTACCACAAAATACGCCGGCCGTTATATTCGTATTGCCGATATCTATCGCGATTAAAGCCGTCATCTTCATCTCACCATGACTATATCGCCGGATGAAACCTTTTCGAGAAGGCCCGAATCCATCCTCACCACGAGGGCGCCGTCCGAATCTATTGTATGCGCATGGCCTTCAAAGGCCCTGTTCTGCAAAACGACCCTAATCCTTGAGCCGAGCATCGCGGAGAGGTCCTTCCATTCCTCTATTATCGGATTAAAGCCGTTCTCTTTCAAGAGAAAATATTCTTCGTCGAGTCTTTCTATAATCTTTCTCGCAAGCTCAACGCGCGACAGGGCCTCGTTCCTCCCCAAATGCCGCAGCTCCTCTTTGATAGAAGACGCTTCTCTTGGCAGACACCGAACCTGCGTATTTACATTCACTCCTATTCCGAGGATGATGAAATCGACGTTGTCCTGTTCGGCCTTCATCTCCGTGAGAATCCCGCAGACCTTCTTATCATTTACCAGTATATCGTTAGGCCACTTTATCATGGTATCCAAGCCGCATTCCTGCCTTATCGCCTTGGCCACGGCCACGGCCGCAAGTAAAGTTATCTTCGGGATCTCGTTCGGCGCAAGTCCCCGCGGCCTGAGGATACAGGAGAGATATATCCCGCCTTTCGAAGGCGAGACCCATTGCCTGCCGCGCCTTCCCTTTCCCTTTGCCTGTTCTTCGGCAAGCACCACTGTGCCTTCCTTCATCCCCTTTTCGGCAAGTCCGTAGGCGACCGTATTGGTCGAATCGACCTTCTTGAACGAGATTACCTCTTTTCCCAAAACCCTGGTCTTCATCTTCCACTTTATCTCGGCAGGAATGAGATTGTCGGGAATGCTTATCAGCCGATACCCTAAATGCGGGGATGCCTCTATCTCGTAGCCCTCTTCTCTAAGTTTTTCGACGTGCTTCCAGATGGCCGTCCTCGAGATATCGGAGAGCTTGCACAATTCCTCACCGGAGACATAAGAGTCCGTGCTATTTCTTAATATGCCCAACATCTTCTCGTCCAGCATATTTCTCTTTCAGTTCTTTTATCTGATCGCGCAAGCCCGCCGCCTTCTCAAACTGCAGGTTTCTTGCCGCCAGGGCCATATCGTGTTGAAGCTCGCCGACGAGCGCGGTGATGTCATATTGATCGTCCGTCTCCTCGACGACGGCGGCGATCAACTCGCGCGCCTTCTTATGGGATTCAATGCCTTCGCGTATCGCCTTCTCTATCGAACGCGCCCTGATGCCATGGGCCGAGTTAAATTCGAATTGTATCTTGCGGCGCCTGCCGGACTCGTCGATCGCCTTCTTCATCGACTTCGTTACCGTATCCGCATACATGAGGACCCGGCCGTTTACGTTGCGGGCGGCGCGGCCCGCGACCTGTATGAGGCTCGTGCCGCTGCGCAGGAATCCCTCTTTATCTGCGTCGAGGATGACGACCAGCGAAACCTCCGGCAGATCCAGGCCTTCCCTTAACAGATTGATGCCGATGAGGCAGTCAAATTTGTTCAACCTAAGATCCCTCAAGATCTCGACCCTCTCAATCGCGCCAATCTCGGAATGCAGGTATTTTACTCTTAGGCCGAATTCGGCCAGGTATCTTGCAAGGTCCTCTGCCAGGCGTTTGGTAAGAGTCGTAACGAGTATCCTCTCCTTCCGCTCGGCCCTTTGCCTTATCTCATTTATGAGGTCATCGATCTGGTTTTTCGTCGGCCGCACTTCTATCGGAGGGTCTACGAGCCCTGTCGGCCTTATTATCTGTTCCGCAACCCTCTTTTTCGACTTCTCTATCTCATATTCATCCGGCGTTGCTGACACGAAGACCGCCTGTTTTACCAATTTCTCGAACTCTTCGAACTTAAGCGGCCTGTTGTCGAGCGCCGAGGGAAGCCTGAAACCGTATTCGACGAGCGTCTCTTTCCGCGCCCTGTCGCCGTTATACATCCCCCTGACCTGAGGGATCGTCGCGTGGGATTCGTCTATAAATGTAAGGAAATCTTTTGGGAAATAATCTATCAGGCACCACGGCCTTGAACCCTCGGGCCGGCCGGAGATGTGCCGTGAGTAGTTCTCGATGCCGCCGCAATAACCGATCTCCCGCATCATCTCTATGTCATAATGCGTCCTTGATTCAAGCCTCTGGGCCTCGACGAGCTTATCTTGCCCCTTTAGCTCTGTAAGGCGCTCTTCAAGCTCTTCCTCTATGGACTTTATAGCCGTTTCGATCCTGTCCGGCGTTGTCACAAAATGTTTTGCCGGATATATGCCGACCTTTTTGACGCCCCTGATGATATTTCCGGTAATCGGATCTATCTCATAAATATGCTCGATCTTGTCGCCGAACTGCTCGATTCGATAGGCCGTATTCGTGTAGGCGGGAAACACCTCCGCCGTATCACCGCGCACCCTGAAGGTCGAGCGCTTGAAATCGTAATCATTGCGTTCATAATGTATCGAGACGAGCCTCTTTACGATTGCGTCCCGCGAGAGGACCTCGCCCTCTTCCAGGAAGACGAGCATCTCGCCGTACTCTTCCGGCGAGCCCAGGCCGTAGATGCAGGAGACGCTTGCCACTATTATGCAGTCCGCGCGCGACATGAGCGAGCTTGTCGCCGACAGCCGGAGCCGGTCGATGTCCTCGTTGATGGACGAATCCTTCTCGATATATATATCGGTGTGCGGTATGTACGCCTCGGGCTGGTAATAATCGTAATAACTCACGAAATATTCAACGGCGTTCTGCGGGAAGAATTCCTTGAATTCGCTGTAAAGCTGCGCCGCCAGGGTCTTGTTGTGTGAAATGACGAGAGCCGGCCTTCCTATATTGGCAATGACGTTTGCCATCGTGAATGTCTTGCCGGAGCCGGTCACTCCAAGGAGGGTCTGGTAGTCCTCACCTCTCTCTATGCCTTTGGTGAGTTGTTCGATAGCCCGGGGTTGGTCGCCTTCGGGCTTGAAGCCGGATACGAGCTTGAAGTTGGCCATCAGATAATTTCCAGCGACATGTCGACCGATTTGACGGAAGCGGTGAGCGAGCCGACCGATATCATATCAACCCTCGTCTTCGCGTATTCTTCGATATTGTCAAGATCTATCCCGCCCGAAACTTCGAGGAGAGGCTTCGTCTTCGAAACCTTTCTTATCTCAACGCAAGATCTCACCTCCCGCACGCCCATATTGTCGAACATTATAATATCCGGTGATCCTGCCATCGCGTCATTAAATTCCACGATGCTAGTCACCTCTATCTCGATAGTCGTGCCTTTCAGATTTTTTTTCCTTGCCAATTCAATTAAATTTTTTAAGATCATTTTTTTACTTCTCTGTACTCTGTGCTCTGTACTCTGTGCTCTAATATGATTATCCTTTATCAAAACCTGGTCATACAGCCCCATTCTGTGATTCGTCCCGCCGCCGATAGAAACAGCGTATTTCTCCAGATGCCTCAAGAGCGGCAAGGTCTTGCGCGTATCCATGATCTTGACGCCGTATGGTTTCGCTTTATCGACAAACTGTTTGGTCCTCGTAGCGATGGCGCTTAAAAATGACATGAAGTTGAGCATAGTCCGCTCGGCCCTCAATATCGATGCGGTATGTCCTTCCAGGAACGCGAGCTCCTTTCCGCTTCCCACAAAATTTCCGTCTTTGCAATTCGGCTTGAACCTTACGCTGTAGTCAACCTGGGCCATCGCCCATTCCGCCGCGGTGATGCCGCATACAACGCAGTCATCCTTCGCGATCATGCTCGCGCGCGAAGAGACAAGCTTATCGACGAGGGCGCTCGTCGTGATATCCCCTTTTCCTATGTCCTCTTTAAGCGCCGCCTTTATTATCGGCAGCGCTCTTTCTCTGCTTAACTCCACAGATCACCTTATATTATTTACAATGCACTCCATTAGTTCGGAAGCGGTCACGGGTTTTGCCAGGAACGGCCGGTCGCTTATGGCATTGCCCAAGTCTCCGCGATCGCTCTTACCCACTATGGCGGTCAAAAAAACGACCGGTATATCCCTCGTCTCCCTGTCATTTCTTAAATTAAAAAGCACCGCGCCGCCGTCCATGTCCGGCATTATTATATCGAGGAAGATCAAATCCGGTCTAAGCTGTCTGGCCGCCGCGAGGGCATCTCTTCCTTTATTTTCAACCTTGACATCATACTTGCCGGTCAGCTCAAGATTGAGCTTTATCATATCCGTAAAATCTTTTTCATCGTCAACTATCAGTATCTTTCTCTTTGCCATACTAGCCCCCTTTTTAAGTCTGGCCTTGCGCTATGAACTCCAGCGTCACCTTTGCGCCATGGCCCTCTTTGACGTTCCCGATATCTATCTTTCCGTTATGCATATTCATTATGTTCCTTACGATCGATAATCCCAGCCCCGTCCCGCCGGAGGCGCGCCGCGTGGTAACGAACGGGTCGAATAATTTACTTAAAATATCCGTCGGTATGCCGGGGCCCGTATCCTCCACCTCGACGATCACCGACTTCCGATCCTCATCCAGAGAGTCTTTCGCATACGTCCTTATGATGAGTTTGTCGTCTTCCGACAGCTGATCGAGCGCGTTCAGCAATACATTGATAAATACCTGCTCGACCTTGTTCTTATCCGCCATTACGGGCGGCAGCCTATCAGCAAAATCTTTTGTTATCCTTATGCCGCGCTTATCGATCTGGTGCTTTATCAGGAATAGCGACGACTCCATCACGGAATTCAGGTTTTGCGGGGTGAGGTTCAATTCCGAAAAAGTTGAAAAATCGAGCAGCCCGTTAACTACGCCTTTGGCCTTTTTGACGGCGCCTCTCATGCGCTGCAATGTCAATAAGATATCCTCATCGCCCGTCTTTATCTTTTTCGAAAGATACTCCAGGCCCTGAAGGATTATGGCCAAAGGATTCTTCACCTCGTGCGCCACGCCGGTTGCCAGGCCGCCCACCACTTCCATCTTAGCCGCCTGAATAAGCTGCCCCTGGATATCCTTAAGCTGCCCGTATGCGACCTGCAGCGCCTCTTCCGCAATCTTTAGCGAATAGAGGTGGCCGAATGTCGAAGCGAATAGCTCCGTTATCTCGCGGTCCTGCTCTGTAAACGGCTTATGCCTCAACAGATTGTCCGTGGAGAGGTAGCCGACGATCTCCTTGCCGTTCCAGATGGCGGCTATTATGTGCGAGCCGTGTCCCACTATATTTCCGCTGTTATCACGCAAGGGGACGCCCTCTCTCATGAGAGAATGCGCCTGTTTGGCGTGAATCTGCTTCATCGCAGGGTCACCGTCTATCGTTACGCGCTCGGCCGTCTCCTCCCGGACATTCCCTTTTTCGTTCACGCCGAACGAACCTATTATGTATTTCGGGTTGCCGGCATCTACGAACCATGTCGACAACCTGTCGAAGCCGAGACGCTTACGGCCGAGTTCCACGGCGCTGCGGCACAGGTCCTTCACGGATTTTGTAAGTGACAGCTCGTTTCCCAACTCATGCAGGATCTTGAGTTTCTCTTCAAAGACGTCCTTCTTCACGTTCATCCTATCTCTTTAAGGTTATCTTTTAATTTCTCTATCTGGATCTCCAGCTCAAGCTTACGCGTCTTCTGTTTCTCCACAACGGCCCAGGGCGCCTTCGAGACGAAGCCCTTGTTTTTCAAACGGCCGTTTATCGCTTTTATTTCACCCGCGAGCCTCTCTTCCTCTTTTTTAAGCCTCGCCTTCTCTTTTTCAAAATCTATCAGGCCTTCGAGCGGCACATATACTTCAACGCCTCCCACGACGCTGAGGGCGGAGCCTTGAGGCCTGGGAAATTTCCCTATTCTGATCTCTGCGACCCTGGCCATGCGTTTTATAAAATCCGCGTTATCCGACAACAATCCGGCGTCGTCCTTCGCATGAATGTTGAGGACGGCACAGATTTCGCGCCGGGGATCTACGTTCCAGACCGAGCGGATGTTCCTTATGGCGGTGATAATGTTTATCAACTCCCGCATCTGTCCTTCGGCCTTTTTTGAGACCATCTGCCTCTGAAGATGCGGCCATGGCCCTGCCATTATAGATCCTCCGGCGTTCTCTCCTTCGCGCGGGAGCTTCTGCCATATCTCTTCGGTGATGAAAGGCATGAATGGGTGGAGCATCCTTAAGGACTTCTCGAGGACTTTATAAAGTATTACCTGCGAGGTCCTTTCGTTAATGACCGCTTTCGCCATCTCGATATACCAGTCACAAAACTCATGCCACATGAACTCATATATAGAATTTGCCGCCTCGTTGAATTTGTATTCGTCAATACACCTGCCGACATGGTCAAGCGTCGAATAGAAGCGCGAGAGTATCCACCGTTCAGGCAGCGATAATTCTGTCTCTTTAAAGAAGACGCAGAGGTCGGCTCCAACTTCTCCGGGTTTAAGATTCATGAGGATAAACCTCGAGGCATTCCATATCTTGTTCGCGAAGTTCCTGCCGAGCTCAAACTTTCCCTCGGCGAGAAAAACGTCCTGGCCCTGCGCCGTTATCGATATGATGCTGAAACGGAGCGCGTCGGTGCCGTATTTCTCTATCATATCGAGAGGGTCGATTATATTTCCGAGCGATTTCGACATCTTCGTCCCGGTCATGTCCCTTACCGTGCCGTGGATATAGACCTTTCGGAAAGGCACCTCGCCCATGAATTCAAGGCCGGCCATTATCATCCTGGCCACCCAAAAGAATATTATCTCCTGTGCCGTGACGAGCGAACTTGTCGGATAAAAATATTTTAACAGAGGGGTATCCTTCGGCCAACCGAATGTCGAAAACGGCCAGAGCCATGAGGAGAACCACGTATCGAGCACGTCCTTATCCTGTTCGATATCGGACGAGCCGCACTCCGGACATTTTTCAGGTTTCGTTTTGGATACTATAACGCCCTTTTGAATTTTGGAATTTGGGATTTGGATTCCCGTTTCTATGCATTTTTTACAGTAGTAAACAGGGATCCTGTGCCCCCACCATATCTGTCTGGAGATGCACCAATCGCGGATGTTCGCCATCCATTCCAGGTATACCTTGGTCCATCTCGCCGGATAGAACTTTATCTTTCCTTTCTTCACGGCATCTATAGCGGGCTTCGCGAGAGGCTTCATCTTAACAAACCACTGCGGCGAAAGCCTCGGCTCTATCATCGTATGGCACCGGTAACAGTGGCCCACCGCGCGGCGGTGCGGCTGTGACTTTATAAACAGACCCCGCTCTTTCAGGTCTTCCAATATAGCTTCGCGCGCCTCGAAGCGGTCCATCCCTTCATAATCGCCGCCGGCCGGATTGATGGTAGCGTCATCATTCATGACATTTATCTCATCGAGGCCGTATTTTAAGCCGAGCTCGTAATCCACGGGGTCGTGCGCAGGCGTCACCTTGAGCGCACCCGTCCCAAACTTCATATCGACGAGCGGATCAAATATTACCTTAAGCTCCCTTTCAAGCAAAGGCAATATTACCGCCTTTCCCTTCAGATCCTTGTATCTCTTGTCTTTCGGATTGACGGCTATCGCCACATCACCCAGCATCGTCTCGGGCCGCGTCGTCGCCACGACTATATAGCTCGTTTGTTCGTTTATTCGTTTATTCGTTTGTTTCAGTTTGCGAACTTGCGAACTCGCGAACTCGCGAACTTCTTTTACCGGGTATTTGATATAATAAAGCATCCCTTCCACATCTTTATGCTGCGATTCTTCGTCAGACAAAGCCGTCCGGCACCTGGGACACCAGTTAATTATGTAGTTTCCTTTATATATAAGGCCTTTGGCATAAAG
>Ga0105164_10002498_pt1 | contig 11366 bp, 8 predicted proteins | sample VDWuncwatermetaG_FD_89674 | JGI IMG/M metagenome (GOLD analysis project Ga0105164, IMG submission 89674) | Wastewater microbial communities from Netherlands to study Microbial Dark Matter (Phase II) - VDW unchlorinated drinking water | ecosystem: Environmental > Aquatic > Freshwater > Drinking...
GGACGGGACAATCAGTTATTCGCAGGATGAAGAGAGAGTTTTAAAAGCGGTCGATAAAGAAGATTATCAGGCGGCCTTTATCCTAAACCCGCCCAAGCCCGCAGAGATCATGTCCATCACCCAAAGCGGCGAAAAGATGCCGCAGAAAACCACCTACTTTTATCCCAAGCTCATCACCGGGCTGGTGATCAACAAGATTGATCCGGAGGAAGAGATCGCGACCGATTAGCCTTTTAATCTCTCACCGGAGTTATGAACTCCCCGTCTCCCGGTTTTCCCACAACCTTCCCGTCTTCCATCACCACTTTACCCCGGACGATAGTATAAACCGGAACGCCTTTGACTTTGCGCCCGTGATAAGGAGTCCAGCCGACGCGCGTGTAGGTGGTTTCATTGGTGATCGTCTCTTCTCTCTTCATGTCCACGATCGTGAGATCGGCGTCCGATCCGACTTGGATAGTTCCCTTCCTCGGATAAACGCCGAAGATCCGGGCCGGATTGTATGAGGTAATACGCACCAGCTTATCCAGCGTGAGCTTTCCCTCGTTTACCGCAGTGAGAAAGAGTTTCAAGTAATCCTGGATCTGCGGCTCTCCTCCAGGCGACTGCCACATATCTTTCCAGCCGATATCTTTTTCTTCCTTCGTGTGCGGGGCATGATCCGTGCCGATCAGATCGACCGTCCCGTCTTCGATGCCTTTCCAGAGCGCTTCCACATGATGCTCCGGCACCCAGAAGCCGAGACAGTAAGGTCCGAGCTTCTCGACATTTTCCCAGGAGCCCAGAAAGAGAGCCCAGGGATTTACCTCGACGCTGACCGGCCGCCCCTGCTCCTTGGCCTGGCGCGCCATTTCCAGTCCTCCGGGCGTGCTCGTATGCAGAATGTGGAGCTTGACTCCCGTCGCTTTTTGAAAACGCAGAATGGTAGCGATGGCCGTGTCCCAGATGATGCCGTCGTAGTCGCGGTAGGCCTTGGCGTAGGCCTGCGGGCTGCGGTCGCCGCGCTGCCAGTAGCGCTGCTCGATGACGTCCATTAAATCCTGGTCGTGGGGGTGGACCATCAGCGGCAAGCCCGTTTTCGCTACCTCCTCGAAGCAACGGAAGAGCGCGCCGTGGTTGTGCAGGCCGATGCCGGGCATGTGCGGATAGTCCCGGCCCGTGTCCCTGACCATGAAAATCTTGAAAGCGAGGCAGCCCGCCTGGGCGAGCCTCGGGATCTGATCCGGCACGGTGCCGGACGGGTTGTGGTTAAAATCGACTACCGCCTTCTTCTTACTGATCTCGATGACTTCCCGAAAGCGCTCCAACGTCGTCGTCGGAGGATCGACATTCGGCATGCCTATGGAGAGCGTCACGCCGCCGGCGGCGGCCGCCTGAGTCGCCGTCGTGAGATCCTCCTTGTGGGTAAATCCCGGCTCTCTGTGATGGGTATGGGTATCGATCAGCCCCGGGATGACCTTCTTGCCTTTCGCGTCGATGACCTTGCTCGATTCGGGAAAGGCCGGAGGCCTGCCGAGAGCGACAATCTTGCCTTGGCTTACGGCAATGTCGGCCGTGACAAAGCCGCCTGGTGTCCATACTTCGCCGCCTTTTACGATGAGATCAACCTTGTCCATGATGCGTCCATCCTCGCGCAAGAAAAGTTTGAGAAATCGTTATATGATCGCCGGCAATTACTGTCAACAGACGGTGCGCGAAATCGGGCCGGAACCGGCATACGGACCTTGACTCGAACCCGTAAATCTGAAACTATTTTCCCGCCGTCGTCTAATAGAGTAGAAAAAGGAGGTAACGACCCATGACGAAAACATTCCCTTTCCTGGGAACCTTGCTGATCCCCCTCTTCTTCCTCACATCGGCCTTCGGCCAGGATGCGAAACTCATTGAAGCGGCGAAAAAAGAGGGCAAAGTGGTGGCTTACGGCTCCCTTGAGTCCGATACCACGGAAACCATCAAGAAGGCTTTCGAAAAGAAGACCGGCATACAGATGGAATACTGGCGGGCCTCGGCTACCAAGGTCATGGATCGGGCCATGAACGAGTATCGGGCCGGAAAACCTCTCTTCGACGTCATCTTAACCAACGATAATCCGCTGCAGATCATGCATAAACACGGCATTTTCGCCAAATATGACTCGCCGTCGGCGAAGGAGTTTTCCAAGGACGCGATTGACCCCAATCTGGGTCCAAGATACCGCAACGTTATCGTCGGAGTGGTTTACAACAAGAGCGTGATCAAGCCCGCGGACGCGCCTAAATCCCTCGAAGATCTCCTGAAACCTCAATACAAAGGGAAACTGGTCATGCCCGATCCGACGCAGCACACCACCACAACCCAGTGGGTTGCCAGCCTATGGAAGCTCATGGGTAAAGAAAAGGCCGATAAATATATCCGTGACCTGGCCGCGATGAAACCCATCCTCGTGGAATCATTGCTCCCCGCCGCTGAGCGCGTCACGACGGGGGAGACGCCGATAGCGATCACCTATGTGAAGTACGTATTTATCTTCGGCCAAAGAGGGGCGCCATTAGATTACGTAAGGCTCGGAAAGATGATGGGAGACGGCCACTACGCGCCGCTCAACAACAAGGCCCCGCATGTCAATGCCGGCAAGGCCTTCATCGATTTCTTCCTCGGCGACGAGAGCATGAAAATCATGGCCAGCATGGGCGAGTTCGTGAATCGCAAAGGGGTCTACCCGCCGCTGCCGGATGCGGACAAGATCCAATTTGTCGAGATGGTCGATCTGGACGAGAAAGGTTTTGCGGAAAAAAAGAAGGAATACACAAAAATATTCCTCCAGTAGAATCTAAGGCTCCGTGAATCACAGGTCTATCGCTATCGGGCGAGGGTTTCCCGCCGCCTGGACATTGACGCGCGCGTGGTCGTTCGTCAGCCAACCCATACACTTGATCTTTCTCGGGCTGGCCGCCGTCCTCGCGTTTTTGAGCCTCTACCCGAGTTTCTTTCTCCTTTATGGAAGCCTGACGGACTCCCCTCTGGGGGTGCCGGGCCATTTTACCCTGCAGAACTATGTCCAGGCCTATTCGGACCCTGAGGCCTACCGCCTGATCCTGACTTCTTTCATCTTCGGCATCGGCGCCTCCGGACTTTCCGTGATCCTGGCGTTGACCCTGGCCTGGATTACGATCCGGACCAACGCGCCTTTTCGAAGGCTCTTCGAGCTGACCGCAATTATTCCCAACATCATGCCGCCGATCCTGATTTCCATCTCATGGGTTCTACTGCTGAATCCGAGCAATGGCCTCATCAACGCGACGCTGATGTGGATCTTCGGTCTGGAGCAGGCCCCTTTCAACATCTACTCTCTCCCCGGCTTAATCTTTGTTGAAGGACTGATCCTGACTCCCCTCTCCTTTCTGATCATTGCGGCGGCCCTCAAGGGAATGGATCCTTCCTTGGAGGAATCCGCCAAGACTCTGGGTTCGAATGAGTTTGGCGTTGCCGGGCGCATCACCTTTCCCCTGATGAGGCCGGCCATTTTGGCGGCAGGAACCTTAAATTTCGTCCGGGCCGTGGAGAGCTTTGATACCCCCGCGATCATCGCGCTGCCGGCCAGGATCGAAGTCTTTACCACCAAGATCTGGCGCGAGGCCCTGGGCTCCTTCCCGACCAACCACAATCTCGCCGCGACCTATGGGGTGGGTATCCTCGTGATCGCCCTGCTTTTCGTCTACCTCTACCGCCGCTTCACCTCGCAGGTGGAAAGCTTCTCCACGGTTACCGGCAAGGGGTTCCGCCCGCACCAGATCGAGCTCGGTAAATGGAAATATCTCGCCTCGAGCGCCGCCTTCGCCCTACTGGTCCTCATGGTGGCGCTCCCCTTTCTTATGCTCCTCCTGGTCTCGCTCATGCCTTACTACCACGTGCCTACCTGGGAGACCTGGAAAAACTTAACTCTCAGCAACTATCGCTACATCCTCGATACCCAAAGAGTGCATAAGGCATTCGGAAACAGCCTCTTTCTCGCCATCGTCGGCGCTTCTGTCTGCATGTTCCTGGCCGCGCTGACTTCGTACATCACGGTCAGGACCAAGATCGCCGCGCGCGGCCTCCTGGAAGGGCTCGTTTTTATTCCCTGGGCCTTTCCAGGATCAGCGCTGGCTCTGGGTCTGCTCTGGGCTTACGTCGATTTTCCGGTCCCCATCTATGCCACGATCTGGATCATCATGATCGCCTATGTCACCCGGTTCCTGCCCTACGGACTCAGAGCGGTGAGCAGCACGATCATCCAAATTCACAAGGAATTGGAAGAGGCCTCGATTGCCTGCGGCGCCGGTTTTTTTGCCACCTTTCGCCGCATTCTCATTCCTCTGATGCGCCCCGGAATCATGGCCGGCTGGATCATCCTCGCGACCATCTACATGCGCGAGTTCAGTGCCTCGATCTTCCTTTACAGCCCGGGCTCGGAGCCCCTCGGACCGCTGCTCTACTTCCTCTATCTCGACGGCATGCGCGGACGGGTGGGCGCGTTAGGAGTAGTCATCTCTATCCTTTGCGTCATTCTGATCGCCTTCGCCCAACGGCTTTCCCGCTGGGAGGCGCGGTAACCAAGGAGAAGCCATTGGAAAAACTGCATTTGACCGTCGCGTGCGGCGACTACGACAGGACCAAGGCGCTTCAAGACGGCGCGGTTCAGCCGGAGGGGATCCGCCTCAATTACATTCCCTTGCAGGCGGAAGAGATATTCTGGCGCATGAGCAACTTTCGCGAATTCGACGCCTCCGAGATGTCGCTCTCGAATCACATCACGATGGTGAGCCGGGACAACTCTCCTTTCGTGGCGATCCCAGTCTTTCCGTCGCGCTTTTTCAGGCACTCCTGCATCTTCATCAATATGGATTCGGGCATCAAAGGACCTCAAGACTTCAAGGGCAAAAAGATCGGCGCCCCGGAATATTCCATTACGGCCGCGGTGTGGATCCGGGGCATGCTCCAGGACGACTACGGGGTCAAGACGCACGAGATGCAGTGGTGGGTCGGCGGGCAGGAAGAGACCGGGCGAAAGGAGCGCGTGGCCCTGAAGCTTCCTCCTGAGATCAGGGTGACCCCCATCGCCGATGACAAGACGTTGAACGGCATGCTCGAGAGCCGTGAGATCGACGCGCTGATCTCGGCGCGCGCCCCCTCTTCGTTCGTCAAGGGATCGCCCAAAATCCGCAGGCTCTTCCCCAACTACAAGGAAGTCGAAATAGACTATTACAAGAGAACCAAAATCTTCCCCATCATGCATGTCCTGGTCATCCGCAGGGCGCTCTACGAGCAGCACCCCTGGGTCGCTCGCAGTCTTTACAAAGCCTTCTCGGAGGCGAAGGAGCGCGCCATCGGCGCGATGCTCAAGATCACGAACACGCACGCCGCCACGCTGCCGTGGCTCTTCGCCGAAGTCGATGAGCTGAAATCGCTTTTCGGCCCGGACTGGTGGCCCTACGGCATCGAGCCGAACCGCCACGTCCTCGAGACCTTGATCCGCTACATGCGGGAGCAGGGGCTGATCGAGAGGCCGGTCAAAGTGGAAGATCTCTTCGCGCCGAATGTGGTGGGGGAGTTTAAGATTTAGATGTGACTACGAAGGTCAATCGCTTCATCCGCTCCGCCCGCGTTGCCCGCTTGGCCACCGCCGATGAAGACGGCCAGCCGCACGTTATCCCCATCTGCTTCGTCTTCGACGGCAAAGAGATCTACTCCCCGATCGATGAGAAACCGAAAAAAATTCCCCCGCTGCTGCTAAAGAGAATCAAAAACATCCGGGCAAACCCCTCCGTCTCCGTGGTCGTCGACAGATACGATGACGACTGGAGAAAATTGGCCTATGTGCTGATCGTGGGGAGGGCAAGAGTTTTGACTAAAGGTCCGAAGCATAAAAGGGCCGTGCTCTTACTCCGACGCAAATATCCCCAGTACCGCCGGATGGCGATCCATGCGCGACCGATGATCCATATCCAACCGGCCCGTGTGACAAGCTGGGGAAAACTCTAAGGGGTGACTCGTCCGAAATTCTGGCTCTCGATTTTTTTTCGGATCGGGGTTAGCCTAAAGGCGTGAACGAGCTGCGCAAACTTCTCCCCTCCCGCGAGCAGCGGGAAAAATTTGCGCGGCTGATCAGGAAAAGCCCCTCGCCTGTCCTTGCCCGCACCAACCTTGCCCGGTTGATTGAGAGCGGCGGTCTCAAGCCGCTCAAAAAAATTTCCCGGCAACAGCTCCCTGCCCTGCTGCGACTACTCGGCGGCAGCGCTTATCTCAGCGATATTTTGGTTCGGGAGGGGCGGGACTGGCCCGATCTCTTCCTCCGGCAGATCCGCGCCCCGGTCAAAACCACCTCCGATCACCTTGCCGAGCTTTCCCGGATGATTAGCGAGGCTCCCTCCGCCGATGTCCTGGCCCGGGCCTTGCGCCGGCACAAGCAACGGGAATTTCTCCGAATCGGCGCTCGAGATCTCTCCTCCGCGCCGGTGGAGGAGACGATGAGAGATCTCAGCGCACTGGCAGAGGCCTCTCTCGAGACGGCGTGCCGCGCCGGCCGATCGGAATTGGAAAAGGATTTCGGAGCGCTCCGCCTTCCGGGGACGGAGCGGAAAAACCGCTTCGTGATTCTCGGCATGGGAAAACTGGGAGGCGGGGAGCTCAATTTCAGCTCCGATATAGATATCCTTTACCTTTACGAGGAAGACGAGGGAGAGAGTGACGGCGGCCCCAAAGGAAAAATAAACCCGCGCGAATTTTTCCATCATCTGGCGGAGAGGATTACCCGCGCCGTGGGCGAGATCACAGAGGACGGCTTCGTCTTCCGCATCGATCTCCGGCTGCGCCCTCTCGGACGCAACGGCCCGTTGGTTCAATCGCTGAACTCCGCCCTGCTCTACTACGAGTCCTGGGGGCAGTGCTGGGAAAGGGCCGCTTTGATCAAGGCGAGAGCGGCCGCGGGAGATAGAGAGCTTGGGGCCCGGTTTCTTCACGACATCGAACCTTTCGTGTACCGCCGCTATCTGGATTTCACTACGATCGAAGAGCTGAGGCACATGAAGACGCGGATTCAACAGGAACTCCTGAGCCCGCAAAACCAAGAAAGAAATATCAAGCTGGGCTACGGCGGCATCCGGGAGATCGAATTTTTCACCCAGGCGCTGCAGCTTGTGAACGGAGGCCGCGAGCCCCGCGTGCGGGAACATGGCACGCTCAGCGCGCTGGAGCTGCTCGCCCGCCACGGCTACATCCCGCCGCGGGAGAACGCCGTCTTAAGCCGCGCCTACCGATTCTTGCGCAATGTGGAGCACAAGATCCAGATGGTTCAGGAAGCCCACACCCACTCCATTCCGCAAGGCGAAGAGGGAGAACGCGCCCTGGCCCGCCGCCTCGGTTACTCTGCGCGGAACCGGAGGAACGAACGGCAGCTCTTTTGGCGGGACTTTCGCAGCCACACAACTTCCGTGCGGCGCGCCTTCGACCAACTTTTTTACGGCGCCCAAAAAGAAATACTATCGGAAAGCGGCGCGGTTCTGGGCGACATCTGGAACGAACTGGATCAAGAAGAGCTGCTGCTCCCGGAGCTTCAAAGGCTCGGTTTTCCCGACCCCGGGAGAGCCTACGAACTCTTACTGAATGTGCGCGACGGGGCGCCGGACTCTCCGCCGAGTCCGAAAAGGCTGAAGGTCATGCGCACGCTGGGGCCGGCGCTGATCATGGAGATCTCTAAATCCGGCGCTCCGGACCAGGCCCTCACCAACTTCGCCGAGTTCAGCCGCCGAGAAGGCGCCCGCACCGGATTTTTTTCCCTCCTGGCTGAAAATCCCAAGACCACGCGCCTGCTCATAACTCTTTTTGCCAGCAGTCAGTTTTTAACCGACCTTTTCCTCAAGCGCCCGGAGCTTCTCGACAGCCTGATCCGGGTGGATCTCGGCCAGTTGCGAAAAAACCGAGGAGAGATGATGAGCAGGCTGCTGGCCGCCTTGGCCGAGACCGGCGAGGTGGAGGGCAAGCTGAACGCTATTCGGCGCTACAAAGCGGAGGAGCTCATTCGCATCGCTCTTCACGACCTGGGCGGCGCGCTGGTTCTCGAGGATGCCACGGTCCAACTCTCGGAATTGGCCGAGGTCTGTCTGGAAGGGGCCTTGAGATTATCCCGGGAAGAGATGGAGAAAAATTTCGGCGGGCTCCGAGGAGGAAGATTCGCGATTCTCGGGATGGGCAAGCTGGGCGGCAAAGAGATCGACTATAATTCGGACCTGGACCTGGTATTTATTTATGACGCGCCGGATGAGGCCCGCAGCCAAGGCGGAGGCACGGACGGGCTGGACGCCCACGACTACCATGTAAGGCTGGGACAGAAGCTCATGACCTTTCTCTCCGCGCCGACGGAAGAGGGGACTGCTTATAAAATCGACCTCAGGCTTCGTCCCTCAGGGAGGTTTGGCCCTATGGTTTCCTCATTAGCGGCATTTCGGCACTACCACCGAACCAGCTCCGAGCTCTGGGAGAGGCAGGCGCTCATCAAGGCCCGCTTTGTGGCCGGGGAGCCGAGTCTCGGAGCCGAAGCCGAACAGGTGGCGGCAGACTTTGCCTATGGGACAGCCCTCACGCAAGCCGGCATCGGAGAGATCCACCGCCTGCGCATGCGGATGGAACGAGAGCTCGCCCAGGAAAACCCCTCTCGCTTTAACTTGAAAAAGGGCAAGGGGGGCATGGTCGATATAGAATTTCTCACCCAGATGCTTCAGCTCTCGCATGGCCACCGTCTTCCCGAGATACGGCAGCGGGGGACCTTGGCGGCCTTGAGAGCCCTCCATCATCAAAAGATAATCCGCAAGGCCGAATACCTCCTGCTATCGGAAGGCTATCTTTTCCTGCGCCGCCTGGACCATCGGCTGCGGCTCGTGCGCGACCAGTCCCTCGATGTCCTGGACCGAGAGCCGGACCAGCTTTACGGAATAGCCCAGGCCTTGGGTTACAAAGATGCGAGTAAAACAGCTCCGAAGGGAAAGCGCCGCCCGGGGAATCTCCTGCTGCGGGATTATGAGCTCAGACGCGAGCGCATCCGCGCATGCTATGACCGTTTCTTTAAAATAGGCGGGACCGGGATGGAGGGGGAAGAGCGCCAGGGGCCCGGCAGCGGAGAATAATCAGGAGATTCCCAATTCTTCTATTTTTCTATAGAGGGAGGAGAGGCTGATATCGAGCAGTCGCGCGGCCTCCTTGCGGTCCTGTCCCACCTGCTCCAACACCCGCTGGATGTGTTGTTTCTCAAACTGCTTTAACGCCTCCTTTAAATTCGGCGTATAGGCCGCCACCGCATCCTTGCCGCCCAACAAAGACGGCGGCAAATCGCCAAGCTTGATCCACTCCCCATCCGCCAAGATCATCGTGTGCTCGATCACATTGTCCAGCTCCCGCACATTGCCCTTCCACGGCAAACCCATCAGCGCCTGGATCACCGCCGGCTCCGCCCCCCTAAAATGCCTCTTTAACTCCGGATTGTGCTTCTCTATCAAATGCTCCAACAACAACGGGATGTCCTCCGGCCTCTCCCGCAACGGCGGTATGTGAATCTCCATCACGTTCAACCTAAAATACAAATCGTCCCGAAACCGCCCCTGCTCTACCTCCTTGCCCAAATCCCGATTCGTCGCCGCCAATACCCGCACATCCACCCTCCTCGGACTCGTGCTCCCTATCGACAATATCTCCCTCGCCTCCAACACCCTGAGCAGCTTTACCTGCAAATGCTGCGGTATCTCGCCGATCTCATCTAAAAAAATCGTCCCCCCGCGCGCCCTCTCAAATAACCCCTCCTGATTCGCAAACGCGCCGGTAAACGACCCCTTCATGTGCCCAAACAGTAAACTCTCCAATAACGTCTCCGGCAACGCCCCGCAGTTAACCGGCAAAAATAATTTGTCCCAGCGATCGCTGCGCGCATGGATCGCATGCGCTATCAGCTCCTTCCCGCTCCCGCTCTCCCCCGTGATCAATACGGTCGACTGCGTCGGCGCTACCTTCTTCACCATCTCCAATACCCCGCTCAACGCCCGGCTGTGCCCTATGATCTCGCTAAAATCGTGGTCCATATCAGTTCGAAGTTCTTCCCCCAGTTTTTGCTTTCAATGACGAAATTAGAGCTGCCGGGCGGTCTGCAGCAGCTCAGGGTCCTTGCAGAACCGTTGCGATGCAGACTTCAGCCTCTGCCTCTGCACACTGGCGGGCACCCCCAGATTCTCCATCGTCTTGGCTATCTTCGGCCCCCCTAAGGAAAGCAGCTTGCCATAGATCGTGTCGATCTCCGAACTCTCTATCTCCAACGCTATCCGAAAGGCCTCCTCCACCCCTATCGAAGGCGTCCCCTTGCTCAAATACTCATTGAGCCGTCCCTTTAGCTCCTTGGCCTTCTCCCGGCTGATGCTCGGATCCAGAGCCTCATCCGTGTAGTTCTTGATCAGCTCCCTGCACGCCAGCAATATCGATGCGTGCTGCTCCTCCTCCACCCCCATCTCCCACCAAAAATCCCTAAGCTCCGGGTGGTGCAGAAAAAGATGCGAAAAACGAAAATAGATTTTCGACACCAACCGCTCGACCTCGGCAAAACGCTCTAGAGGATTAAATTTGGGCTGCATATGCTGGCTAAATCCTTATATCCTCTCAAACTTTTGTTTTCAAGTTGAGCTTGACAAGATTTGCCGTTCTCGAAAATAGGAAAGCAGGCATCTATTTTCTTAATTTTAGCTTATTTCGACCCTTCCTGGCTACCGTACCAGGAAGCGATCGATGGCATAAAAATTGCGTTTCCCGTTATTACTACACCTTAATCTAAAAGCATGAAGAGAAAAAAAATAACTATAGCGGAATTGGCCCGGCTGGCTGGGAAAGAGCGCAGGAAAACGCTGCTGCAGGGCGCCGAGGACGAAGGGAAAGTAACTTTTTATACCTCGACGGCGCCCGAGGACGTTCAGTCTCTGTTGCTCGCCTTCAGCATGCGCTACCCGTTCATTCAACCGGAAATGGTGCGGGATAAGGGCGCCGTCCTGAGAGAGCGCGTCATCCATGAGTACGGTGACGGCAAATCGCCCGCAGATGTCATTGAACTGACCGACATCAATTTGGAGAAGTTGAAGCTGAAGGGACTGATCCGTCCCTATCTGTCTCCCGAAGCCAAACCCTATCCCAGCGAGCTCAGAGAAAGCGACGGCTACTGGGTGGCTGAGCAGAGAAACTTCCTGGTCCTTGCCTGGAATACCGGTCTGCTCGAAGGCGCTACGGTCCCTCATAGCTATGAGGCCCTTCTCTACCCGCGGCTCAAAGGCAAAATCGTTGTCGAATCGCACGAGGCCTCGTGGATGGCGGCCCTGATGATTTAC
>Ga0105164_10002499_pt1 | contig 11365 bp, 10 predicted proteins | sample VDWuncwatermetaG_FD_89674 | JGI IMG/M metagenome (GOLD analysis project Ga0105164, IMG submission 89674) | Wastewater microbial communities from Netherlands to study Microbial Dark Matter (Phase II) - VDW unchlorinated drinking water | ecosystem: Environmental > Aquatic > Freshwater > Drinking...
CTCCTCTAACTCTCATGGCGTCCGTCCTCTCTCTCGGTTGGTGACCTCGTCTCTCTGTTTCATTGTGGCGCTTCCGCCACACCCTATGTGCGACGCGTTAACGTTCCGCACCCCCATTGACCTTGATACGGTCCAAGGGCAGACCCATAAATGGGCGGCTGCGCGAGCGACCTTGACCTTTCTACTCTCTGGACTAACGCCATGCTGTCTGCGTACCTTTCACCAGCCGCTCCAGCGCTTCGATTCGCTGACGCAGCTCGTCAATCAGTTTGGTCCTCACATCCAGCTTTGCGGTCTTCTTCTCCTGCTCCAGGCTCATCTGGTACACGTTATCAGTGTCAGGATTGCAAAGTTGCACAAAGAATCTTCGCATGTCAACGAAAAATTTGGACTTATCCCCTTTTCTCTATCTGGGTGATCGTGACTGTATAGGTCAGTCGCTTCCTGCGATACGCAACATGAAGACATGCAAGCATGCTTATCCATCCACTTCCGTTAAGCAGCGACTTGACCCCTTGGCTTACATCAGGAGCCCTTCTCCCTTGACAACCCCTTTCATAGGTCAAAATCCATCGGGTTCCCTCTTTCAGAAAAAACACATTATTCATCATTATTGTTCAGCAAAAGTGGCTAGAGATCACCTCCGTCGGTCCCCCTGAGCTTGACGACGGTGAGGTCATTGGAGGTACCGGTGTTCCGCGTAAAGCCTGCGGCCACCACATCCCCGGCGCCATCCACCCTGACCGCACGGGCCTCATCAAAGTCATTGGCGGTGCCGTTGATCACCTTGCGCCACAACTCTGTCCCGTCAACCCCAGAAAACTTAACCACGGCGAAGTCTGTGAAGGTATCGGTATTCCAGGTCTTGCCTGCGGCCACCACATCCCCGGCGCCATCCACCGCGACCGCAAGGGCCTCATCATTGTTATTGGCAGTGCCGTTGATTTCCTGGCGCCACAGCTCTGTCCCGTCAATCCCAGAAAACTTGACCACAGCGAAGTCACCTAAGGTGGCGGTATTGCGGGTCCTCCCTGCGGCCACTACATTCCCCGCAGCATCCACCGCGACCGCAAGGGCCTCATCATTGTCATTGGCGGTGCCGTCGATGACCTGGCGCCACAGCTCTGTTCCATCAGCCCCAGAAAACTTAACCACGGTGAAGTCACGGGAAGTGCCGGTGTTCTGGGTAAAGCCTGCGGCCACTACATCCCCGACGCCATCCACTGTGACCGCAAGCGCCGCATCAAACATATCGGCGGTGCCATTGATCACCTGGCGCCACATCTCTGTCCCATCAGCCCCAGAAAACTTGACCACAGCGAAGTCACGGGAGGTACCGGTGTTCGTCGTAAAGCCTGCGGCCACCACATCCCCGACACCATCCACTGTGACCGCAAGGGCCGCATCAAAATCATTGGCGGTGCCGTCGATGACCTTGCGCCACATCTCTGTCCCATCAGCCCCAGAAAACTTAACCACGGTGAAGTCAGCGGAGGTGCCGCTGTTAATGGTAAAGCCTGCGGCCACTACATCCCCGACGCCATCCACTGTGACCGCAAGGGCCACATCAAACATATCGGCGGTGCCATTGATCTCCTTGCGCCAGAGCTCTGTTCCATCAGCCCCAGAAAACTTAACCACGGTGAAGTCAGCGGAGGTGCCGCTGTTCGTGGTAAAGCCTGCGGCCACCACATCCCCGACACCATCCACTCTGACCGCAGCGGCCTGATCATTGCCATTGGCTGTGCCGTCGATCTCCTTGCGCCACAGCTCTGTCGTCCCATCAACCCCAGAAAACTTGACCACGGTGAAGTCACGGAGGGTACCGGTGTTCGTCGTAAAGCCTGCGGCCACCACATTTCCCGCAGTATCCACTGTGACCGCGAAAGCCTCATCATCGCCATTGGCGGTGCCGTTGACGTTGAGGAGGCCTGCTTCGGTCAGCAGCTTGAGCACCCTCCACTTCGCACTCAAAGCAGTTCTGAGATTATCGACGGCGATTGTCCCGTCTCCATCTTGGCCCTGGTTGGTGTGAAGCCGCTCGAGGACGGCCAGCGCCGATCGGTCGCTGAAGAGCGCAACCTGCAGCTCACCCTTGATCTGGCCAGCGACATGCTCGGGGAGTTGAACTTTGTCGACTTTGGTCACCCAAGTCTCCAAAGCGTCAACCGCTTCTCTAGCCGCAACGAAAGCGTTCTCGTAATCTGGAGGGTTCTTCGCCATCAGGTCCATCGCGACCCGCTCACCGAACAGGTTCAACGGGCTAGGGCCTAAGGGGCCGCGAAAGGGTGGGCACTCGTTTGCTGTCGCTACTATTTCCGTCTCATATCCCACCCGACCCCAGCCGCACCCGGTTGGGTTTGGGTCGGGCACAAAAGACAGGGTCCCGTGGTAATGCAAGCCGTCGCAGAGATCCGGGTCGGCGATCCTACCCACTGTTCCTGGAGGGTTAAGTGGCGGAAGAACATCTCTATCGGGGATAGGGCCGTTAAAGCAGGTACTCACTTCCCGACCCGCGCCCGGGCCATCTTTGATCCACCAAACCTGAGCACATGCAGCGAAGCCGAAGCCTGCCGTGAACACAAGGGCCGCATACCCAAGGGATCGCACCCGCATGGTGGCCTTCCAATACTTGGCTTCGACCTTCCTGACGAGGCTGACCGTGACCGCTGCGGGAACGGCAAAACCTTCCGTCCCCCTAAGCCTCTTCGATGAATGCAACAGCATCTTCAACTTCCGGAAAAATCGAGATAAAGGAAATTCGTATAGCTTGATCATAAAAACCTCCCCACTGATCTCTTATTCTTATGTCGACGTTGCTTTATCCCTTCTCAGCACGCCACGTCCATCACAGTGGTCAGAAATCACCTCCCCTGTCCCCCTGAGCTTGACCACGGTGAAGTCATCGGAGGTGCCTGTGTTGTTACGCCTGCGGCCAACACGTAACGCACGCCAATCTCTTGTCAGACCGACCAGATGCCTGCTTGGACTCTTGGATTCATGACACTTCATTCTGGTGTTTGCGACGGTATAAGTCAGGTCGCTTCCCGCCCAATCAAACACGGCTCTCGCCCCATCCGAATGATGACTCGGATCAACCTAGCCAAGGGTAAAAAAGCGGCCTTCTCTCTCAGGGGGTGAGTGGCTAGATCCCTGGCCTTTGGCTTTTACAAACTGTTACGGGGCCCTGGTGGCGATGAAAGTAGCGGTCGTATGGACGAAACCAAAAGGAGCCGGCCCGAGGCGGTCCGGGATTCCAGCCACGATATTGCCCGTCAACTCTAGCGTGTCAACGTTGATTTGCCCGTCAATCACAGTGGTCCCTGTTGAAACCGGGTCTAAACTCTGTAATGTCGTCGTTGCGAAGGCAAGTCCAGTGGTGCCGATGCCCATGATCCCGTCGCCTGTGAAGGTGACACCGGCGCTTGTCGTGACGTTGAAGCTAAATTGTCCGGTCATAGTGTCCAAGGTCCCAGTGCCCGTGGCGGTGAATGGGAACATCTCTCCTGTGAGGGGTCTACTGACACCTACCATCGTCATATCGAAATTGATTTTGATTACCTGCGCTCGCAGCGGGGACGCCGCTCCCAGCAAGCCGATCAAGACCCATGCCCCTAAGATCCAACTGAGCCGTTTCATATATTTATTCCTCCTTTTTCTTCGCGCTTCGCGTGAGCGCGAAACGATAGAATTTACTTTTGCCTATTACAGGCGATGTTAGAAAGTCAATAGATCTCATTCCTGACACCAATTCTTCCTCTGTTTAGCCTTTAATATCTTAAATCCTGCTCCTAATTCGCGCCCTGGGTTAGTTCGGCGCCACATAGGGTAAAGGCGCGGGCGCCGGTGGCGGCGCCGCCGAATCTTCCCACGATCTGGCCCCGGTATTGTTGATACCAAAGGGCTCGGTATCGGAGGCGCTCGGGACATCGCGACGAGGCCTCTAGTATGGCTGACTAATACTCCAAGCAAACGCCACTTTGATCCCATCCGGAGAAAGGACGGGTATCATCGGCAGCCCCATCATGGAAGGTCAAAAAGAAACTGCAAAGCGTGGGCGACCGTGGCGCCTTCGTCAATATCTCCCCCATTGGGCTGGACCGATGTTACCAGCTTATGGCCTGCTCCGAAGCACCCAGGGGGAATTACATTAGGGAAGTCTCCCTGGATAACACCAGTGATAGGGTCCACCATTGCATTAACTCCAACCACCCTTATAGGATTATCTAGTTCATCCAGATGGACGAATTTGTGGTACAGCCATGACGGCCTGGGGTTAGTCTGAAGAATGGAGCCGCTAATATGAATAGAGCCGAAGGTAGTGTTGCAGTACCCATCACCGGGAATGGAGAATGTCGTGCGGGTCAGTTCCTGTTCCACGCCATCTGGGATACGAAATACCGCAGGGTAGAAATCAGCGATAAATTTGTCGCCTAGTAGGCACCCCTGAAACAGCACCGCCGCTGTCAGAACTCCGACGACCATCGAAAGCCGCCTAAATCTTATTTTAGTCATTGTATCTCCTCCTTTTTGGGGCCGATTTATTCGGCCAACACTTGGATTGTGAACACCGCTATCCTTATCAGACCGATCAGATGCGTGGTGGTGCCCTTGGATTCATGACGCTTCCTTATTCGGTGATCACCATTTCTATCTGTTGTTGCTATCTACTGTTTCTTTCCCCTTATCCAACCTCGTGGACGACCTAGCCAAGGGTAAAAAAGTAGCTCTCCCCTTTTCTACTCCGAACAAACGCCGCTTGGATCCCATCGGGAGAAAAGACGGGTATCATCGACAGATCCAGGATCGCTAGCTCGCGGAGGCTATCCGGTAAGGTCTGTAGTGTCAAGCTCAAATTGATGCCAAATTGGACACATTCACTTTATGCGGTTTTGGAACAAACCCTACCAGTTACGCAACCCCATCGGAGACGATATAAACCGATAAAGCCCGGTTATATAGAGCAACTCTCATGCCACCGAGACATGGAGGGGCTATCTTCTTGGAAAATGGGCGAATTTGTTCGGATGCCTCAAATGTCGTATTTCTTTGTGGGCAAAAAATCGGGCAGAAATGCCTTGGACGAAAGAGAATCCTTCAACAAGCTTACGGTTTTCTTTTTGGACATTTCTTCCCGATCGGGTAGAAACGCCGCCTCTCTTTTGTCTTCCTTTTGACGCCTCTTTGATCTAAAATGCGTTCAAGCTTTTTCGCGGCCAAGCGGAGTATCGACGCTGACGGTAAAAACAAAGTTGCAATGCCTTTAACAGTGTCACCCTTTCGTGCCGATGGCGCCACTTCTCTCTGTTGAAAATGTTAGTAAGGAATTCAATGTCCGGGGGAAAAAGGTCTTGGCCCTGGACTCGTTAGACCTTATGGTCGATGAAGGCGAGTTCGTCACCGTGGTGGGACCCTCAGGGTGCGGCAAATCGACGCTATTAAACCTAGTTGTGGGCTTGCTCCAGCTTAGTTCCGGTCGAATTCTCTTCCGTAACCGTCCCATAAACGGGATCAATCCAGAGATTGGTTATGTCACGCAAAAAGACAACCTTCTCCCATGGCGTACGCTAGTAGAGAACGTGGAGATCGCTTTGGAGATCAGGGGCGTTGAGAAAAGCCAAAGACGACGTCGAGCGGAGGAGCTTATCGAGCGGGTCGGGCTGAGCAGTTTTGAAACGCACTATCCGCACGAGCTTTCAGGCGGCATGCGCCAGCGGGCCAATATCATTCGTACCCTGATCTATGATCCGGAGCTTATTTTGATGGATGAGCCTTTTGGCCCTCTAGACGCTCAAACGAGGATCGTGTTACAAGAGCAGCTACTGAGCCTTTGGTCCACCACAAAAAAGACCATTATTTTCATCACCCACGACCTGGTCGAAGCGATCTCCCTGGCGGATCGAGTCGTGGTAATGACGTCGCGTCCCGGAAGAGTAAAACGAATCGCCAAAGTACCTATACCGCGCCCCAGGGATGTCTATCAGATTCACCAGAGCCAAGAGTTTCGCAGCACCTATGAAAGCTTGTGGAAGGAGCTCAAACCCGAAGTTAAAATGGCTGAAGGATAAATATAGATAAGGAGGGTTCTCAAATGAAACGATTTATCTCTGGCGTGCTAGTCACGCTTTTCTTTATCGCTTTCCTTTCCAATAGCGTCCAAGCCCAGACCCCCAGGAAAGTCAAGCTGACCATTCCGGTCGTAGCCCTTTCGATGACGCCGGTATATTTGGCTAAAGCTAAGGGCTTCTTCGCCGAAGAGGGCTTAGACGTGGATGTAACTTCTACAGGCGGAGGCGGACCGGACATCAGGGCCCTGATAGCAGGTGAGGTGGATTTCAGCTTTACGACTGGAGACAATGTGATTTTGGCCTATCAAGAGGGCAAACCCCTGGTCATGGTCGTGAGCGCTCTCAACAAACTCTTCATCAACTGGGCAATGCACAAAGAGGTGGCCAAGGCCAAGGGAATCACAGAGACTACTCCACTTCAAGAAAAGCTCAAGTCGCTCAAAGGACTCATAGTTGGGATGACTAATCCAGCAGCTCTGACTGCCCATCTAGCCCACTTTGTGATCCGCAAGGCGGGCTATGTGCCGCAGCAAGACGTACAGATCATTCCCATAGGCGCCGGACCTACCTGGCTGGCAGCTCTAGAAAATCGCAAAGTGGATGTCGCCTTGACTGCTCCTCCAGTGCCTGAGACCGCTATTGCTCGAGGACATGCGATTATGTTTATAAACAATGCTAAAGGAGAAGATCCCTCGATCTCCGAATTTCTCATGGAGAATCTCATCGCGCGTCCGGAGACGCTAAAAAAAGATCCGGATCTCGTGCGCAGAATGGTGCGGGCTTTGGTCAAGGCCAACAAGTGGGCCCTCAGCAGTACCCCAGAACAGGTCGCGGAGGCCCTCAAGCCGACCTTCGCCAAGACAGACCCGGCCATTCACATGGCTGGAGTGAGAGCAGTCCTACCAACGCTAAGCTCAGACGGTCGAACAACAGAGAGAAGCGTTCAGTCTACGCAGGACATCCTAGAGGTGGCCGGCCTGTTAAAGAAGCGAGTCGCGTACTCTGAAATTGTCACCAACGATTTTCTGCCGAAATGATTTGTGCCGTGAGGCGTCAGGGGTGAAAGCGGGAGGCGACTCTTTCCCCTCACGCCTTACCCTTTACGAGGAAAATGATTTCACGCGGGCGGCTCTTCCTATATCGTTTCCTGTTCGGTCTGCTCCTTCTCAGCCTCTGGGAGCTGAGTTCGGGGAGGCTCATCGATCCTTTTTGGATCTCCAGCCCATTGAGGGTCTTTGGTTATCTTTGGGAGGTGACCGCGGATGGCTCCATCTTCGGGCACCTCGCTATCACCCTGTATGAGACCTTCGCGGGCTTCTTCATCGGGGCATTCGCGGGCATCGGATTTGGATTTCTGCTGGCCCGCAGAGAACTCCTGGCCCAGGTCCTCGACCCCTATATTGTCGCCTTCAACGGAATTCCCCGTATAGCCTTGGCCCCGATATTTATCATCTGGTTCGGCATCGGCCCCAATTCCAAGGTTATTTTGGTAGTGATCGTGGTTTTTTTCTTAACTTTTTTTAACACCTATTCCGGGATCAAAGGGGTCGATCTGGAACTGAAAAATATCCTCCGCATCATGGGGGCAACGGAACGGCAAATCCTCTGGAAAGTCACCATCCCAGCCACCGTTCCCTGGATCACGACAGGACTAAAGATCAGCGTTCCCTATGCGCTGGTGGGCGCTGTGGTCGGGGAGTTCATCGCCGCCAGCAAAGGCTTGGGCTACCTTATCAACTACAACACCTCTCTCTTCTCCACGACCGGTGCCTTGGGTGGAATTCTTGTCCTGGCCTTGGTGGTAGTGCTCTGCAACGAGGTCATCAATCGGGCCGAAGCCTATCTTCTGCGCTGGCGTCCCAGGGAGGAAGCAAGATCGCAGCGAGAGCTTTTCTGAAGGCAGCTCTGCTTGACTTGCCTGGCCGACCACAGGTAGGGTTTTGTGTTAGTCGCAGAGGAGTGAGTTGATGCCTGGTCGTCCATTTCTTCAGATCCCCGGTCCCGCCTTGATCCCTGAGAGGGTTGTCCGGGCCATGTCGCAATCCCTGATCGACCATCGGGGACCAGAGTTCGCCCGCCTGCTTAAGGAAATCTTGGCAGGGCTCAAGGGCGTGTTCCAAACATCCGAAGGTCAGATCATCCTCTATCCCGGCTCCGGCACCGGAGCCTGGGAATCCTGCCTAGTGAACACCCTCTCCCCGGGTGATCAGGTGCTGGGATGCGTGAATGGTCACTTCAGCGCCCGTTTCTGCGAGACCGCAAGCGCCCACGGGACCCAGGTGCAGACGCTCGAGGTTCCCTACGGAGCCAGTATTCCAGCCAATCTGGTAGAGGAGCACTTGCGCGCGGACAAGAGCCACCGGATCAAGGCCCTGCTTGTCCTTCACAACGAGACCTCAACTGGAGTGACCAGTAACATTGGCGCTATTCGTCAGGCCATGGACCGTGCCGGCCATCCTGCCCTCCTCCTTGTGGATGTCGTGAGCTCGCTGGCGGCGATAGACTTCCGCTTCGACGAGTGGAGAGTGGATGTGGCGCTTACGGGGCCGCAGAAAGGGCTCATGCTGCCCCCGGGGATGGCCATCCTGGCGGTCAGCCCAAAGGCACTAAAGGCAAACCAATCGGCAAAATGTCCACGCTATTTTTGGGACTGGGCGCCGGTCCTGGAGCGAAACAGCCGTGGAGAGTTTCCCTACACCCCTGCCACGCTACTCCTTTTTGGTCTCAGGGAAAGCCTCGCCATGCTGCACGAAGAGGGATTGCCTAATGTCTTTCGCCGCCATGCCCGTCTGGCTGGTGCCTGCCGGCGCGCCGTGCAGGCTATGGGACTAAAACTGCTGGCAAAAAACCCCGAGGAGTTCTCGAACACCGTTACAGCTGTTTGCATGCCCGACGGGTTCGACTCTGACGCCTACATCGCGCATGCCCAGAGGAGCTTGGAGATTCCTTTCGGGCCCGGGCTGGGAAAAACTCAAGGGAAAATCTTCCGGATCGGCCACTTGGGGAGCCTGAACGAGCTCGAGTTGCTCGGCGCGCTCGCTGGGGTGGAGATGACGCTGGCAAGCTTCGGAGTCGCAGTGCCCTTGGGCGCTGGCTTGGCTGCGGCTGAGACTTATCTTTTGCAGACAGCCTTGGGCGAGCGCGGGAGAAGCGGATGAAAATCGACCCAACCAAGTGCGTCGCCTGCGGCAACTGCCTGCCGATTTGTCCTGTCGGCGCCATCCATATAGATCCAGAGATCGGACGTGCTGTCGTCGACGAAGACGAGTGCGTGGAATGTTTCGCCTGCTTCCGTGGCATGTCTAAAGAGCACTTGAACCCGGTCATGGTACGAACCATCCGAAGGATCGCCAAGTTCTTCCGCTTCCGCTTCGACCCGGAACCGGACATCTGTCCTACGGATGCCATCGTCCCGCAGGAACTAACCTGGCCCCGCATCGTCCGGCGCGCCTTCTCCGATCCCCAGGTCCCCCATGAGTCCACCGGAATACACGGGCGCGGAACGGCCGAAGTCAAGACCAACGATGTCACGGACCGGGTGAAGGAAGGAGAGGCTGGCTTTGTCGTCGAATTCGGCCGCCCTGGAGTGGGCGCCCGTTTCCGGGACATCCAACGGGTAACCACAGCGCTCGCCAACTGCGGCGTCGAGTTTGAGAAGAATAACCCGGTGACATCCCTGATGACCGATCCCTCCAGGGGGTCGATCCGGGAAGACATTCTCGACGAAAGAATTCTTTCCGCTATCGTGGAGATCAAGAGCCGCCTGGAGCAGGTCCCGCTGATTCTACAAAAGATCAAGCAGCTTTCTCACGAGGTGAATACAGTGATCAGCGTGGGCGTGTCTACGCGCTGCGACGCGGCAGGCAATGACGCGCTGCGTGAGATTCTAGAGCGTGAGGGATACCCGATGTATCGGGGCAAGACCAACTTAGGACTTGGGCGTGTCACTCGCGATCTATCAACGACCGCTCCCCCTCACCCTTCCCTCTCCCCTGTCGGGGGAGAGGATAAAGGAGAGGGGGCGTAGAGCAATAAATGACCAATACATTGCATCGCTACAGCGAGCACTACGCCTTCGAGCGGACTCGTAACCCCGAGCCCATAAAAGACGACTACATCGTCTTCGCCATGGCCAGCCGTGGGCTCAACGACGATAACTTGGTCGAAAAGTACCGGGCCTTCCTTCGTCTCGCCCTCAAGCACCAACCAGTCAACATCGGGGACGCCACCAAGGGAGGGATGCTCCGCCCAAGGCAGGATATGAACCCCACCGCTCACTGGAGACGAGACCACCGTCCCGATCCAGAACAGGTGATCGCCGGGATCGAGGGGCATACCACCGTGGCGGCTGTCTTCGACAACTACGGAGCCATGAAGGCTTTCATAGAGGAGCTAAAAGCAGCGGATCTCGGAATTTCCATCAACATCAGCGCGCCGATAGACGACGCCCGCTGCTGCTGCGCGGAGACCGGGATCACCCGTCACAGCGTGGAGTACTCCGTTGGCTTTCGCGGCCGCGTAGACAAGCTGCCGGACGGAACCACCCTGGAGCTCTCCACCATGTGCGGCCACGGAATGGTCTCTGCCAACTTCGCCAGGAAGATGATCGAGTGGGTAAAAGAAAATCGCAGAACGCCTGAGGAGGCGGCGCGCTACATGGCCCGCTTCTGCATTTGTGGTGTCTTCAATGTCCATAGGGCCGAGCTTATCATCAAGCAGGCCTGTAGTTTAAAGCGTTAGGCTGCCGCGGGCAGTCTGGAAGGAGTCCATACCATGAAGCGAGGAATCGCTCTTATTTTCGGTATCACCGTTTTAGCTCTGGCTCTTTTTTTGCCGCTTGCGGCGCGGGCCCAACAGCCTATCGCCATCCGATTGGGACATGTAGGCTTTCCCGGATCGCTCTTCGCGATCGCAGCTGACGAGTACGCCAAGAGAGCCAATACGAGCCTGAAAGGGCGAGTAGATATCAGGGTCTTTCACTCGAGCCAACTCGGTAGCGACGAACAGATGAGCCGAGGAGTCAAAGTCGGCGCCCCGGAGATGTTTTTGCCATCCACCGTCATGAGCACTATAGAGCAGAAGTTCGGAGTGTTCGAAATGCCCTATATCATCGTGAGCCGGGCCCATATGAAAAAAGTGGCCGAGAACAAACAGCTGCAGCAAAACCTTTTTGAACCGCTTCCGGCCAAGGGCATGAGAATCCTCGGCGTCTGGGAAAACGGCTTCCGCCATATCACCAACAACGCCCGGCCGATCGTCAAACCGGACGATCTAAAAGGGATCAAGCTGCGCGTTCC
>Ga0105164_10002500_pt1 | contig 11364 bp, 11 predicted proteins | sample VDWuncwatermetaG_FD_89674 | JGI IMG/M metagenome (GOLD analysis project Ga0105164, IMG submission 89674) | Wastewater microbial communities from Netherlands to study Microbial Dark Matter (Phase II) - VDW unchlorinated drinking water | ecosystem: Environmental > Aquatic > Freshwater > Drinking...
ATGGGGAGAGGTGTTTTTAAGCCGCGTATTTACAAAAGAAGAATTAGAGAACGCCAAGACGCGCGGAAGTTTATACCAGCACCTTGCCGGCAGGTTCGCGGCTAAGGAAGCTGTGTTTAAGGCTCTGGGCGATGCGGGATTAACCTGGAAGGATGTCCAAATTTTAAATGATAAAGAAGGCAAGCCAAATTGCGTAATCCTGAATAAAAGAAAAAAAGGCTTAGATATTCACGTGTCTATTTCGCATGTAAAAAATTATGCGGTTGCCAACGCAATTATTACGCAGGAAACCTGATTCAGATAAAGGAAATTACGGGCATATTTTTATCCTGGCGGGCTCTTTGAGATTTTCCGGCGCGGCATTGTTATGCGCAGAAGGCGCTTTGCGCTGCGGCGCAGGATTAGTTACTTTGGGTATTCCGCAAAGCATAGCCGCTGCGGTTATAAAAATAAAACCAAGGGAAATTATGCTTCTGCCGCTAGCCGAAACAAAAGAAAAAACTTTAAGCGCTGCCGCATACAAAAAAATCGGAGAATTTGTAAAAAATATCGATATTCTCGTAGTCGGGCCGGGGCTTACGCAAAACAGATCAACGCAAATACTGGCGCGTAAGATTATCGTAAAAATAAATAAGCCGATGATTATCGATGCCGACGGACTGAATGCTTTGGTTGGGCATCTGGATTTATTACGAGTTAAGAGTTACGGGCTACGGGTTACCAAAATACTAACTCCTCATCCCGGAGAAATGGCAAGGCTTATCGGCTCAAGCACGGAAGAAATTCAAAAAAACCGAAACAAAATTGCGAAAAACTTCGTAATGCATTATAATGTAACGCTTGTCTTAAAAGGCTATCATAGCATAGTTGCAGATTGTGCTGGAAAACTATATATCAATAAAACCGGAAATCCCGGAATGGCTACTGCGGGCAGCGGAGATGTCTTAACCGGCATGATTGCGGCATTCTTAGGGCAAGGGTTAAGCGCATTTGACTCCGCGAAATATGGTGTTTATCTGCATGGCTGCGCAGGAGATTTAGCCACCAAAGAAAAAACTCAACTTGGCATGATTGCTTCGGATATCATCGCGAAAATTCCAGAGGCGATAAAAAAATGCAGTTAGTGCCGACGTAGCTCAATGGTAGAGCAAGTGTTTTGTAAACACTAGGCTGGGGGTTCAATTCCCTTCGTCGGCTTGAAATTAATCCTGCCTTTGGCGATTAGGATTAATTTCATCCTGCGCTATGCGCAGGATTTGTTCTAAACTTATACGGGCAGGTACCCAAGTGGCTAAAGGGGAGAGACTGTAAATCTCTTGCACTTGTGCTTCGGGGGTTCGAATCCCTCCCTGCCCACCATGTTGCAGCACCCGACGCTAATAGGTATTGCGTCGGTGCGCGCTATGCAGCGCGAGCGTAGTTCAATGGTAGAACAATAGCCTTCCAAGCTATATATGTCGGTTCGATTCCGATCGCTCGCTCGTTTTTAGTTTTAATGTAAAACTAAAAGTATAACGTATATTGGATAATATTATGTTGAACAGGGAATTCCTAGAACCGGTTTTTATCGAGGCCTTTGATCTGGACGATGCCTGGTTTCAGTGCTTGAGCCGGATTTTGGATAAAGGCCATACCTATACCATAACCCGCGGCAGTTACGAAGGACAGAAGCGGCTGGAGTTTGATTTTGCGACCGTACGCGTAAAAAAACCCGCGCATCAAATTATTCCGATAATACCGGAGGGAATGTCGATTCCTGCCCCCACCGATATGGAATATATTCAAGGCTATTTAAACTATCTTTTAACCGGCGCAAAAACCGAAACCGAAGATTATACTTACGGAGAACGGCTTGTTGACCCAAAGGTTAAAATAAAACAAAATATAGACGGAAAAGAGATGCTCAAAGAAATGCCGTTAGATGTCAATCAAATAGATGAAGTAATAAAAATTTATCGGGAAAGCGGCCATGGCACGAACCAGGCAATTATGGAAATCGGGATGCCCTCGGACATAAAACTGGCTGATCCGCCGTGCCTGCGGCTGATTGATACGCGCATACGCTACGGCAAATTGCATTTTATTCTTTATTTCCGCTCCTGGGATTTATGGGGAGGGTTCCCGTCAAATTTAGGGGGATTACAGCTGGTCAAACAATATATGGCTGAAGAAATAGGGGTCCAGGACGGAGAAATTATCGCGGTAAGCAAAGGGTTGCACCTTTACGATTACAGCTGGGAATTAGCGAAACTTAGGACGAACAGAAAATGACCGATACCTATAAGCCACAGGGCAATGGTTTGGCTTCCAATAGCCAAAGCCATAAAGGTGCGGAACGGCGCAAGTTCCTGAGGCTGGAACATAAAACACCCCTTGATTATAAGGTTTGCAAAAAAGAAACAATTTCAAAGCTTCTCCAGGGCTATACCTCCGATGTCAGCCAGGCAGGGCTTTTCTGTAACGTCAGGCATGAAGTTAAACTGAATGACATCGTATGGCTTTCTTTTGACCGGGCAACCTTAAGTATCTGCGAAGAATTGGAAAAGAGATGCTTAATTTATCAAAACGGGATTATCGGTAAAGTCGTCAGGGCGCATCCTAAGGCAAGCGGTGCTTTTGATATCGGCGTACGATTTCTTACCCGGGAAGAGCAGCTTATCGCCGGCGCATTCATTAAAGACGCGGTTTCACGGAAATAATAAAATGGCTAAACCTGATATTGCGGTTATCGGAGACGGCGGATGGGGAACTGCCTTAAGCATAATTCTTTCAAGGAAAGGCTGCGGCGTAAGCCTTTGGGGGGCATTTGCTGATTACGTTTCTTTTTTGAACAAGAAACGTGAAAATACAAAATTTTTACCGGGCATTAAAATCCCAAAGGAGATTACGATTACCCATAATTTAAGCGCGGCGGTCCGGGATAAAAAAATTATAGTCCTGGCAATACCGTCACAATATATGCGGGCGGTTTTAAAGCGGATAAAGAAGGCGCAATACCCCGCGGATACTTTATTTTTGAGCGTAACTAAAGGAATAGAAATAGGTTCCTTAAAACGGATGTCGCAGGTTATCCATGAAGAATTAGGGCCGGTAAAATTAGCTGTTCTTTCGGGCCCGAGCATTGCCCAGGAAGTGGCAAGAGGCATACCCACAACCTGCGTGATTGCCGCAGGCAATAAAGCCGTACGTGAATACCTGCAAAATATTTTTATGACCGACAGGTTCCGGATTTATACAAATCCCGATGTTATCGGCGCCGAGCTCGGCGGCAGCCTTAAAAATATAATCGCTATCGCCTGCGGGATTTCCGACGGCCTGGGTTTTGGCGCTAATACCAAAGCCGCAATCTTAACGCGGGGATTGGTGGAAATTTCACGGCTGGGAAGAGCGATGGGCGCAAAGTCAAACACATTCAGCGGATTAAGCGGTTTAGGCGATTTAGTCACAACCTGTATCAGCCCATACAGCCGGAATAGATTTGTCGGCGAACAAATCGGTAAAGGTAAGCCCCTGGAAGCAATAAAAATGCAGATGATCGCCGAAGGGATACCTACGGCAAAAGCGGCTTTCAAACTAAGTTCGAAATATCGCGTTGATATGCCGATAACCAGAGAAGTATACCTTGTTCTTTATAAGAATAAATCTCCTGAGAGAGCGGTTCGTGATTTGATGATGCGTGAGAAAAAAGAAGAATAGATAACGGAATTAATACCGCTCGATTACTGAATAGCGGGCGGTATCATTTTTCCGATAAGCAATAGATTGAAAAATGACGGGGAGTAGCGCAGTTTGGCTAGCGCGTTTGAATGGGGTTCAAAAGGCCGTGGGTTCGAATCCCACCTCCCCGACTATCGTTATTAAACAACACCCAACGCTAACACCCGGCGCTAAGAGGTTTTGCGCCGGTGTGCCCTGCTGGGCAAGGAGGTCCCTATGGTATATGACGGGCCAGAAAGACGAAAGGCTCACCGTATCGGCGCGCGCTTTATGGTGTCATACCGGATGTTGGAAGAGGCGGATAATCTAGATATATCCCAGACAAAAAATTTAAGCCTGGGGGGAATGTTACTGACCACAAACCGTTTTTTTCCGCCCAACACAAAGCTTGCGCTGGAAATGCGGCTTCCTTTTGACCCCAATCCGATTATGATTATTGCAAAAGTAATTGAATCGCGCGAGATCACCAAGGAATTGATTTATGATACACGGCTTGTATTTTTAGCCGTGGATGAGAGGCATAAAAAAATTGTTAAGCAAACGGTAGGTTATTACCAGAAAAAGGATGCGTCAAAATGAAAAAAATCAATATCGGTTTAATAGGTTTCGGCAATATCGGTTCAGGGGTAGTAAAAATTTTACAGGAGCGTAAGGGGTTTTTAAAAGAAAAGACCGGCCATGAAATAAATATAAAAAAGATTTGCGACAAGGACATTACTTCCAAAAGAAACATAACCGTACCCAAAGGCTTACTTACCAAAGACGCTTACGAAATCATTAATGATCCCCAGATAGACATAGTGGTAGAATTAGTCGGAGGCATAAACCCGGCAAAAGAATTTATCGCCGGGGCTTTAAAGAAGGGAAAACATATCGTCACCGCAAACAAGGCTTTACTGGCAGAATACGGGCGGGAATTATTTGCCTTGGCCAGCGACCACGGTAGAAGCATATATTTTGAAGCGTCGGTAGGAGCCGGCATACCGATCATCAAAGCAGTGCGCGAAGGATTAGTCGCCAATAGGTTCCACAGTATTTACGGCATTGTAAACGGCACTTCCAATTTCGTGCTTTCGCAAATGTACAGCAGTAACTGCAGTTTTAATGACGCACTCCGGCAGGCAAAACTAAAAGGGTTTGCCGAAAAAGACCCTAGCCTCGATATAAACGGCACTGATTCTGCCCATAAACTGGCGTTATTGGTTTATTTATGTTTTGGGAAAATGGTAAATTTAAACGATATCTTTATCGAAGGCATCTCGCATATATCGCTGTCAGATATTAACTATGCCGATGAAATGGGGTTTCATATAAAATTATTGGCAATCGCGAAAAAGAAACGCGGCGAGTTAGAAGCCAGGGTCCATCCGACACTGATCCCCAAAAACCACCTGCTGTCTTCCGTGAGCGGAATATTTAACGCAATATATGTTTCTGCGGATTTGGCGGGAAACCTTCTTTTTTTATGGGCCGGGAGCCGGGCAATTATCGGCCGCTTCAGCTGTTGTATCGGATTTGGTCGATTTGACACAAGATATCAAGGCCGGTTTTTTCCGCCCGACTTTAAACATAGTCGTAGACCAATCGATAAAAAAACTATGCCGGATTGACGATATCGAGAGCCGTTATTACATCCGTCTGTTGACACAAGATAAGGCAGGCGTGTTGGCAAAGATATCGGGCGTGCTGGCAAAATTCGGCATAAGTATTGCTTCCGTAACGCAAAAGGAAAGGGAAAAGTCCCAGGAAGTCCCGATTGTAATGATCGCGCACGAGGCAAAAGAAAAAAACCTGCGCCAAGCCCTTCAGATAATCGATCGGCTTGATGTGATAAAGCAAAAGTCAATAGCAATAAGGATCGAAGAATTATGAAAAGGCTTAAAATGCGGGATTATAACGGAATAATCGATAAATATAGAAAATATCTTCCGGTAGATGAAAAGACGCCGATAATTACCCTAAAAGAAGGCAACACGCCTCTGATATATGCAAACTATTTAAGTAAAATTATCGGAAATAACATAAAAGTTTTCCTGAAATATGAAGGCCTAAACCCAACCGGGTCATTTAAAGACCGGGGGATGACCTTGGCTATCTCAAAGGCCTGCGGGCGGGGCGCTACGGCCGTGATCTGCGCCTCAACCGGAAACACTTCTGCGTCTGCAGCTGCGTATGCTGCAAAAGCAGGCATAAAATGCATCGTGCTCATCCCGAAGGGCGCGATTGCCTTAGGCAAGCTCAGTCAAGCGCTGATCCACGGCGCGCTTGTTTTGGCATTAGACGGAAACTTTGATCATGCCTTGAACTTAGTTAAAGAAATTACATCGAAACATCCGATTACGCTGGTAAATTCGCTGAATCCTTTTCGTATCGAAGGCCAAAAAACCGCAAGCTTTGAAATTTGCGATTCTTTGGGCGATGCGCCGGATTTTCAAATTATGCCCGTGGGGAATGCCGGTAATATAACTGCCTACTGGAAAGGATATAAGGAATATAAGGAGAGCGGTAAAATAAATAAGCTGCCGAAGATGCTCGGTTTTCAAGCTGAAGGCGCGGCTCCGATTGTCCGGGGCCACCCGATAAAAAACCCAAAAACTATTGCCACGGCTATACGGATAGGGAACCCGGCGAGCTGGAAGCCGGCTGAAAAAGCGCGCGATGAATCCGGAGGTTTAATCGATATGGTTTCTGATAATGAAATTATCAGTGCCTATAAATTACTCGCAGCCAAAGAAGGCGTCTTTGCCGAACCCGCTTCAGCCGCTTCCATAGCCGGCTTGCTTAAATTAGCGAAAAAAGGATATTTCAGGCGAAACACGGATATTGTTTGTATATTAACCGGCCATGGCCTAAAAGACCCTGACCGGGTGCTGCAAACCGTAAAAGAACCAAAAACCGTCAAGGCGAACTTAAACGCGGTAATGAAAGAAATTGCTAAGTACGAATTTAAAAAATAAAAAAATACTGATTACCGCCGGGCCGACCTGGGTCCCGATAGATAACGTAAGGATAATTAGTAATCTTGCTACCGGAGAAACTGGAATCCTTTTAGCGAAAGAAGCAAAGCGCCTGGGAGCGAAGGTTACCTTACTTCAAGGCCCCATTGCCTTTGCCGAATTAAGGGATAAAATCAAAAGAGAACTACGCTTTAAAAAATACGACGTCATCATACATTCTGCGGCTGTTTCAGACTTTAGGCTGCTACGTAAAATAAAAGGGAAACTTGATTCGGGGAGGGCTTATAATTTAAGCTTAGCGCCTTTGCCAAAAATCAGCCGGGATATCAAGCGCCTTAGCCGCCAGGCAAAATTAGTAATCTTTAAGCTGGAGCCCGGGCTGTCGGATAAAAATCTAATCCGTAAAGCAATGCTGCTTCAGTTTAAAGCAGAGGCTCAGATTGTCGTCGCCAATCGTCTTAATCCTTATCGCGCATTTATTATTAACCAAAACGCAAAGGCTATTCCTGTAAGAACAAAACAGGAATTAGTAAAAAAACTCTTAAAAATCATATGAAATATATCGTTCTGGTCGGCGACGGCATGGCCGACTATCCGATTAAAGAATTAGGCGGACGCACTCCCCTGGAGGCAGCGCGAACGCCGAATCTGGATTTTATTGCCCAAAACGGAAGGCTCGGGCGCATAAAAACTATACCCCAAAATATGACCCCTGCTTCTGATGTAGCTAATATTTCTATTTTGGGGTATGACCCGAAAAGGTATTATAGCGGCAGAGGGCCTTTGGAAGCGGCAAACCTGGGGATTGAATTAGAAGCTAATGATGTGGCTTTCCGTTGTAGCCTGATTACGGCAGCGAATGATACGCTTACCGATTACAGCGCAGGCCATATCAGTTCAAAAGAAGCGTCATTAATTATAAAATTCATTAATCATAAATTAGGCAATCAGCGCATCCAGTTTTATCCGGGCGTAAGCTACCGGCATCTAATGCTGGTTAAGCAGGGCGCTAAAGATGGCCTGGAAAAAGTAGAATGCCGGGCCCCGCATGACATTATCGGGCAAAATATCTCTGCCAATCTTCCTAAAGGCCCTGGCGCGCCAACTCTAATCGAGCTGATGCATAAATCGCGCGAGCTGCTTAAAAATCATGAAATTAACCTGGTGCGCATTGACCTAAAGGAAAACCCGGCAAATATGATTTGGTTATGGGGCCAAGGCAAAAAGCCGGATATGCCAAAGTTTCATGAAAAATACGGGCTCTCCGGAAGTGTTATTTCAGCTGTCGATTTAATTAAAGGTTTAGGCAGGATTTTAGGCTTGGAGGTGATCAATGTTCCGGGGGCTACCGGATACTACGATACAAATTACGAAGGTAAAGCTAAAGCGGCAATAGCTTCTTTAAAGGGAAGAGACTTTGTTTTTGTGCATGTGGAGGCTCCCGATGAAGCAAGCCACAATGGCGATTTAAGGGAAAAGATCTCTGCTATCGAGCGATTCGACCAATTAGTCGTCGGCACAATATTAAAAGCCTTTAAACGCAATAAAGATTTCCGCATTTTAGTATTACCTGACCACGCCACGCCGCTTTCATTAAAAACGCATACCGCCGATACCGTATGTTTTGCAATATTCGGAAAAGATATTGCCGGCGCAGGATCTTCCTGTTTTAGCGAAAAGGAGTCTAAAAAATCCGATCTTTATTTTGGTAAAGGGTACGAATTAATGGATTATCTCATAAAATGAATTCACTAGTCATTGTTTTAAGCGCAGGCGCCTTGCTTTTTCTTGCCTATCGGATTTATGCCGCGAAATTAGAGCGCCTCTGGCATGTCGATCCCCTAAGAGCAACTCCGGCGTTATCGAAATACGACAGCATGGATTATGTGCCGGCAAAAAACTGGGTGGTTTTGTTCGGGCATCATTTTTCCTCGATCGCCGGGGCCGGGCCGATTATCGGGCCGGTTATCGCGGTTATGTTTTGGGGGTGGCTGCCGGCATTACTCTGGGTTATCCTGGGAACTATTTTTATCGGCGGCATACACGATTTCGGATCGCTGATGACTTCCGTAAAGGAAGGTGGTTCTTCCGTGGCGGATATTGCCCAGCGTGTCATCTCCAAAAAAGCAAAGATTTTATTTTCCTTATTCGTCTGGCTGGCCTTGATATTGGTGATCGCGGTCTTTGCGTATCTTTGCGCCGACACGTTCGTAAAAGAGCCGAAGATTGTCTTGCCTTCGTTAGGGCTAATCCCCGTGGCTATGGTAGTAGGTTATCTTTTGTACTTTTTAGGGATAAATACCGTCCTTTCTACTATGTTCGGAATTACCTGCATGGCCGGCTTATTATATTTTGGTAATTTATTCCCTATACACGGCAGTATATCCTTGTGGCTCTTAATCCTATTTGTGTATTGCTATTTTGCTTCGGTTTTACCGGTAAATATACTGTTACAGCCGCGCGATTATCTTTCCAGTTTTCTATTATTTTTCGGTATGGGTGCCGGGTATGCCGGATTATTGATTTCGCACCCCAAAATAAATATGCCTTTTTACCATAAATGGTCAACTGAACAGGGAATGCTCTGGCCGGCTTTATTTATCACGGTTGCCTGCGGCGCGGTCTCCGGATTCCATGCCTTGATTGCCAGCGGCACAACTTCAAAGCAGATCGCAAATGAAAGGCATGCTAAGCGAATCGGCTTCGGAGGAATGATCGCTGAGGCCTGCGTAGCAGTTTTAGCGATACTTGCGGCCGCGTTGTTGTTTAATACAAAACAAGATTTTGCCGCAGCTTTCAGGAAGACAACGCCTATCGGAATATTCGCCGGCGGATACGGATTAATCACTAAAAATATACTGGGGAATTTCGGCCCATTTATCGCAATTACCGTTTTAAATGCCTTCATCCTGACCACTCTCGATACCGCAACCCGGATTTCGCGTTACTTAACCGAAGAGCTCTTTAATTTTAAAAACCGTTTTCTTTCCACGGCTATAATTGTAATTGCGGGCGGCGCATTGGCTTTTAGCGGCAAATGGAATAAGATCTGGCCGGTTTTCGGAGCTTCAAATCAGCTGGTAGCCGCATTGGCATTATTCGTCTTAAGCGCCTGGCTTCTTTCCCGAAACAAACCCGCAAAATTTACGCTGATACCGGCATTTTTTATGCTGCTTACGACGGTTGCGGCCTTGATACTGCAAGCGCTGAAATATTACCGCGAAAAAGACCCGCTGCTTTTTATTGTAGATATATTCCTGATTATACTTGCCGGGTTAATGCTCAAAGAAATATTACCGGCAATTTTTAGAAGAAAAGATATGATTTTAGCGGCTGTAGGTGATCCCTCGCATCCTGAATAAGAATAATTGATGCTCGGGATTAATTTGCCGATAAAAAGATTTAGCGAGCAAATTAAGGAGAGCGCATGCGTAAACAGCTGATTGTCCAGAAATTCGGAGGCTCGTCCGTGGCTAATATTGAGCGCATCAAAAGGGTAGCCGATAGGGTAGTAAGCTGCAAAAGGAAGGGCTATGACCTGGTAATTGTGGTTTCTGCCTTAGGCGACACAACGGATGAGCTGATAGAATTAGCAAACCGGATTAATAGCGAGCCATCGGAACGGGAAATGGATATGCTGCTTTCTACGGGAGAGCAAATTTCGGTGGCGCTGCTGGCCATGGCTATACAAAAGTTAGGCTTTGAGGCGATATCATTTACCGGTGCGCAGGTCGGGATACTTACCGATTCAATCCACACCCGGGCACGGATTATCCGCATCAATACCGATAAAATAAAAGCAGAGTTGAATAAAGGCAAGATTGTAATCGTTGCCGGGTTCCAGGGCGTTACCTTAAACCAGGATATCACGACTTTAGGCCGGGGCGGTTCTGATTTAAGCGCAGTAGCTTTAGCAAAAGAACTTCGCGCGGATGAGTGCGAAATATATACCGACGTTGCGGGGATTTACACTGCTGACCCGCGTATCGAGCCAAAGGCAAAAAAGATCAAGGAAATCACCTATGACGAAATGCTCGAGATGGCCTCTTTGGGGGCGCAGGTCATGCAGGCGCGCTCGATTGAAGTGGCAAAAAAATATAATGTACCCATACACGTGCGTTCCAGTTTCAACAAGGAGGTTGGCACAATGATTACCAAAGACACCGGAAAAATGGAAGACGTAGTTGTAAACGGGGTTACCCTTAATAAAACCGAAGCAAAAATTACGGTCTGCGATGTGCCTGACCGTCCGGGAATAGCCGCAAAAATATTTAAAGAGTTATCCGCTGCCGGAATCAGCGTCGATATGATTGTCCAGAATGTCAGCCATACGCGCAAAACCGATATTTCTTTTACGGTAAATAAAGCCGAACTTGCAAAGGCAATGCGGATCACCAAAAAAGTATCCGGGGATATCGGCTGCGGCGATGTTTTGTCCGACGAGGATATCGCGCGGATCTCGATTGTCGGCGTAGGGATGAAGTCTCACCGCGGGGTAGCGGCAGCCATGTTTGGCGCACTCGCTAAAAATAAAATAAATATTGAAATGATTTCTACCTCCGATATAAGCATATCCTGTATTATAAAAAAGAAATTCGCCAAAAACGCAGTCAGGGCGCTGCATGGCGCATTTAAATTAGACAAATAGAGGCGGGATGATGAAAGTAAAATTATATGATACTACTTTAAG
>Ga0105164_10002502_pt1 | contig 11359 bp, 6 predicted proteins | sample VDWuncwatermetaG_FD_89674 | JGI IMG/M metagenome (GOLD analysis project Ga0105164, IMG submission 89674) | Wastewater microbial communities from Netherlands to study Microbial Dark Matter (Phase II) - VDW unchlorinated drinking water | ecosystem: Environmental > Aquatic > Freshwater > Drinking...
GGGCTGCGCTTTCGGTGGCGGATACCAGGCGGCAGGTGCGGATCGATCCGGACGATACCGACCAGGACGAACATCTCGCCGCGCTCTGCGCAAGCGCTCATCGGATGGTGGAGGGCGAACTCGGCTAAACATCGTAGCCCCCTGCAACCGTTCGAGCATCACGAAACGTCTCAGGGTCATCGAAACGAGGCTCTTCGGTAATCTCGCTTGTTAATTGAGATGACTTTCCATCGTAAAGACTTGGAGATTGCGTCGCGGGCGCGCCCGTGCTCCATTGTTATCCCGGCAAGCAATGGGACGCTCTTATATGGCCACAGATGCCAAAAATTACTGGATCGTAGGTTCGAGTTATGGGGGGATAGACGACCAAAAGGACCGATTCCTTGAAAATGGGATTTGGGAGGTCCACAATCCCGGCGAGTTGGACAAGCAGCGAGTGCGGTCCATGCAGCCAGGCGATCACATCGCCATCAAGTCCACCTTTACACAAAAAAAGGATCTGCCGTTCAACAACAATAGCGAACCTGTTTCCGTGCTTCGGATCAAAGCGCGCGGCACCGTCACATCCAATCCTGGCGATGGCAATCGTGTTTACGTGGACTGGGATACAAATTTTGAGCAGCGTGACTGGTACTTTTTCACATTCCGGGCAATCATTTGGCTACCCCAAAAGGACATGGATGAAGCGCAGCAGTTGATCCGCTTCATTTGGAACGACGAGCCACAGGATTACGACTGGTTCTTGGCTCAGCCTTATTGGGCCAGCCGCTATGCACCATCGCAGAGCGGTGAATGTGCGCAGAAGGTTTGGATTGAAAAGACGATCGTAAGAGGCCGGCGAGACCGGGAAGAGGGCGAGCATGCCCTTGGCCGGGCCCTTTGGTCTCCCCAAAAGTCGAAAAGTGGTGGCGACATTTACGCCAATATGCGCGCCGTAAGGCCAGGCGACATTGTTTTGCATCTGACTGACAATAGAGGCTTTAGCGGCATCTCAATTGCAGCAAAAGCCGCAGACGATAGCTTTGGCGGCATTCTGGACTCAGATTGGCATGGCGCATGTTATCGGATTGAATTGCGAGACTATCTCGATCTAGAGCCTCCATTGCTTAGGGAGCAGCTGCTTTCGGCGGAGCCATTTGCCGCCCAGCTCAAGGAGCTAATCGAGAGCGGTGTTAAGGGGCTATTCTTCAACTCAAAGTTGGAACTCAATCAAGGCGCTTACTTGACCGAGGCAATGCCGACCTTGGTCTCCATCATTAATAACGCCTATTTCGAAGCGGCCGGCAAGCATCTCCCTTACATTGGCGCGCATGAAGCGTCGGAACCGACCACAGCCACAATTGCCGAGCCATATTCAATCGAAGACGCCTTAGAGACACTGTTTCTGGACAAGGAGGAAGTCGAAGAAATCATTCTGCTTTGGCGAGCGAAGAGAAATATCGTTCTTCAAGGACCGCCAGGAGTGGGGAAGTCATTTGCGGCCCAAAAATTGGCCTTTGCGCTCATGGAAAAGGCAGACCCAGACCGTGTCGGCTTTGTGCAGTTCCACCAGAGCTATTCCTATGAGGATTTTGTCGAAGGCTTTAGACCAACGGACAAGGGGTTTGAGCTCAAGGCCGGTAAGTTCGTGCAGTTTTGCAGGAAGGCTGAAGCCGACCAGGACAACGACTATGTCTTTGTCATTGATGAGATCAACAGAGGAAATCTGAGCAAAATTCTCGGCGAACTTATGTTGCTCATTGAAGGGGACAAGCGAGGGCCTGGCTGGTCAATGCAGCTGGCGTCCGGAAAAGTTGCCTTCCACGTGCCGAAGAATGTGTATGTGATGGGGCTCATGAACACCGCGGACCGATCGCTGGCGGTCGTCGACTATGCGTTGCGTCGGCGCTTTGCCTTCATCGACCTGAAGCCCAAGATTGGATCGGCCAAGTTTGCCGAACATCTCTCTGCAAACGGTTTGGCGGGGATTTTGGAGCACCTTGTCACTCAAGTTTCGGCCGTCAATCAGGAGATTATCTCCGACACGCTAAATCTCGGTCCGGGCTTTGCAATCGGTCATAGCTTCTTTTGCGGCAAGCCCCTGCCATCTGAGACTGATAAGAGCTGGTTTCGACGGATAGTCAAAACGGAAATTGGACCGTTGCTCCGCGAGTATTGGTTCGACGCTCCACAGCGTGCAAATCAGTGGGAAGCCCGATTGCTAGAGGGCATTTAGGCTTGGAACCGCGCATCCCGATCGCGAATATTTACTACCTGTATTGCTATGCCTGGGAGCGCTTTTCCGAAGGTCAGGTGCTCGCAACAGGCGCCGAAGACTGCCCAGACTTACCCAACTTGCTTGCCCGTGTGCTGCTCAATGGCATCCATGCATTATTTCGGCGCGGCTTGGATCGTGCCTACCAACCAGTTGAAGAGGAACTGGCGACGGTGCGCGGACACATCGAATTGGGGCCGTCGCTGCGGCTGCAGGCGCGAAACGCTCGACGGCTGCAATGTACCTACGATGAGCTAAGCCACGATGTCCTCCACAATCAAATTCTAAAGGCGACGCTTAAGCGATTGTGCAGTTTGGATAGGTTGGAAGGGGCATTGGTCTCGGAAGCCAAGCGCATGCTTGATCGTTTGCATGATGTCTCGGATATCAGATTGACCCAAGGTTGCTTTGCGCGCGTTCAGCTGAATCGCAACAGCGCCTACTACGACCTCCTGCTGCACATTGCCCAATTGATCTTCGAGTGCATGATACCTGCAAAAGACGGCGTGGGGCACCGGTTTAAAGATATATTCCGCGACGAGCGAGAAATGGCACGGGTTTTTGAGGCATTTGTGCGGAATTTCTATCGCATTGAGCAATCCAGTTATCGCGTAGAGCCACTCACCTTGTCTTGGGATGCGACGCCTATCGTCGTCGGCCCGGATGACCGTTTGCCGCAAATGCGCATCGATGTCTTCATGCGCGCGCCACATCGCCAAATCATCATAGACACCAAATACTACGCTGAAGCCTTGCAAACATATCAAGGCACAACGAGCTTTAGGTCAGGCCATCTTTATCAGCTGTGCGGCTACCTGAAGAACCATGCGCCGAACTTGCCATTTGGAACGCAGCTCGATGGCATGTTGCTGTACCCCCAGGTGGGTAAATCGATCGACGCCAAATACGATCTGCAAGGTCACAAGTTGACGGTCGCCACAGTCGACCTCAGCCTATCTTGGCGTGACATCGCGCAGCGCCTTTTAGGCCTGATTTGATGCGCGGCTTGACATCATTCCGGCGACGCTTGAACGCCTGGTGCTTTATGATGCGGCAGGCTTGGCTAAGATCTGCCCGGACTGACCCGACTCCCCAACAAATCCCTTGCGTGACCGTGTCCTTTGAATACGTTTTCGCCAAATATCTGCGTTGGTACACAGGCTTGGTACACATCCCTGGTACACAAGCGTGACAAGTTGCGTTTCAAATCAACGACTTAGAGAAAATCTCATGTTAGACTGCCCCTCCAGCCCTGTCCGCCAAGCCAAGCACGTTTAGTCCTTCCCGAAGCCCAGTCCTATCGATAAGTCGTTTCCACCATCGCCGATAACTAACTTCTGGGGGGCGATTCAGCGGGGATCAAAAGGATGGAAATTTTTGGCTTCCGCCTCATTCAAGGGGCCTTTGGCGCCTTCATCAGTTTGGTCGGCGCGGGGGTAGCAATGATTTGGCCCAATTGGGCTGTTTTTGGGTGCCTTCTCATTCTTTTAGGCATTGGCACGCTCGTGTGGTCACTTCGGGATAAAACGAACCGTCATATTTGGCATGAATGGACCACGAAAAAGCGGATTCTCATCAGTTTAATATTGATGGTAGCTCTAGGCTTTGCGGGCTACAGGATCGTTCGTCCAACATCGCCCGAATATGCGGACATATGCTTTCTGGATTTTGGTTCACCCCGATGGACTGATCCAGGTAAAGACGGGGAGCGGCCGGATGGGTCCTATCAACTATCGGGCATGCGCATCGCTTACAGGTTTCTCAACAGAAGTGGCAAAGACCTCTATTACTCAAACTACACGCGCCGCGTGATATTTCCCGGCGCGCAGAATCCGGCAATCGAACATCCTCAAGAGAGTTACTTGCGAAAAGAGGATCGCGTATTTTACTTATTCAGTGACAGAGTTGTCCCGCCTGCCGTTCGGCAACGAGAGCCTTTAGTCGGTGATGTCAATTTTCTGTTTAGGTGGGGTAATGGGCCGGATAGCTTGACCCATGAGCTAAAACTCATCGGAAAGATTTACGTGTATAGTTGGGCGAACGGTGATCTTTACGGAATCAAATGGAAGCCAGACGTCAAAAAAAGCACCCCGGATTGCACTGATAGACCCGGGGACAAAAGGGCAAGCAAACTCGAACAACAAAGCTCCTAGGCAAACGCCTTCCAAAGCATCTCCTCGGCTTCAGCCCATTCTTAGCCGGTTTAATCGACTGAACCAGAAAGACCCCTCGCCGGTTCCATATATCATAACTCGTGCGTGTTACCCGCGTCCCACAACGTCACACATCCCTGTCACACAGGGGCTTCCAAGAAAGACATTATTCGTTTAATTTCAAAGCTCTAGCAAGGCGGACAAAATGACCTTCCTTTCCTCACGGGGCATCCAGCGGGCTAACTCCAGCTTGCAAGCCATGGACCCTGGTCGCCGCGCGGGGTGACACGGCGAAAGGGTTCAGGGCGTGTCCAGAATATAGGAAGTACTGATCAGCACGCCGTTGCCGTCATAATGCTGTTCGAGTTGCGACCAGTCATAGCCATCGGGCACGTCATAAATGATGTGCACAGACGTCTGGTCATCATTTCGATAGAGTTCCCGGTCGCGCTGGCCGGCTATGTCGTAGCGCTGCTGGTGTTCGGCCCAGCTCATCGTGTTGGGCAAATCGAATTCCGAACTGAGCCATCCGCCTGCGTCATAGTCGAACCGGCTGGCCTCGAGCGCGCCCAGGCCATCGTAGCGCGATTGCAGGCTCGACCAGACTTGCACATCTGCAACATCATAGCTGGTCGTCAGCCATCCGCCTGCGTCATAGTCGAACCGGCTGGCCTCGAGCGCGCCCAGGCCATCGTAGCGCGATTGCAGGCTCGACCAGACTTGCACATCTGCAACATCGTAGCTGGTTGTCAGCCATCCGCCTGCGTCATAGTCGAACCGGCTGGCCTCGAGCGCGCCCGTGCTATTGTAGCGCGATTGCAGGCTCGACCAGACTTGCACATCTGCAACATCGTAGCTGGTTGTCAGCCATCCGCCTGCGTCATAGTCGAACCGGCTTGCCTCGAGCGCGCCCAGGCTATCGTAGCGCGATTGCAGGCTCGACCAGTTCTGGGATTCCGCAATGTCGAAATTGGTGATCAGATAGCCGCCATCGTCGTAGGAGAGGATCGCATGAATCGGCTGACCAGCTCCATTAAGATAGGTGGTCCGGCTGTTCCAAGTTTGTGAACCTGTATCAAGCACGGTCTCGATGATCGTACCGCCAATGGGAATCGCCGCTCCCCAACCTGCGCCATCGCCAGGCCTTATCGTGAGGGCAAGATTGTCAGGGTTAGCACCGACGCGAACGGACCAATTGGCAAGATCGGCACGGCTGACAATGATCCCGTTGGCGTCGGCCATGGCACCACTTGTGGATACAAAATCATTGCCGTTGCCAGGACCATCGGCGTCGACGAGTTCGAACAGTGAGGCAAGGTCGCCATCCGCATCCGCCTCACTGAACAAGCCGATAAGGGCCAAGTCTGTTCCATAGTTCAGAACGACGCTTTGCAGTGTCAGTTCCACGGCGACATTCGCCGCATAGACGGGCTGGGTAACCCAATCGCCATGGTACCAACCATCTGCGCCAAACAGGAGGAAGGGCCCGAGAAAATCGGCAAGGCTGGAGCCGGCGTTGGAGATCGTGCCTTGCCCGCCCGCCTCCAGCTGCAGCTCGTCGAACGCACCGGCAAGCACCTGCCCACTCGCATAGTCCATCGAAATGTAGGATCCGTCATCAAGCCTGATCGTTACCCACTCGCTTGTCTTGCCCATCGCTCCCGGACTGAATAGCTGGAAGCCGGTGGCGTAGTGGTCGGCCTGAAGCGTTACTATCGCCGCCTGCCAGGAAAGCCCGCCTGTCCTTAGGTTGTCGATTGCCAAGATGCCGGCTTCGGCCGTGGCATATGTGCCGCCTTGGTCTGCAGACGCCAAATGCGCATTTGCCGCGTCTGGAAACAGCGTCGACATTGCATCGGAAAAGCCGCCGGAGCCTTCGACCGACCAGGCATAGGGCAGGCCGAACAGGCTGGTTCGGAAGGCGCTTTCGTCCGATGCCATCAGGGTTTGGTCGCCAACACCATTTTCACGGTAGTAGAGGTAGCCGGTAAAGGCATTGATCACCAGGTTGGCCTGATCAACCGCCGCGGCCTGCCGGGCTTCGTAATAGGATAACAATCCTCCCGAAGTGTCAGTGAGCGTGGAATTGAGATAAGCGTCCTGCACGAACCAGTCATTCTCGTCTTCCAGGAAGACGAGCACAACGACATGGGAATTGGTGTATGAATTTGCCGTACCGGTGCCAATCTGACCATTCAGCGAGTCCAGCCATACAGTTTCATAACCGAACGAGCGAAAGACATTGTGGAGCTGAAGCGCAGTAAGACCACAGCTACCGGTCGCGGGATACCGCAACAGCGGTGCGACATCTCCAATATAGGGCGCAACCGTATCTGTTAGATCGTCAAAGGCCGGAATCGCACTATGCTGAAAGATTGCCCGGTTGACGAAATCCCGCAACAGGCTCGTAGAAAAGATGGTTGCCTGATCGAATACCGAGGCATCAACGCCGTAAAGGGCGGTCGCCTGGGCGGTAACATAGCTGCGCAGATAGGCAAGATCGTCAGCGGCTCCGCCATAGGTCGGCAGGGCAATTTCTGCCTGAGAGCTTGCCAGCGTTACAGCGCGGGCATCTTCATAGGTCAGCATGGCCTGCGTTCAGGTGCACGCCTCGCGAGCGAAGCGCCTATCGGCGGCAAGGGTGCCCTGTCCAATGGTCCGTGGCGTAGCATGCGAATCACCGCAGCCTCCTGAAAATCGAAGACTCTTCGTACAAGGACAATGCCTTCAAATGCATAAACGCACCGACCGGGGAATCCCTTCGCTGCGCAGCCAGACGCCCCCCATGAACGGCGGTGGATGAAATTTGGCTGGTCTGGACAGGTTCGTCCTGAACTATTGCCTAAAGGTGCCGAACGTGTGTAGTGGCGCTCTTGCCTTAGTCGGCGTCAGCGGGGTCTGAGCTTAAATGCCAGGAGGTGAGTGAGTTAGTCATTTTCCTCGACGAAAAGTGGACCCTTTGACGATATTTACCGGAAATGGCGAACTGACGGCTCTGATGAGGGACATGCGCGTTGCGCTGATCCTCTTGGCCGGGCTTGGGGCCGCCATCAACGTCTTGCTGCTCGGTGGCTCAATCTACATGATGTTGATATATGACTCCGTACTGCCGAGCCGCAGCCTGCCAACACTGTTCAGCCTGCTTTTCCTCATCCTTGTCGTCTATTCTTTCCAGGCTGTCTTCGAAATCTTGCGGTCGCGCGTCCTTTCCGACATCTCAGCCGGCCTGACCCACCGCATTTCCCCACGCGTAAAGCAGGCGATCAGCTTTATGGCCCTGCGCGGCACGACTGCCGGTGGCGATGGCCTCGCGCCAATGCGCGACCTCGACGCCATTCGGCTATTTCTGTCTGGACAGGGACCCGCTGCGTTTATGGACCTACCCTGGGTGCTTTTCTTCCTTGCGGTGCTGGCCCTGCTCCATCCCTGGCTGGGATTGACTGCCCTTGGCGGCACCCTCGTTCTGCTCGCCCTGACGGCGGTTTCGGCTCGTCGTAGCAAGGAGCCGCATGAAATTGTCATGAGTTTGGCTGGGCGGCGCAGCGCGCTAGCCAATGAGACGCGAAGACACGTCGAAATGATCCGCGCGCTGGGAATGGAGGAAAATCTGGGCCGACGCTGGTCCAGGCTCAACCGCGAGTTGTTGGCGGCGCAAGACCGCCTGGCCGACACCGTTGCGGTGGCGGGCGGCATCGCTCGGGTCTTCCGCATGTTTCTCCAATCGCTTGTCCTAACGGTAGGTGCGCTGCTGGCAATTGCGGGTGAAGCGTCGGGAGGAGTCATCTTTGCCAGTTCCATCCTCGCTGCGCGCGCACTTGCGCCTATCGACCAAATCGTGGCCCACTGGAAATCCTTCGCTGCGGCACGCTCTGCCTGGACAAGGCTGGAAGACGTGCTGAGATCGGTTCCCGCGCAATCCGGAGTCGCCCTGCGTTTGCCATCGCCTGCAAAGAGCCTCAGCGTCATCGGACTCTATTCGGGACCGCCGGGCAGCCAGCGGCTCACCGTAGAAGGGGTCGATTTCCAGCTCGACGCTGGTGATGCGTTGGGCATTGTCGGGATGAGCGCAGCCGGCAAATCTTCTCTGGTGCGCACTATTTTGGGTTTGTGGCGCCCAGCCCGTGGAATAGTGCGGCTTGACGGCGCCGATCTCGCGCAGTGGGATCCTGAGGAGCTCGGTCGCCAAATCGGCTATGTTCCGCAATCCGTGGAGTTGATGCCCGGTTCGGTTGCCGAAAATATTGCGCGCTTCGATGATCCTGCCGACTCCGAGACCGTATTGGCAGCTGCAAGAGCTGCGGATGTTCATGACATGATTGTCCAACTTCCGCAGGGCTATGACACGCAGGTTGGGCAGGATGGCGAGCAACTTTCAGCCGGTCAGCGGCAAAGGGTGGCGTTGGCCAGGGCGCTTTACGGCGATCCGTTTTTGGTCGTCCTCGATGAACCCAATTCCAATCTCGACGCGGCCGGGGAAGCGGCACTCGATTCAGCTATCAAGGCTGTCCGCAAGCGGCGTGGCATCGTTGTCATCGTTGCGCACCGATGGGCAACGGTTGCCAGCATGTCGCATATTCTTGTCATGCGCGCTGGCCGGGTGGAACGGTTCGGCAAGCGCGAGGATGTGCTTTCCCACATGCCGCAAATTGCCAAGGCCGGGATCCGCAGCAATCTGTCCGTTGGCCGCATCGTTGAGGGCCAAAAGCAATGAACGACCGAGGGGAAACGGCGGACGGCGTGCTTGACATGTACGAGCCCTTGGAATCGAAAATTGCACGGCGATCTCAGTTCTTTGTGGTGTTCATTGGCGTACTGTTCGTAGTGCTCCTCCTCGCGGGAACGATCATTCCTGTGGGCGGCGCTGTCGTCGGCGTCGGCCGACTTGGAGTGGAATCAAGGGCAAAACGTATCGCCCACCCGGTTGGTGGGGTGATTTCGCAAATCCTTGTCAGGGATGGGGACAGGGTGCGCAAGGGCGACATCCTTATGCGGCTGGACACCAGCGTCGCCGGGGTGCGTGCCGATCTAACGAGCCGTACGGCCGATCAGTTGCGCGCCCGGCGCGCCCGGCTGGAGGCTGAACGCGAGGGACGCGATGATGTTCTCTTTCCCGGCGTGTTTTCCAATGGGGCGGAGATTGCCGCGAAGGCGGCAATGGCTTCCGAACTGCGCCTGTTCCGGTTGCGCGCCAATGAGCGGACGGGGTTGAAAGCGCAATTTGCGCAACGGATCCTCCAGCTTGAGGAACAGGTGAAAGGCTTTTCTGCCCAGATCGCGGCGCTCAGAAAGCAGCAGGCTCTTATCGAGCCCGAGCGAAAGGGGCTGCAGCAGTTATGGGAAAAGGGTCTTGTAACGATTGGGCGACGCAACCAGCTGGAACGAGCTGCCGCCGACATTGAAGGTACGATCGCTGCGCTGGGCGCCTCGATCGCAGAAACGCGCGCGCGCATTGCCGAAGTGCGCCAACAGCTGATCCAGGTCGATCAGTCGGCAAGAGCCGATGCCGGCACCGAACTGGCGCAGCTGGATGCGGCGCTGAATCAGCAGCAATTCGAGGAAGCCAGCGCGACCGATACCTATTCCCGCAGCGAGATCCGCGCATCCCATGATGGAGTGGTCGATAAGATGGCGTTCGCGTCCGGGGGCGAAGTCATCCAGCCTGCCGAGACGATTATGGAAATCGTACCCGATACCGACCGACTCGTTGTCGAGGCGAAGATCAGCCCGGCCGACATCGATCAAGTGCGCGTGGGCCAATCAGCATGGGTGCGCCTGACAGCCTATACCGCGCAGGCCACTCCTGAACTTGTTGGCCGGGTGACCTTTGTATCTGTCGATGCGGCAAGCGAGGCGGAATCCGGCCAGTCCTATTACCGCGTCAAGCTTGAGCTAGATGCGCGCGCCATCGTGACCGAGAAGCTACGCCTCGTTCCGGGCATGCCTGCGGAGATCTTCATTTCTACCGGATCGCGTTCTATGCTCTCCTATCTGGTCAGGCCGTTGGCCGATCAGTTTGCGCGCGCGTTCCGGAACTGAATGACAGCGTCACCCTTGTTCCGGTGTCGGCGGCGTATGAGAGTATGCAGCGATGGGCGCCACAAATGTCGCACGGAGTTGCGGTGTGCATGCTGAGCAGCCCAAGAGAAGGCTGGATTCAAATTGGCGATCCTCCTATGCGCGTTCGGTTGATGGACATACTCAAAATATAACAGACAAGTAGACGACCGCTCAATGAACCCTATGTTTGTATTTGTCGCGTCCTCGCTGTCGGCAGCGATGACAATTGCACTGTGCCTTTGTGCAATGCCCATTTCACGTTGGCTGCAAGTTGTTGATGTTCCCGGGCATCGCAAACAACATTCCCACCCAACTCCTCTTATTGGGGGCATAGTGCTGCAGGTGGCAATCCTGCCGATAGTCGCGGGTATCGCCATTGCGCGTATAGCAGGCGCTCCCGCCGAAGCGCTGATTATTTGGATTGGCGCGGTCGCCTCGATGAGTTTGTTGGGGTTTGCAGACGATCGTCACACCCTTTCACCAAGGGACAGGCTGCTCGTATCGTTCCTCGTGTTTAGTTCTGCTGCGATTCTGGATCCGCTGTTCAACGTGGGGCAGTTGTATTTCGAGCATCCAGCTTTTGGCATCGGGCTGGGATCGCGATTGCTGTCGGTTGCCTTCACGACATTGTGTTGCGTCGGTCTCGTCAACGCCGTCAACATGGCTGACGGCAAAAATGGTCTGGTGACGGGTATGTGCCTGGGCTGGCTCGGGCTGCTCGCCTGGCGCGCGCCAGTTGACTTTCTGCCGGTCATAATCGTTATGATGGCTTCGATTTCTATCCTGTTTCTGTTCAACCTTTCAGGCCGTTTGTTTCTTGGCGACAGTGGCGCCTACGGCTTGGCGACGGCAATCGGCCTCTTGGCGATTGCCGTCTATAGCGCTCCAGGAAGAC
>Ga0105164_10002503_pt1 | contig 11356 bp, 10 predicted proteins | sample VDWuncwatermetaG_FD_89674 | JGI IMG/M metagenome (GOLD analysis project Ga0105164, IMG submission 89674) | Wastewater microbial communities from Netherlands to study Microbial Dark Matter (Phase II) - VDW unchlorinated drinking water | ecosystem: Environmental > Aquatic > Freshwater > Drinking...
AGCCACAGTGAACCGATCCTATTGCCTCACGCGGGCGGACGAAGTGAGGCCCGCCACTCGGTCCACGCATCGGAGGGCGCGATGCTGAAGGCAACGCGGAACGCCTCGTCGAAAGTCGCCTTTGCGCGCCCGGCCTCCCACGCGGCGATGACGGCACGGTCGCCGAAGCGTCCGGCGAGGTATCGGACGAACGAGGAAGCCTGCGCGTAGGCCGCGAAGAATTCCTCGGGCATGCGTGGCCCCTCGATCAGATGCGGCAGGTCCCAGATCGCGTTCGCGGCGACGAGACGATCGAGCTCGGGCTGGCGCCGGTCGTCGGTCAGCCAGAGCGGGATGCCCTCCGCCATCAGCCATGGCCCGCCGCCGCGGGCGAACAGGAGGACGTGCGCGATCTCGTGCGTGACGACGCTGCGCGCCCACTCGGACCCGGACCCGCTCGCCACGATCGTCGACTGGGACGAGAGCAGCGTGATCTCGGTCCCGTCGACGTAGGCCGACGCCAGAGCGGGCAGACCCGAGATCGTCGTCGGGGCGAGGGTGATGGTGAACGGGCGATGCGTGCTGTAGTCCTCGCCGAGCCGCGCGACGAGCCGGGCGAGCGCGTCCTTCGCGATCGGCTCCGCAGCCGTGACCTGGTCCGCGTCGGCATCGCGGTAGCGGATCGTGAAGGCTTCGGAAGTTTCGATCCGGAGCGGTCCAAGAAGGCTGTCGAGAGCAGTTGGTCCGGGTTCGGTGAGACGCGCGCAGCAGGCGAAGTTCGCGAAGTACCGCATGCGGCGCACCCGGCCCTGGTCATCGGTCTCGACGACCTCGAGGTACTGGACCACCCCGCCGGTGCTATCGATCGGGACGCGCCGGACGACGTCGCGCTTCGGCGGACTTGCGGCCCTTGCCTTCGCGACGCGGAGGAGCGTGAGCTCACGGTCGCGGAACTCGGCGGGCGCGCTCGGATCGAGCACCGCGAGCAGCGCCGCCTCGTCGCCCTTCCGCTGCGCGTCGTCGCGAGCGGCGAGCAGCTGGACGATCTGCGCGGTCTCTTCGTCCCGTGTGGGTGACGGAAAGGGGGTCGGGGACGGCGTTGGGGACGCTGTGGCGGTCGCGACGGTCGCGCTCGGCGCAGGGCTCCTCGTCGGCGCCGTCGCCTGCTGCGAGACGCAGGAGACGACTAGGAAGACGGAGAGGAGTTGGGCTAGGAGGCGCGGGCTCATGGCGCTACCTGCATTCACTCGAGGTCCGTACTAGTCACGCGAGCGATCGGTACAGCTCGAGGGTGTCGTCGGCAGCCTTGCCCCACGAGAACAGTGCTGCTCGGGCACGGGTGCGCCCACGTAGCCCCGCGGCCAGGGAGTCCGACGCCAGATACGTCCCGAGCGCCTCGCCGAGCGCGTCGGGATCGCTCGGGTCCACGAGCAGCCCCGCATCGCCGACGACTTCCTCGACAGCGCCGGCGCGATAGCCCACGACGGGCGTGCCGGCCGCGAGCGACTCGAGAGGCGTAAGACCGAACCCCTCGAGCAGCGCCGCGTGCAGAAGGCATTCGGCACCGGCGTAGAGCGCGGCGAGCGTCGCGTCGCCGACGAAGCCGGTGACGATGACCCGCTCGCGCGGGGCGGAGGAGCGGTCGAGCGCGTCGCGCAGGTGGGACGCGAGCTTGCCGAGATCGCCGACGACGACGAGCCGCAGGTCCGCGTCGTCCTCGGCCGCGCGAGCGAACGCGGCGAGCAGGCCCTCCATGTTCTTGCGGGGGTCGAACTGGCCGACGTAGAGGACGTACCGGGCGGGCACGGCGAAGCGCTCGCGCGCGACGCGCGTGCCCTCGTCGCGGCCGGGCGGCGCGAACGCTATGTCGACGGCCTCGGGGATGACGCGCACGCGCGCGGCCGGGACGCGAAGCCGCTCGATCACGTCGCGAGCGGTCGCGTGCGACGGCACGACGATCGCGTCGGCCCGCTGCGCGAGCGCGTACTGCCACATGTGCCCCACGCGCGAATGCGGAAGCCGCAGGTAGTGCTCGGGCCAGCGCAGCGGCGCGAGATCGTGCACGGTGACCACCGCGCGCATGCGGCGCGCCGCGGGCAGGCCGAGCTGCACGGAGTGGTACACGTCGGCGGGCGTGAGCCCGATCTCGATAGGGAGCATCAGCGCATCGAGCGCGAGCATGGCGAGCTCGGGCCGCCGCGGCCGCGTGACGGCGATCTCGCGATGCGGCGGGAGCGGCTGAGGATCGGCCGGCGGGAAGTTCCGCAGCCGGAGCAGCGTCCACTCGGCGTCCGGCGCGCGTCGCGCGAACGCGGCAAGGAGGTTGCGCGAGTAGCGTCCGATACCGCGCATCCGGCTGACCGTCTGCAGGTGCCTCGCGTCGAAGATGATCCGCATGCCTCCGTACTATCGCGGCGAGTGATCTCTATCGTCGTGCCGACATACAACGAGGCCGCGACGCTCCCGACGCTGGCCTCGCGCTTGGCCACCGCGCTGAACGGACGACCGTGGGAGCTCGTCGTCGTCGATGACGGATCGCCGGATGGCACCGCCGGCATCGCCGAAGGCCTCGCCCCCGCGCTGCCCGTGCGCGTCGTGCGTCGCTCGGGCAAGCTGGGTCTCGCGTCGGCGGTCATGGACGGCTTCGCGGCCGCGCACGGCGACACCCTCGTCGTGATGGACGCGGACCTCTCGCATCCACCCGAGATCGTCCCGCGGCTCGTCGACGCGCTGAAGGACGGGGCCGAGCTCGCGGTCGGGAGCCGCTACGTCGCCGGTGGTGGGACCGTCGACTGGCCGCTGCGGCGCCGCATCGCGTCGCGGGTCGCCTGCCTCATGGGCAACGCGCTCGTCCCGGTGCGCGACGCGACGAGCGGGTTCTTCGCGCTGCGGCGCTCCGTCATCGACGGTGTCCGGCTCGATGCCATCGGATTCAAGATCGGCTTCGAGGTCATCGCGCGCGGGCGCTACACCCGATGCGTCGAGGTGCCGTATACGTTCCGCGACCGCGAAGCCGGCACGTCGAAGTTCGGGTCGCGCGAGATCCTCAGCTACGGCATCCAGCTCCTCCGGGTCGCGCGCGACAAGGCGACCGGCCGGCTCTAGATGAGCGAGCGGACGCAGATCGTGCTCCAGCTCGTGATCGTGCTCGGCGTCCTCGCGGCCGCGGTGTACGGGATCGTCGCCAGCGCGCGAGCCGAGCCGCCGCAGATCGCGACCGCGAGCGCGGGGCCGGACGCGAGCCTGATCGCGAGCACGGTGCGCTCACCCAGCCCATCGCCCTCGCCGACGGTCGCGCTCGTAACGCTGCCGCCGAGCGCGAGCCCGACGGCGTCGCGCCGGCCGGTCGCGATGCGGCCGTCCTCGTTCGGCGGGAGGTCGTACACGGGGGTCGAGCTCGGAAAGGGGTGGACCGTCGTCGCGCCGTTCGACGGTCGCGTCGAGCTGCACGTGTACCAGCTCATCGGCGATCAGATCCGCGAGTTCACGGACGCGGCCGACATCCCGTCGTATCCGTACGTGATCCTCACGGCGCAGGACGGCCGGCGGCTCACCTACCGACCCGGCGCGCTGACGACGGACACCGAGCTCCTCGTGCGCGCGAGCCAGATCCGCGCCGGTGACGACCTCTTCCGCGTCATCGGCGAGGGCCCGTCGTCGTGGCGCGACTTCTACGACAAGGGCACCTCGTTCCAGATCGTCGTGTCGCTCGTGAACGCGTCCGGCGCGGACCTCGACGCCGCGTCGTCGGTGAAAGTGAGATAGGTCGAGCGAGGAGCCAGCTTTGCCGGTCCGAGCACCTGTTGCGAAGCGAGGATCCGGCCTTGCCGGTCCGAGCGGAGCGCCTATCGGGCCGGAGGCCACGATATCGGCGAGGAGCGGCTATCCGCGGCCGCGCTTCGCGCACAGGGCCCCTGCCCCTGGGCCAACGGATATCGACCAGGTCAGGTAGCCCGGATCAAGCCCAGCGCGATCCAGTAGGGCACGCTCGCGGCGATCGCGATCAGACGCACGGCGGCGAGCGCGATGCCCATGCGCGTCCCCTGCGCGTCGGTGAACGACTCGCCGCGCGTCGCATCACGCAGGAGCAGGTACTCGAGCCCTTGGTACGGGAGGATCCACGTGTTCGCGGCGAGGAGCACGACGACGCCCGCGACCCACGGTGACACCCCGAGAGCGGGCGCCGCCGGCATGGCGACGAGGCTCATGAGGAGCATCGTCGGCCGGCTCGGCAGGACGAAGCGCAGGAGCAGGACGACGACCGCGAGGCCCATGACCACGACACCCGGATGGCCCGCCGCGACGGCGAGCGGGCCGAGCGTCGCGCCGAGCCATTTGTCGATGCCGCCCTGCTGCAGGACGGCACCGGAGCCGAGGAGGATCCCGAGGAAGAGCAGGAAGGGCCAGTCGACCGCGGTGCGGAACGCATCGCGCCCGAGCACGCCGGCGACCGCGATGACGAGCGTCGCGCTCGCGAGCCAGGCCGGCTCGATCCCGATGGCCGGCTGGAAGAGCAGTCCGGCGACGAGCAGCAGCACGGCGACCGCGGTGAGCCATTCCGCGCGCGAGAAGCCGGCCATGACGCGCAGCTGGCCGGCGAGCGCGTCGCGCGACAGCGACGCGGGGTGCTCGCTGCGGAACAGCACGAGCAGCGCGGCCGTGCCGCCGACGACGCACACGACGAGCGCCACGGCGGATCCCACGAGCCAGCCCCACCACCCGAACGAGGCGCGCTCGCCGGCTGGCACGAGCTCGAGGACGAAGAAGTTCGTGGCGAAGCCCGTGAGGAACAGGTTGCTGAAGTACCAGTGCCCCACGAGGCCCGCGAACGCGAGCGCCGCGCTCCCGGCGCTGCGCGTGGGCTGGCCGAGAGCGATGCGGAGCTCCGCCGTCACCGGCGCGATCGCCGCCACGCGAGCCACGCTCTGCGGCACGAACGGCGTGAGCACGAGGCCGCTCGCGACGAGCGCGAGCACCTGGCCCGCGTGCGTCGCGGGGAACGCGCGGAGGAGGAAGAGACCGGCGCGGAAGAGCAGACCGGAGTGCGCCATCGCCGCGGCGAGCGAGAGCGCGCCCAGGGCGAGCACCCACGTGGACGTCGCGAACCCGCCGAACACCGCCCCGAGCGTCGCGGACCCCGTCACGCCCCATGCCGACGCGAGCGCGATAGCGACGACGAAGTCCTGCACGGGCTCGAAGAGCCACGCGATCGCGGCGCCGACGAGCAGGAGGAGGATGTGCCACCCCTTGTCGCTCAGTCCTCCGGGAGGCACCGCCCACCACAGCGCGAGCGGGACGGCGAGCGCGAGGACGGCACCGCTGACCTGACGCTTCGAGCCGCCGCGCCGGGTGCGCGGCGGCTCGACGCTCAGGGGCCGCGCCTCGACCTTCAGCTTGGGCGCGCCGATGAGCGCGCGCTGCCGCTGCTCGAACCGCTCGGCGAGGCTCGTCGCCATGACGAGCGCGATCTCGGGACGCTCGCGCACGAGCTGCTCGAAGCGCTCGCGCGGCAGGCGGCGCACGAGGACGTCGGTCCGCGCTCGCACGGTCGCCGTGCGCCGGGCGAGGAGCACGCCCATGTCGCCGAACTGGCCGGGCGCGACGACGGTCGCGATCTCGACGTCCTCGCCGGACCGGATCGTCACGGAGACCTCGCCACGCTCGAGGAGGTAGAGCCCGTCGGCCTCCGCGCCCTCGCTCACGATGACCTCGCCCTTGCGGAACTCGAGCTCCTCGAGCGCGCCGACGAGCCGCGCCAGGCTCACGCGATCGAGGTCGCGGAAGAACGGGACGTTCCGGAGGAGATCCTCCGGCTCTAGGCCGATCCGAGCTCCTCGCGCAGCGCGTCGATCACGTAGGTCTGCTCGTCCTCCGTCATGCGCGCGTAGAGGGGGATGACCATCGTCGTGCGCGCGACCTCCTCGGTCACCGGCAGCGACACCTTCCCATTGCGCGATGTGTACGTGCGCTCGAGGTGGCTGGCCATGATCCCGTGCCGCGTCGCGATGCCGCGCCGCAGCAGGCGCGTCATGAGCTCTTCCCGCTCGACGGGGCACTCCTTGGTGAGCGTGACCATGTACGACTGGTACGTGTGGACCGCGTACGCCGGCGTGAAGGGTGGCTCGATGCCGCGGATCGTGCGCAGCTCGGCGTTGTAGCGCTCGGCCCGCACCCGGATCGCGGCGAGGATCTCGTCGAGCCGCTTCATCTGCACCAGGCCGATCGACGCCTGGATGTCGGTCAGGCGGTAGTTGAACCCGACCTCGGGGTACTCCTCCATGATCACCCGGTCCGCCTGATGCCGCGCGAGGTCGGACACGCTCATCCCGTGCTGCCGGAGCGTCCGCAGGCGCGTCGCGAGCGCGTGGTCGTCGGTCGTGATCATCCCGCCCTCGCCGGTGGTGATGACCTTGCGGGGATGGAAGCTGAAGACGGTCTGATGTGCGTTGGATCCGACCCTACGGCCCTTGTAGGAAGCACCGATCGCGGGAGCGGCGTCCTCGACGACCTCGAGGCCGTGCCGCCTCGCGATGTCATCGATCGCGCCGATGTCGCAGGCCAGCCCGATCTGGTCGACCGGCATGATCGCCTTGGTCCGCTTCGTGATACGCCGCTCGACGTCGTTCGGGTCGATGTTGAAGGTGCGATCGTCGACCTCGCAGAACACGACGTCCGCGCCCGTGTAGAGGACGGTGTTGGCGCTGGCGATGAAGGAGAGCGACGGGACGATGACCTCGTCGCCGGGCCCGACGCCCGCGGCGTGGAGGGCGAGGTGGAGGCCGGTCGTGCACGAGGTCGTCGCGACGCCGTGCTTCGCGCCGACGTAGGCGGCGACGGCCTTCTCGAACTCCGCGACCTTGGGACCCTGCGTCACCCACCCGCTCGAGATCGAGGCCATCGGGGCGCGCGCCTCTTCCTCGCCGAGCGTCGGCTTCGTGATGGGCACGCTCATCTTCTTCGTCGTCTCGACCGCCATCAGTCTTCTCCTCTCAGGGGGCTCCGCCCCCTTCCGCCCCCGCGCCGTCGTGCGGGTGTCATACCGCTGCCTTTCCTGCGTCGTCGCGCGGGTGTCATACCGCTGCCTTTCCTAGCACTTCCCGGCGCCACTCGATGAGCCGGCGGACACCGTCGCGGAGATCGGTCTCCGCGCGGAAACCGAGCGTCTCGGCCGCCCGCCGCGGGTCCCCGTAGCGCCGCTGCGGGAGCTGTCCGGGCGGCTCGGGCTTGTGCTCGGTGCCGACGCCACTGCCGGTGAGCTCGAGGAGGAGCGCCGCGAGGTCCCGCATGCGGGTCTCGACCCCGCTGCAGACGTTCACGATAGCGTCGGACGCGCTCGCCTCGCACGCGAGGACGTTCGCGCTCACGACATCGCCGACGTAGACGAAGTCGGCCGACGCGTTGCCCTCGCCGAACAGCGCGAGCGGCTTCCCTTCGTCGATCGCGTTGAGCCAGCGGACCATGACCTCGACGAACCGCGAGCGGATGTCCATGCGCGGGCCGTACACGTTGAAGTAGCGGAGCGTGACGACCGGCAGGTCGCGCAGGCGTGCGAACGCGCGGGCCATGAGCTCGTTCGCGACCTTCGCGGCGGCGTACACCGTCCCGCCGCTCGTCGGATGGTCCTCGTCGATAGGGAGGCGCAGGGGCTCGCCGTACACGACGGCGCTCGAGGCAAGGACGACCTTCTTGACCTTGGCCTCCGCCGATGCCTCGAGCACGTTGAACGTGCCGTCGACCATGACCTCCTGGCATTCGCGCGGGGCCTCCTGGCAGCGCGTCCATCGCAGCGCGGCCTGATGGAAGACGACGTCGGCGCCGTGGATCGCGGCCATGACCGCCTCGCGGTCGCGGATGTCGAGCTCGACCAGGCGGGCCTTGCCCGTCGCGAGGGCACCGTCGAGGTTCTCGGGAACGCCGCGCACGAGCGCGTCGAGCGCGATGACCTCGCGCGCGCCCGCGGCGATGGCCGCGTCGACGATGTGGGATCCGACGTTGCCGGCGCCGCCGGTGACCACCACCCGCGCCCCCGAGAGGATGGTCACCCGCTAGGCGCCACGCTGATGGAGCACGCGCGCCGGGACGCCGGCCGCGACGGCGTAGGCGGGCACGTCCTTCGTCACGACCGCACCCGCGCCGACGATCGCCCCTTCGCCCACGGTGACCCCGGGGAGCAGCACCGCGTTCACGCCGATGTCGGCCCACTTGCCGACGCGCACGGGCTTGATCACGAGGTCGGTCTGGATGATCGGCACGTCCGCCGGATCGCCGGTGTGCTCGCTGCCGAGCACCTTCGCGCCGGGGCCCCAGCCGACGTGCTCGCCGAGCTCCATGTCGCGGCAGTCGAAGTACGACTGCGGCCCGATCCACGTGTGCGCGCCGATGACGCAGTGGCCGTCGTGGCGACCCTGCAGGAACGTTTGGTTCCCTATGAAGACGGCGTCGCCGATCTCGAACGTCTGCGGGTGCAGGACGAGCACGCCGAGACCGACACGGACGGCGTTCCCGAAGCTCTTGCACATCGCGCGCAGCAGCACGCGCCGCTCGTGCGCGCCGTGCGCGCTGTCGCGGAACAGCACGCGGCTGTAGATCTCCTGCAGCTCCTCGACCGGATGGTCGCGCCGCAGCATCTCGCTCTGCTTGATCTCTTCGGGCGGATCGGGGTCCACCTTCTGGACCCCGTGCACCGCCTTCACCACGCGCTCGCGGCCGAACGTCACCTGTTCATCGCAGGGGCAGGGGTAGGGGCCCCTCTACGCGTAGCGCCCCCCTTCCACCGCCGTTCATGCCGAAGGTCACTTCTTCATGAACGCCTTGACCGCATCCGCGACGTACCCGACCTGCTCGTCGGTGAGCTCGGGGTACATCGGCAGCGAAAGCACGTCCTGCGAGACGCGCTCCGTCACCGGGAGCTCGCCCTCGCGATAGCCGAGGAACCGCGCCGCGTCCTGCATGTGGATCGGCACGGGGTAGTGGATGCCCGTGCCGATGCCGCGCTCCCAGAGGAAGCCCTTCATCGCGTCGCGCCTCCCGCCCGGCACCCGGATCGCGTAGATGTGCCACACGTGGCGGTCGCCGGTATCCTCGGGCGTGATCACGCCGCAGTCCGCAAGGAGCGACGTGTACAGGCGCGCGACGGCGCGACGCCGCGCGTTCCACCCATCGAGCCGCTTCAGCTTGATGCGCAGCACCGCGGCCTGGATCTCGTCGAGCCGCGCGTTGTAACCGACGATCGGGTGGAAGTACCGCGTGACCTGGCCGTGCTCGCGCAGCTGCCGCAGCTCCTGCGCGAGGTCGTCGTCGTCCGTGACGATGCTGCCGGCCTCGCCGTACGCCCCGAGGTTCTTGCTGCAGTAGAAGCTGAAGCAGCCGAACCGCCCGGCGGTGCCGGCCTTGCTGCCGGTGTCGAGCCTCGCTCCATGCGCCTGCGCCGCGTCCTCGATCACCGCGATGTTGTGGTCCTTGGCGAGCTCGAGGAGCTGCTTCATGTCCATCGTCCGCCCGTAGAGGTGGACGGGGATGATCGCCTTCGTCCGCGGCGTGATGCGATCGACGACCTGCGCGACGTCCATGTTGAACGTGCGCTCCTCGATATCGACGAGGACCGGACGCGCGCCGGAGTAGAAGATCGCCTCCGCGGTCGCGAAGAAGCTGAAGGAGACGGTGATGACCTCGTCGCCCGGCGCGATGCCGAGCGCGCGGATCGCGAGCTGCAGAGCGTCCGTCCCCGAGCCGACGCCCACCGCGTGCTTCGCTCCGCAGAAGCGCGCCCACTCCTCGTCGAACGCGCGGACGTTCGGGCCGATCGTGAGCTGCATGCCCTCGAGGATCTCGTCGATTGCCGCACGGACCTCGTCCTTGATCGAGCCGTAGTTCGCGCGCAGGTCCACGAGCGGGATCTGCATCTTCGTCTGGGTCAGGGTCATGTGGGCTCCTTCCTCTCGGCAGCGGCTCCGCCGCTGCCCTTGGGCGCAGCCGCTTCTTTCTTCATCGCGTCCCTCTCGGGAAGGTCGGTCAGCCAGGAATAGGCGTGCGGGAAGATACCCGCGAAGCACGCGAGGTCGCGGATGTCCTCCTTGAGCTCGATCGCGGGGTTGCCCGCCACCACGTGACGCGGCGGGACCGCGTGTCGCACCACGCTCCCCGCGCCCACGAGCGCGTCCTCGCCGATCTCCACGCCGGGCAGGATCGTGCTGTTCGCCCCGATGCGCGCGCGGCGGCGCACGGTCGCCCCGCGGACGCAATCCAGGTACGCGGGGCACTGCGGATGCGGGTCGTCCGTGAAGACCACGTGCGGGCCGAGGAAGACATCGTCCTCGATGGTCACGAGCTCGAGGAAGCAGCCGGTGTGGATGCGCACGTTGTTCCCCACTCGGTTGCCGAACTCGAGGGCCGCGTGCGTCCCGACCGAAACGTCATCGCCGATGACGTTGTCCTCGCGGATCGACGCGCCCTGCCCCGTCTGCAGCCGTGCTCCGATCCTCGTCCCGCCGTAGATGGTCGTAAAGGGCCGGATGACCGCACCAGGGCCGACGATCAGCGGCGCCTCAGCCGCCGTCTTGCCGCGCGGCGCCTTGCCGAGGATCACGTACTCGCCGACGACGGAGCCGGGACCGAGCTCCACGTTCGGGCCGACGACGGCGGTCGGGTGGATGACCGCGGCGAGGGAGGTCATTGCTCGTCTATGCGGGGGCTCCCGCCACCGCCGCCCCCGCCCCGACCTTCGCCGCCTCGGACCCGTACGCGACGCGCACCCCGCCGAGCCGCAGCGAATGTGACCCCGCCGCGAGGACGCGGACCACGCGCAGGCCCGCCTCGCCGTCGGAGATCGGCCGTGTGCCGTCGCGGATCGACGAGATGAAGTGCCGGGCCTCCACCTGCAGCGCCTCATCCACTGAGATACGGGGGCTGTGGATGTCGCCCGCGCGGTACGCGCGGCGGAGCTCGTCGGGCTCGAGGCGCTCGACGCCCTGGTCGAAGATCTTCACCTTCTCGACGGCGGTGACGTCGTCGTAGACCGCCATCTTGCGCGATCCGATCACCGTCATCGTGCGGATCTTCCCGGGGGCGAGCCACGACAGATGCGCGTGCGCGATCGCGCCCGAGGGAAAGCCCATCGTCAGCCACACGACGTCCTCGATCTCGGGCTGCACGAAGCGGCCGCCGGTGCACTGCACCCAGACCGGCTCCTCGTCGAGCCAGTAGAGCGTGATGGACACGTCGTGCGGCCCGAGGTCCCACAGCACGTTGAAGTCGAACTGGTGCAGGCCGAGGTTCACGCGCTGGCTGTCGATGTAGTGGATGTCGCCGAGGTCGCCGCGCTCGATCACGCCGCGCACGGCGGTGACGGCGGGGTTGTACACGAAGGTGTGTCCGACCA
>Ga0105164_10002504_pt1 | contig 11353 bp, 15 predicted proteins | sample VDWuncwatermetaG_FD_89674 | JGI IMG/M metagenome (GOLD analysis project Ga0105164, IMG submission 89674) | Wastewater microbial communities from Netherlands to study Microbial Dark Matter (Phase II) - VDW unchlorinated drinking water | ecosystem: Environmental > Aquatic > Freshwater > Drinking...
CCGACAAGCAAGTTCATCAAGATAAGATGCCCTAAATGCAAGAATGAGCAGATAACATTCGGAAAAACAGCAACAAACGTTGACTGCCTTGTATGCGGCAAGGTGCTTGCAGAGCCGACAGGCGGAAAGAGCAGAGTAAAGGCCAGAATCCTTGAAGTTCTGGAATAGTTCTAAAATGCTTTTCAAAAAACAGGGTTTTCCAGAAGAAGGAGATTTAATTCTTTGTACAGTCACAAGCGTGCAGTACCATTCTGTTTTGGTTGACATCGATGAATACGGAAAATCCGGATTAATCCACATTTCGGAAGTTTCCCCAGGAAGAATCAGGAACATAAGGGATTTTGTAAAGGAAGGCAAAAAGATTGTCTGCAAGGTTCTGAGGATAAACCAGGAAAAAGGCTACATTGACTTGAGTTTAAGGAGGGTCAACGAGTCTGAAAAAAGAAGAAAAATAGATGAAATCAAGAAAGAGCAGAACGCAGAAAAGATAGTTGAAATTGCCGCAGGAAAATTAGGATTGAAAACAGAGGAACTGTACAGGAACATTTCGGAAAAAATAACAAAAAGTTATGCCTCGCTGCATGAATGCTTTGACGACGCTGCAAAGGATGAAAGCATTCTTGAAAGCCTTGGCCTTGACAAGAAGCACCTGAAAATACTCGGCGAAACAATAAAGCAAAGAATAAAACCTACGCAGGTTGAAATCATCGGAAAGCTCAAGATAACAACATATGCACCCAACGGGATAGAAGTGATAAGAGACTCATTGAAGAAAGCAGAGGAATCTGCAAAGGGAAGAATAATTATAAACTATTTAGGGTCAGGTCTTTACAGGTTTATGGTCACTGCTCCGGACTACAAGGAAGCGGAGAAATTAATTAAAAATGCGACAGAAAGCGCGATAAGCGTAGTTGCAAAAAGCGCAGGCACTGCTGAATTCAACAGGGACTCATGAGGCATATCTTCAAGTGCGATAACTGCAAAAAATACACGATGAAAGAAATTTGCAGCTGCGGGAATAAAACATCATCTCCAAGGCCGATGAAGTTCAGCCCGATAGACAAGTTCACTTCTTACAGGAGAATGGCAAAAACAAAGGAATATGAAGGCAGGGGGCTTTTATGAGGGAGGGCTATTGGAAGATTGAGCAGTTCGGAAAAATTCCGAAGCTTGACAATCCTATTTTCATAGAGGGCCTTCCCGGCATCGGAAATGTCGGGAAAGTTGCCGTTGATTTTCTTATAGACGAGATAAAGGCAAAAAAACTGTATGAGATAACATCCTACACTTTTCCCCACTCTGTTTTCGTAAACGAGGACAACCTAGTCGAGCTGCCGATTGTTGAGATATTCTACAAGAAAACTAACGGAAAAAATGACCTTTTGCTTCTTGGCGGCGATGTCCAGCCGGTTGATGAAATCAGCTCATATGAATTTTCTGAAAAGATTCTTGACATCGTGGAGAAGCTGCACGGCAAGGAAGTAATCACATTGGGAGGAATTGGATTGGCCGAAATCCCGAAAAAGCCGAAAGTTTACTGCACAGGCAATACAAAAAAAATAATTGAAAAGTACAAGAGCGATTTGGTCAGCAACAAGCTTTACGGAGTTGTAGGCCCGATTGTCGGGGTTTCAGGCTTGCTGCTTGGGCTGGCATCAAAAAGAAACATTGATGCAATCTCGTTTTTGGCAGAGACTTACGGGCATCCGATGTACCTTGGCATAAAGGGCGCAAAGGAAATCCTCAAAGTCCTGGACAAAAAATTAGGGCTGAACATTGACATCAACAAGCTTGACAGGGAAATAAAGGACATAGAAACCGAGATTATGAAAAAAACAGAGCAGCTGAGCGAAGTGACGAAGCAGATTGCCATGAAAAAATTCCAGAAGAAGTTTGGGAAGGATATTGATTATATCGGGTGAGGCTATTTCTTTATTTTGTAGTTTTTTATATAGTATTCTTATTACTTTCTTTGCTTGAACTTGTTAATATCATTATTATAAAATTATAATCATTTATGGTGTAATTTTCTATCTATGCTTGTCCAAATTAAAAATTTACCTACCAATCCAAGATTGCACTACAGCTTAAATAAGCCACTATAATCTTAAACCTTAGCTCTTGGCAAATAGTTATTTATACAAGCTACAACTCTAATCCAAGCTTATGACTTACCAAATATATGAAACAGAGACTTTTTCTAAGCTTTATGATGTAATGGAAAAAGCAGAGAAGGAATGGGTTGATAAAATAAAAATCCAGCTTATTGAAAACTCTCAAACAGGCAAACCATTGAGATTCGACTGGTTCAGTGAAAAGAAGTTTGGCGATAAAAGAATGTACTACTTAATATACAAAGACGTTTCAAAGGTTTTGCTAGTGTCATTTGGTCCAAAGAAAGACCAGCAGAAAATAATCGATCATATTGTTGAAAATAAAGACAGATATAGAAAGTTAATTGAATCTACTTAAGCGACTCTTCTTATTCTCCCAGCCTCAATATCTTTTAGGCTGCTTTCTAGCTGTAATACTATGTCATCTGCTATTTCCGCTTTTTTTTTAAGTTTAGTATACTCTTTTTTCGGTATAGTTACGGTTTCTTGCTTCATACTGCTACCTACTACCACTAACTTAATAAATTTTTTGGTTTTTCAGCTTACCCCATTACATTCCTTGCTTGTCATATTGCGCGCTTCAAATTCCGAGCAGATATTCTTCAATTTTTCCTTTAATTTATTGATTTCATCATTTTTGCTCTGGAAAAGCCTGAACTGCTCTGTTGGCCCCATCTCTTTTGCCTTTTGGTATTCTGCCTGCAATTTCAGGAAGCTTATCTGCGACCTAAGGTCAATTATTTCTGCCTTGAGCCTGTCGTTTAATGTGCTTAAGTCATCATATCTTTTTTCAAGGCTTTCCCTGTATTTCTGGATTGAAAGAATGTCGGCATTGTCTGCAACTGCATTTGCCGATAACTCCCCAAAGACTTTCTGGTTTTTGTTGTACCTGTTCAAAAGGTCTGTGAACGAGGTTGTATAATAAATAGTCAGGCCTGTCAGCAGGACAATCAGCACTATAATAAAAGCCAAAAGGCCCTTGTTAACATCTCTCTTGATGAACTTCACTTGAATGAAGGATAAGGCAAGTTATTTAAAGTTTGTGATACATGAAGAACTCACATTTGCAAATAATAAACAACAATATTTAAATATATCCTAGGCATGATTTTTCAATAACATAGGTGGGATTTTGGATTCTAAAATAAAACAAGTCAAAGCAAGGGAAGTTCTTGATTCAAGGGGAAATCCGACTGTTGAGGTTTATTTAAAGACGAATTCCTGCTGCGCAAGGTCGATGGTGCCGAGCGGCGCGTCGACAGGCACGCATGAGGCGCTTGAATTAAGGGATAATGACAAAAAAAGGTACAACGGCAGGGGAGTCCTGAAAGCAGTGGATAATGTCAACAAAATTATTTCCAAAAAAATAACCGGAATGGACTGCACAAGGCAAAATGAAATAGATGATATTTTAATCAAGCTTGACGGGACTGAAAACAAGTCAAGGCTTGGCGCAAATGCAATTCTCGGGGTTTCTATGGCAGCTTGCAAGATGGGAGCTGCTGTCAAGAATGTTAATCTTTACGAGCACATCGCAAAGCTTGGCGGAAACAAAAATCTTCTGTTGCCTGTGCCGATGGCGCTGGTTCTTGAAGGGGGTAAGCACGCAGACCAAAGCTCTGATTTGCAGGAATTTATGGTCATGCCGCACAAGGCAAAAAATTTCCGCGAGTCAATCAGAATGGGCTCTGAAATTTATCATGCTATCGGAAAAGTTTTGAAAGAAAAAGGCTTTAACACAAATGTGGGGTTTGAAGGCGCTTACGGCCCGAGTTTGGGAGGAAATGAAAAGTTTTTGCAGATAATTGTTGAAGGGATAAAAAAAGAAGGATATGAACCAGGAAAAGATGCCGTAATTTCCATAGACGGGGCTGCATCAGAGTTGTATAGCAGAGGAAAGTACAATCTTAAAGTTGACGGAAAAGAATTTGACGGTGAAGGGATGATTGAATTTTATTCTGATTTAATCAAAAAATATCCAATATTCTCCATAGAAGACGGGCTTGCAGAAGACGACTGGAGCAATTGGTCTTTGATGACAAAAAAATTAGGCAGCAAGATACAGATTGTGGGTGATGATTTGACCGTCACAAATGTAAAAAGACTGAAGAAGGCAATTGACATGAAAGCAATTAATGCAATACTGATAAAATTAAACCAGATAGGGACTGTAACAGAAACTATTGAAGCGGTTAATCTTGCAAAAAAATATGGATTGAAATCTATCATAAGCCACAGGAGCGCCGAGACTGAAGACACTTTTATCGCAGACTTTGTTGTAGGAATGGGCACCGGCCAATGCAAGTTCGGCGCTCCTGCAAGAAGCGAAAGGACTGCAAAATACAACAGGCTGCTGAGGATAGAGGAAAAGTTAGGGAGCAAGGCGAAGTTTGCAGGATTGTAAGATGATTAAGCTTGTACTTCTTCGGCATGGAGAATCAATCTGGAACAGGGAAAATAAATTTACAGGCTGGGTTGACGTTGATTTGTCGGAAAAAGGAGTTGAAGAGGCAAAAAAAGCAGGGCAGATTCTTAAAAAAAATAATTATCATTTTGATGTCGCATATACAAACCTTTTGAAAAGATGCACTAAAACGCTGTCGATAGTTCTTGATGAAATGAATTTGAGAATTCCTGTTGTCAAGTCATGGAAGCTGAACGAGAGGCATTACGGCGCGCTGCAGGGGCTGAACAAAGGAGAAATGGCTGCAAAATTCGGCGAGGAGCAGGTTTTGAAGTGGAGGAGAAGCTACGGCATAAGGCCGCCTGCATTGAAAAAAACAGATGAAATGTACCCGGGCAATGACCCGAAATACAAAAATCTCAAAAAAGATGAAATTCCGCTGACAGAATGCCTGAAGGATGTTGTTGCAAGGGTTGTTCCATATTGGAAAATGGAAATTGCGCCTGCACTGAAAAAAGGAAAAAAAGTCTTGATTGTCGCGAGCGGCAACAGCTCAAGGGCGATAGTAAAGTTCCTTGACAATGTGCCGGACAAGGACATTGTTGAACTTAACATTCCTACAGGGGTTCCATTAGTTTATGATCTTGATGATAATTTAAAGCCAATAAAGCATTACTTCTTGGGCAACCAGAAAGAGATTGCGGCGAAGATACGGGCTGTTGCCGCGCAGGGGAAAGCTAGGAAATAAATTTTTTATTTTTAAGTAGTAACATTAGAAACGTTTAAAAAGGGGCTTACTTCTCAATTTGTCTTATTGTTATAATTAAAAATGGATGCAAAAGCAAAGCAGTTAAGACAATACTTAAACGAACTTGTGGAAGACGAGCTAAGGGAATCTAAATCTAAACGTATTCCCGTTTGGCATACTAAGGAGGACGTATCTAATTTTATTCAAGCTAGGTTTCCAGAAATTTATAAATTTTTTACGGATGGTATTTTAACACACCCTAATATAGAAAAATCTCGTATAAAACATGACAATTCGGATAGAATAAGGGATAAATTGTCTGGAGCAATTTTTGAAGAAGTTGCATATATTTTCTCGGGACACTATTTTAACTCCGGAGTTGTATTATCACCCAAAAGGACAAAGCAATATTTTGGATTATTATATGAATCAGTTGATACTGTAACAAATACTTTCGGCTTTGATTCACTTGATGGGGTTCAAGTGCCGGATGGATTAGTAGTAAGATTAGAAGGCGCTACAAAAAGAATAACGGGATTTTGCGAGTTTACTACTATTGAACATCAAGATAGCATAGAGAAGAAGGTAAGAGGTTTTAGAGCAATTCAATCAGAACAACCGGAAATCTTTGGAAAATCAACGCTTTACTTTGCAACTCCGCATGGAGGGCTTCACTATTTTCCGGGAGATATTAGATTTAGAGTAATAGCGTTGCCTTTTACAAGGGTCCAATTTGCTATTTTAGTGGATGGATTATATCAAATGTTTCCATACGATGGAGAAACAGCGTCAATAAGAGATTTTGGGAATAGGGTAAGAAAACAAATGGAAAGGGCAAGAGCGTATGCTATGGGCCATCAAATGCCACCCCATTATAGAGAATATCTTGCTAAAATAAAATAGAATTCATCTTCTATAAAATTTCGCAGCATCTTCCGGCAGTACGGAGTTGATGTAAGAATTTGTCGACAATTCAAATCCGCCCCAGTAGGCAATCCTTGGAGTTATCTCGATGTGGAAATGAAGATTCTCCTTTGCAGGCGAATAATGTATAAAAAAGTTATAGGAAGCATTGATTTTTTTCAGTTTCGCGAGGACTTTTTTCATTGCCGATGCAATGTCATTTAATTCCCCTTCATTCAGCTCTTCCATACTTTTCTTGTGCTCTTTTGTGAAAATCCATGCCTCATAATTAAAGCGCGAGGCGAACGGGGCAAATGCAACAATATTTTTTGTCTCAAAAATTTTCCTTTTTGATTTTGCCTCTGACTTGATAATTTTGCAATAAGGGCATTTCCGGTATTTTTTTGCAGCATTGATTTCTTCCATTACAAGATTCGGAATCTGCGGAAGTGCGGCAACCTGGGTGTGGCTGTGCACCAAAGATGTTCCTGCGTCCCTGCCGTAATTCTTGAATACTGCCGCATATTTTATATTTTTTAGTTTGCTTAATTCCTTTATCCTCAGTTTGTAAACATCAAGCAGCTCCTTGATCTGCTGCACCGGCAGGTCTGCAAGCTGCGACTTGTGATGGGGTGTCTCGACTATGACTTCATGCACCCCGTAAGAATAGCCTTCCGAGAAAAATTTTTTTGAGCTCAGATTGGGATTTTTCTTTTTGTCCACAGCAGGAAATTTGTTCAGAAACCACCTTATTTTCCAAGAGCCTTTGTACTCAACCCTGCCGATTTCAGGAGGTGTCAGGTGCGTGTTCCACGGGCAAAAGAAGCAGACCTTCTGGCTGCTCTTCACCTCGGCATTTTTGAATTCCAGCGGTCTTTCGCCTCTTTTGGCTGCAAAATAGACCCACCTGTCGAGAATATAATCCTTCCTTACAATGCCCATAATAGAATACTTTTAATTTAGTTATTTAAAACTTGCGTTGTTTCAATGTTTTGGAGTTTTTCTTTTCACAAGCCACCACAAAAATGAAAGAGCATGTGTGGGTTTCTTTATGTCGTAAGCATGCCAGATAAAATCAAGCAGGTAGTGGGACAGAAGGCCGACGGTGAATAAAAAAGCTGGCGTAGAATAAAAAGATAATGCCGAAACCGAAACCAAAAATTCAAAGTTATGAAATATAAACAGCGCGCCGGTGACTTCCTTCCAGTTGTCCTTGAATGTCTCAACAGCGCAATAATGGTAGCACTCCTTTAGGTTATATTTTTTGAATCTTGAAATGTACCAGAGATAATGGTCAATATCTATGAGAACTCCGCCGGCAAATATCCATAAAACTGACAGTTTGTAAAAAGGGTAAAGTGCTGCCGCCAGGATTACGCAGACAATGGCGTGGATTGAAGTTCTCATTTTACAAATTTGTTTTATGCTGATTTATAAATCTTTAGAAAACTTTGAATATTCTTGTTTTATATATTTTCATGTCAAGAACCACCATTCATAGACAGGCAGAATGTTAGAAGTGAAAGCACATTCAGTGGTTCTTGAGCATCTCAAAAATAGATTTTTGACGATGCTCATGAATCAAAGATTCATGACATGATCAGAATCCCATAATACATTTTGTTTACTCTTTGATAAACCGCGGTTCATAGAATAGTGGAATTCTGACATTCAAAGTTTATCTTAGGGAATTTGAACAAAATTTATTAATATTCAAATTCAATTTATGGCAAGGTTTAAAAACATCCAAGAACTATCAAAAACAATGGACTTAAAATCAATAAAAGACAAGCTGCCGGACTCAGTTTATGATATTCTGGAAAAAGAAATCAAGGATTTAAGGCCTGCGCAGGAGAAGTCAGTCAAAAAAGGGCTTTTGGAAGGCAGAAGTCTTTTGGTCTGCACCCCGACGGCGTCAGGAAAAACATTGATAGCAGAGCTTGCAATGCTGAAGGCGATTGTGGAGGGCAAAGGCAAGGCAGTCTACATCGTTCCATTGAAGGCATTGGCTTCTGAAAAATTCAGGGACTTCAAAAGAAGGTATAGTAATATCGCAAAAATTGCCCTGTCCATGGGCGACATCGATTCTTCAGACTCTTTTCTTGCTGATTATGATTTGATTGTAACGACATCGGAAAAGCTTGACTCTTTGATAAGGCATCATGCTCCGTGGCTTGAAAGCGTTGCAACTGTTGTTGTGGACGAAATCCATCTGCTTAATGATACAGAGAGGGGCCCAACACTGGAAATTTTGCTGACAATTTTAAAGCAGCTGCTGAAGAGCGCGCAAATCATAGGGTTGAGCGCGACAATCGGGAACGCAGAAGAGCTTGCGGAATGGCTTCAAGCTGACTTGATTGTCGATGAATGGCGGCCTGTTGAGCTGCACAAGGGAATTTATCTCGACGGGAAGATTGAGTTTTATTGAGCAAATCCCAAATTCTTCATGATAATTTCAGAATCAAACTTTTCCAAATCCCCATAATTTTGCCCTGTGCCCAAAAACAAAATCGGCTTTTTTGTAACGTAGGAAACAGAAACCGCAGCGCCGCCTTTTTCATCTACATCCGCTTTTGCCAAGATAATCCCGTCAATGCCGACCGAATCGTTGAATGTCTTTGCCTGCTCAACGCAGTCATTTCCCGTTATTGACTCGCCAACGAATATTTTCAAATCCGGCTTCGCAACCCTTATTATTTTTTTCATCTCATCAATCAGGTTCTGGTTTGAGTGCATTCTTCCTGCTGTGTCTATCAAAACAGCGTCGATGTTTTTTGCCTTTGCGTGCTTTATCGCGTCGAATGCAACCGCAGCCGGGTCGCTTCCGTAATCGTGTTTTATCATTTTTATATCCAGTTTGTCAGCATGAAGCTGAAGCTGCTCGATTGATGCTGCCCTGAAAGTGTCGGATGCCGCAAACACGCAAGATATTTTGTTCTCTTTCAGCATGCTGGCAAGCTTCGCAATGCTTGTTGTCTTTCCGGAGCCGTTTATGCCGAAGAAGGCAATTATATACGGCTTGTCTTTCTTGTCTCTTATTTGCTGGATAAGGTCGATATTATTATTTTGGAACAATCCTTCAATCGAATTTTTAAGCGATAATGAAATGGTTTCTTCGACTTTTGTCCTCTTAATTGGCTTTTCCATAAGCTCTTCTTTCAGGTCGTTTTTTATTTTATCAATAACCTCAACAGCAACATTGTTTTCCATCAAAGCCAGCTCCAGCTCCCAGAAAAGCTTTTCAAACTGCCCCTCATCTATTTTTGTTGTAATTATTTTTTCTTTGAGTACTGCAAAGAAGCCTTTCTTCTCAGGCTGTTCTGCTGCTGTTTTTGCTTCTTCAAATTTTTTTGAAATTTCTTTTATATTTTGAATTTCTTCAGCTTTAACTTCTTCTTTCTCAGGGATTTTTTTGTGTTCTGCTTCGTGTTTTTTTATCTGAGTCTCTTCTTTTTTTAGAGTATGCTTTATTTCATCTTTTTTGTGATGGATTGCTGGCTTTTCTTTGGATTCTTCATGCTTTTTTTTAACTTCAACTTGTTTTATTTCTTTTTTAAAATCAAGTTTTGGCTTTTCCCAAATTTCCTGTTTAACTTCAATCTTTTTTTCTTGGATAACTAGATTTTTTTCCGGGACATCCTCTTTTACTTCTTCTTTTCCTGTAATCTTTTCCTTGATTCTTGCGAAGAATCCCTTTGTTTCTGATTCTGGCTTGGTTGGTACTTGGACTTCTACTTCTTTTTCCTCTGCTTTTCCTTCTTTCTCAATGCCTTCAGAAATCTTGGATATTGCGCTTTTCAGCTTGTCCTTGAGGAATTTGAACATTGTAGTTATTTTATTATTTTTTTATTGTTAAATCATCGCCTATCTTCACGTTGTATTTCTTTGAAAAATTGCCCATGTTCAATGCAGCTTCAATCCTGCCGTAATCGTCCTTGATTATAAGCGGATTTCTTTTTTCAGCATCGCCGAAAGTTCTTGCATGCGGCAGTTTTAAGGATTGGTTTTTAATTTTTAATTCAACTGCATTTCCAATTTTTACATTAAGCTTGTCCCACTCAGCGTGCGTTATGTTAAAATGCGGCGAGCCGAACTTGTTTATCGAGATTACCTTTGCTTTTATTTCATTGTTTATAATTTTTGCCTCTTCATACGGCGCTTTTGCCAAATTTTCTTTTTGCAGTTCTTTTCCAAACTCTTCTACCCTAATTCCTTTTGAAAGGTACGCCGCTGCCGGCGTGAAAATGTCCCTTCCGTGAAAAACAGGCGAAACCGGCTTTCTCATATATTTCTTATTTGTGATTTCGACAATTTTTTTTATTCCTCCCAGAAATCTTGTTGCAGGCAGCAAAACTCCGTTGTCCGGGCCGACAAGAAAGTCTCCTCTTTTTGTTTGGATAATGATTGGCTTTCTTTTTGTGCCGACGCCGGGGTCGACAACGCAGACATGAAATCCGGCAGGAAGATAATTTACGGTTTCCATTGTCCTTGCGGCGTAAAACAAATCAAAGTCAGGAAGGCCGTGCATGAGGTGGATTACATGGGCTTCAGGGTTGATTTGAAGGGCGACTGCTTCCATTATCCCCACGCCCTGGCTTTGAACACCGAAATCGCTTGTTAAACTAATGAGCGGCTTTTTCATTTGATTTTTTATTTTTACAGTTTAATTACAATCTAAAAATCAACAAGAAGTTTCACCCTTCAGACACCATACTTTGCAGCTGCATCTCGAGCTGGGCAGCGTGATTTGTGAGCTTCTCCAGCTCTTCAACTATCTGCCCCTGTATATTTTTTATCTCTTCCACCTGCCTGCTTATGAGATTTTTTGTTGAAGCAATGTCTTTTTTGACAACAACATTCGCCCCTACATTTACAATCAATTCTGAAGTGTCCTTGATGCTTGCCTTCGCAAAAATTCCCGAGCTTAAAGGCACAAATATCTCCTTTCCCGGCTTGATTTTGCCGAACTCTTCAAGCCCTGCGCCTGTCATGGTAAGCTCTATCAGCTGGTGGGTTACTGCCTCAAGCTGCTTCTGCATCTGCTTTATGTGCTGGTCAAGCATCTGGAATTCCGCGTACATTTCCTGAACTTTTTCCTGATTGTTGTCTGTCATTTTTTTAGTTTATTTTATTTTTTATTTTTTCAATTTCTTATCGAGCTTTTTGTACATATCTGCATATACA
>Ga0105164_10002505_pt1 | contig 11351 bp, 9 predicted proteins | sample VDWuncwatermetaG_FD_89674 | JGI IMG/M metagenome (GOLD analysis project Ga0105164, IMG submission 89674) | Wastewater microbial communities from Netherlands to study Microbial Dark Matter (Phase II) - VDW unchlorinated drinking water | ecosystem: Environmental > Aquatic > Freshwater > Drinking...
CTCAGGTCTTTGTGACGGGCGAAGGCGACCACTACCGAACACGCCTCACGCACACGATGGAAGTTGCCCAGCTGAGCCGGGATATTGCACGGGCTCTTTCCTTGAATGAAGATCTCGCTGAGTCGATAGCACTCGCACATGACCTGGGACATCCTCCCTTTGGTCATGCCGGAGAAGAAGCGTTGGATGCCTGGATGATCACACAGGGATCAGCGTTCGAACATAATCTGCAATCGCACAGAATTGTGACCGTGCTAGAAGAACATTCCGAACTTCATACAGGGCTGAACCTAAACACAGAAGTTCTGGAAGGTTTACTCAAGCATCGCACGCCTCATGATCACCCGAATGTGGAATTGATCCGAGCGCCAACACTCGAGGCACAAATTGTGAATCTTGCTGATGAGATCGCATACACGGGACATGACACCGATGATGGGCTCCGTGCGAAACTTTTTAGCGCAGATGACATGAAGATGATCCCACTTGTGAAGGATGCTGCGCGCCTTGCAGACGTACGCGGAACATCCCTACGCGGATCACTGATCAGACTACTGGTCACGGACCTATACACCGAGACAGAAAAGCGTATACAGGAAAAGGGGATTGAGAACCTACAGAATGTCTATGAAGCCACAGAAGAACTCGCGGGTTTTTCCCCTTCGATGAGGGCTGAACTCCAGAAGCTACGTGCATTCCTGTGGGACAATATGTACATGCATGAAAGCGTTTTAAAGCGCAGTAACGAAGGAAAAGAGGTGATCATTGAACTATGCACACGCTATGCAATTGCCCCTACGGAGAAGATCCTCGCACTCGAGATACAAAACGGAGAAGGACTCGTCACTGCGATAAAAGACTACGTAGCGGGAATGACAGATGAATTTGCTTTGAAAGCACTATAAAAATGACCAAGGACTCAATGACCAATGATCACAATCGCTATTGGTCATTGATCATTCTTACTATTGGTCATTCCTATTGAATAGGCGAGAGAGTGGGTAGGTATGGTTCAGGATCAATATGTCCCTCATCCGTGATCAGTTCGAAGTGCAAGTGTGGACCTGTGGTCATACGACCAGCTCCTTTGCTTCCAGGAAGTCCTCCGCTTTTTGCGATAGGATCACCTGCCCAAACTGTATCTCCTTCTTTCACGAGCACATCAGTAATGTGACCGTAGAGAGTTGCGTATCCGTTATGACGAATGGTCAGCCAGCTATATCCCGTTCCATTATCTACATACTCTTCTACGACACCATCCGCAGGGGCAACGACAGTTGTCCCTTGCTCTGTAGGAATGTCGATAGCCTTATGAGCAAAGCCAAAGATTTTTTGATACCCAGCATCATCGAAGTGCGCAGAGATTCCATAGATTGGTTCCACTGGCCAGGAAAGGTGAATAGGCGAACTGAGAGGTCCAAGCTCTGTAGCAAGCACTCTGCCCTGCGCTTCTTGTATCTGTGTTAGTGACTCCATGAGTTCCGCTTCTCCGCGCTTTTTATCAAGTAACAGTGCTATCAATTCTTTTACGCTTTTATGGAATTCATCACGTACTTTTGGATCGGTATCCACACGGAACATGCTCATCTGTTCTTCGAGAGAACGAATCTGATAACGCAAAATTTCTTCCTGACGTTCTGCAAGTTCATAGTCTTGGCGTAGACGCTTACTATCCTGTTCCTGCTCAAACACAATTTTTTCTGGAATGTCATTCGCACCTCCGCGTGCATCGAGAGATGGTTCAACTGCGCGGACCTGTTCAGGCATATCAATTGCAGATGCTTGAGCAGCAGGGGATCCATCTTTCATCTGATACCACGCGACTCCCCCTATGGACAGTGCCACGAGGAGTAGGAGCGATACCGGTCTTTCGATGGTGATTTCTATTTTCATTGTTTCGTACCATTGTACCAAAAATAGCAGTTTTGAGCTATCCACAGCACTATTGCTACACCATATTTAACAAAGAACTCTAGTGCTTCGAAAGTCCATTCACAGCATAAATGATCACCTATTTTCTTTTTTGTAGAGCCATAATCCATAGATTGTCACAACTATACTGCCTATCAGCATGACCAAGCTGAGGACGTCTGCAAAAGATTGGACCGTGGAAACCTTCCAGTCCGTCGCCTCACCGCTTACAAATGCTTCAAAATTCTTTTGATCGTTGCTCTGAATACGGTCCCCCGGCTGACAGGTATTCTCTTTGGGATAGACCATGCACGCAGGGTTGTAGAGATTGTAAGCATCATTATTGATCTGCGCGACGGGACCAACCACGAGTGTATTCGGGAGTTTGGAGGAACCGAGCAGCATCGGCTCACTGCAGTACACATGATTCCCTGCTTGAAGTAGCGGGACAAATCCTGAATGTCCTAGGCCACGCATGTCATACGCGAGCTCTACATTGTCTAAAAGAAAATCTGGCTTCTCCTGTAAAGCTTTCTGGATAACTTCGTACGGCAATGTTCGTGGCAACGTTTCCCCGTGAAGTAGTGACCAATAGGCAACAGGAAAAGCTATAAGAGTGATCACTCCTGCCATGAATGCAATCTGCGTTCCTCGCTTTGCAAAGCGAGACTCGCGTACAGCGCGTTCCAGGCACCAGATGCTGAGTGCAATGAGTGGGAACGAAAAAGCATACAAATAGCGCATATTCACGTGTAGCGCTTTCATCACTGGTAATGGCTTGAGCAAAGTAAAGATCACCCCATGTGATTGGGTAAGTTGCACGATACACAGGAGCATGATCACTGTGATGATAGTGACAGTGATGACGAAAGGGAGTTTGGAGCGAAGAGTGTTCCGTATTTTCCAGAGAAGCATGATCCCGAGAATCAAACCAATGAGTGTGATAGGCGAAATGAACATGCTGTACTCATGCACAGCACCCCAGTTGGGCATCCCATAATCCCAATACAGATTGTCACTCTGGAACGGGTGCCAAAGTGCCTGGGCAATGTACGCGAGAGTGCTGACACCCTCCGGAAATGGTTCCGGTGGAAGCTCACGAGGGAAGTGTCGGACGAAGCTGAGAACCGCAACAATCTTACTGGAACAGATGATCATTGCACTGATCCCGCAGGTGATCATACGTACTCCGTAGATCTGCACTTTTGATAGGAACGGTGTCGTGCCGAGCCCTAGGAGAAAAGACAAAAAACTGAGTAGTGCAAACCCAAGCATGATCATGACCATGTATCCACCACTGTGCATGATGAGTGCACTGAGCAGTGCAAACGCTGAAGCTCGTACAAGGAGTGTTTTCCAGGAATCTTTTCCTGGCGCAAAGAGTATCCAGAGCATCCATCCAATGAGTGGCATTGTGTGAAACACGATGTGCCCTGCTATCTGATGGAGAAAATGGAACCCATGTGCAGTGATCACTAATGCGAAAATGTGTGACCAAGGCAAAGAGAGTCTGACGATGTCCCGTCCGAAGCGATACCATCCTGCGTACCCTGCAATGATCATAAGCACTATGGAGATGCGCGCTGCTACCCAGAGATCTAGGAAAAGACTGAATAATTGTGGAAGTGAGTAATAGAGCGACTGTGGGTTTGCATACTCTGGAAATCCTCCGCAAAAATGCGCAGTGTATTCAAACGCTGCAAAGCCCTGTCGTAAGAAATGCCACTTACCGTCCAGGAGCTTTGGGAAAAAGTAGAAGTAATCATGCCCAAGCATGCCTACAGAGAGGCCCCATAAAAATATGCCAACAAAAATGGCTAGCAAAACAAGAAATGGCAGATGCTGACTGCGGAGGCGCATACCATCATGATAATACATGTGAAACGAAAAATGCACTCAAGACTGTATTTTTGCATTCTCCATTAGCGACGCATAAGATGTGCCTATATGCCAACTCTACGCTTTCTAGGATACGCTCTGGGCGCTGCAACCTTGCTAATAGGGTGTATCAAAATTGATATTACAGAGACCATCCAGCCGGATGGAACAGCTAAGGTTGTCTTTAACTATGATGTGAGCGAACTTGCGAAAGCTCAGAAGGATCTGGAAAAAACTACAAAGCCGAATCCACGTTCTGGATCTTCTTCATCCTCAATAGGAATCACTGGATGTGCATCGTTCTTAAAAGAAAGTCCTCCACCAAAAGAAATTACGAATGTCGAATGTGTAGATACAGGTGAACATTCTTTCCGTCTCACTGCCGATCAGAAACTTCCACGTCGTATGTTCATCGTACGAAAAGCAAATGACAAAACGGTCTATCTCTACCGCATTCAGAATGCAAATGCGCTGGTAGAAAATAATCTTTCACAAGGAGATATCCCCACAGCAGAAGAAGAGGCTATGGGCGCAGAATTGAGCAGAAGTATGATCCAGGGCACCTTTACACTGACGATGCCAGGAAGGATTACTATCGCTCCAGGAGGCACTATCAAAGGTAATACGGTTACGTACGATATTCACGATCTCGCTAAACAGAATCGACGAATCATTCAAGCGGTGAAGTAACCGTAAAAACCACCGGACATCTAGATGAGCAAATTACAGAATGTAGAACTCGACACTTTCTTCCATACCTTAGAGAATCGGCCATTCAAGGTAAAATGCCCTGTAATCTCTTTTTTGAATTTGGGATCACTGAATTTGACTAATATAATTAATTATGTCACATTAAGTTTATGAGAAATGCAGTGAAAGATTTTCAAGAACAGCGGGACATCGGCCGTTTCGATTACGGCGGGGCCGAAATAGAAGTGAGCGTGAATGCAGAGAATGCGCGGCAGTGTGGCCTTACAGAAGCTGAGGTGCAGATGAGAATGATGCAGGACATGCAGGGGCTTGGCCGGCTTTGCCTAGCGCGTGCCCGGAATATTGGTGGACGGGTGAAGTTAATTATGAATTTTATGAGCAATGGAATGAATCCCAAAAATATTGATTCCACCCAGGAAGAAATCTTAGATCTTCACTCCAGGGACATTCGCTATGCCATCCATATCCTTACGATGTTCAGAGATAAAAAAGATGTAACGGGGTTATCTGCGCTTCTTGAGCTTTATCCATACCAAATTAACGCGCAGGAGCTACAAGTTTTCAATTTCAGCGCAGATGATGTCACAAGTATGAAACATGAAGAGAGCAAACGTGAGGCGATCAGACTACTGGGAATCTGGAGGGAAGAACCCTCTCACTTCAATCAGCTGGCTCTCTATCAGCAGATGCTTCTGCAGCATATTTCCTATGAAGAACTACCGTGTACACCCGAAGAAGCAGCACAGATCGGCATCGACGTTGAAAATCAGCCTGCTGTGTAACTTTGCTGCTCGCTATCCATGAACCAATTCGCTTATAAAACTATGAGTGTAGTGAGCGGCTAGCCATGAACCCGAGCCCCAAGGGCGAGTGGAGGCAGGCCACGAACCAACTCGCTGAGAAAGCTGTATATGTATATAAGCGGCTAGCCATGAACCCGAGCCCAAGGGCGAGTGGTTCATGGCAGGCGCGGCAGGGATCGAACCTGCGACCCCAGGTTTTGGAGACCTGTGCTCTACCAACTGAGCTACACGCCTAGGACAGAATCATCTTAACGATTTCTCGCCGCATGGAGAAGCGGGAATCAGGAAATATCGTTTATTTTGCCCAGAACTTCCACCAGCCCTGCTTGGAATCGATAGCATCGTTTCCGCTTTTGAGCATCATTTGTTCCTGCATACCCTTCATAAGGATATTTGTTTCGCGCTGACGCTGGCTGAGCTCTTCTATAGCCTGCGCAAGCTGCTTGATCTGATCATCTTTCACCTGGAGCTGATTCTCGAATGCGGAGTTCGTCTTTTCTAGTAAGCCTAAGTACTGATCATTTGGAACTTTGGAAGATGTTTTCTTGTCTGTCGAAGCACCGAAGTGTTCTTGGAGAAGTTCTTTACTGATCGTGTAGGAAAACGGCTTCTTACTCTTCTTAAGTTTGTTCGCTTCTGTTGGAAGCGGATGAATTCCCTCACGATGTGACCCCTTATCTTCGCGAACAACGTTACGCACAAAGCGGCGAATCGTGATCTCCGCTTTTTGGTAGATCTCGGCTGCTTCTTTGATGCTCAAATAATCTTGAGTAGGGGATGGAAGGGTTTTCATAAAGTGTGTGGAAGTGATCAGTGATGTGCGCATCATACTGATCAAAAACATGTGTGCAATTTTCTCGCATCGACAGAATGCACTCCTCTTGGTCTGATCATGAATATCCTCATAAGCTTGATCATAGGGTGATCATATTTTTCTAAAGCAGGGATACAGAGGAGGCTTTAAGCCCTATATCATGAGAAAATGACTAGTAATATATAAAAGTAGGATTTGTTTTGCGTATGATCATGAATATAGTCTGTATATGATCTTGTAAGAATAGTGATCAGTGGTTACAAAATTGAAAATGGAAAATAGGAAATGGAAAATTACTTTGATATTTTTGATGTTTTTACTATTGCAGCAAGTATTGAAATGATTTGAGTGATTTCCTCCAGAAGAGTCGAAGTTAACTCATTAGAAGTTAATCCACTGTCTCCCATGAGCTTTAACCAATAGCGGGACTCATACGCTTCTTTGAGAGCAATAGACATCTTAGAAATAAAATCTGGCTTGCTTTGCGCCTGTTGCGCTTCTTCAATATTTGCACCCACACTTGTTCCGGATTTGAGTAGTTGCGCACTCAATACAAATTCATTCTGTTGCTTCATAAGCTCGCGCGTTAGTCTCACGATCGATAACGCGAACTTGTACGCCTTTTCTTGAACAGGATTCTCTTTATTCATAGCTAATTAGCCTCTAATAAAATGGCTAAGGAATCAACAAAAATCCTTATTTCATTTTCAATTTACCATTTTTCATTTTCCCTTAGCTTTTTTAGCACCCCATCCACCTTTACGTTTTGGTGCGTGTCTCTTTTTCTCCAAAAGTTCTGCAGCAGTGATAAGGTCGAGCTGCATAGGTTCAAAACGTTTGGGAACAGAAACATTTGTGATGCCGTCTGTGATGTACGGACCGTAGCGACCAGTCTTCACGAGAATTTCTCCGCCGCTGTTTGGATCTTTTCCAAGAACCTTGAGTGGTTCTGCTTCTTTCTTCTTTCGTTCCTTCGCAGTCGCGATAAGTTCTTCTGCTTGTTCCATGGTGACCGTAAAGAGATCTACTTCTAGTGGAATGCTGACTGTAATTTTCCCCCACTTGATGTACGGACCAAAGCGTCCGCGACTGACGAGGAATGCTTCGCCATCTTTTGCACCAAGATTGCGTGGCAAGCTGAGGAGCTTGAGCGCATCTGCAAGTTCGATAGTGTCCTTTGTTAGTGGCTCCGGGATAGAGGAGCTTTTTGGCTTCCCTTCGATCTTTCCAGACTTTACATCTTCTGTGCGACCAATCTGTACGTACGGTCCAAAACGACCTGTACGGACAACAACATCGAGACCGGAGTCAGGATCGGTACCGAGGATGCGTTCTTTGAGAATATCTTCTTTCTTTACCTCTGCATCTTTGGATTTTACGAGGTCTTTGAATGGTCCGTAGAACTCTTGGAGGAAAATAGGACGCTTGATCGTGCCTTCGGCGATATTATCCAGTGACTCTTCCATACCCGCTGTGAACTTAAGGTCCACGATGTTTGTGAAGTGCTCTGTAAGAAGATCGGTAACGGTGAAGGCGATATCTTCTGGCGCGAGCTGCTTCCCTTCTTTTTTAATGTATCCACGCTGCTGGATAGTAGAGATGGTTGGTGCGTATGTACTCGGACGACCAATGCCTTCTTCTTCCATTTTTTTCACCAAGCTCGCTTCTGTGTAGCGTGGAGGCGGCTTTGTGAAGTGCTGTTCTGGCTTTATTTCAGAGCAATCTAAGGCATCGCCTACGCTGAGAGGTGGCAAGAATTTTTCGTTATCTTGCTCCTGCTCTGTTTCCTCACGCTTATCTTCTGCAACTTCGTCGGTGTCTTCTTTATACACGCGGAAGTATCCGTCGAAGATCACTGTCTGCCCTGTAGCGCGGAAGAGATATTGTTTGACTGCAATGTCCGCACCAACGCGCTTGAGCTCCGCTGGAGGCATCTGTGTAGCCATCGTGCGGTTCCAAATGAGTGTATAAAGTTTGAGTTGCTGGTGATCCAAAACATCACGCAAAGATTCTGGCGAACGAGAAACTTCTGTCGGACGAATAGCTTCGTGCGCTTCTTGCGCGCCCTTACTCTTCGTTTTGTAGAGACGTGGTTCGGAGAGAATGTATTCGCGACCGTACAAATTTTCGATCGTTGCTTTGGTATCTTCTAAAGCTTTCGTACTGAGATTTACGCTATCTGTACGCATATAGGTGATAAGTCCTGTTGTGCCCTCCCCTTTAAGATCCACGCCTTCGTAGAGCTGCTGCGCAACCACCATTGTCTGCTTAACCGAGAAGCCAAGCTTTCTACCAGCCTCTTGTTGGAGAGTTGATGTCGTGAATGGTGCAGGAGGATTTTTCTTCACTTCCTTCTCTTCCATTTCACTCACACTGAACGGCGCGCCTGTGACATCGGAAACAACTTGAGAAGATTCTGCCTCGTTCACCGGAACAAACTTTTTCCCATCACGACTTTTGAGGTTTGCAGTGAATGCTTCTTTTTTCTGTGTTTCGAGTTCTGCTTCAATCGTCCAGTACTCCTCTGCATTGAATGCTTGGATCTCGCGTTCACGGTCGACGATGATACGCACAGCAACAGACTGCACACGACCTGCAGAGAGACCGCGATAGACTTTCTTCCAGAGAAAAGGGGAGAGAGTGTATCCAACCAAACGATCAAGGATACGGCGCGCTTGCTGCGCTTCTACGAGGTTTTCGTCTATCTCTCGCGGATTTGCAACCGCTTCATCAATGGCAGTTTTTGTAATTTCGTGGAAAACAATGCGCTTAATTGGCTGCTTATTTTTTCGCTTCAAAGCTTTTGTGAGGTGCCAACCAATAGCTTCTCCTTCGCGGTCCTCGTCTGTCGCGATCCAAAGATCCTCAGCAGTGTCGAGCGACTTCTGCAACGCTTTCACTGTTGCTTTCTTTTCTTCTGGAATTTCGTACTCCGCTTCGAACCCATCATCCACATCGACAGCAAGACCGCTGCTTGGGAGATCACGCACATGTCCCATGCTTGCTTGCACGTCATAATCTTTTCCCAAAAACTTCTTAATAGTCTTGGCTTTCGTCGGGCTCTCTACAATGACAAGGTGCTTGCTCATGAAGCTGCAGGGTAGAGAGCATCGAGAACGCTTGTCAAAAAAACTGCAGGAAACCTGAGGGAAATTTCCTCGATTCTTCGCTGAGCGTTGAGCTAACCGGCGAGTCAAAAAATCTCCAAATCCTTGCGTATTTTACTGAATATGTCGTAATTTCGTGTCTGAATAGGGATTTCTGACTACGTTTGGTACTCAGAAGTTTTGGCTTTGATCTGCCTGAAATCCGCTATGGTTAGCGCTAAATTTGCAGGAATGATCTATTTTTGGCTTGCAGAAGCGAAAACTCCTCGTAGACTGAAATACGGTCATATTTCTTTCCCCCAAATCAGTATGTCCAAGCAGGATATTATCAACGCCATTGCTGATGCAGCTGGCATCACAAAGCGCGCTTCTGCAAATGCTCTTGATGCGCTCGTAACACTTGTCACTAAGGAGCTCAAGAAAGGGAACTCTGTAACCATCACTGGTTTCGGAACCTTCAAGGTTTCTCATCGCGCAGCTCGCGTTGGTGTGAACCCACGCAATCCAACACAGCGCATTTCCATCCCTGCAATGAAGGTTCCTTCATTCAAGGCTGGTAAGACTCTCAAGGATGCAGTTCGTTAATCTGTCTCTCTAAATTAGGTAAAAAGCCTCCGCAGCCGGAGGCTTTTTCACATTATGTACATTCACTGTAGATAATCGGAGATACGTTATTTCGTTTGTTTGTTGCGCGTTACGCGTTAAACGAAATAACGAGTAACGAGCAACGAACTCACCCGCAACGAATCCCCGATAAGCTCTGAGAAAAAGTTGTAGAAGAAGAATCTTGAGGTTATGATTCCTCACCAATGGACGCGATGATGATTACAGAAATTCTAGGCGAACTCTTAAAACACCTCGGTCTTTCCTTTGAAGGTATTGATGTAAAAAAAGAGGAAGACATGATGCGTGTAGAAATTATGTCAAAAGACGCTAGCCGTATTATTGGCTGGCATGGAGAAACATTGAACTCTGTTCAGCACGTTCTTAAATCTATTATTCGTCAGAAGGAAAACTTGGAACGCAGTCCGTTCTTGCTTTTGGATGTTGATGGATACCGAAAATCTCAGGAAGATAAGGTTTGTAAAATTGCCGAACAGAAAGCTGACTTTGTACGTCGCACAGGTAGCCGCGTTGCACTTGCGCCAATGAGCCCATACTTCCGCAGAGTGGTTCACCTCTTTGTTGCGAATAATCCTAAGCTCAGTGACATCATGACCGAGAGCGCAGGACAAGGTGACTATAGACAAGTGGTACTGCGTTTGAAAAAGGCTGTGAAGAAGGAAGATATGGGAGAAGAGCTTTCCCCTGTTATTGAATCCAACGATAATGACGGACTCGATAATTTGGATATCTAATTTTCGAACTAACATAGCAACTTCTCAACCTAGCAACGTAGTAATTTTTTATATGTTGACAGGTTGCTAGGTTGATACGTTCAGATAGATAGTTCTTTCCACTCTTCGATGAGTTTGCGTTCTTTTTTGGAGAGCTTTTTAGGGACCTCTACCGTTACTTCTACAAAGTGATCACCAAAGCGGGCTGTATTGAGAATAGGCATTCCTTTGCCCTTAATACGGAAGATTTGTCCTGGCTGTGTGCCTTCCGGAATTTTGAGTGAGACGTTTCCTTGCACGGTTTCTACCTCAACCTGTGTACCAAGTATTGCATCGGTAACAGAGAGAGTGAGCTCCGTACGAATGTCATCATTCTCTCGGCGGAAACGCTTGTCGTGCTTCACGCGAATCCCGACATACAAATCCCCTGCTGCAGAACCATGTGGACCCGCCTCTCCCTGACCAGATACACGAAGAGTTTGTCCGTCGTGGATACCTGCAGGAATATCGATTGTAAGATCGGAAGAATCCCCTGTGCGACCTTCGCCTCGACACTTGGTACATGGCTTCTCCGGAATTTTTCCACGACCTGCACAGTTCTGACAGACATAACTTTGTTGGATCGTTCCAAAGAATGATTGCGCCGTGCGCGTCACCTGACCTGTTCCATTACAGTCCGAACAATCTTTGATACCAGTACCGGGTTCTGCGCCAGATCCAGAGCAATGCGTACAGTTACGCAAACGACGTAGAGAGATCTTTTTCTGTATTCCACTCACGGATTCTGCAA